>Ga0208980_10000580_pt1 | contig 20956 bp, 21 predicted proteins | sample WetSurMetagenome_3_FD_187993 | JGI IMG/M metagenome (GOLD analysis project Ga0208980, IMG submission 187993) | Wetland microbial communities from Twitchell Island in the Sacramento Delta, sample from surface sediment Aug2011 Site A1 Bulk (version 2) | ecosystem: Environmental > Aquatic > Marine... | reverse complement strand
CTAATTTGTAAACGTAACGGCGGTGCTGTCTGCAAACACCAGCATCTTGACCAAGATCTGGCTCCCGTCCGTTCCATTTTCCGTACCGACACCCTGAAGCTCAACACTGGTTCCGTCACCTGCCGTGAGAACCGAATACGTACCGTTGGCGTTCGTGGCCTTCGAGGTCAACCTGGCCAAACCCGCCACATCAGCCGTCAAACCGGTGAACGAACCCTGACCACCACCAAGCGCTGTTGGCCGGCGATAGTATTGCTGCGCACGCGAGGCGAGGTTCACAAGGTCATTCGTCACGGCATCCTTGTTCGCCGAAACGGCGTTGTCCGAAAACATCGTGATACCAACTGCCACGGCGATACCAACCACGATAACGCCCAGGATGATTAACAACAGTTGCTGCTGTCCCATAGTGTTGCTCCTTTATGAAATTGATAGTGAGTTAGTTTATCCGCTTTGCTTTCCGTTCTCTTGTCTCGTTATTATCTTTCATACTGCATGCCACATTCGCCGGCTCATCATTTCAACTGGAATTGGCCTTTTTCCCTCAGGGACATTGAAGATGATGTAAAATGGAAACCCGGCATCGTCATTTTGCCCGCCATGCATCCTTCATCCGTTCGCGGTGTTGGCAACGATCTCCTCGATCGTCGTTATCCCCTTCTTCACAAGTTCGAGTCCTGACCGGCGCAGTGTTTGCATGCCGTGCCGGATTGCAGAGGCTCTAATAACATTCGTATCGATCCGGTCGCCACTGTCCAGGATGATGTCCCGAATCTCGGGAGTGAAGAAGAGAGTCTCGTGGATGGCTTTTCTCCCTTTGAAGCCACCGATGCAGTTGGCACATCCCACTGCCCTATAGGAAGCAAGCGATTCCGCTTCCTCTTGAGTGAACCCTACCTTGGCGAGGAACACATCATTCGGTTTCTGGGCTGGCGCTTTGCATCGATCACAGAGCTTGCGAACCAAACGCTGGGCAACAACGATATTCATTGCCTGCGCCATGAGGAAAGGCTCGACGCCGATTTTAAACAATCGCGAAACTGCACTCGGAGCATCGTTGGTGTGAAGAGTAGAGAAGGCGAGATGCCCCGTATTGGCAAGCTTGATCGCGATATCTGCCGTAATGCGATCCCTGATCTCTCCGACCATGACGACATCGGGATCATGACGAAGGATGGCGCGCAATGCATCCTCAAAACTCAGTTTGTGATTCAGCTTTACCTGTCGGGCACCTTCAATCAGATACTCCACGGGGTCTTCAACTGAAATCGTGTTCATTGTTGGATTCATCACCGCACGCAATGCCGCGACGAGCGTTGTGCTTTTCCCACACCCGGTTGGGCCGGTGAGAATGATCATACCGTGAGGCTGGGAAATAGCTTCCCTGAACATTCCCAGAGAATACTCATCGAAGCCAATCGTTTCGAGCGACACCGAGGCGTCGGCATCCTTCAGGATTCTGATGACAACCGATTCGAACTTCCCACCCAATTCCCGCGAGAGAATCGGGAGGACGGAGATTCGGAACCGTATTATCTGGTTGTCGACGATCTTCTGTGCTGCACCGTCCTGCGCCGCCATTCTCTCGAATCGATCGAGGTTCAGCCCACTTCCCTTGACAACCGCAATAACCGCCTCCGCTCTCGCATCCTCGATCGTGTACCATTCTGTTAGGTCGCCATCGATACGAAAACTGATCGTGGTCTTACGCGCCCCGCGGGGAATAATATGCACGTCGCTGGCGCCGACACGCACTGCATCTGCAAACACATTTTCTACCAATGCGATGAGCTGACTTCGATTGATCTCCCGATCCAAGACACTGTCCAGCTCCGCCTCATTCTCCTCATAGGTGTCATCCGCTGTCGCGCCACCACCGGCAACCTGTTGCTTGTCTAGTGTAACCTGGCGCCACAACTCAGCCCAGTCCTTCTCCTTCATGTAGCAGACTTCGAATTTCTTGTACGGGAACGAGCGCCCGACTTCATGGATCTCACGTTCCGACGGATATGGAGTTACTATGAGGAGTTTGTCGGGCTGGTTGTCGGCAACTTCAAAAGGCAAGACCTTGTATTTCAGTGCAAGCCGGTATGCGGACTCCGGGAGGCCAGACAACAACTTGTTCACCGACGAAGGCTGCAATCGCCGCGCATTACGGTCGTGGATATCGATCAGCCGGAATGAGTAGAACTGGGCTACTTCATCATAGAGAGCCTCGCGGGGGATCTTGAAATCATCGGCAATGGTCTCCACAAGACTCTTATTCCTCTTACCATTTGTCGTTTGCTTGACCGCAGATACCTGAAGGGCAATCTCCTCCGTGATGATATTCCTGTGCACAAGATGTTCCACAAACGAATTCACAAAGGGGCGTGCTTCCCCCTTCAGGGAGAGTCCACCCTTCACGCCCGATTTCGTCTTTGCATTTTCTTGTTTAGTGCTTTCTGCGAGGGACACTAGCCTTCTCCGATTAGTTGTTGAGTTCCATCAATGGCTGGGAGCCTCTAGCGGCTTGAACTGGAGACCGGCCTCTATGCTCTTTATCAACCTCACAAGCGATTCAACGGGCGCAGTTTTGCTGACGAAGAAGTCGATCCTTGAATCCACTACAACCCTTCGAGTGTGTTCGTCGTCGAACCCGGAAATGAAAATGAATGGAATGTCGTTTGCTTCCGTAAATTCGCGGACATAGCTGTGAAATCTGGAGCCATCCAGTGTCGGCATGAAGATGTCAGAGATAATCAAGTCAACCTGTTCCTCTTCGAGAAACTCCCTTGCCTGTTTTCCATCTTCAGCAAGGAACACCTCATAGCTGTGGTCCCGCAGAAGGTCCCCCATTACGTCTAGGAACCCCTTGTTGTCATCCACCACCAGGATTCTCATTCCCAAGCCCTCAATTTAGAATGTGATTGCCCTGAATTTTCTTTGCTGGTCACCTAGGTACAAAGTCCAAGCCAATTGAGAAGTGCCAAATCTGGCACATTTTGCTGGAGATTCTATGGGAAGGGTTGTCAGAATTTCGTCAGATGAGTAGAATTAACCATTGCAGGCACAGGTTTCATCGAACCGCACAGCATTTTCGACTGAATTGCTCGAAGGCTGGGGGGGTCAACTCGCAACGATCCTGGCTGGTTGTCTCCGAAAAAAGAAAAGCCCCCGAGCGTAGCGCCCGGGGGCTTTCGAAACACAGGCTGTGGGCGATTTACTCCCGCAAGTTTGGCACTCGCATGCTCTCCCACCAATTCGTGATGCAGTAAACCTTTGTGAGGTACTCCGGAAAGAGTGGCGGTTTAAAAGTCTCCGTCAGCCGATCATCGAATCTGTATCGCTTCGAGAATCCAGTTGCAAGAGTGCCACCGCCTGAAACAGTACCGACAGCACCGCGGTTGTTTTGGACAATTGAGCCAAGGATTCTTAACTCTCCGTAGAGGGGCTGGGCGTGAACGGGAGACGTGTTATCATGGTTCTGGGCCTTGAATGAACCTGTCCGAGTAAAAATGCACCCGTCGATTGAACAATTAGTGTTGTTGGCAACATTATCCGCAACAACAACGTCGCGATCGGCGACGATGCCAAGCAGGTCGTCGCTGGTTGTCGTCAGCGGGTTTTTTTCATAACGTATCGTGTCCTCAATGAAGACATCTGATGTAGTCGATGTCGCCGCAATCGAGAGCACTCCATCCAGTTTTCCCTTTACGTGGATTACACCTGTGCTTGACATGACACCATTGAATGCAGGATTACTAGGCCTAATCGTATCGTTGAGCGCACCTGTGGTGAATGATGAGTTACGGACAACGACGAACCCGTCACCATTAGCCGCAGTTCCCGGATTTAGAGTGACCCAGAGATTGGGATAGGTGGCACCGTTATATTTCTTCCCGCCGGCTGTGGCTGCCGAGTCCATCCTAGCCAGGTTGTTTGGAAATTCCCGGATTGGGACGCTTGTCTCATATCCATTCTTGAAAATTGCATTGTTCGTTTTACCGCCCGAGGTTTTTCCGGGCGCCGGGCTGAAGGATTTGGATGTTGTGATCTTTTGCATGAACACCGGCTTGCCGCTCACATACAACGTACCATTTGAATGGACCAACCCCCACACCGTATCGGCAGTCGTCCAGTTCACACTGTTCTCATTGTTTGTTAACCACGCATACTTGGAAAACGTCGAAGACGCGTTTGTATTCAAATACACCATCACTGTATCGTGGAGGGTCTCAGAGATAGGTAACATGGGTGACCTGTAAGTGGAGATGGCCTGCATGCGGACCAGATTGGGAGTGCCAGTGTTGGCCACACCGTATCTGATGCTGCCATTGAAGTTCTGTCCGCTCAGCGTCTGGGTGGTGTCTCCCCTCCAGGTCGTATCGGCATAGAACCTCGACAGGCCGATGTTCGCGCCTGCTGTTGCAAGGTTGTGCGAGAGGGTAGCGTCATTGTACGACGACATATTGTTCACTGCCTTATTCCCCAACCTTGCCATGTTCAATGACATGAATCCGAGGATTATGGAAAATCCGACGACGACAATCAATCCAGCTTTCCCTACCATTGTGGTTTCCTCCTGTTAACGTCGATAGTTTTGCGAGGCGAGCCTTGTTTGCTGCCAAAGAGAGCTGGAATAGAGTGCCGTCCGTTCTCCCGGATTTACGAGTGCCCCTTGACGACTAATGGCAGCGGGGTTTTGCACCTCAAGGTTCAGTTCGACTACGTAAATCTCCGATAACTTGTCCGAGGTTACGGGGGTTGCCAGCGAATCGCCGGTAATATTTAAATACTTCAGCTTGAACAACGTGACTACACCGACCCCCAGCTCAGCCGAGCTGTTCACCCTTCTATAGAGATATCTATCGAGCTCATTTTTGGTTTTCAGAAGCTCGGATGTTGGTCCCAACCTGTACTTGATTGTGTCGATAGTCGTCATGGAATTAGGCCGGGCACACAAGAACGAGATGCGAGAAGAATCCGCGTACAGCACTGCCGTTGACTCCCTGCGGACACCAAAGCCCATATTTCGGAATTCTCCTTCAAGAAGACGCGCCGTGGAAACCAACATCTCCTGAACAACCTCATCGCCGTTGAACTTGCTGTTGTTCTCTGATGCGATGTCACTGGCGTTGACCACGGTGATCAGAAGAATGCCCCCAAAAACGGTCGACGCTATAATGTCAAGAAGTGATCCCATGCAAGACTCCCTTACTCAAATGTGTAATATCCCTTTACGGTTGACAACCTGAGGGTGTCGGTCTTTCCTAGTGGAAACGTCCTCCAAACCTTAACGTCAAGTCTCTTCACAAAGGTCTGTGTTGACGACACAATGTCAATGTTCTCGGGCCGTACATATCGGACTCTAAAGGATATCTTGTACTTTCGATTCGATCCGTTCACCTTTTGTTCCATCGTAGTCCCGTTGAAAGTGGGACCATTGAAATCATCGAAATCGTTGTAATCGTAAAGGCTGTCCTCGTCAACGTTTTCTGTCCCAAGCTTTGAGGTCAGAGTTAGCTTGGTGGGATCCTTGTATGCAATTGTCGAAGTATCTGTCACGTCGTCAAATGCAAGTCCTGATGCCACTTCCATGCATGATGTTGCCAGGGTAGACATCATGATACCGTCTTGACCGCTATATACGACGTCACCATTCGCGTTGAGGAGCTTGTAGAAATTCAACAGAATGGTTGTTAGCAACATCATCGCGAATATGGTTATAAGTGTGTGCCCCGCACTCATCTTTTTCCCTCAAAGGTTTTTGCTAGAATCTGTGCATAGCTCGGCATCGATCTACGTCACAAATTCGATGCCTGTAGCAGGAAGCCGGGATTTCTGGCCATTTCTGGCATATCACTCAAGCCGCAAGGGAATTGTTACCGACATCTGCAGCAATTTGTACTTCACGAATTCACTTTTTCCGCCAGCGTTCGGAAGCGTTCATGGCTGCAGTTTGAGTAGTCGGCAGAACCAATGGCACGTCGCTCTAAAATGACAGTGATGGATTTGAGCGGGATCGGAGTGAAATGAGATTACGTGGTTCACTAGAGAAAGACTTGAAGAGGATCACGAGTCGACAGAGTGCCGGGGTTACTCTTCAAATTGTGGGGCTGGAGGTCGGCCTCCGTAAAAAATAGAATCGAATACTCAGGCTACGGAATTGTTCTTTCGGATTTCTTGTATGCGTACACCTTGTCCGCCGTTTCGGTTCCAGTGCTCGCTCCTCCCTCCGCGCCCAGGACTTTCACAAAGTAGTCCTCGATCTCTTTCGCCGTAGCAGCAGAATCAGCTGTTCTGAAGACCCAACTATCCTTTCTCTGATCAACTTTGTGTTGGTGGAGCAGCCTCGCAGTTGCATCATTGGTAACTCCCACGAACCAAGAGCTGAATTCTCCTCCGCGCGTTGAGATATAGCTCTTGATTTCTGTGATGATTTCCTGTTTCGTCTTCGCCATTCAAAGCCTCCTTGCGTGAAAGAAAACACGTTCGAAGTAGGTTATGTGATCACGTTTCGTTGTCTCGACGGAATGATACGCAACGCCAATGGGAAAATCAAGGAGGAGAACCCTCCTTCAAGAGGAAATGACTCTCGGGCGATTCGCAGCAACAGAACATGGGTCATGAGGCAAGAAGAGTCGAACCACTTGTGCGTACACTCTTTGCCATTCCTCGGCCCCTCAACGTCCACGCTGGCCGCAGATGAAGACTCGTTGCTCCCCCATCTGGGGTCACTCGATTATTCCATTTGTGCCAAGTTCTAAGAGTTGAAGTATTCCAGTGAAGTACTCAAGCAGGGTTGAATGTCTTCGTGAGCCAGCGAGAGTTTGCGTATTCCATGGATCACTGAACAACGAAGAGCACCAAAGATTGGCAGGATGAAACCAAGGAGCTGGTCAACGAAACAGGCGAGGATATCAGTGGGCCCTGTAGGACTCGAACCTACGACCCGCAGATTATGAGTCTGCTGCTCTAACCGACTGAGCTAAGGGCCCCCCGAATACCTACATGAGTGAGACTACCGTCTGTGCGCAGAGATCAATCTGTTCAGACTCAAACCGAAGCATCAATTCACATGGCCACCATGGAGAGTGATAACAGCCATGCCAGAATAATGTACAAAAGTGACCAAGGTGAAGCAAGTTTGCCAGTGAAACAAAACCTTGACTAATACCGGGAAATCCAGTATCTTTACGTTGATTAGATTTGTACGCCTGCCAATGCGGCTTGTGTTCCTTTCGCCGTTCCCCGAGTTCAAGTCGAATCAGCTTGATTTTGATAAGGAGGGTTGTTTATGGCAAGGGGAAAGAGCATTTCCCACTACTGCAGCCATTGCGAGCGCGTCACGAAGCTTGAAATGGTGGGATCGGTTGAAAACCAACCGGAAAAGACTTGGTATCGATGTACAAGATGCAGACATGCATCGCTGATTGATGTCAACGGGCTTCGGAAAGAGCAAGAGGAATCGAAGAAGAGACCCGAGAGGACCGATTGCACCGAGTATCGGCCCGAATCCACGTACAGGGTCGGTCAGGCGATCTTTCATTCCGCTTGGGATGATGTCGGCAAGATCATTTCCAAAGAACGTACATCCAGAGGTGAGCACGCAATCGTGGTATCGTTTGAGAAACTTGGGGAGCGAAGGCTTCTCGAGAGCCTCTCAAGCGAAACAGAGTAGGTAGTAAAAAGAAAAGAGTCCGCAGGGACTCGCCCAAGGAGGTGAGTTAAGTTTGGTTGGAATTGTTGTTTCTGAGAATGAACCAATCGACCGCGCATTGAAGCGGTTCAAGAAGAAGTACGAGCGGTCAGGAGTCCTTAAGGAGTTCAAGAAGCGGGCCTATTTTACGAAGCCTTCCGTCAAGAAGAGAATGAAGAAGGTGAAGGCAGTGCGCAGAGCACAACGGACGTTGGCTGAACAGCCTTAGAACAACGAAGAACCCATCGAATGATGGGTTCTTCTGTTTTTGGCCAACATGTGCTTCTGGCATGTTAGGCACTCAGTTTCACGAGCAAGAAACCGGGAGACACACGCTGGTTGTGACTATCCCACCTCAATCACAATGCGCATGTCTCCCTTTCAAACGTCGAGAGAACCTCCTTAGGGCTTTTCTTCTTTTGCCTGCGCTTTGATCTCCTGCACTTCCTTCCGAATCTCCTGGGCTTTGCGCTTCAACTCGTTCATAGCCTTGCGTACACGGGTCCCAGCGGATTTGTTCCCCTTGTCGTAGAACTTGATGAAATCCTTCTCGAATGTTCCTACCAAGTCTTTCAGTTCTTGGAATCTGCTCATGGATGCCTCCTTGTTTTGTGGATGTCGAAGTAGTTGCTTTCCCAGCTTAGTTTTTCATCAACCTTCTCGTGCGAAAGTATTCAGACCGCAGGTTCGCCACCAACGACTCCCTCCTGTCAAACAGCCGCTTGAGTCGGGGAGGTTTGAGTTTCGTCAGTGCATATGAAGTCATTATTGGCATAAACACTGTTGAATCAAGACATGCTGCGACCATATCGGAAGCATCTCCGGATCGATTTCTCCCCAACTAACCGCTTCCGACGGAGTTGCGCCTGGAAGGCCACCAGTGTCAGGATGTGCATCGGTGATTTGGCGGAAAAAATCATGCCTTTTCTTTTCGATCTGCAATACCTCATGATACTGAGGTTCTGTTTGTAGCAGAAAGTTTTCTGGGAAACCTCTTCCCATCATCAAGATCCCACTACGATCCTAGCGTCTTCTGGCATCAAGCACAATCGCCGCATTTTCATCAATGTCAATGAACACATCGATTCCGGGACTTGAACTCCGAGAGTTCGGCCTCGGCAATGTTCATTCCGATGGAACTGTCTCCCGGCGACGAAGTGTACACCGGCATTCCACATCTGAACGATGTTGCGATGACGCTACCGTGCCAAGTTCCTGTCCCCTCCCTCGCTCCGCCACATTCCGCCCCAGTCTATGTGGACTTGCACTCATGGAAGATGGAAAGACCCTCTTGCTACTAGGATACTTGGACTTGTACAAATCAATTCAGGTCAATAGTGAAAAGAAACCCCATAATCGAATGCGATTGGAATATACGAAAACGAAAGAAAAATGCAAGCAATTTGTGCAGTACGGAGGGTATTTTGTTGCTTCGCCACTAATCTTCCACGATCCTTCCAAAGCGGTTCCGTTCTCCTCCACCTTCTTCACACGATTTAGGTAATATCTCCTTGACAAGACCGAAACAAATCATTATTTTTATTTAGTCTAATTCTAAATAATAATGCAATGGACAATCAAGCAGCTCGGGAAATTCTCACGCAGTTTCTCAAATCCAACCGCAAACACCGAATAACTCCTGAAAGATTTGCCATTCTGGATGCGGTTCTTGAAATCCAAGGCCACTTCGATGCAGAGGCGCTTTACTACAGAGTTATGTCGAACGGCGCAAAAGTTTCAAAGGCGACGGTCTACAATACACTCGATGTTCTCCTGGATTGCGGCTTGGTCTCGAAATACAGGTTTGCTGAGAACCTGTCCCGTTACGAAAAAGCGTTCGGGCGACCGCACCACCACCATCTGATCTGCCTTCAGTGCGGAGACATCATAGAATTCACAAATGAAAAACTCGACAAGATCCAAGAAGAGGAATGCTCTTCTAGAGACTTCAGCACACAGAGCTCAGCACTTCAGATTTTTGGCACATGTTCCAAATGCAAAAAGCAATAACAGGATCAATCACATGAGTTCACCTCTCAGTCTATTCAACGCTCCCGTCGGAAAGCAGTTGTGTGTTCAACGACTCGGGCTAGCCCCAAACGTTTGCACGCGCCTTCGGGAAATGGGTTTCTGCGAGAATACTGTTGTCCGGTGCATTTCGCGAAACGGTGTCTGCCTCATCTGCGAGGTGCGCAACACAAGGGTTGGCTTCAACGCAGCTCTCGCCGAGGATATTCTCGTTTCGCAGCTTGAATAACTCGTGAGCGAACAGATGGAAGTCACTCTCAATCTACTTCGTCCTGGTGAAAAAGGCGTCATAAGACGCCTCATGTCGCCACGGCCCCAAGTTCGACAGCGGCTTCTTGAACTGGGGATCATTACTGGCGCGTTGATTGAGCTCGTGCGGACTGCCCCGATGGGGGATCCACTGGAACTGAAGATCAATGGCTACCGTCTCTCGCTCCGGAGACTTGAAGCTGAAGCGATTATCGTGCGGAGAGAGAACTAGGGATGAGAGATCAACATTCGCGGGTCCAACATATTGCTATTATCGGTAATCCAAACTCAGGGAAGACAACGCTATTCAACTCCCTCACGGGGCTGAGGCAGAAAGTTGGAAACTACCCTGGCGTGACTGTCGAGAAGAAAGAAGGGAGAATCGATCTGGGGAGTGGGCTGGAAGTAACTCTCATTGACCTGCCGGGAACGTATAGTCTTACCCCAAACTCACCCGACGAGAAAGTTGCCACTGATATCCTTCTCGGCAGAATCCAACACACTCCCACACCTCAACTTGTTATCTGTGTTGTTGATGCGAGCAACCTCGAACGGAACCTCTACCTCGTCTCTCAGATCATTGATCGTAACCGGCCTGTGATCATTGCACTCAACATGATCGATGTTGCCGGAGAACAAGGCACCAAGATCAACGTCAAAGCACTCGAGCGTGAGCTGGGGGTGACGGTAGTCCCAACAGTCGCAAGCAAGGGGATGGGGGTCGCGGAACTTAGGGATGCACTAACTCACCACAGCAGCACCTCCGCTGGCAGGAACCGCCAATGGCAATTGCCTGAACCTGTACACGAGGAGTGTCAAGAGCTTGTCGGGTTGCTGCAGTCTCACCACAAGCTCACCGCGAATGATGCTTTCCATGAGGCGATCGCGCTCCTCACATCCTCGACTTCGATCCTGGAGCGTATGGATCGATTTGCACCAGAAATTATCGAGCATGTAAGAAAGGATCACCAGAAACTCGATTTCCTTGGATTCGATCGCCAATCGGTGTTCGTCGAGTCCCGGTACATTTGGATAAAGAACGTCTGCTCCAAAGTCGTAACGCAGTCCAAGCAGACAGGATTAACCACGAGCGACCAGATTGACCAAATCGTTACGCACCGCATATGGGGATTTCTCGTGTTCCTCGGACTCATGGCTGTCATGTTCCAAAGCATTTTCAGCTGGGCCAACATCCCCATGCAACTCATCGCCGATGGGTTCGATTGGGCGGGCGCACAGATTACCGCCTTTCTGCCGGCAGGAGATGTGCAGGACTTGGTAGTAAATGGAGGCCTCGCAGGCGTTGCGGCCGTTGTTACCTTCCTGCCTCAAATCCTCTTGTTGTTCCTTTTCCTCGGCGTGTTGGAAGACTCCGGCTACATGGCGCGCGCAGCATTCATTATGGATCGGCTGATGAGCAAAGTTGGGTTACATGGGAAGTCATTTATTCCGCTGCTGAGTTCCTTTGCCTGTGCCATCCCTGGAATCATGGCGACGCGAACAATCGAGAATCCCAAGGATCGGCTCGTCACCATGCTTGTGGCACCACTCATGAGTTGTAGCGCAAGGCTCCCGGTGTACACGCTCCTTATTGCTGCGTTTATCCCCAACACTTCAGTGCTCGGAATATTCTCGTTGGCCGGCGTTACCCTGCTCTCGATGTACCTACTCGGTCTCGTTGCCGCGTTGACCATGGCATGGTTGTTCAAGAAGACTCTGCTAAAGAGCGGAACACCTATCTTCATCATGGAACTCCCTCCCTACAGACTGCCATCGCTCACGTCACTCCTCATGCAGATGTGGGAACGATCTGTACTCTTCCTCAAGAACGCTGGCACGATCATACTTGGGGTTTCAATCGTTCTCTGGTTCCTCGCGAGCTATCCCAGACTTGAAAACGGAACTCCTTCCCAACAATTGGAGCAGAGTTTCGCCGGGAAGGCCGGAAAGGTAATTGAACCACTGATCAAGCCATTGGGATTCGATTGGAAGATAGGGATCGGGCTTGTGAGCTCCCTGTTGCAGCGAGAGGTTTTTGTGAGCACAATCGGAACCATCTACAACATTCAGGACAAGAATAGCGAAAATGGCAGCGTGTCGTTGCACAAGCAGATGCGGGACGATCGCGACCCTCTTACCGGCACCCCGACCTTCACGGTGCTGACTGGCATTTGTCTAATGATATACTACGTTCTCGCCATGCAGTGTATGTCAACCGTTGCGGTGATGCGTCGAGAGACAAACGGATGGAAGTGGCCACTCTTCCAGATTGGGTACATGACTGTGCTCGCGTATTCAGTGACGTTCGTTGTGTATCGCGTTGGACTCGTATGGGGATTTGGAGGCTAATATGGATTGGCAACAGGTGATCTCGCTATCGATTGTCATCGTCACGATGGCGCTGCTTGGACGTCATGAATGGCGCCGCCGCCAACGAGTGAAACTAAGACCGTGCGGAAGTGACTGCAGTTGTTCATCATCACGCACGATTGAAGAACCGAAGGCCAAACCGAATTTCTCACACGGATCCTAATCTTCCGACCTCCGGGCACCAGGCATTGTTGTAAATTCACGGGGAAAAAAGTATCTTGAAAGGGACAATCAAGGGGTGGTACATGGAAGAACAGAAGTTGGACATTTCAGAAAATCAGATCGTTGAGGCACTGAAGGAGTGCTATGATCCGGAAATTCCCGTCAACCTTGTTGACCTCGGACTTATCTACGATATTAAGATTATCGATGATTGGGTTGGAGTGAAAATGACGCTCACCTCCCCGGGATGTGGAATGAGCGGATTGATTTCACAAAACGTACGCAACCGCGTGCTTAAAGTTCCGGGCGTGAAAGACGCCGATGTGCGTATTGTGTGGGACCCTGCCTGGTCGCCCGCAAGGATGTCTTCAGAGGCAAAGAAGAAACTCGGTATGCCGATCTAGACTGAAAAAACCTCCCCAAATAAATGGAAGAAGGCAAGTTCGCTTCACGCAAGCTTGCCTTCTTCAGTCTCATGCCACAGACCCTCCGCTATAAACTCTCCTACCGATCGCTACCCCAGAGCCATTCCAAATTGCGGAACGCTTCGTAAGAAATGATCGGCAAACCCCCACCGCCAGAAGGTTTGGCAATCGGGGCAGGAATACCCGGGATCGTCGAAACATCGACATAAGGTACTCCCATGCCAAACGTTGCGTTCATGACCTTCAGAAACTCGTTGGCTACGAGGGCGTGTCCCCGAGAAGAAGGATGAACTCCATCGAGGCTGAACACGCCGCCCGAAATGTAGTCCGCAGTGTACTTCTGTCCCGCCACATAATACCCGTTGGCTTTGATGCTATTATAGAAACTGAAGATGTCCACAACTGCCATGTTGTGCGAAGCAGCAACGTTGGCGATGGTAGCGTTAAATGCCTGAACTGCTGCCGCTGCCGTCGCCTGCTCGTCCGAATCAAGGGCAAGAGCATTAGGCCATGGGTTTTGCGGATGAAATCCAAATAGTTGTGCGGTATCAATACCAGCAGGGGGTGGAAGCAGTCCAATATCTCTATACCACTTGCCTGTGCGTGTGCCGAGTAGGGGTGCGTATGTGCTTCCCTTGAGCGTCAGAAGTGGCGCGTCGGGCTCAGCCAGACGAGTAGAGTCGAATGCCACGCCGCTGTTGCCATGTCTCTGATAGCGCAGATACACACCTGCCGGAATACTCGGTTTCACCTTCGGCCCGATGGTGTTGAAGAAGGGAAGCGCTTTCATATCAGGAACGTTGCCAACAACGATCAACGCATTTGGCAACGCTGCCCGCAGTGAATCGAGTGCCTGCGCATAGAGGAACGCAAAAGTGGCCGACGGTGTCGGAGCCGCCGGTTGGGTCCCTCCGCTCGTCGCAAATCCGAGAACATCATTTATCCCCAGCCAGAAAGAAACCAGAGAGGGGTTGAGCAAACGTACCTGTCGGTAAACACTCTTCGGGAAAGGTGCACTGGTCCAACGCAAAATAGCATCCCTTCCCAAGGGGGGGGCCTGATATGTGCCTGTCGTATCCATAAACCCTGCAAGCGGGATTCCAGGTATGCCAAGATTATCATATGGTCGAGGTAGGGCGAGGTTTGTGGGGCTGCCCGGTGCACCACCGTTTGGCAGAATGACAGGACCCGTGAGACTGACAATTTCCATGCGAGAGGCATGGCCTGTTGCATCTGGAGTTCCGGGATCCGAATAGAGTGGCTGCTCAAACGTACCGAGACTCGCACCCGCAGCAACGAGCTGTTGAGCAATCAGGTTGGGGAAACTGTACTTCTGAGCTGAGGCGTACAATGCATTGGATTGGAAACCTGCCGAGATACTGTTACCAACCGCTACGTACTTCGATATCGTGACGTTTCCCAGTCCCTTTACCGGCCCCGACGGAGGATTATCCGAACATCCGCCGCTGAGAATAGCTGACGTAACAAGCACGCTGGCTGCAATCAGATAAAGTGATTTCATTGGAATATCCTCAAAATAGGTTTTCAAAACTTGTATTCAAGATTGAGGGCGACGAGATTCACATGTGACCGGTACGTCCCGTCAAAACTGATTTCTGGAATCGTGTTCTTGGCATTCCGCTCGTCGAAGAGCAATAAGAGATATGCAACATCAGCACTCCAAGACGTATTGAAGTCATACCCAAGTCCGACGTTGATCCCGTTTCTGTTTGCATCGGGCAGCAGAGGTTCAGTATACTCTAACTTAACCGGCGAATGATCATACAAGTATCCTCCCCGGAAGTGCCAGGGAGCTATTGTGTACTCCCCACCGAAACGGAGGATATAGGTGTCCTCGTAGTTCTTCGGAGATACAGTCGTGGAACCGTTGGCAGAAAAATCAAACCGGAGTTCCTTGTAAGTTGACCAGCCGATGTATTGATAGTCAGCCTCAAGTTCAAGGTTATCCATTGGCTTGAAGGCAATGCCGACAAACCCCGTTGCCGGGAGAGTAAGAGTTGATTTCACATCTCCTTGGGGGAGGCCGAGGGCGACATAGTTCGGATTGAACGTCGCACTGCCACTCGCTTCAATTTTCACCTTGTGTCTGTATGATACACCAACAGAAACCTCGGGGGTAATCTTGTACAGTACACCTGCATTAAAGCCAACACCAGTTCCGTTCAGATCAAGGGAAGCCTGGACTGGACTTGGAGTCCCGACGCTCACCACACTTACTTCTCTCTTGAGTTTCACCTTGCCGGTTGCGTAATTGAAGCCGAGGCCCACCGACAGTTGGTCCGTCAATTTATAAGCCAAAGTCGGAGTAATGAAGAAGGATTGCAGATCAACCTTCTGTATGATGAACCGACCTTCCCAAGTATCCGGCCATTCTGTCCCCAGCCCAAACGGATTGCTCACCCCGATCGCTGCCACCAAACCCTCGACGACAGGATAGGAGATGCTCACATTGATTGGGGTAAACGTCTGGTTCACCATTTCCGTTTTTTCATTGGAATTCAATTGCAGTGGGCCGTAGAACGACGTCTGTGGAAAAATAAGCGTCCCCCCAAAGTATGCGCTTCCCTGTGTTTGAAACCCGAAACCTCCGGGATTGAAATACATAGCTGAACCGTCATACGCGCGAGCGGCAAAAGCTCCGGCCTGCGCCATGGCGCGGGCTCCGTGTTCATTCAGTTGAAATCCGCCACCAAAGGCACTTGCCACAGCAAATGCCACGAAGGCGGGAAGAGCTAGGCCCTTGCACAAAAAAGTCATAGGAACTCCTTCCGGTTGTTTGTGCTTGATCCGAACTGCTAGATGGTAAGAACAGTGGCAGAGTGAAGAAGACTACTAATCACAGAAAGTGTTGAGAATATACATTAAAGATATCGAAGTCGCAAATTGATTCCCTAGGTACCTTGGGAACTCTGGACGGATCGGCAGTCTCAATCATTGAACCGGAAATGCACAACGTGGCCCTCTTCAATCAGGTACCCCCTTCCTTCTATTCGAACTAGCCCATGACCCTCCATAATTTATTAGGAGCCCAAACGGACGAAGTCGACATATTTCGTGATTTCAGCACGAATGATGCCCTTTTGAGGTCGGCGTGGAAGACTCCGGCGGCTCTGGGCGTATTGGTTCCCCGCTGCCAGGGTTCGTGCGTGAACATTGCTTGATCCCACAGGTCGGACAGGGCCGATGCGCCTGCGTTTGACAACCCTATGATCCCAAGGTTGAAACCCATCGATGAAAGGACATATGATGATGAGAGTCTTCGAGGACAGAGAAGGCAAACGAAAGATAGTCAGGTCAGAAGGGCATCAGATGAAATCAATGATGCCAGGGACATGCACCGCGACTCAGCCCAGCTTCGTTGCGATCATAGCGACTGACGAAGCACCGCCGGATGGATTCCGTTTGATCCGGACGAATTGCTGAAGTTCGATCCGGCTCAGAAAATCCGGATCCGCGCCCTTCCAGAATTCGAACAAACGGTCACCTATCTCTTTTGTCATCGCGTCGTCGCCTTTCGCATGATAGACCTTCACAAGAGTGAACAAGGGATCGGGAAGGTTCGGGTTTACGCGGAGAGCTTCTTCGCACGCGTCAAACGCATCCTCGTAACGCCGATCATGTAAGTCTATCTCCGCAATCTGTCTGAAAACCGGACCTCGCGAGAGTGTGGTCGCAAATTCGAGGGCACTGTCACAAGACGCACGGGCCAATTCAGAGTTCTCTTCATCAAGGAGAAGACGCGATTGTGCCAGATAGAAACTCAGCATGTATTGTGACTGAAGCAGGTTCCGATGTCCGAGTTCGACCCGGATGTTGCGAAGTACTTCACCAGCACGATTGAAATCCTTGAGTTTCCTGAATGCATTTACAAGTCCGTAAGCGGCTTCGGCGTTGGTCGAATCCAGACTCAACGCGTCCAGATATTGCAGTGTGGCTTCCTTGTACAGACCCCTAAGGAGATTTAGGTGACCATCAACAGTGAGGTGGTTCGCTTTCAATTGAGGGCTTTGCGGAAGTGCTGCTATGCCCTTGTGGAGATGCTCGCCGGCAGCTTTCAGGTGACCCTTCGTCATGTAGATCAAACCGATCTGATTTGCAGAATACCAGTAGTCCGGTTTCAGTTCTAGCGATTTCTGGTACTGATCCAGTGCCTCGTCGTACCTGCCAACGCGAAGAAGGATATCGGCATAACTTGCGCGCGGGTCGGCCGCATCGGGCACAAGGCGTATGTAACGTTCCATCTGGTAAACAGCCTTGACCTGCTCACCAGTTGTGGAGTACGCATAGCCGAGAGACATGATCGCAAGCGCATAGCTCGTATCAATCTCGACGGCTCGTTCATATGAACGAATTGCTCCTTCAAAATTCTTACTTAGTTCATACAAGCCGCCCCTTATCAAGTATATCTCCTTCTCGTCCGAAAAGAGGTGCAGCATTGAATCAGCAAGGTCAGCGGCCTGCTTGTTGGCATAGGTCAATCGGCAGTTCTGCAGACGAATGAACATCACCTCGTATGGTGTACCACCACGTAGCAGAGTTAGTGCGTGAGCCATGTCCTCCATTGCTTTTGCGTGGTTGCGAGTTGCCTCATCAAGAAATGCTCGACGGGCCCACGCCATCGCGAAGTTCGAATCAAGACGTATGGCTTCATCGAAGGCGAGAGCTGCTTCGGTATAGTAGAACTTTTCCCACTGGACCATGCCTGCTGCATAACGCTCGAGAGCTTGCGGAGACTGAGAAGTAATCCTCGCCCGCTCTGATGAGCATGCAAAGACAAGGGTTAGCAAAAGGAAGGGGGAAAGTCTATGTGTCACTGGCACGTTCACATTTGTCGCAGTTGTTGATCAACATGATGCTGATTCGCTGCCAGAATATACGAAAAAGGTAGCACAAGAGTTGCTGTGAGTGGAAGAGACTTAACTATCGATGCATACGGAATGATACAGATTGGATCTTCACTGCTGATCCCGGGCCTGTCGGTCCAGAATTCTTGTAGAAGGGTCATCACGGAGAGCTTTGAGTTCTTGAAGGCTTTGTTCAATCCGTCCAAGGCCTTCCTCAATTACTTTGAAGTAGTGTTCGCGCTTATCACCCGAAGGATTTGTCGTCTGCAGAAAATAGACCGCCATACGGATGATGCCAAGAGGATTATTGATCTCATGAGCGACTTCGCGAATACCGGCCTTGAGATTCTCCAAATGCTTTGAAGAAGCACTGGATTGTTGTTGAGCTTCAGGGGATTCCACGATTCCCTCCTGCAAGGTCAGTTGCACTCCGCCACTTGAGCCAGAAGTCAGGTGGCATTTTCGTTAAGGGACAGACGTCTTTCGGATCGCACATATGTTGCTATCGTTTTGATCATGGTGGTTATGTCGCTCAACTTGTCCATCCATTGATCAGCAATAGTTTTGGACAACTGTTCCCGGGTTTCCGCATCCAGATAACCTGTGACTACAAGAACCTTCAAGTCTTGTTCAGTCTTCCGACTTTTGAGCAGGTCCAATACCTGAAACCCGTCGAGCTTGGGCATCTTTATATCGAGAATCACCAGTTGCGGCTTCAATTCACCGATGAGCATGAGCCCTTCGTAACCGTCATCAGTTGTTGATACTTCCACTTCAGGCAACTCAGCGATGATAGCACTCTTCAGGATATTCGCAAAATCGACATCGTCATCAATAACAAGGATGTGGGTACTTCGATCATCCACAAAGTCAAACGGTATGTCCATTCCCGTTGCATCCAAGAACTTCTTGATATTTGCTGGCCAAACGCGGTAGTGCCCTCCGTAAGTTGTAAAAGCCTTCAAACCACCGTCGTATATCCAATTCAATACGGTTTTCTTGCTGACCCTGCAAATCTCGGCAACTTGGCCGACGCTAAGAGGTTTCTTGTATGTCATTCTGTCTCGAAAGTGTTTTCTTGTTGGTTGCGTTTTCTCCGATTTACCCGATTAAACGTAACGATTGCAGACCTCATTGTCAAGAAGAAAACCGCACCTGTGATTCATGGTACGCAGTACCCTTGGAGCCCATGTGTGGCAACCACAAGATTCATCGAAAGCTCTCTATATTTGATATTTCCCTAAGGAGATCCCGTTTCGTGAATGAAGACTTACTCATGATGCCAGATATATACGATTCCATTCGAGCCTGCGTGTCTTGGTCGATCTCCATCGAGGTTAGAACAACAATCGGGATCGAGCGAGTGGCAGGAATATGCTTCAGCTGGTACGCCACGTTGAAGCCCGACATTTCAGGCATAATGAGGTCGAGGATCACCAAATCCGGGTGTTCCCTCGCTGCCAGTTCGACTCCATCTTTCCCATGAAACGCCTTGAGAACCCGATAGCCCTCATTCTCAAGAATCACCTGTACAAGATCAGTCGCAGCTCGATCATCATCAATCACCAGGACGGTTGGGGGACGGTCACTCGACTTCGGGAGGATGTGTACTCTTTCAATGGCCTGGAGAAGATCCGCCTTGTTCACGGGTTTCACGAAATAGTCAACTGCCCCCAAGCTAAACCCCAAGTTCTTCTCATCTATGATCGACACAATTATGATCGGAATCTGCTTGCAGAGCGGATGTCTCTTCAGCTCCTTCAACACTTGCCACCCGTCCTTTATGGGCAGCATCAAGTCAAGAGTAATCACATTGGGATGCAACCTCTTTGCCATGTCGATGGCCTCTTCGCCATCATGGGCAACTTCTACTCGATAGCCAGCGGATTCGACATACACCCGCAGGAGCTCACTTGCCTGTTGGGAATCCTCCACTATCAACGCAAGCGGCTTAACATTAGGGTCTTTCGCATAGTTCTCTCGTTGCAGGGCATCCAACAGCATCCCGGCCTGAAGGATCCTTTCCGATGTGGCATCAACAATCATCGGCATCTTGAAATGGACGCTCGTGCCCTTTCCCCACTCGCTTTCAATCCATATGGTCCCCCCGTGCAGTTCGACAAGTTTCTTCGTGATAGCCAACCCTAACCCCATCCCCTGACGATTCGCTTCCCTCCCGCTCGTCGCCTGTCTAAAGGGCTTGAACAGAAGTTGAATCTCTTCTGGTTTGATTCCGACACCGTTATCCCGCACCTCAAATTGTATATCATTGTCCACCCGTCGCGAGGACACCGAGACTGTGCCAGCGGGCTGACTAAACTTGATGGCGTTGCCAACGAGGTTGATCAGTATCTGCTTGAATCGTGTTTGATCCACAACTATTTCTTCAAACTCAGCCGAAAATCCGAATTCAAGCTTGATGGACTTTTCCTTGATGGCAGCTGCAAGAACCCGTTCGATACTCTCACGGAAATATGAGACCGGATAGCTCGCAATATGCAGGTCGAGCTTGCCTGCCTCAATCTTAGAAAGATCAAGGATGTCATTTATGATCTGTTGCAGATGCTTCCCACTCGTGTAGATGTTCTGCATGAACTCTTGGATCGAGGCGGGTGGGAGTTCACCGAATTGATTCGTTATCAGCTCAGAGAAACCGATGATCGAGTTGAGGGGCGACCGAAGCTCGTGGCTGAACGTGGCAAGGAACTTCTTGAGAGTGTCGCTTGCCTCCAAGGTCTTCTGGGTTTGTGATTCCAACTCGAGATTCTTTGTCCGCAATTCGTCCATCAAACGTTTGCGGCTCATCCCGCCGGCCAGCTCATTCCCCACGACGGACAGAACTTCCAGGTCGGCCGTGATGAATCCCTTCCCTTTGATGCTCGGAAGCTCAAGAACACCTTGCAGCTCCCCCTGAACAACAAGCGGCATAACAATAAGGGTCTTGAGATCGGCCACCCGCATCTGATCAAGGAGAATAGACGCAACGGTACTCTCTGCGATTTGATCTGCCAGGATTAATTCCCTCGTGAACGCAGCCCGGGCCGGAAGGTACGGCGCACCGAGTTCAACCCGTTGATGCACAACTTGTTGAGAAAACTCCATTTCGATCGCGGCAGGAGCCACCAAGCGGACTTCATTTCCGCGTGGATCATACAAATAGACACATACGAAACCAG
>Ga0208980_10000579_pt1 | contig 20969 bp, 21 predicted proteins | sample WetSurMetagenome_3_FD_187993 | JGI IMG/M metagenome (GOLD analysis project Ga0208980, IMG submission 187993) | Wetland microbial communities from Twitchell Island in the Sacramento Delta, sample from surface sediment Aug2011 Site A1 Bulk (version 2) | ecosystem: Environmental > Aquatic > Marine... | reverse complement strand
ACCTTCGCGGAACAGCGCCGCCTCCTGCGTCGCGATCCGCTTGCCACCCTGGCGTTCGGAGCCGGGGTGTCGGCCTTGATGCTGATCCCGGTGCTCAACCTCGCCGCGATTCCGGCGTCGGTCGCCGGGGCGTGCCTGCTCTGGCATGAGCGGTGGCGCGCGGAACCGCGCCGCGACTGAGCCGCACGCGTGGCGCCCCACCCGCGCGATCACCCGGCTGACCGGACGACTACCCCCGCTCCAGGAACCGCCCGATCCGCCGCACGCCTTCGGCGAGGCGGTCCAGATCGGTCGTGTAGGCGAAGCGCAGGTGCCGCTCCGGCCGGTTAGCGCCGAAGTCCGCGCCCGGCGTGACCGCGACACCGGCGTCTTCCAGCAGACGCCCGGCCAGGTCGAAGCTGTCGGTCGTGAAGGCCGAGCAATCGGCGTACACGTAGAAGGCCCCTTCCGGCCTCGCGGTAACGCGAAGCCCCAGCCGCTCGAGCGCCGGCACCAGCCAGTCCCGCCGCTCGCCGAACAGGCGCCGCCGTTCCTCGAGGATCGCGATGGTCTCCGGCTCGAACGCCGCCACCGCAGCGTGCTGCGCCACCGTCGGCGCCGCGATGTACAGGTTCTGGCCCAGCCGGTCGAGAGGACCGACGAACGCCGGCGGCGCGACCAGCCAGCCGACGCGCCAGCCGGTCATGCCGAAATACTTGGAGAAGCTGTTCACGACGAACAGGTCCTCGCCCTGTAGCGCAAGCGCAGTGTGCGGGGGAGCCTCGTAGGCCAGCTCCTGATAGATCTCGTCGACGATCAGGTACCCGCCCCTCGCGCGCACCGTCTCGTGGAGCGCGCACAGCTCGCCGGGTCCGATCACCGTGCCGGTGGGATTCGAGGGCGACGCCAGGAGCAGCGCGCGGGTGCGGTCGGTCCAGGCCGCCTCGACCTGCGCCGGGGTCGGCCGGAACCCATCGGCCGGCCCGACGGCAAGCGGCACGGCGCGCCCCTCGACCAGCCGGACGACGTGGCGGTTGCAGGGGTAGCCCGGGTCGCACATCAGCACCTCGTCACCCGGATCGACGAGCGCCGCGACGACGAGCTGCAGGGCGATCGACGAGCCTGGCGTGACGACGACCCGCTCGGCCGCCACGGACACCCCGAATCGCCGCTCGTAGTAGTCCGCGATGGCGCGCCGCAGGGTCGGCAGGCCGAGCGCCGGCGTGTAGCGGGTGTGCCCCGCCTCGAGCGCAGCCCCGGCCGCCCGCACGATCGGCTCCGGTGTCGGAAAGTCCGGCTCTCCGACCTCCATGTGCACGATGTCGCGACCCTGCGCCTCGAGCGCCTGGGCGCGCGCGAGGATCTCCATCACGAAGAACGGCCGGATGTCGCGGGTGCGCTCGGCTGGGCCAGTCACGGCGGCAGAGCGAGGCCTATCCTGTGGCGGTGGCGTGCAGCGCACGCAGGGTGTCGAGTCCGACCTCTCCCGCCACCGCCACGACGCCGCCGAGGCAGCGGGCGGGAGCACCTGGCTCGCCGAAGGAGTCCACGACCAGGGGTGCGTCGCCAAGGTCCTGGTCCGCCGTGTAGCCGTTCACCGTGACCACGACGGCGCGGATGCCGGCCCGCAGCGCGGAATCGAGTCCGTGGCGCGAGTCCTCGAGCGCGACGCACTCCGCCGGCGACACGCGAAGCTGCTCCATGGCCCACAGGTAGATGTCGGGGGCCGGCTTCTTGCGCGGCACGATGTCACCGGCCGCAATGACGTCGAACCAGTCCGCCGCGTCGGGCGCCAGCGAGTTGCGCAGCAGGGCGGTGACGTTGTCCGGTGTCGTCGTGGTCGCGATGCCGAGCAGGCAGCCGGCCTCGCGGGCCTCTGCGATCAACCGCGCCACGCCCGGCCGCAGCGGGATCGCCCCGCTGTCGAGCATCGCGGTGTAGTGCCGGGTCTTGGCCTTGTGCAGGGAGGCGACGAAGTCCGCGAGATCCGCAGGCCGGGCGAAGTCGGGGCGGAATCGCTCGAGGTAGTAGAGCATCCGCTCCTTCCCGCCCGTGACGGCCAGCAGCTCGCCGTAGAGCGCGGGTGTCCAGTCCCAGTCCAGACCCGCCTCGCGGAAGGCACGATTGAAGGCGACACGGTGGCCGTCCCGCTCGGTGTCGGCCAGTGTCCCGTCGACGTCGAACAGAAGTGCGCGCAGCTGGCTCATAGCGGACCAATCACCGGAATTCGTAGAGAAAAATGCTTGGAAAATGAGGACTTGGCGGCGCCGCCCGATTCCTTGCCGCTCCCAGGGTGTTCCTGTATAAATAGCCGCCCTTCAAGCAGCGTCCGACGGGAGCCAGTCGATGGCGGCCAAGAAAAAAGTGGAGCAACCGACCAGCGCGTTCGGCTTCACGCCGTACGAGCCGAAGGCCGGCGAAGAATACATGAACGACCAGCAGAAGACGCATTTCAGGGCCATCCTCGAGTCCTGGAAGCGGGAGCTGATGGAGGAGGTGGACCGGACGGTGCACCACATGCAGGACGAAGCCGCGAACTTCCCGGATCCCAACGACCGCGCCACCCAGGAGTCCGAGTTCAGCCTCGAGCTGCGGACGCGCGACCGGGAGCGCAAGCTGATCAAGAAGATCGAGGAGACGCTGACCAAGATCGACAACGACGAGTACGGCTACTGCGACGCGTGCGGCGTCGAGATCGGCCTGCGTCGGCTGGAGGCTCGCCCGACCGCGAACCTCTGCATCGACTGCAAGTCACTCGAGGAGATCCGCGAGAAGCAGATGGCCTGAGCATCGAGGCCAACGGATGCCGCAAAAGCCGGCTCACGCCGGCTTTTTCATGTGCATGACCGCTTCCCCGACCTATCGCGGCCGCTTCGCGCCCTCGCCCACCGGCCCACTGCACTTCGGCTCGCTCGTCGCCGCGCTCGCGAGCTTCCTCGACGCCCGCGCCAACGGCGGGCAATGGCTGGTGCGCATCGAGGACGTGGACCAGAGGCGCACCGTCGCCGGCGCCGCCGACGACATCCTGCGTACCCTGGCAGCCCTCGGCTTTGCGTGGGACGACGGCGTCACATACCAGAGCCACCGAACCGCGATCTACGAGGACGCACTGGCGTGGCTGCGCCGGATCGGCGCAGCCTACGACTGCGCCTGCTCCCGCACGGACGTCGCGCGCGCCGGACGCCTCGGCCCGGAAGGCCCCGTCTACCCGGGCACGTGCCGGCACGGCACACCGCGTGGCGCGGCGCCGCGCGCGGTGCGCGTGCGCACCCACGACGACCCGATCACCGTCAGCGACGGCGTCTACGGCACCTGGTCACAGCGGCTGGAAGGCACCGTCGGCGACTTCGTCGTGCGGCGCGCCGACGGGTTCTTCGCCTACCAGCTCGCGGTCGTCGTGGACGATGCGGACCAGGCGATCACCCGCGTCGTGCGCGGCGCCGACCTGCTGTCCTCGACGCCGCGGCAGGTGTATCTGCAGGGCCTGCTGGGCCTGCCCACGCCGAGTTACGCGCACGTGCCCCTCGTGCTCGACACCGGCGGCCGCAAGCTCAGCAAGCGCGACCTCGCGCACCCGATCGATCCGCGCCAGCCGTTGCCAGCGCTCCTCGCGGCCTGGGCGTTCCTCGGTCAGGCCGTCGAATGCGAGCAGCCCGCGAGCCCGGCGGAGTTCTGGGGCCTCGCGATGGAACGGTGGGACCTCGGGCGCGTTCCGGCGCGCCCGCCGCCGCTCGGCGCGACGGGCGATGCCGCGGGGACCGATACGGACTAGATTGCTTCGGCCGCCCTCGGCCGGTCTAGCGGGCCCTGGGCGGTCGGACCGGCAACACCAGCGGCATCCAGAGCCGCAGCCAGCTGACCGGCGCATTCGCGACGACGAGCGGCCAGGTCAGCCAGCTCGCGGTCGCCAGCGTGGATTGAAACGCCATCCAGTGCCACATTGGTTCGTCCTCTTACCGAACGTCCCTGTCGACAGGCATCGGCGCACCGGCCCGCGAGTTGAGGCTCCGCGGCCGGGCCGAGTGCATCAGGGACGACGCTGGCGGGCCATGAGAATTCGCATGGCGCAGACCGCGGCCTGACCCAGGGCGAGGCCGCCGTCGTTGGCCGGCACCTGCCGGTGCTGAAGGACGTCGAGCCCGCGCCGGCGCAGGCCGGTCGCGACCTGCTCGAGGAGCGTGCGGTTCTGGAACACCCCACCGGACAGCGCGATCGTGCCGACGCCGCGCGCCCGGGCAAGTTCAGCAGCGAGATCGATCACCGCGGCCGCGAGTCCGCGATGAAAGCGGGCCGCAATGCTTGCCGGCGCGACGCCCGCCCTCAGGTCCGCGAGCAACGCCGGCCAGAGCGGCGCCGGGTCCAGCACCTGAACAGTCCCCGGGCGCACCGCGAACGGGTAGCCGTCCCCCGCCGTCGCACCGCTGTCGTCGACCAGCGCCTCCAGCTCGATCGCCGCCTCGCCCTCGTAGCTCGCCCGATCACGACAGACCCCCAGGGCAGCCGCCACCGCATCGAACAGCCGGCCACAGGAGCTCGAAAGCGGGCTGTTGACACCCTTCGCGATCATGTCCGCGATGATCCCGGTGGGCTTGCCGGCAAGATACCGGCAGAGCTCGAGGTCGGCCCACTCGCGCGCGAAGACGTCGATGCCGACGTGCGCCCGGAGCTGCGCCACCGTGTTGCGCCACGGCTCGAGGATCGCGCGCGCGCCGCCCGGCATCGGGGCCGCCGCGAGGTGTGCCAGGCGCTCGAATCCGGCGTAGTCGGCGAGCAGAAACTCGCCGCCCCACAACGTGCCGTCCTCGCCCTGACCGAGCCCGTCCAGTGCGACGCCGAGCACCGGACCGGCATCCACGGCCCAACCGTTGTCCGCAAGCACCGAGGCGACGTGCGCGTGGTGGTGCTGAACGACCTCGAGCGGCACCCCTGCACGCGCCGACCAGGCGCGGCCGAAGCGTGTCGCCCGGTACTCGGGGTGCCGGTCGACGACGAGGCACTCCGGTCGGTGGTCGTAGAGCCGCGCATAGAGATCGACCGTGCGCTCGTACTCGGCGAAGGTCCGCGCGTCCTCCAGGTCGCCCAGGTGCTGCGAGAGGATCGCCTGCCCGCTCTGCGCGAGGCAGATCGTGCTCTTCAGCTCGCCGCCGAGTGCGAGGACGGGCGGTGCGGCCTCCAGGCCAAGCGGCAGCGCAATCGGCGCCGGCGCATAACCGCGCGCACGGCGCAGCAGCTGCGGCGCACCGTCCATGACCCGGACCACGGAGTCGTCGACCCGGTTGACGATCTCGCGGTCGTGCAGGAGGAAGGCGTCGGCGAGCGGCCGGAGCCGGTTCTCGGCGTCGACGTTGGCGATGCACTGCGGCTCCTCGCTGAGGTTGCCGCTGGTCATCACCAGCGGTCGGTCCCAGCCCGCGAGCAGCAGGTGGTGCAGCGGGCTGTACGGCAGCATGAAGCCCAGCGTACGTTGGCCCGGCGCGACCTCCCCCGCCACGCGACCATCGCCCGCGACCTCGAGCAGCACGATCGGCGCGGCCACGCCCTCGAGCAGCGCGGCCTCCCGCTCGCCAACGGCGCAGTACTGCCGGATCACGTCCAGGTCGCGCGCCATCAGGGCGAACGGCTTGCGGTAGCGCCGCTTGCGGGCACGCAGGTCGGCGACCGCGCGCTCGTTCAACGCGTCGCAGGCGAGGTGGAACCCCCCGATGCCCTTGAGCGCGAGGATGCGGCCCGCGCGCAGCAGGTCGTTGGCAAGATCGATCGCGTCCCGAGCCCCGGCCGCGATCGGATCGAGCCGCCGACCCTGCTGGTCCTCGAGCCACACCTGCGGCCCGCAGGCCGGGCAGGCGTTGGGCTGGGCGTGGAAGCGGCGGTCGGCCGGGTCCGCGTACTCCCGGGCGCAGTCCGCGCACATCGGGAAGACCGCCATGCTGGTGGTCGCCCGGTCGTAGGGGATGCCGCGCACGATCGACAGCCGCGGCCCGCAGTGCGTGCAGTTGGTGAAGGGATAGCGGAAGCGGCGGTCGCTGGGGTCGTCGACCTCTGCGCGGCAGGCTGGGCAGGTCGCCGCGTCCGGCACGACGCCGGTCCGCACGACGCCGGCTGCGCTCGCGACGATCCGGAACTCACCGGAATCGGGCGGCACCCACAGCGCCGCGCGCTCGAGTGACCGGATGCGCGCGAGGGGGGGACAGTCCGCCAGCAGCCGCGCACAGAAGGCGTCCCGCTCCGCCTCCCCGCCCCACAGCCGGATCAGCACCCCGGCGCCGTCGTTGCGCACGTCGCCGACGAGGCCGAACGCGCGTGCCAGCCGCCAGACCGTCGGCCGGAAGCCGACGCCCTGCACGAGCCCGCGGACGCGGATCTGTTCACCCGGGGAGATCACTGTCGTGTCAGGAGGCCGGCGGCGCAGGGCCGCTCAGCTGTCGGTGTCGTAGAAGTGGCCGGCGCCGATGTAACGGTCGTGCCAGTATCCCTGAAGCAGGTTCTCGGTGCGCACCGCCTCGCCCGTGTAGGGGGCATGCACGAACTGGCCCTTGCCCAGATAGATGCCGACGTGGCTCGAGGTCGAGGGGGTGCGGAAGAAGACCAGGTCCCCGGGCGTCAGCTCGTCGGAGTCCTTGGAGCGCGCACGTTTGTAGAGCTCGCTGCTCGTCCGCGGCACCGACCGGGCGGCATTGGCGTACGCGTAGTGGACGAGACCGCTGCAGTCGAACCCCTGTCCGGGGGCGCTGCCGCCGTAGCGGTACGGCTGGCCCAGCTGCGCAACCGCGGAACTGAGCACCGCCCTGCGGTCCGGGCCGATGGTCGACCAGTCGCCCTTGTCCCGGAACCCCTTGGTCCCGCAGCCGGCGAGCCAGACCGCCAACACCATCAGGACGGCGCAGCAGGCGGGCCTTGAGAGCTGAGATCTCGCTCGAGCGTCCACCGTGAACGCATTGACCTGGATACCTTTCTTCGAGGGAAAGATAGCATCGATTCCGCCGGCCGGAAGGGCCCGGCCGAGGGCGGAGCCGTCACATCAGGCGAGCAATCGTCTCGTTCGTCAGACCGAGGGCGCTCTTGCCGAGCCGCAGGCCCTCGTCCGCGAAGGTGTCGAGGTCGCCCAGTGCGTCCGACTGTTCGACGATCTCCGACATGACGGCGTTCACGACCCGGAGCCGGTAGGCCGCATCGCTGCCCGGCCGGTTCTTCTCGACGCAGACGTAGAACCCCGGGCGAGCCTGGCCGTCCTGCACGAAGGCCATGATCCAGCGATAGCTGATGCCGTCACCGCTCTCGATCTCGCCGAGCAGGGTGACGTTCTGGTCGCCTACCCGGTAGCGGCGCTTCGGGATCGCGGTCCGGATGACGGGGAAGGCCGACATCGCGTTCAGTCGACTTTCCAGACACCGTCCGTGTGGACGAGTGCGGCGATGGTGCGTGACCCGTCGTCCTTGATCATGACGACCCAGGCCCTGCTACCGTGGATCACCACCTCGCGAATCTGGCGCGGTCGTATCGCCGGATCGGGCAGCTGGGCGCGCACCTGCTCGAGAAAGACCGCGGCGCCGACACGCGCGAAGTCGGCGTCGAGGCCCGCGAACCGCGCGGGCGTGGTGTGCGCACTGACCGTGGCCAGGTCGCCGTCGAGGAGCGCGCGCTCGAATGCCAGGACGGTCTTCGCCGGGGGACTCTCCTGCGCACGGGCGCCGATCAGCCGGGCGGCCGGACGGTCCTGCACGAGGCGCGCGGTGAACGCCGAGCGGTAGCCGAACGCCGGGCTGGTACCCGGGGCAGACTGAAACTGCACCTTGCCCTGCACCCGGTCCTTGCCGACCTGCAGCGCGTCGAACCCACCCGAGTCGCCCGTGATGGTGAAGTGCATGAGCGAGTCGGACGGAGAAGGCGGCTGCATCAGCAGTGTGCCGCGGACGGGCGCCTTCGCGAGCTGCGTCGGGTCGAGGCGCAGCAGGATGCCGCGCAGCTCCCCTTTGCGGGCGATTCGCTCGATGGCGTCGGCGGTCGGCCCCGCCAGCAGGTCGAGGTCGACCTTGCGGTCGGCGAGGAGGATGCGCAGCTCAGGCCCGTCGGCAAGCCCCTCCTCGTTGAAGTACTGGGTGGCGTAGGCCGTCCTGAGCTCGACGCCCGCGTTCCCGGCCGACAGGCTGCCGTCGGCCTTGCCGGCGTCGCCCGCCATGGCAGGGCCGGCCGAGGCAAGCAATGCGGTCAGAATCGCTGCACGGAAACGATACATGGAGCCTCCGGTTGGGCGGTCAGCGAGACTATAGCGGGTTTGCCGGCTGCGGCGCCCCCAAAGTCGCCTGCGCCAACCGGTGTCGCGGCTCATTCCACCCCTTCGTCGGACGTCCGCTCCGAGGGGTAGCGGGCCGAACCGATCCTGAGGACGAACACCCCGAACGCGAGCAGCACGATGGCCCCGGTGACGGCCAGCAGACGGGTCTCGGTCATCGTCTTGACGTCGATGGCGAGGACCCGCGTCAACGCCGTGATGGCGATGTAGATCAGGTAGCGCACCGGCAGGCGCTTGGTCTTGAAATAGATCCCGACCATCGCGCCGAGCTCGAGGTAGATGAACAGGAGCAGGATGTCCTTTATGGTCGGGCCACCCTCGCGAACGATGTGGAACAGCTCCGCCCAGGAGGCCCAGATGATGGAAACGCCGACGACGAACAGGCCGATGAGGTGGAAGCCCTCGGTGAGCCGGTTGCCGATCTGCTCCATGTGGACAACGAGCCGCTCGTACATACCCCCTCCCGGGTGCGGGTCGCGTGCTAGCCTAGCAGCCTGCCGGGGGTTGTGCGCAGTGCCGATGCCGTGCAGCGGGCCCTGATCATCGTCGGAGTCGTGCTGGTCGCCGTCGGCCTGCTCTGGCCATGGCTCGGCAGGCTGCCCTTTGGCCGGCTTCCGGGCGACATCGCGGTGCGGCGCGAGCAGTTCAGCCTGTACGTGCCGATCACCTCCATGGTCCTGCTGAGCCTGCTGCTGTCGCTGATCGTCTGGCTGTTTCGCCGTTGACGCCCGTACCGCGCTGCTCACCACCGCCGTGGGCGGGGCATGGTATCTTTTCGCTCCTTCCGGCAGACCCAACCGAGATCGACGATGCCCTACTTCGTCTACCGCGTCTCCGAGCAGCCCGGCAGGGCGAAGCAACTCGAGCACCTGGCGACGTTCGACAAGTTCCAGGAGGCGAGGCAGCTGGTGAGGACCGAGCGCCCCCTGCTCGATCCGGCCGCGGGCGAGGACGTGCGGATGATCTTCGCGAAGAGCGAGGTGGAGGCCCAGGCGCTGCTCCAGCGGCCCCGCGAGGAGCGCGTCATCGGCGAGGATTGACGGCGCCGGCGGCGCCTCAGCCACGCGCCAGCCACAGCCTCAGGCGCAGTCCGAGCCTGGTCGTGAGGCCGGCGGTCACGTGCCGGATCTGCCCCCTGCCGTCGATCACGAAGCTGGTCGGCAGACCGGTCACACCCCACCGGGCCGCCATGTCGCCGTGCTCGTCCACGTGGACGGGAAAGTCGATCCCCTGCTCCGCAAGGTATGCCGCGAGCTCGACGGCGCCGCCGGACTGCATCGCGACCGTCAGGACCTGATGATCGCGGGCGAGCCCGTCGACGGCCCCCTGCTCGAAGCGGCAGGCCGGGCACCAGGTCGCCCAGAAATGCACCAGCAGGGGCCGGCCGCGATAGTCGGAAAGCGTGACCCGACGACCGTCGAGCAGCACGACATCGAAGACCGGCGCGGCCCCGCTGACCGCGTCGCGGGTCGTCCAGAGGTGGACGCCCAGCAGGACGGCCGCGAGCAGTGCGGCCTGTGCCAGCCAGCGCGACAGGCGGCGCCAGACGAAGGGTGTCCTTGTTGCCACGGGATGCGCATCGGCAGCGGCGACGTCCGCTGCCGGCATTATCCCGGAAAAGACCGTTGGATCAGCGGCGCACGAGGAGGCTCGCGGCCGTGCCGCTGCGCTGGTGCTCCTCGACGTAGTACTGAAGGACGCGCTTGACGTACTGCTGGGTCTCGGCGTAAGGCGGAATCGTCCGGTCGTACTGGATGACCGCATTCTCACCGGCGTTGTACCCCGCCAGCGCGAGCTGCAGGTTGCGGTCGAACATCTGCAGCAGGTCGCGCAGGTAGCGCGCCCCACCCCGCACGTTCTGCCCCGGATCGAACCGGTCGCGAACGCCGTAGCGCTCCGCCGTGCCGGGCATCAGCTGCATCAGCCCACCCGCGCCGGCGTGCGACAGGGCTGCGGGATCGTAGGCGGACTCGGCCCGGATCACCGCGTGCAGCAGCTCGGGCTTCAGGCCGGTTTCCTGCGCGACCTGATCGACCAGGGCCGCGTAGGCGACCCGGTTGCCCGGTGCCGGCGCGGGGCGGATCGGCCGGTAGAGTGCCGGACGCTTCACCCAGGACGGCAGCTCGCTGACGATCGTCAGGCTGGAACGGTCGTCGAGGTCGACGCGGCGCACCAGCTGGTAATCGGGATCGGTCTTCTCGACATCGGTGAACTCGATGGTCCCGTCGGGCGCCCGGTAGACATACCCGCCACCCGCCTGAGCGGCGGTGGCGCACCCCAGCAAGGCCGCCAGGACCCACACCCCAGACCGACTGTCCATCGATCCCCCAGTACACCGTGCGCGAGACAAGATAGTACTTCGGCTTCCCGAGGTAAACCGTTAGCGCCGTTGCAAAAACGAATCGGGACGGCGGCCCGGGCCGGAGCTCGCCCCCGTCAGGCGCCGCCCGCGGCCGCTACAGCCCGAGCTCCCGCCAGCGTCGCCCGATGCGTTGGATCGACACCGGAACGGCCGTCTTGAGCTCCTGCGCAAAGACCGATACCCGCAGCTCCTCCAGCAGCCAGCGGATCTCGTCGAGCCGCGGGTCCGCCCGGCCCGCACGCCGGGCCTGCTCGTCGCGCGCCAGCCACTCCCCTTCGAGCGCGGCAATTTCCGCCAGACGGTCGCGATCCCTGAGCGCGCCCTGGCCGAGCCGCTCCAGACGCCGTGCGATCGCGCCGAGGTACCGCGGGTAGTGGAGCAGCCGCTCCCAGGGAACGGCCAACAGGAAGCCGCGGTAGACGAGCCGGTCGAGGTGGGCCCGGATGTCCTGCGCCGACGGGAGCCAGGCCGCCGGGATGCGTCCAGCGAGGGGACCCCGGGCCTCGTGGTAGCGCCGCAGGATCTCGCCGGCGAGCGCGAGGGTCTCTGCCGCCACGCGCGCCATCCGGGCCCGCCCGCTGTCCACGCAGGCCCGGAAGGCCGCCGGGTCGCGCGGCGGGTCCCGGCCTTCCAGGAAGGCCCGGTCCACGATCAGTGCCACGAGCTCGTCGTCCAGCGCCGCGTGGGCATCCATCGGCAGTCCGGCGGGCGCCTCCCCCGCCTTGGCGTACCACAGCCGAATGTGCGTCAGATCGCCGAGACCGCGGCGCAGCGCCCGCACCTCCTTCGGCAGCTGCAACGTGACCAGCCGCCGCAGCCCGGCCCGGTGGGCGCGAGCGGCGTTCTCGGCCGAGTCCAGCACCCGAACGGCGACGCCGTCACCGCCGTCGACGAGGGCCGGATAGCCGCGAAGCCGGATGCCGCCGCGGCGCAGCTCGACCGTCTCGGGCAGGCTGCCGAAGTCCCAGTCCTTCAGGCCCTCGCGCTCCAGTCCGGCGCTCGGCAGGCGCTGCTGGGCAACGGCGCTCGCCCCGTGCTCTCGCCTGAGGGCACCCAGATCGCGGCCGGCGGCGAGCGTCCGTCCGTCGTCGTCGACGAGCCGGAATCGCAGGCGAAGGAACTCGGGCACGGCGTCCTCGTCCCAGGCGTCTTCCGGCACGTGCACGCCCGTGAGCCGCTTGAGCTCTGCACCCAACGCCTGGACGAGCGGGGTCTCGCCGGGCGCGAGGCTGCGCCGGCAACGCTCCGCAAAGTCCGGCGCCGGGACGAAGTGCTTGCGCAGCGTCTTCGGCAGCGAGCGCAGCAGCGCGACGATCCGCTCCTGGAGCAGTCCCGGCACCAGCCAGCTCGCCCTGCCCTCCGTGACCTGGTTCAACACCGCGACCGGGACCACCAGGGTCACGCCGTCCGCCTCGGCGCCCGGCTCGAAGCGGTACTCGAACGGCAGCTCCATGCCGCCGAGGTCGAGACGGTCGGGAAACTGGGCGGCGTCGCGATCGAGCGGCTGGCGCAGCAGGTCCTCCAGCCGCAGGTGCAGGAGCTTCGGCTGCGTCGCGCAGGCCTGGCGCAGCCACTGCTCGAACTGCGGCGTCGAGTAGATGCCGTCGGGCACCCGGGCCGCGTAGAAGCCGTAGATCGCCTCGTCGTCGACCAGGATGTCGCGCCGCCGGGACTTGGCCTCGAGGTCGTGCACGTAGGCGACCAGGTCGCGGTTGTGGCGCCAGAACGGCGCGCGGGTGTCGAAGTCGCCCTCGACGAGCGCGAAGCGCAGGAAGATCTCGCGCGCCTGCGCCGGGTCGATCGGACCGAAGTTGACCTTGCGCCGCGGCACGAGCGTCAGCCCGAACAGGCTCACCTTCTCGTACGCGGCGACCTGACCGCGCTTGCGCTCCCAGTGCGGCTCCGCGTAGCTGCGGCTGACGAGGTGGCCGGCCGCCGCCTCGACCCACTCGGGCTCGATGCGGGCAACGGTGCGCGCATAGAGCTTGGTGGTTTCGACCAGCTCGGCCGCCACCACCCATTTCGGCGGCTTGCGGAACAACGCCGAGCCGGGGAAGACGTGAAAGCGGGTGCCGCGCGTGCCGAGAAACTCGCGCTCCTTGCCTTGCTCCCGGCAACCGACCTGCGAGAGCAGCCCGCTGAGCAAGGCCCTGTGGATCTCCTCGAAGCTCGCCTCGGCCTCGTTCTCCCGGAAGCCCATCTCGTGCAGCTCGGCACGAAGCTGCAGGTGGATGTCGTGCCACTCGATCACCCGGTTGGCCGCGAGGAAGTGCACCTGGCAGAGCTCGCGGAACTTGCGCCGCGAGAGGTGGCGCCTGTGCGCCTCGAGGAAGGCCCAGAGCCTGAGCAGGCCGAGAAAGTCGGACTGCTCGTCGCGGTGTTGGGCGTGTGCCTGGTCGGCCAGCTGCTGGCGGTCGATCGGCCGCTCCCGCGGGTCCTGCACGGACAGCGCAGCGGCCAGGACGAGCACCTCGCGCAGGCAGTGGCCCTGGGCGGCGGCATAGATGATCCGGCCAATCCGCGGGTCGACCGGCAGCCGTGCGATCTGGCGGCCCAGCCGCGTGACGTGTCGCTCCCGGTCGACGGCGCCAATCTCCTCCAGCGTGCGGTAGCCGTCGCGGATCGCGCGCGGATCCGGTCGGTCGAGGAACGGGAACGCCTCGATGTCGCCGAAGCCGAGGATCTTCATCTGCAGGATCACCGCGGCGAGGTTGGTGCGCAGGATCTCGGGCTCGGTGTAGTCGGGTCGCGCCGCGAAATCGTCCGCGTCGTAGAGACGGATGCACACCCCCGCCGCCACGCGGCCGCAGCGCCCCTTGCGCTGCTCGGCACTCGCCTTGGAGATGCGCTCAACCGGCAGGCGCTGGATGCGGGCGCGGTGACTGTAGCGGCTGATCCGAGCGAAGCCCGCGTCGATCACGTAGCGGATGCCGGGGACGGTGAGCGAGGTCTCCGCGACGTTGGTCGCGAGCACGACGCGCCGCTGCGCCGACGCCTGGAAGATCCGGCCCTGCTCCGCCGAGCCCTGCCGGGCATAGAGCGGCAGCACCTCCGTCATTGGCAGGCGGTGCTTGCGCAGCGTCTCGGCCGTCTCGCGGATCTCGCGCTCGCCCGACAGGAAAACGAGGATGTCGCCGCGGCTGATGGCGGACAGCTCGTCGACAGCGCCCGCGAGGGCATCCTGGAGGGCGTCGTCCCGCTCGGCCGCGCCCGGCTCCGCCGGCGGGCGATAGCGCACCTCCACCGGGTAGCTGCGGCCCGACACCTCGACGACCGGGGCACCGCCGAAATGCTGCGCGAAGCGCTCCGGGTCGATCGTCGCCGAGGTGACGATGACCCGCAGGTCCGGCCGCTTCGGCAGCAGCTGTCTGAGGTAGCCGAGCAGGAAGTCGACGTTGAGGCTGCGCTCGTGGGCCTCGTCGATGATCAGGGTGTCGTACTCGTTCAGATAGCGGTCGCGCTGGATCTCGGCGAGCAGGATGCCGTCGGTCATCAGCTTGACGCTGGTCTCGGGCACGACCTGGTCGCGGAACCGGACCTTGAACCCGACCGTGGACCCGAGCTCGCGACCCAGCTCGGCCGACACCCGTCCCGCAAGGCTGCGCGCGGCGATGCGCCGCGGCTGCGTGTGGCCGATGCGGCCGAACACGCCGCGACCGAGCGACAGGCAGATCTTGGGCAGTTGGGTCGACTTGCCGGAGCCGGTCTCGCCGCACAGCACGACGACGGGATGCGCCTCGATCAGGGCACGGATCTCGTCGACGTGCTCGGTGATGGGCAGCTCCGCAGGAAACGCCGGGGCCGGGAGCCGCTCGCGCCGCAGCGCGACGACCGCGCGGGACCGCTCGATGGCCGCATGGACCTCGACGAGGGGCGCCGCGACGTCCTCGCCGCGGCGGGCAAGCTCCCTCAGCCCGTTCAGCCGCCGACGCAGCCGGTACCGGTCGGCGAGCAGGCAGGCGTCGATGGCGGCGGGATCTGGAAGGCTCGGTGGCGACACGGCAGGCGCTGCGCGGCAGACCGGCGCAGTCTAGGATCCGAAGCGGCGCAACCGCACCCCAGGAAGACCGACGGCCCCGCTCGGGGCCGTCGCTCCGGGACGCAGTGGCGCGCTGTCAGGTGGCGTAGGTGCCCTGCGATGCACCGCCGCGAACGAACACGCCGCTGGCCTCGAGACGCGGGACCATGATGGTCCGCTCGCGGTCGATGCGGCGCGCGACCGTGTCGAGGATGTCCTGGGTATCCCGGATGAACTCGGCGTTGAAGACGAACTGGCAGTCCTTCAGCCAGCGCCGGGCATAGTCACCGAACAGCTCGCGCAGGGCGACGTCCCCGGCCAGGAACGACCACGACAGGTTGCGCAGCTCCTGTGGGCCGTGCGCCAGCAGGGTCGGGTAGAGGCGCTTCTCCTCCTCCTCGAAATGCTCGCGCATCCGGGTGCAGAGATCGCACAGCAGCGTGTGCGTGACCTGCGCGATCGGCGCGACGCTGAGTTGATCTGGCTTCAGCAGACCTCGCAGGGCGGCGATCATCTTCAGGATCTCGCCCTGGCGCTGTCTCAAGGATTCAATAGATGTCATGGAGCGGTTCTCCTCCGGCGGGCAATTAGCGGTTGTTGTCGCTCTTGTTATTGTTGGCGGGAGACGCCCCGCAAGCGGAGCGCCCGGCCTCAGTAGAAACCATGGGATCCCCGGGAGCAATGGGGAAGAACCCCCGCCCCCGCGGTTGGCGGCGCGCTGCGAACGGCGTTCCGGTCGCGGGTGGTCGCCGGCTCAGTGGCCAGTGCCCTTCAGCGCGGCGGCGAGGCCCTCGCAGACGTCCTTGGCGTCGCCGAAGATCAGCGAGCAGTTGTCCTGGTAGAAGAGCAGGTTGTCGACGCCGGAGTAGCCGGGCCGCATCGAGCGCTTGATGAAGTAGACCTGCCGGGCCTTGGCGGCCTCGAGGATCGGCATGCCGTAGATCGGGCTGGACGAGTCGGTCTTGGCCGCCGGGTTCACCACGTCGTTGGCACCCACCACCAGGGCGACGTCACAGGTGGCGAACTCGGGGTTGATCTCGTCCATCTCGAGGACGCGGTCATACGGGATGTCAGCCTCTGCGAGCAGCACGTTCATGTGCCCCGGCATGCGGCCGGCGACCGGGTGGATCGCGAACTTCACGTCGACCCCGCGCGCCTCCAGCAGCTCCATCAGCTCCTTGAGCGCGTGCTGGGCCTGCGCCACCGCCATGCCGTAGCCGGGCACGACGATGACCTTGCCGGCGTCCTCCATCCAGTAGACCGCGTCCTCGACAGAGGCCGACTTCACCCCCTTCTGCGCCGCCTGGGCGGCCGCGCTCGCGTCGCCACCGCCGCCCTCGGTCCCGAAGCCGCCGAACACCACGTTGAGGATCGAGCGGTTCATCGCCCGGCACATGATGTAGGAGAGGATCGCGCCCGAGAAACCGACCAGCGCACCGACGATGATGAGCAGGTTGTTGCCGAGCGTGAAGCCGGTCGCCGCGGCGGCCCACCCCGAGTAGCTGTTCAGCATCGAGATGATCACCGGCATGTCCGCGCCGCCGATCGGGATGATCAGGGTGACGCCGAGCACCAGGGCCAGCAGGGTCATCAGGGCCAGTGAGACCAGGCTCCCGGTCATACCGAAATGGATGCCGAGCGCAATCGTGCCGAGCCCGAGCGCGGCATTGAGCGCGTGCTGACCCGTGAACACGACGGGCTTGCCCGAGATCAGTCCCTGCAGCTTGCCGAAGGCGATCACCGAGCCGGTGAAGGTGATGGCACCGATGATGACGCCCGCCGACAGCTCACCCATCAACAGACCGTCGAGATGGCCATCTGCCTGGTGGTTGAGGAAGGTCCCGATCGCGACCAGCACGGCGGCGAGGCCGACGAAGCTGTGCAGGGCGGCGACGAGCTGTGGCATCGCCGTCATCTGGATGCGCATCGCGAGCACGGTGCCGATCACGGCGCCCGTGGCCACACCGGCGATGATGAACCCGTAGTCGCGGACCTCCGACCCCATCAGGGTGGCGGCGAGGGCGATGACCATGCCGCCCATGGCGTAGAAGTTGCCCCGCCGGGCGGTCGTCGGGTGGGTCAGGCCCTTGAGGGCGAGGATGAACAGGATCGCCGAGACGAGATAGGCGAGCGCCTGGGTGTTTGCCGAGATCTCCATCGCCTAGCGCCTCACTTCCCTTTCTTCTTGAACATGGCGAGCATCCGGTTGGTCACCAGGAAGCCGCCGAAGACGTTGATCGAGGCGAGCAGCACGGCGACGAAGCCCATCAGCTCAGCGGCCGTGCCGGCCTTCTCGGCCCCCGTGACCAGCAGGGCGCCGACGATGATGATCCCGGAGATCGCGTTGGTGAGCGCGACCAGCGGGGTGTGCAGCGAGGGGGTGACGCCCCAGACCACCCAGTAGCCGATGAAGCAGGCCAGCACGAAGACATAGAGCGCGACGAGTGTGGCGGTCATGGTGTCGATTCCTCTCTGGCGCGGGCGACGCGCACTCGGTCAGTCAGCGGGCCGCACCAGCGCGGCGCGGGTGATCTCGTCGGCGTCGAGGTCCTTGAGCGCGGGCCCGCCTGCGCCCTTCTCGACCATGATGTCGAGCAGGTTGGCGAGGTTGCGGGCATAGAAGCTGCTGGCGTCGGACGGCACGAGTGCCGGGTAGTTGGTGATGCCGACCAGCGTCACGCCGTGGCGGACGACCGTGCGGTCCTTCTCGGTCAGGGGACAGTTGCCGCCCGTCGCGGCCGCGAGGTCCACGATCACGGAGCCCGGCCGCAGTCGCTGCACGACCTCCTCGGTGACCAGCACCGGGGCCGGCCGGCAGGGGATTGCCGCGGTCGTGACGATCACGTGGGCCTTCGCCAGCTCGTCGGCCAGCAACTGCTGCTGGCGGGCCTTCGCCTCGGCCGACAGCTCCTTGGCATAGCCTCCCTCGCCCGAGCCGCTCTCGCCGATGTCGATCTCGATGGGCTTCGCGCCCACGGACCGGATCTGCTCCTTCGTTTCCGGACGAACGTCGTACGCATAGACGTCGGCCCCGAGCCGGCGCGCAGTCGCAATCGCCTGCAGGCCCGCGACGCCGACCCCGAGCACCACGACGCGCGCCGGCTTGGCCGAGCCGGCCGACGTCATCATCACGGGGAAGAAGCGTCCGTAGTGGGCCGCGGCCTCGACCACGGCGCGGTAGCCGCCGATGTTGGCCTGCGACGACAGCGCGTCCATCGACTGGGCCCGGGAGATGCGCGGCACGCGCTCGAGCGCGATGACCCGCACGCCCCTGGCGTGCAGCGCGGCGAGCGTGCCGTCGTCCTCGCAGGTCTCCACGAAGCCGACCAGGACCGCCCCGCTGCGCATCCCGGCGATGTCGTCCGCCGCCGACTTGCGCACGCGCAGCACGATGTCGGCGCCGAGCGCGGCGGCACGATCGGCGAGCTGCGCGCCCGCCTGCTCGAACTCCGCGTCCGGGAAGTGCGCCGCCGAGCCCGCGCCGCGCTCGACCACGACGCTGAAGCCCTTCGCCACCAGCTTCTTCACCACCTCGGGCGTCGACGCGACACGGGTCTCGCCCGGCAGGGTCTCTTTCGGAACTCCGATTCTCATCGGCGGCGCTGCTCCTTCGCGGGCGGGGTCGGTGGGTGCCGACCGGGGCGCGTATTATTGGGGCCCGGCCCCGGCCACGCAATGCACCAGGAAAGTGCGGCGCACTATACTCGCCGAAGATGTCCGCACCGATTCTTTCGACCCGACCCACGGCCGTCCTCTACTTCGGGACCTGTCTCGTGGATCTGTTGTTCCCCAAGGCCGGGCTCGCCGGCATGGAGCTGATCCGCCGCGCCGGCGTCCGCGTGATCTTTCCGCCCGACCAGAGCTGCTGCGGACAGCCCGCCTACAATTCCGGCTACCGGGACGAGGCGCGCGCCGTGGCCGCGCGACAGCTCGCGGCGCTGCAGGGCGATCTGCCCATCGTCGTGCCTTCGGGCTCCTGCGCCGGCATGATGCGCCATCACTACCCCGGGCTGTTCGCGGGCCATCCGCTGCACGCGCTGGCGATGTCCGTCTCACGCCGTGTCTTCGAGCTGACCGAGTTCCTGGTGGACGTCCTGGCGCTGCCGGTCGACGACCTCGGCCCCCCCGTGAAGATTGCCGTGCACTCGTCGTGCTCGGCGCGCCGCGAGCTCGGCGCCGCGGACCGCATCGAGCACCTGGTGAACGCGATGTCGCAGGTCACGACCGTCGAGCAAGACCGGAAGGCGGAGTGCTGCGGATTCGGCGGCACCTTTGCCGTCAAGCAGCCCGCGATCTCCGCCGCCATGGTCGGCGACAAGTGCGACGCCTTGCTCGAGAGCGGCGCCGACCTGGTGGTGAGCCAGGACTGCGGCTGCCTCATGAACATCGCCGGCGCCCTGGCCCGTCGCGGCGCGGGCCCGCGGTGCCTGCACGTCGCCGAGCTCCTCTGGGAGCGCACTGGTGGCCAGCCGCTCTGAGCTCGGGCACCGGGTAGACCTCGCGCTCGGCAACACGGCCAAGCGCGCCAACATCGCGCGGGCCATGTACGGCCTGCAGCAGAAGCGGCTCGCGGCCTTCCCCGACCGCGACGCCCTGGAGGCGCTGCGCGATGCGGGTGAGGCGATCAGGCGGCGCGCCCTCGCCGCGCTCCCCGAGCTGCTCGAGCAGCTCGAGGCGAACTGTCGGCGCAACGGCATCGAGGTGCACTGGGCGGAGACGGTCGAGGACGCCAATGGCATCGTGCTGAGGATCCTGCGCGGTCAGGGTGCGCGAAGCCTGATCAAGGGCAAGTCGATGGTCTCCGAGGAGATGGGCCTCAACCACGCCCTCGAGCACGAGGGCATCGAGGCGCTCGAGTCCGACCTCGGCGAGTTCATCATCCAGCTGGCCGGCGAGGGCCCCTCGCACATCATCGCCCCGGCCGTGCACAAGAGCCGGCACGAGGTGGCCGCCCTGTTCGGCCGCATGTTCCCCGACCTGCCGCGCCGCGACGACATCGAAGGCCTGTGCGCAACCGCCCGGGAGATCCTGCGCCGAAAGTTCTTCGCCGCCGACGCGGGCCTGTCCGGCGCCAACTTCCTGGTGGCCGAGACCGGCACGATCGTGCTGGTGGAGAACGAGGGCAACGGCCGCCTGTGCACCACGGCGCCGCGCGTCCACATCGCCGTGACCGGCATCGAGAAGCTGGTCGAGCGCATGGCGGACCTCCCGCCGCTCCTGAAGCTGCTGACCCGCTCGGCCACCGGCCAGCCCGTCACCACCTACGTGAACTTCGTCAGCGGGCCGCGCAGGGCCGGTGAGAAGGACGGCCCGGGCGAGGTGCACCTGGTGCTGCTCGACAACGGGCGCTCCCGGATCTACGAGGACCCCGAGCTGCGCGACAGCCTGCAGTGCATCCGCTGCGGGGCGTGCATGAACCACTGCCCGGTCTACGTCCGGCTCGGCGGTCACGCGTACGGCACCGTGTACCCGGGGCCGATCGGCACCGTCCTCGAGCCGCAGCGCAGCGGGCTCGACCGCCTCGGCGAGCTCGCGGAGGCCTCCACCCTGTGCGGTGCCTGCAGCGAGGTCTGCCCGGTGCGCATTCCCTTGCCGGCGCTCATCAACCGGCTGCGATTCGACGGCGTCCGCACGGACGCGGCGCCGACGAGGGGCAGCGGCGGACGCCGGAGCGGGCGCGAGGCGCTGGTCTGGCGCCTGTGGGCGCGACTGAACAGCTCGCCGCGCCTGTACCGGCTGTGCCTCGCAATCGCTACCAGACTCCAGGGCCTCACGCCGCGCCGCATCGCCGGTTGGTCCGACGCGCGCGAGCTGCCCCGGCCCGCGGCACGCTCGCTGCACGCCCTCGCCCGCGAGCGGGGATTCAGCGATGAATGAGGCCCGCGACCGCATCCTCGCCCGCCTGCGCCGGGCGCGCGACAGCACGACCGCGATCGGCTCCGAGCGGCCGGTCGCCCCCGAGGTGACGATACCGCCGTCCGAACGGCTCGCGCAGTTTCGCGCCTGCCTGGAGGCGGTCCGGGCGCAGGTCCACGTCATCCCGATGGGCGGCGTTGCGACTCTGCTGCGACGGCTGGTCAAGGAGCGGGGCGTGAGGCGCCTGCTGTGCGGCATGGACGGGCCGCTCGGGCCCTTGCTCAGGGCGGCGCTCGCGGGCGCCGAGGGCACGACGCTGGTGGGCTACGACGCCGGCATCGAGTCGTGGAAAGAGGATCTCTTCTACCGCATCGACGCGGCCGTGACCTCGTCGCTCGGCGGCATCGCGGAGACCGGCAGCATCATCCTCTGGCCCGACGCCGCCGAGCCGCGGCTGATGTCGC
>Ga0208980_10000578_pt1 | contig 20981 bp, 17 predicted proteins | sample WetSurMetagenome_3_FD_187993 | JGI IMG/M metagenome (GOLD analysis project Ga0208980, IMG submission 187993) | Wetland microbial communities from Twitchell Island in the Sacramento Delta, sample from surface sediment Aug2011 Site A1 Bulk (version 2) | ecosystem: Environmental > Aquatic > Marine... | reverse complement strand
TCCGACACCTGCGCCGATGGCGATACCAATCCCCATGCCCTTCCCCACCATGTTCTGTTTCTTGCGTTGAGACCGTTGTTCGCTGGATTGTTCGGGCACGATTGCAAAGTCGTCTTCAGTCAGGTTGTGATACTGTTTGTCCAGCCAGCATAACGTGTGCGGTAACAGTGCAGGCCGCCGCATGGAGTGGAACGCAATAAGGCGGCTTGAACGAACTCAACTTATAGCGCGATTCAAGAGAATGATAGCATGGCAACCAAATGATATGAGTGTCACTGTTGCTGCTGTTATGCCAGGCGGCCTCCTCAGTCAAAGCGGGCACACTCTCACGCCTCGAACGTAACTCTGAATCCTTCTTTACTGTTGGGACAGAGCCTATTGACGCAGAGATACTCTTTATCCACGAGGAAGACGGGAGACCTTTTGTGTTTGCTCATGCACGTTGGACAGAACCTATTCCCGGTTTTCGGATCAACAACCGTTTCAGTTTTACTATCAATTTGGTAATTCTTGAATGGATCAGATAATAACTTTCGGAGATATATTAGTCCGGCTATGGTTCCCGTTAGTAGCAATAGCAACGCTCCTATTGTCCATCCTAATGCAGAGATATATTTGGCTGGCTTGGAAAGAAGGAATTGTACCAAGTCTTCCTGCACTATTGACCACAGTCCTACTACTGCGATGCCAAATAGGACTACTATGCTCCACGATAGATTTGCTGTGATAGTATCTCGGAGTTTGCTCATAACGATGTGCCCGCTAATTTCACTCTTTCAAAATTGGTGGCTGCTTGCGCATGACTACTATGTAATCGCACCGGGTGCGTACTTGCGCGACCTGTCGGTGGATAGACGAACCAAAGGTGTGTGTATTTCTCTTTTGGAAGTGAACAGGTCGTCCGTCCCGCCTGTAGCGGGACGAGATCTCGTCCGCAACACGGACGGATGGTTCAGTCGAGGCCGGAACGTACTAAGGAGAGCATGGAAAGGTTGGAACTATTTGCCGACCTCCGGGCAAAATCTTACGCAGGAAATGTCAGATTGTCAAGGGGAGATTTCGAGTGGTCCTTTGTTACTTTCTCTTTGAAGAGTCCCGCTCTCCGTCAATCCGCAATAGCGGGATTCAAACGACGGAAAAGCAACCAAAGAGAACCTCTCCGACTTAAATCCCGCTATGTTTATTGCCCTTTCTTTTCAGAAGAGAAAGGGCGAAAGAGAACTGTCCGGAATTGAAACCCGCGACCACAGATTGCCCTCGCGGTGGTTAGCGCGATTTCAACCTCCGTCTTTACAGGCAGGATGTGTTGAAATCGCAAAGCGCTGTCCTAACTGCCACCCCGCACAGCCATCAATTCCGGACCGCGCGGTTTGTTGCTCCTGTCGATTTAGAATGATCCAGATTTGGATTTCCTTTTCCTTTGCAAAGCCCCCCGCAATCGCAGGCTGTGTGGGAGGGGAAAATCAATTTCCGCTTTGCCTGCCCGCCTCTGAGAGTTCAAAGAGGCAGGCGGGCGATTTCATCGGCAGGCAACGCTCGTTGAGAATTCATCAACTTCGCCAGATGAAATCGCATCGAACAAGGGCTTGAATCACAATTGCCGCGTGTTGCGATTGCGGAAGTTCTTTAGTCACTTTCTTCCAAAGAAAGTGACAGAAGAGAACAACCTGTCATTGCGAGGCTGTTTCCCAAGGCGAAGCAATCTCTCTTCTGGAAATTCAGATTGCTTCGTCTCCCGACTATGTCGGGATCCTCGCAATGAGAGAGACGAATCTCCCCTACGAGATTTTCACCGACGTCATCGAAATGGATCCCAACTCCGTCTTGTCGTTGAAGAACGAGATGCTCTCCTTTTCTTCTTTCAGTCCGAGAACATACAGTAGCGGCAGAAAGTGTTCAGGCGTCGGGACGGCAAGCTGCATCTCTTTGCCCATCGAGTGATAGTTGATGAGAGGTTGATGCTCTCCGTTGGCAATGAGCTTCTTGATCCGCTCATTTGCATCCATTGCCCAATCAAATCCACCGGGCTCGTCCCAATCGGCCATGCGAAGGTTGTGCACAACATTCCCGCTTCCCACAATCAACACGCCCTTCTTGCGGAGAGTGGCGAGTTCTTTGGCCAGATCATAATGCCACTGTGCCGGCTTCCCACCATCCAGACTCATCTGCACAATCGGAACATCTGCTTTCGGAAACAGATGCTTAATCACACTCCAGCATCCGTGGTCGAGTCCCCACTTATGGTCAAGCTCAACTGATGTCCTGGTGACAGCATGCTTTGTTTCTTCTGCAAGCTCGGGACTCCCGGGCGCAGGATATTGTACTTCATACAACTCCTTTGGGAAGCCGCCGAAATCGTGGATCGTCTTCGGCTTCTCCATTGCCGTTACGGATGTGCCGTTGGTTTCCCAGTGTGCCGAGATGCAAAGCACTGCATTGGGCTTCGGCAAGGATTTGCCGACGTGCTGCCATCCCCGCGTGAACTCATTCTCAGTTATGGCGTTCATCGGATTGCCGTGCCCGAGAAACAGCAATGGCATGCTTGCCGTGTTGCTCAGATCGCCTGCCATCTTACCAAGTTCATTCAGTTTCATTGCTACTCCTGCCTAAGGCAATAGTGCCAACGTCGTGAGAAACTGTTTCCTCTTCATCGCATCTTCTCATTGCAGCTTGAAGTTCGTCAAAGGTACAACAGCCAGGGGGCAATGTTTGTTCCCCTTCAGGTTGCTCGTCGAAATTGCAGGCCTAATTATCGAGCGGACTGCCACCCATCGCATCTATCATACAAGCTGCATGATACAAAAACCCCGGCACAAGTATGCCGGGGTTTGTAAGGAGTGAAGGAGAAGGGGGTTGTCCTCGCCCCCGCACGGTGGAACCTACTTCATGAGTGTCAGTTTCTTCGTCTCAACGAATTTGCCTGCGGTCAACTGGTAGATATACACGCCGCTTGCCATTCCGGAGGCGTTCCAGTTCGCAGAGTGATAACCAGCCGGCATGTCACCATTGAGTAGCGTCGCCACTTCTGCTCCGAGGAGGTTGTACACCTTCAGCGTCACGTGTCCTGATAGAGGAATCGCATACGCAATCTTCGTGCTCGGGTTGAATGGATTCGGGTAGTTCTGATTTAGCTCATACACCGTTGGCATCCCGACGTTTTCCCTTACACCGGTCAGCACGTCGATCTGGAATGGCTCGGCGAAGTGGATCGTTCCATCCAAATCCACTTGCTTTAGCCTGTACATCCATGTGCCTGAACCGGGTGCAGCATCGGTGAAGTTATATGTTTGAGGTTCATTCGTCGTTCCGTGGCCCGCAACGAAGCTGTTGGGAATCTCAAAATACTCTTGTTCACTCGCCCTCTTGCGCTGCATGTAGAACCCATAGTTATTCACTTCGCTGAGTGTAACCCACGCGAGCGCAACATCGCCATTCTGCAGCACACTGCCACTAAATGAAGCGAGCTGGATGGGAAGAGCACTCTGATTAGCCCCTGTGAAGTCCGACAACGATGAAAGGCTGGTGCCAACGAGAGTGTTGCTTCCGCCGGCGGTTCCAACAACGCTCCAATGAGAACCATCCCACTTGCCAAGGGCAATATTCGCTTCACTGCCAACAACGTCAACGGGAAGGTATGTAAATGTTGCGTCACAGAGGAATCCCGAAATGCCACTTTGTAACACTGTCCAGTACCGTGTCAGGTAATCCGCTGAGGCTAAGTTGGGATGTACTCCATCCGTAACCCTGACAGCGGCATAGGCAGAGGCGTATGAACCGGACGTGAAGTTTAACGTCACCGGTGAATACTCGGCGGTCCCCGTGTTATCTCCCACCGGAAATGTGAATGACCCATTTGCAGCAAACGTCTTCCGAAGTTCACCCGTACCAGTGGCAACCACCATCGCCGAAGCAGACGGGCTCCCACCAATTGTTGCCGAAGCACCAAGGGTAAGATTGTTCGACCCAAGGACTAGGAGACCACTGGTTAGTGTGAGCGTGCCGTTGACTGTTTCGGATCCCAATAGCGTTGTGGTTCCTGCACTTATGGTTAGGTTGTTCAGCGTGGAAAACTCGCCACCAACGTCTGCAGTTGGATACGTATTGGTAGCAGTGAGTTCGAGTGTGCCTGTTCCTTCCGTGAAAACATCCGTTGTGCTATTTGAAGAAATGCTCCCGCATCTAAGTGTGCCCCCTGCCGTCATCGTAATCGTACCAAATCGGTTAACGCTGCCAGTGTTGCCCAACGAAACAACCCCCGGGACCGTTAGCTGAGAGCTCGCTGCAAACGTAAGTGTACCGGCTCCACCGCCGCCGGTTGGACTACCAAGTTGCACGCTAGCACAAACTGCATTCGATACATTTACTGTAACATTCTCACCACCGTCAATGATCACAGCATCTCCTGAACCTACTCCTTGGGAAGTAAAGCTCTTGCCACTTGCCGTGTTGCCTGCGGTTGCTGTTAAGGTCAAGTGAGTATTGTCGATAATGGAAGCTACAGTCCTGGTAATGCCTTGTGGGTTCGATGCTGTGATAATGCTGCCAACAGCTAGTTCTGTAGTGAAGAAAGTCCCGGTACCCGTAACTGCCGTAGAGGAACTTGAATAAGCGATGGTACCAGTCCGACTAACTCCTGCTGTCCATGTAGCCGCCGCGCTCCAATTCCCATTGGCGGCGCTGGTTACCGTTGCCGCATGTGCAGAAGTTGCGTCAAGCATGGCAATGCTCACCAGGACTCCAAGCAGGATCAAAAAACGGTTCATATAACCTCGCAAATAGTTTGTCCAAAAAGGTGTTATCGTGGTTCGACCCACATGTCAATTCATGCTGCTTCTATCGCAAACTACATGCCACCACCCGCACACTACTAATTCCTGAAAATTGTGCAGATGTATTTGGAATTTCTACAACATGGTGTAGCCACGAAGTGAGAATAACACCCTCGGTGGTCAAGACTACACTGGCAGAGACCAACAAGAAATATCAGCGGTAGATTGACCTATCCAAAGAGGTTGTTCTTTGGAAGCAATTCTCTTCGAATGCGCCTGAGAAATTGTCGAGTGAGCCTTAGGTTGGATGTGACTTTGGGAGACCTGCAGAACAATGGCAAGATTTGTCTTGAGGGAAATCGGATATCGCACTTCAACTAAGATGCCGATCTCAGCACTGATTCACGCTGACTAGTTGTAGCTTTGGTGATGGCTTGTCACTTAGCGCTTGCGATCAAGTTGTTCAACGTAGATACAACATGCACAGGAGGATCTGCTACGTGCCCCGCGCGTCCCTGCCCCACAAGAGCTTTGCCCGCAATACATCAAAGTAGGAGCGGCTCACACGCTTGACCAGATTTACGGTGTGGGAAGCTTTGCGGATGTTCACTTCGGCTGGTGGTTTGAGGACGGCCTCCTCCTGCCCGTCAACCGAGATGAGGATCTCGTCTGAATGCGTCTGCGCAACAACGCGGATCGTGTCTGTATCTGGGATGATGAGTGGACGACCACTGAGCGTGTGCGGTGACACGGGCGTAATCCCGATGACGCCGCTTGTCGGTGTCACAATCGGTCCGCCACTCGAAAGAGCATACGCGGTTGAGCCGGTAGGAGTTGAGATGATAAGCCCATCTCCACGGTAGGTGACCGCGAAGACGTCGTTGATGTAGACATCGACATTAATCATTCGCGACGAGCGCGATTTGTCAACGACAACATCGTTGAGACCATGCAACACACTTCCCGGCGACGCCGATACGGTTGCCTGCAACACTAGACGCTTCTCAACAACATACTTCTTAGCCAGGACTTCTCCGATTGCTTCCTGCAATTCTTCAGGCGCAAGTTCGGCAAGGAAGCCCAGCTTCCCAAGATTCACTCCTAGGATGGGCGTGCCTGCAGCCCCCACCGACCGTGCAGCAGCAAGCATCGTACCATCACCACCGAACGCAACAAGCATGTCCACGTCCTTGTAGCACTGTTCTCTCGTTCCTGTCTTCTTTAGCTTGAAGTGAACACCATTCTTCTCGAGAAGTGTGGCCAAACTGGTCTCCAGTGTGTATTCCATGCCTGAACGATCCAGTTGCGAGACGAGCAGCGCCACAACTTTGCTCAACTCAGGTTTGTCAAGATTTCCGATAATACCGAATTTCATGGCTTCCCTTCCTCCGGCTTCGGCGTTATGGATGACGGTTCGGCGGGCTTACTCGCCTCGTCGACATAGTTGAGTTTAAGTTCTTTAAGCAGGTTCGTGAGGAACCGATCCTCATCTTGCGCGAGGTTGCCCTTCGTCTTCTCTTTCAACATCTCCAGCATGTCGATTGAACCTTGAGCAGCGGCAAGGTCGCGCTCCACTTTGTCTGTAACAGGATTCTTGATCTTGCCGAGCTGGTGCATGGTCAGGGTATGGAACATCATGACGAGTTGCATGAACATGAACTGGTTCTTCTCTTGAGCGTTCATAGTGTACTCCGTTGCTGTTTCTTCTGCAATTCCCAAAGTTTCGCATATTTAACGAATATGTATGCCATCGAAACGAACGAAAGGATGAAGCCTTGAAGTCCGTCGAGGAAGCCGCGCCGCACGACGTACATCTTGAAGAACAGAAATGGCGGTCGTATCAGTACGTCCAAAAGCGAGAACCGCTTGCCTGCTGCCTGCAGATCTTGTGCCGCAAGTGTTGTGTACCTGTTGAATTTGTGAAAGTAGTGTTGAAGGTCGGGATCGGTGTGGTGCAGGAGATCATGCTGCAAATGACCGGTTGCGCCATCAAGCAACAGTTGCTCGTGGACGTGAGCCTCACTGAATCTCGCCTGCGTCCGGCGGAACAGTCTGGTAACGCGTGAAGGGTACCATCCACAGTGTTTGATCCACTTGCCAAGGAAGTATGCACGGCGTGCAGTATCGTAGCCAGCAATAGCACCATCATTCTCTCTGAGCTTCTGTTGAATCTCAAGTGCCAGCTCGGGCGTGACACGTTCATCAGCATCGAGCCAGAGAATCCATTCACCTGTTGCATGTTTCAGAGCGTCATTCTTCGTGGCGCCGTATCCACGCCATGGAATCTGCAAGACCTTGGCCGGAAAGTTCTTTGCCAGCTCTACCGTCCGGTCAGCGCTTCCTGAATCAACCACGATAATCTCATCTGCCCAGCGAACACTCTCCAGGCATTCACTGATGTTGTGTTCTTCGTTCAGCGCGAGTGTTATGACGGAAAGGCCGTTCATCAGGTTACCTCGACGGTCAATCGCTGGATGTTTTTCTGAGGCAGATACCTTGCAGCCATCAGGGCGAGTAGAGCAAGGATTATTCGAAACAGCAGGCCGACCAAGAGGTCGATAACTCCCCCAACGAGGAACATTAATGCAACGGAACAAAGGAGACCAGCACACAACGGGCGAATGCCCTCAGGCAACAACGGGCTTCGCAAAGTCTTCACACCAACATAGGATGCGGATGCGAATAGCCATAGCAAAGAAGAGAGACCAACGATCCCGCTCTCCATATAGATCTGCAGGAAGTCATTATGCCAGCTCCCTATCCCTTTGTCAGCCACCTGATCCCAGAAGGGAAAAATCTCGCGAAATGTGCGCGGTCCGAATCCCAAAATAGGATGCTGATCCCAGATGGCGAATGCCCCCCTCCAAAGCACATCGCGATCGCTTGACCGGGAAAATACATGCACCAAATCATCAAGCCGGGCAGCGACGCTTGGCGACAAAATAGCCAAGGCGATTCCTCCTACCAGAAACAGTGCAAGCATTCTCCGTTCCTTGACAACTCCCACGAAGAGAACAACGATGGCCATTCCGACCCAATGAAGTCGGTCAAACGTGAAAATGATTCCACATGCCAGAAGAACACAACTCACCATCCAGATCCATCGGAGGGGAATGAACTCCTTTGCTGTGCCGAGAAACAATGCAACCGTCAGCACGATACACAGATAACCGCCGAGCGTGTAATACCCAGCGGTCGTCGATGATGCCCGCGGCACAACTCCGGAAGCATACTTCACCATACCGATCACGCTCGCGACTGCGGCAGCAATCAAGAGCGACCGTATGAGCAATCGCAACTGCTGCATATCTGCAGTGTCAAACAGCTGAGTCATTAGATAAAATGAAACGTAGAAGATGACCTCCGTGTAGAACGCCACACTACTCGTTCTCACATCCGTTGATACAAGGATTGACAGGATTCTTGCCGCGATAAACATAAGGAACGGAAGATCCAGCGGCGTGGCTTTGAACGCCAGTTCCTTAGTGTCAATACTCTTCCAGATCCACAACACCGCAAGCACACCTACCATGCCCTGAGCGAGCGTAATTGAGAAGATGATCGAGATTGTAAGGCCAACAATCGAGACAAGAACAACACGATTCAACATGATGTTAGGCACGTCCGGTCCAACGTTTCAGTCGTTTCGTCAACGGTTGCAGAAACAGCACTACATGCCGCCACCAATCCGGGGGTTGTTCATCGATCTTTGAATCGAACTGCCAATCAAATGCGGCAATGCGCTCCTTCATTACCGCCGGATGTGTGTCTGCGAATCGTTTGAGATGCCCCAGGTCGTTGAATGTTTGCTCGACAGAAGGAACGATCTGCTTCACTTCCTCGTCGTTGCTGTAGTACAACTGATGAAAGCCGATGTTCTTCGTGTACATCACCCGTGGAGGACGAACCCATCCGTAGTGGTAGATCTCGGCATCAATTCGCCTGGCCTTCGGTTTGGAATTGTCGCGATGGCGGAAGTCCATGCCATCGCCCCATGAAACAATATCCGGGTGTCTCTTGATGACCCGGGATTCCTTCACATACCAGCCGCGGAAGTTATCCTGATAGAAATCATAACTCCCGTAGAAATGCTTGTACCCAAACTGCAGAGCTTCGACGCTCTCATCGCCGAGATACCTCTCCATCGATGAGTGGACGGTCGGGTAGTACTTCTCGTGAAGGACCTCGTCCGCCTGAATGTAGAAACACCAGTCGCCGGTACACCGCTCAAGGGCATGGTTGGTTTCAATCGAAATCAGCCGGCCCCCATCCCGCAAACCCATGTCCCACTCTCGCTCAATGATAGTGAGTTTTGGGGACGAGATCGTGTTCACAAGTGCCAGCGTTTCGTCATCGGACTTGCCAACATTCAGAATAAATTCATCGCACAGCGGCAGAATGGATGACACAGCCTCAACAACAGGATAACCATACCTGGTTGCGTTTGCGATAATCGAGAAGCCACTGACTTTCACTCGGACACCTGGAATTGGAGTTCGTACAACCGCTTGTACGTTCCCTTGTTGTTCGTCAGCAGTTCAGCATGAGTTCCTTCCTCGACAATCCGGCCTTTCTCAATCACGATGATCCTATCTGAATGCTGGATTGTGGAAAGTCGATGAGCGATGACGACGGAGGTTCTTCCTGCCAGGGTCCGCTCGACCGCTTCCTGTACGAGGATTTCCGATTCCGTGTCCAGCGCCGATGTTGCCTCATCAAAGATCAGTATGGGTGGATTCTTCAGGATTGCACGGGCCAGTGAAATGCGTTGACGTTGACCACCGGAGAGTTTTGTTCCCCTATCCCCGATAATCGTGTCATATCCGTGTGGCAGTTTTGAAATAAACTCGTCCGCATTTGCTATCCTGGCAGCTTCAATGACCTTGGCAATCGGGGTTTCACTTCTTCCATAGGCGATGTTATTGCGCACCGTGTCGTTGAACAGGATCGTCTCCTGAGTAACAATCCCCATCAGGTTGCGTAGTGAATCCACGGTAACATCGCGCAGGTCCGCCCCGTCAATCGTGAGCCGTCCCTGGATCGGGTCATAGAAGCGCGGCAGCAAGTCCACAAGAGTCGATTTCCCTCCTCCACTCGATCCCACAATTGCGACACGCTCACCTTGCTTGATCTCCAGGGAAATGTTCTTCAGAACCTCCCCGCCTGTTTCATATCGGAACGAAACAGCCTCGTAACGGATCGCTTCATTGAATTGCTGGATTGGCTTCGCCGTGTCTCGATCTGTTATTTTGGGAGGAGTGTCGAGAACCTTAAAGACACGCTCCCCCGCCCCGATTCCCTCCTGTATACTGTTGAATACCTGCCCGAAGAGCTTGAGCGGCTGCATCATTTGTGAAATGATCGTGATGTAGACTATTAGACCGCCCGGCGTCATCGATCCACTCCCGTCAATCACGCTACGCCCCATGAACCAGAGGATGGCTGCAATGGCAATTACACCAAACATCTCAGAAATCGGTGTCGCCAGATTACGCCGCCGCTGAATCGACTTGATGAGTCGAGCAAAGCGCGACGACTCGCTGGTGAACCGGTTGACTTCGAACTCCTCCATGCTGAACGCCTTCACGATGCGGACGTTAGCAAGCGTCTCATCGAGAATCGAGATCATGTCCGCCATCTTCTCCTGGGACTGCATCGATTTCTTCTTGAGCCTGTCGGCAATGCGACTGATAATGAAACCCGCAATTGGCAACACAAGAGCGACGAAGAGCGTCAGTTGCCAGTCAAACAAGAACAAGAGAATTGAATAGAGAATGATCTGCGGCGGATCCCGGAAGAAGCTGTTGACCACCGCCATTGCCGAATCATTGATGATGCGAACGTCATTCACTACCGTGGCGATGAGATTACCCTTCCGCTCCTCGGTAAAATACGAAAGAGAGAGATTTTGCAGATGGCCGTACACGTCGACGCGAAGATTGTGCACAATGCTCTGTTCAACGTGCGCCATGAAGTATTGATTCAGCACCGAGAAGAGGTTCTTCAACAAGAAAGCAATGACGATGCCAATCGTCAGGTACATCAGAACATCAATCCGGTCATACTGCATCACCATCCGGGCAAGGATGTGCGAGACATATTTCCCGAGATTGAGAATACTGAATTGCTCTCCGGGACCTCCATCCAGCTTCGGTGGATTGAAGACAACATCCACCAACGGCATGATGAGACCGATGGAGAGCACGCTGAAGATGATGAAGAAGAGCATGAACAGGTTGGCAATCGCCAGCGTCCGGAAGTGCGGTCGGATGTAGCGAATGATGCGCAGGAATATCTTCATAGCGAGTTCAGCGGAACCATGGTGAAAGCTGCAGGGTCATTTCACGACAAGACTGATAAGCTTGTTCTTCACAATAATCTTCTTCACAAGCTGTCTGCCGTCAAGGTACTTGCGCACATTCTCATCCGCCAGACAAAGGGTTTCAAGATCGTGCTCCGAGGTGTCTTTGCCGACTAAAATTTTTGAACGCACTTTGCCATTCACTTGCACGATAATCTCAACCGTTGTTTCCAGCAATTTGGCCGGATCGAACTTCGGCCACGCTTCATAGGCAATAGTCTTGTTGTGGCCGAGCTTCTGCCAGAGTTCTTCCGCGAGATGCGGTGCGAACGGCGAGAGAACGACAACAAAAGGCTCCAGGAGTTGCCGGGGGCGGCTTTCCGACTTCATCACTTCGTTTACAAAGATCATCATTTGAGAAATCGCCGTGTTGAATCGCAACCCGTCAATATCCTCGGCGACCTTCTTCACCGTCGCATGGTACGTACGTTCAATTTCAACATCAACCGGAGCCGTCTTGAGATCTGAATGAAGATTCCCTTCGTCATCAACATACAGTCGCCACACGCGGTTCAAGAACCGGAAGACGCCTTCGACTCCCCGCATACTCCAGGGCTTCATCTCTTCAAGCGGACCCATGAACATCTCGAACAGCCTCAGCGAGTCCGCTCCATATTCCTTCACAACTTCATCCGGATTCACAACGTTGCCGCGGGATTTCGACATCTTCCGAGAATCTTCACCGAGGATGATTCCCTGGTGGCGAAGCCTCATGAACGGCTCTTTCGTGCTCACAAAGCCAAGGTCGTATAGCACCTTGTGCCAGAATCTGGCATACATCAAATGCAGCACGGCGTGCTCCGATCCGCCAACGTACAGATCAATCGGCATCCAGTAGCGTTCTGCTTCACGGCTGACCAGCTCCTTGTCATTCTGTGGGTCAAGATAACGAAGATAGTACCAACACGACCCAGCCCACTGGGGCATCGTGTTCGTTTCGCGTCTCCCTTTCGCCCCTGTCTTTGTATCCATAACGTCGACCCAATCGGTCGCAAGAGCAAGGGGCGACTCGGTCGTTCCGCTCGGCTGAAATTTCTTAAGGTCCGGAAGGAGAAGCGGGAGCTGATCTTCGTCGAGAGGAACCATCGTCCCATCTTCCAGGTGGATGATTGGGATCGGTTCCCCCCAGTACCTCTGTCGAGAGAAGAGCCAGTCGCGCAGCTTGTATTGTACTGTGCCTTTTCCCCTCCCGTTCTTGGCCAACCAGTCGATGGTCCGCTTCTTGGCCTCGGCAGTCGGAAGTCCATTCAGGGAAACGGAGTCGTTTGCCGAGTTCACTGCCAACCCATCATCGATAAACGCGGCCCCGTCAACATTGCCTCCGGAAACAACCTCGACTATCGAAAGGCCAAACTTCTTCGCAAACGCGTGGTCACGTTCGTCATGACCAGGCACAGCCATAATCGCACCGGTTCCATACCCCATCAACACGTAGTCTGCAATCCACACCGGAATATCTTTGCCGGTTGCAGGATTGATGACGTACCCTCCCGTAAAGACCCCGGTCTTGTCAGCATCGATGCCGCGATCGAGTTCACTCTTGAGTTTCGCCGCCGACTGATACTTGAGCACGGCAGGTCGCTGAACATCGGAGGAGAGAGACGCCACGAGAGGATGTTCCGGCGCGAGCACCATGTATGTCGCACCAAAAACTGTATCGGGACGGGTCGTAAATACACGCACAGCATTCCCCTGGCCCTTCACAGGAAAATCAATCTCCGCCCCTTCTGAGCGGCCGATCCAGTTCTTCTGCTGGTCCATCGTGGATTGTGGCCAATCGAGCTCGTTTGCATCATCGAGGAGTCGTTCGGCATATGCCGTTATCCTCATCATCCATTGGCGCATCGGACGACGCTCGACGGTGTAGCCTTTCTCTGTCCACTCGGCGACCTCCTCATTTGCAAGGACTGTACCCAATGCCTCGCACCAGTTAACCGGTATCTCTGCAATGTAGCATAGTCGGAATCGAGCAAGGAAATCATGTTGTTGCTTCTTGCTCTTCTTCCTCCACTCCTGAGCACTGAAACGATCCTCAAGGGGCAGATCGTTCGTCCCGTATTGCTCAAGTTCGGCGACAAGCTCTTTGATGGGCCTTGCCTTTCGAGCGCGTGGGTCAAACCACGAATTGTAGATCTGAAGGAAGATCCACTGCGTCCACTTGTAGTACTTCGGATCGGTAGTATCGACTTCCCTGTCCCAGTCATAGCCCAACCCGAGCATCTTGATCTGACGCCGGAAGGTTATGATGTTTTGCTCCGTGGTGATGCGCGGATGGATATTCGTCTGCATCGCGTAGCGTTCAGCGGGAAGACCGAATGCATCCCACCCAATTGGGTGGAGGACATTCTGGCCTTTCATTCGTCTGTAGCGACAGAGTATGTCAGTGGCCGTGTAGCCTTCAGGATGGCCGACATGCAAACCGGCACCCGAAGGATACGGGAACATATCCAAGACATACACTTTGGGCACGTCTTTGCGTTGCTCCGTGCGGAACGTTCTATTCTGCTCCCAGTACTGCTGCCACTTCGGTTCTATTTGCTGAAACGGGTACGCCATAGAAAAGCTGATAGTGATCGTTGCATCAAGCTAGATCGCTGCGCGACTTTGGTCCATGTACTTCACAGCCCTTGCAAGGCTCCTGATTCTCATTCGATATCTGATCTCATCTACTGATGCACCAGACCTCGCCATCTGTCTGCCGGCGGTATTTCTCAAGACATGAGGTGAGATATCGCGGGTTCCACCATCCCTGATGCCGGCCAATTCCAGATATTGGTTGATGCGCTCCCGAATACCCCGCACTGACATTCGCATGCCCCGCGTTCTATTGCCATCACTCAGAAACAAGGGCTGACTTGGTAGGACGTTGCTCCTTAACGCGAGATAGTCATTCAAGAGCGTTATCATGTCATCTCGAAGAACGACTCGGCTTTCTCTCCCTCTACTCTGGAGTCTCAGCACACCACCGCCCGCGATGACGACATAGTCCTTCACATTCGCTCTGACGAGTTCAGACTCCGACACGCCATATTGAACCATGAGCCGCAGGATGACAAGGTCCCTCGTTCCACGCCGATCATTCAGATCTACTGCCGCAATCAATCTATCGACCTCAGACTCCGTAAGGACTTCACATTCTGGTGACGAACGGCCTACGGACCCGCGGACATGCCGAGCCGGATTATGCGTGAGCAATCCCTGGCCGCGGAGAAACTCAAAGAATCCTCTTAACCCTGACAAGTAGGTCGAGACAGATGCCTGTGAGAGATTCTTCTGCTCAATCAAATAGTCTCTGTAACGGAAAACATCGGCAGTAATGAAAAGGAACTTCCGGTCCTGCTCGTACCATCGCACAAATTCTCGCAGCGCGCCTGCATACGTCGCTTGCGTTTGCGTTCTGCCGCCGTATGACGAATCCAGGAACTTCTTGATATGATCGCGAAGCTCATCAGCGGAGAACTGACTTCTTGAGAGTTGAGGAGTCTCCATTCGTCGAGGACAATGGGAAAACGGCACGGAACCGCGTCGCCGAGTGTAAATTTACCCAATTAACCGTTCACAATCAACAGAACGAGGAAGGGAGGAAAACGGATGGACTAGTGGACTTTCACCACCATCATTGTGATGTCGTCCGATTGCGCCGCACCTTTGGTGTGGTGCAGCACGTCTTTGTAGATTGCATCGGTGATCTCTTGCGCGGTGCAATGGCGAACCGACGGGAGGAGCGCTTCCAATCGGGACTCGCCATACTCAACAGCATCCTTGTTCATGGCTTCGCTCACCCCGTCCGTGAACAACACGAGGAGATCACCCGGTTTCAATTGAGTGACCTCTTGTTCATACGGCACCTCGGTTCTCAGGACGCCGAGGATCATGCCGCCCTTGTCAAGCCGTATCGATGTGCCGTCACTTCGCAGGAGAATGGGATAGTTGTGGCCGGCGTTCACATACGTGAGCGTTCGTGATCGATCATCAATCACTCCCCAAAAGAACGTGACAAACTTATTCCCCCCTGTGTTCCGACACATCAGATCGTTCACGCGCTGTGTGAATTCGCTGAGTGAAAGATCGAGCGGGGCGAGAGCCCTGATGGTGGCTTGAAGATTCGCCATGAGCAACGCCGCCGGTGTTCCCTTTCCGGAGACGTCTCCAATTGCGATGATGTGGCGGTGTTGGTCTACCGAGAGTACGTCATAATAATCTCCACCGACCTGCTTAGAGGATATGTTTGTCGCAGCGATTTCGATGCCTGGAATCGCAGGGATGACATCGGGCAGGAGTCCTTTCTGGATCTCACGAGCGATCAGGAGTTCGTCCTCAAGCTTCTGTCTCTCGATGGCCTCTTGAAAGAGACGGGCGTTTTCAAGGGAGATGACTGCGAGATTCACAAGTGACGAAAGGAACTCGAGATCAACCGGACTAAACACTTCCCTGCTCAGCTTCTCGCCCAGAAGTACCAGTCCCTTTGTTTGACCCTGCGTCTGCATGGGTACGACCACGCGTAGCCCGAGCGCGAGGAGCGCCTCACGGAGGTCGACATCATGTTTCACAACAAGATCATCCACGCAGGTTGCAGCCTTGACCGAAGCGAGCTTCATCAACAGTTCACCTTGCGGAGCAGGCCCATCAAGGCGCGATGCCGCCACTTTCATGTCAGTGCCATCACGCAGACAGATGAGATACCGGTTCACTCCGATTTGACCAAGCAAGGACAAGACAAGAAGGCGGACCAGCTTGTCCGGGTCGAGCAACGCCCCAAATTCCTTACCAAGATCGAACAGCGTGTTGAGTTCCTGTATTTTTCTGTCCAGCTTTCGATTCACCTGTTGAATCTCACTCACCGTCCTGCTTTTCTCGACAGCTGTTGCAGAGATGTTGGCAAGCGAGCGGAGATAGGTCTCTTCCATTGTTGTGAGTTTCTTGCCGGAGAAACGCTCGCCAAATCCGAGCAAGCCAATTGGCCGCTCGGCGATGAACATCGGGAGAAGAATATGGACGCCGTGCTTTTTGAGGGATGCCAGCCAAGGGTACTGAGAGATCCTTAGTTTGTCAACATAGAACAGTGACTGCGGAATCCGTTTGATCGTCAGTTGCGCTTCTTGCAGCTCTGAGGGGAAGCCCTTTGCCGTCTCAACGACATATCGACCCTTTCCGGTCTCCAGCAACACCATACCCTTTGTGGAAAGAATCTTTCCCATGATCGTGAGAAGGATATGACTCAGGATGAATTTCAGATCAAGAGACGAGTTGATGACCTTGCTAAACTCGAACAGGGCGGTGTGCTCGAAGTGACTCTCGTAGGTGGGACTATCTTGTGAGGAACTTGTGCGGCGGGTACGGGGCATGGCGTGGGGTACACTACGTCATGGAGTGAGATATTTGATTAGACGAACCTCATTAGGCTTTCCGGGTTCAAAGTTGTACTCGACCTTGTCCATCAGGCTTTTCATGAGGTACACGCCCAGACCGCCACGGCGGAAATGAGAGAGATATTCCTTCATATCTGGCGGTTGAAAGCCGGACGGATCGAAGCGTTTGCCGGTATCGCGAATCGAAACCTCGAAGGTCCCGTTGCCCCTCTGTACCGTTACAGTAAGCGTCTTATCGGGCTCGAACTTGTAGGCATGCTTGATCACGTTCGTGCACGCCTCATCGACAGCGAGGGCAATCTTGCTGATCTCTTCGTCGCCGAAACCAAATTCCCTTGCCGCTGCTGACACAAAGTCGCGCACAGCAATCAGTCGTTCGGTCTTGCTTTCGATATGAAGTGTTTCAGTCTTCACTGGTCTTGGCGTTGGATGAAACCATCCCTACTTCGTCTTGTCCACAAACTTTCGCAGGGCCTCTCGCTCCTCTTTGAAGATCTCATAGAGGAGGGGAAACCCAAGCAGGTCGAAAACATTGTATACCTTTGGCGACATGTTCGAGAGTTTGATGTCACCCTGATTTTTCCTGACATCCTCGATGTATGCCATGAACACCCCAAGTCCCGCGCTACTTATATACGAGAGATCTTTGCAGTTGACCACAATCCTGTATCGATTGGAGGTCAAGAGGTTGGTGAATGCCTCCTCCAGTTTTGGAGCTGTGTGAGCGTCCAGGTATCCTTTGAGCTCGAGTACATGGATTCCTTCCGTCTCTCGGACTCCAATTTTGAATTCACTCATGAGTAATCCTCCATTACGAAACTTCGACCTGTTGCCCGTTGCTGTTCCCACGCCACTTAAGAATCACAAGCGTGAGGTCATCGTGACTGGCCTGTTGCTCGGTAAATGCTTTGACCGCACCGAGCACATGCTCCTTAATTTCAATTGCCGGTTGTTCTCGCGCCTGCAACACCGACTCCATCAGTCGCTCATACCCAAATTCCTCGTCGCCACACCGGGCTTCCGTAACACCATCCGTGTAGAGCACGAGCACGTCCCCTTTGTGTAGTTGAATTGCCTCCTCTTCGATGGATGAAGAGAACACATCGCCAAGTCCCAAACCGATTCCCATTCCCTTTGGCCGGACATAACTCCCTTTGTGGCGAGACACGAGAAGGGGAGGACAATGTCCTGCCCGTACCATCAATACCTTCCCACTGTCCGTGTCAAGGATGGCGTAGATGACGCTGATAAACGAGCGCTTGTCAAACGAGCCGAGCAGTGCCTCGTTCGCCTTCACGATGAAGGCCTTTGGCGAGCGATGCAACCTGCTCAGAGCCTGAAATATGCCTTTCACTTCCGACATGTAGAACGCCGCAGACACTCCCTTGCCGGAAACATCGCCGACGATGATTCCCAATCGATGCTCATCGAGCTGGGCAATATCGTAGTAGTCTCCCCCCACCTCAAACGCAGGTGTTGATGACGCTGAGAGATCGCCGTAAAGCAGTTGGGGCAGTTTCTGAGGCAACAACTTGCGTTGCATTTCCTGGGCAAGCATCATCTCACGGATCAGGCGTTCACGCTCCAAAGACTTATTGAACAGGCGCGAGTTCTCAATCGCGATGGTCGCCTGGTCTGCAAAAGCGGAGATGACATCGACATCATCCTTGAAAAACCCGTGCTCGGTATCCTTCGTGGCATACAGTATCCCGATTACGTCTTTGTGTGAATTCAGTGGCACAACAACAAGGGAGCCTTCAGGCAACGTCGCGCGTCCTGATTTCCGCAATCGGGGTTCCTTCTGGATGTCATCAATGACAATCGGGATACGTTCCTCCAGCACGGAATCACGAAGGGTGCGCTCGCCTACCGGCAGCAACGCATCAATTTCATCCTGCGATATGTTCTTCATGCCTGCAATCTGGACGAGGTAGCCCCCATCCTTGCCATTCCGAATGACGAGATCCTTTTGCAGCAGATTTTCCCCCCGCGCCTCTTCACCCGTATGTATGAGTTCCAGCCAACACCCCTTTGCCTCACAGACCTGCAAGGTCATGCTCGTGACGGTATCAATCAGCTCCTTGAAGTCAAATGCTTGAGTGACAAGCTTGCTCAAATTGTGAAGCGATGACAGCTCCGTTGTCTTTCTGTCGAACGCTTCAGCAGTCGGCAAGTGAAACAACGTGCTCACAAACGCCATCCCAAAGTAGACGTTGCCGAACACACACACAAGCGACACAAACTCCTTGAGTGGATACGAATAGTACAGGAGTGCTCTGCTGACGGAAACACTCTGGATAAGAATGTTCAATCCAATGAAAATCCCGAACAAAAAGAATCCATAGACGAGACCAAAGAGTTTTTCCCGTTTCGTCAGGTAAACGATCCAGGAGAGCCGGAACGAATTCACAATGGCAGCGACCACTGCCAGACCGTAGAGGACGCTGACGTACACCTCGGTCTCAAGCGGTTTCAGCGGAAGGGTCGCAGCGGCAGTTGCAAGTGTCAGGCCAGCGAATATCAGAATATTCCGCTGACTACCACGCTTCCTTTTGTACAGTGCAAGGTCCCGAAGGAGACGCAGCACAGCCACTGCAAAGCACCCGAACACAATATTCAGGAGTGTGGCCATGAAGAGCGGCCCGTACCCCAACGGAAGCAACATCGAGCTTTTGGGATCAAAGGCACTTTCCAGCATCACCGAACCGCCAAATGCGATGATGACCATAACGACGGAGGCAATGAGTGCAAGCCCCATCCGCTTCACGGGACTCTGTTCTTTCATCACTCCTGCGGACTCCAGGAGTACAAACAGCAACACGAAGACACCGATGATCAACGCCTCGCGAAGATACTCGATCCCTCCGAGATCAAGATCCACGCTCTTCCGAATGACGTCGATGAGAAGCACCAGAAGCAGCAGAAGCCCCATGCCACCCACATATAGAAACCTACGCGCTTTCATCGCAGCGTCAGAACGTCTCTCGAAAAGAATGATCGAATTCAGGCCTTCAAACCCGGATCGTAACCATTAATGGTTCGATAACTTCGTCCAAAAGTTTCAGCCAGAACTCTAAGGCGGGGGGCATCTTGAGTTGTTCAATCGACTCAGATCCTCAAACCATCCCCGATTCTGACGGACCTCTGTCCTGGCAGGATGCTGAAAAAAGAAAACCGCCAAGACACCAAATGCGCCAAGAATACTTTAAGCGGTCTATTCGCTCAGATTTCAATGATCCTCTTGGCGTTCTTGGCGGCATAGCGGTTCATTCTTCTGTTTAAGAAGAGTTTTTCATCAACCTTCTAGTGCAGACAAGCTGCTTAGCCCCGAGAATCAGCCACAACCTCTCGGCACCTACACAGATAGCTTGGCGATGTGGCGATCCGCCTCGCGGGCGAAGGTTGTTGTGGGATAGTTCTTCTTGATCTTCTTATAGAGCTCAAGGGCCTGCTCTTTCATTCCTGCGGATGCGTAGTTCCGGGCAGCAGCGTTGAAATTCTCCGCTGCATTCAGATCGTTCGCATATTTCGTGGCAGCTTTCTCAAAACCCTCGGCTGCATCTTTGTAGTTGCCAAGTGCCTCGTTGCAGGAGCTGATGCCGGCATACCGCGAAACCGTCAGCAACTCACCATCCGGACTGAAGTCCTCATACTCCTTGAGTGCATCGCTGAATTTCCCAAGCGCATAGTAGCAATTGCCGAGGTACAACTTTGCCATGCTGCCGGCCCGGGTGCCTCCATACTCATCTGCGATAGCTTTGAGGCCAACAATGTTGCGTTCGCGGACGCCATCAATGGCATTCTGGTACTGGCCGTTGTCGTAATATGAATAGACTTTTGCAAGTTCCGTGGTTGCCTTTTCGTTGTCAGCATTTCTATTCTTCACAAAAAAGAACCCAGCAGCCACGATCACGATGAGTGCGGTAATGCCAATGTTAAAGTTCTTCTTGTTCTCTTCATAGAATGTCGTTGCCTTCACATACGATGTAATGAGGGCATCTTCCTTCATTTCCTTCTTTGAAATCTTCTTCTTTGGCTGTAGCATCTGTTCTCCTATTCCTTCGCTGATGTATTATGAGTGTTTGTTGCGTGTGCGCTCGTCGGGAGTCGAACCCGAAACCTTTAGCTCCGGAGGCTAACGCTCTATCCAGTTGAGCTACGAGCGCAAATCCGTTTTACGAATTCCCGCCCTGCACCGCTCTTTAGCTTTCGTTCACGAGCGAGTGCTTCTTCTCTTGTTTTGTAGCTTTCTTGATATTCAAGAGTGTACGGCCGTCTTCCCTTCGTCGATTTTGTCTTACCCGCGTTATGCTCTCGCAGTCGGCGTTCCACATTCTCCGCCTGGCCAATGTACAGTGTACCGTCTTGTTCGCTCTTCAGAACATACACATAGTACATGCCCCCTCCAGAGGCCAACGCTCCCTGCCTGCCGGCAGGCAGGTATCCAGTTGAGCTACGAGCGCAGCAAATTCAATCTGTTTT
>Ga0208980_10000577_pt1 | contig 20985 bp, 16 predicted proteins | sample WetSurMetagenome_3_FD_187993 | JGI IMG/M metagenome (GOLD analysis project Ga0208980, IMG submission 187993) | Wetland microbial communities from Twitchell Island in the Sacramento Delta, sample from surface sediment Aug2011 Site A1 Bulk (version 2) | ecosystem: Environmental > Aquatic > Marine... | reverse complement strand
TTTATGCCTGCTGGTATTAGGAGTGACTTCTTCAGCCATAGTCTTTACGACGCAAGGCGAGATGAAGTCCAGCGCCGCTTACAAGTATTCGCAGCAGGCGTTCTATGTCGCAAATGGTGGCGTGCAAAGGGCTGTATCGTGGTACAACAGCAGCTACACTCCTCATCTGCCCTCATCGGATTACAACGCCACATACTTTCCCGTAAGATATTCAGGTAGCAGTGTTCTCCTTGCAGGTCAATCGGGAGGTTCCGCCGTCTATCCTGAGTCGGCCGTTGCATCGAGCTTTTACAGCACCTTCGCCAACAAAACGCTTCAGGCAGACACTAAAAATTCCGGAGTCTATGATCTAAATGCATCCCTCATCAAACACGAGCCGAGGACCTTTTTGAATCCAGCCACCTTCTTAACTTATCCATCGGCTTTAGAAAGGTGGCGCGTTAATTCCACCGGCTATTGGCGTACCATCGCAAATCCGATTGGTGAGGCTCAAATCACCGCCACCATTGAAAATGACGGCGATACCCTGTTTGATCGTGCCCTCTGGGGCATCGATGGCGTTTCTTTGGGAGGCACCATCTTGATTGACAGTTATGACCCCCGGCTCGGGCCTTACGGCGGAACAAACATTGGGGATATGGGATCCATCGCCTCCAATGGCAGCGTTACTGGAAATGGAAATATCACCGTAGACGGAACCTTGGCTTACGGTCCTTCAGGGACCTGGGATCTGAAAGGCGGGAGCGCGGACATTTCCGGAAACATCTTCCAGTTACCCGCACCTCATTACTTTCCACCGATTCCCAATTTCAGTGTGGGAACAACCAATGTCACGGTCGGTACGAAAAAAACCGCAACCATCTCGCCGGGAAGCTACGGAGCGATCTCCACCAAGTCATCAGCAGTGCTGACTCTTGAACCTGGGGTATATTATATCGACAGCATAGATATGGGAGCACAGAGTGCGATACATATTACCGGCCTCACAACCCTGTTCGTCAAATCCGGCATGAGCCTGACTGGCCAATCCATAATGAACGATACGGGACTCCCATCAAATCTCACCATCAACTACTCCGGTACAAGCGATTTGAAGCTGGCGGGAGGCGCGGGTTTTTATGGTTCAGTCTACGCTCCAAATGCTGCCGTGACCCTTGTAGGAACTTCAGACTTTTACGGCGCCTTCATCGGGAAAACGGTGAGCGACTCAGGCACACCTCAAGTCCATTTTGACGAGGGTTCTCTGAATAGAAATCTCGTGCCGCAGCCGTTTAGAGTTGTTACGTGGTCGCAAAATGTGTATTAGCACCCTTTTCTTGTAGGGTTTCACAACGAGGCGGCTCAGGTTGCTGTCCCATTGGGTCGGGCCGCCTCGGATTTTATGACCTGTTTTTGTACACTGCTTTAGCCCTGCCGTTTCAAATCACTCTCCCAGGAACAAAGAATCGCAAAGACATGAAACTCCGGATAGTTTAAAATCCATAGGTGAATCTGAAGTGTTGTTGCAGAAAGAGGGATGCATACAGGTGAATCATGGCTGATGAAGAAAAAGAACGCCAAAAGAAGCCGAGATGGAAGAAAGCCGCAAAGGTATCTCTTGGCATGCTCGGCGGACTCTCGCTTCTGATGGGCTACATCAGCGCCACGGGGATGCAGCAATCCGAAAGAGAAGCGGGAGCGCGCAAGACTGTGGATGATTTTCTGCGCGCGCTCAATGCCCGCAATGAGGGATCCGGCAAGCTTCTGCTCCATTATCCCCACGTTCGCATCATGGGAAACCAAGTAGTGGTATGGAAAGGACCTGACGAATATGATATCCGCGTTGATTGGCTTGGGGCTGCGGAAACCTGGGATCAGGTCGAACTAAGCTTCTGTACCGTGCGGCAGGACTCGGAAGACATGATGCATTTTGAAATTGAATTTAGCGCATTGGACACCGATCAATTGCGCTCTATGACTTACAAATCCTTTTGGATCGTAACCAACAAGGACGGCCGCTGGGGGATTCAGTCGCTCTCTACGATCCCCGGCGCCATTCGTATGCGCCGGAGGCCCGAGTCTGCCAGGCTTGGAACCCTCAGCCGTCCAGAAGGCAAGGAGGAGGAAATCATCGATGGCTCACACATATAGGGAACTCAAGGAAAAAACAGTTGCTGAACTCAGGGAAATCGCCTCAGGCATTGAGCACGAAGCGGTTAAGGGCTATACGCAGCTGAACAAGGAACATCTTCTGGCAGCGTTGTGCAAAGCCTTCAACCTGGACATGCATGATCAGCATGCCGCCAAAGGACTCGACAAAACAGCCATCAAAAAACAGATTCGGGAATTGAAGACCAGGCGCAATTCCGTGCTGGCTGCCCACGACCTCGCGCAGCTTAAGGAGGTCCGGCACCAGATCCACGAACTCAGGCGAAAGTTGCGCCGCGCTGTAGTGTAAAGGTTCTCCGCCAATACAATGGGAGTTGCACGGTTTGACGAAATCCGGCCCGCCGGCTCCGAGCCTGTGGTGTCGAATTGCGTTATTGTTCCCGGATTTTCGTATGTTTTGAACTTACAGGAATAAACACAAGGATCCTACTTTTTGAGGTAGATCTGTGATCTTAGGAGATGGACGGAATGCCCGTATATGACCCGCGCACGATCGAGTTGAAATGGCAGGAATTCTGGGAACAGAACAAGACATTTCGCGTTTCTGAAGAGCGCGTAAAACCCAAGCTCTATGTTTTGGACATGTTCCCCTACCCCTCGGGCGAGGGGCTGCATGTCGGCCATCCTGAAGGCTATACAGCAACGGACATGTACTGCCGTTTCAAACGCATGCGGGGCTTCAATGTCCTGCATCCAATGGGCTACGATGCCTTTGGGCTGCCGGCGGAGCAATATGCCATCAATACGGGCACGCATCCGCGCATCACAACCGAGCGCAATATCGCAAACATCAGGAGGCAGATCAAACAGCTCGGCTTCAGCTATGACTGGGCTCGCGAATTCGCAACCACCGACCCTGGATACATGCGTTGGACTCAGTGGATTTTTCTCCAGCTTTTTGACACGTGGTTCGATCCCGAATTTGAATGGACTGATTCTCTGGGAAAGGCACGGCGTGGAAAAGGGCGCCCGATCTCGGAATTGCCGGTACCCGAGACTGTGAAGGCTCAAGGGGAGGAAGCGGTGCGCCGATATCAGGATTCCTTCCGGCTGGCCTACCAGGCGGAATCCCCTGTGAACTGGTGCGCAGAGCTGGGCACAGTGCTGGCGGATGAAGAAGTCATCAACGGTCGTTCGGAGCGGGGAGATTACCCCGTCCAACGTATTCCGCTGCGCCAGTGGATGCTGCGCATCACGGCCTATGCCGATCGCCTGGTGGAAGATCTGGATTTGCTGGACTGGCCTGTGCCTATCAAGGAAATGCAGCGCAACTGGGTCGGAAAGAGCGAGGGAGCCGAGGTGGATTTTTTTGCCTCTGAACCGGGAGCGGGATTTAAGAAGTGGATGACAGGCCGCCTGAAGGAAGGATTCCCGGAAAATCCTTCGGAAAATGTCATACGAGTATATACCACGCGGCCTGATACCCTCTTCGGCGCAACCTATATGGTGCTTGCTCCAGAGCACCCTCTGGTGGATGAACTCACGTCGCCCGAGCAGCGTGCCCAGGTGGAGGATTACCGCCGCCGCGTGGCCAACATGAGCGAAGAAGACCGTATTGCAGGCCGCGGCGAAAAGAGCGGCGTGTTTACCGGCGGCTTTGCGACAAATCCGCTGACGGGAGAGCGCATTCCCATCTGGATTGCGGACTATGTCCTGATCAGTTACGGCACTGGCGCTATCATGGCCGTTCCTGGCCACGACGAGCGTGATTTTGAATTCGCCCATAAATTTTCCCTCCCCATTCGTGCTGTGGTCATACCCCATGAGGAATGGCTCCAAGCCATGAAATCCTCGCCGGAAGAATATCTCCGGAGGATCGCCGATCTGCCGGAAGCTTTTGTCGAGGAAGGCCACGCCGTCCAGTCGGCCTCCGCCGATATTTCTCTCGACGGCTTGCCCACAGCTGAAGCCAAACACAAGATAACTGGCTGGCTTGAGAAATCCGGGATAGGAATGGGTGCGGTAAAATATAAGTTGCGCGACTGGCTTTTTAGCAGGCAGCGGTATTGGGGAGAACCTATCCCAATCCTCCACGAGGTGGGTCCCGATGGGAAACTGAATGGCTTCACGCAAGCAGTCCAGGATGACCAACTCCCGCTTGATCTTCCCGAGATGGAGGATTTCAAGCCCACAGGGCTTCCCGGAGGCCCCCTGGAAAAGGCGACCTCCTGGAAGAACGTCAACCTGAACGGCCGGCGCTTCATGCGCGAAACCAACACAATGCCGCAATGGGCCGGCTCCTGCTGGTATTTCCTGCGATTTTGCGATCCAAATAACGACTCAAAAGCCTGGGATCCAGAGTACGAGCGGTACTGGATGCCCGTGGACCTCTATGTGGGCGGCGCCGAGCACGCAGTCCTTCACCTGCTTTATTCAAGGTTCTGGCATAAAGTCCTATTCGACCGCGGGCATGTTTCTACGATGGAACCGTTCCAGCGCCTGGTTAACCAGGGAATGATCTTGTCCATTACTTATCGGACCGCTGAAGGGAAAATCATCCCTTACTCCGGCATTCGATTCAGCGAAGGGAAAGCATTCCACACCGAGACAGGCGAGGAACTCAAGGGTGAAACGGAGAAGATGTCAAAATCCCGCGGCAATGTCATACCTGTCGACGTACCCTTGCAGCAGTACGGCGCCGATACGACCCGGCTCTATGAGATGTTTATGGGACCTCTCGAAACCACGAAGCCCTGGAGCATGCAAGGCGTGGAAGGGATCAGCCGGTTCCTCAATCGCGCGTGGCGTATGATAATTGACGAGAATGCGGACACCCTTCAAGTTAATGCCAGGGTTGCTTGGGCAGGTGAGACGGAAGCGCAGCCATCCGTGGAACAACTACGCGTCACTCACAAAACGATTCAATCAGTGACTGAAGATCTGGAGGGTCTGCGCTTCAATACAGCCATCAGCCGACTGATGGAATTCGTAAATTTTTTCACGGGCCAGGAATCGAGGCCTTATGCCTCTATGCGCACTTTTGTATTGCTGCTTTCCCCCATGGCTCCACATATATCGGAAGAGTTGTGGCAGGCGTTGGGAGAAACTGAGTCTCTTGCCTACGCGGAATGGCCCCAATTTGATGAAATTTACACGCGGGAAAACACTATTGAACTTCCCATTCAAATCAACGGCCGGCTGCGAAGCCGGCTCATAGCATCCACATCCGCTACAAGGGAGGAACTCGAGCAGGCTGCGCTTGCAGATTCTAAGGTGCAGAAATTTATGGAAGGGAAAGCGGTGCGAAAGATCATTATCGTTCCAAACAAGCTGGTCAACATCGTTGCGGGCTGACAAAGAAGGGTAGAGGAATGAGGCGTTTTTTGAGAATTTTCATCGCCGGAACTCTTATCCTTGCGATGACTGCCTGCTCCACAAAACCCCAACGCGAGCAAACTGCGCAGGGCGAGCCGATGAAACCGGCTTCAGCACATGACGCGGCACAGCAGGAATCTGCGGACGCAAAGAAAAGTCTGACCTATAACGTGCCCCAAGACTGGATTGCCGAAATGCCTGCATCCGCAATGCGGAAGGCTCAATACCGCCTGCCCCGGGCTGAAGGAGATCCGGAGGACGCTGAAATGGCGGTCTTTTATTTCCGTGGTGGGGGAGGAGGAGTTCAAGCCAACATCGATCGATGGACCGGTCAATTCCAGAAATCTGACAGCAATTCCGCCACAAGTGCAGCCCGGACTACACACAAGGTTGTTCAAGGCATTCCGCTTACGATTGTGGACATCCGCGGAACCTATTCCGCCCAGTCCATGGGTCCGACGATGGCGCAATCAGACAAGAAAGAAAATTTCCGCATGTTGGCCGCTGTGGTCGAAGCCGGAGACGGCCCCTGGTTTTTCAAGCTCACAGGTCCCGCCAAGACAGTTGATAAATGGGAAAAGAGCTTCAAGTCCTTCCTTGACACCATCCATTGACCCGCATTCCTCACCAAAATTCGTCGCACTGCAAAGCAGACGAGTGCGGAAGAAAGCCTGGAACAGCTTGGAAACAGCTTGGACACCCATTATTCATCAGAACAGCTTGGACACCCATTATTCATCAAGTTCCCCAATTTATGCCTGAGCCTCTGTATTTGGAGTGGTAATTTGGGGGAAAACTTGGAGGGAAAACTTGGAGGAAAACTTGGACACCCACCATTCATCATGTTCCCCAATCCATTTCTGAGCCTCCACGTTGGGAGTGGCAATTTGGGATTGAGGGAAACGAATTTCGCCAGAAGGCGAACCAAATTAGGGGGAACAGAGCTGCAAGATGGCTACGAAACCAAATGATGCGGTAAGCGGCTCTAAAATAGAGTTGGATCTACAGGGGATTTGCTCCAGGAGTGCAGCGGATCAGGTTAATTGCAGCCCTAATCAAGCGAAAGCTGGGCGAGCCATCGCAATACCTTTGAGCCATCAGTTTCCTAACTGATCTGCCAGAGTGTGGAGTTGGAAAGCAGCCCGGCCGCAAGGCGGAATCCCGATCCAAAATGGGTAATTGTTTGAAGCCATGCTTTTCGGTGAGAGAAATCGCGGCGTGTGAGTGCGTCGAATCCCTAGAGGAATGCGCGACGCACGCATCTGCTGAAGCAGTGATACAACCCTTCTTGCCCTTCCTTCACATAACGACTGCTTGGAAAACCCATGGATCACCTCCCTTGATACTTCTTCTAACTGTTGACCTAAGGAAAGTGCCAAGAAAAATTCAAAGAAAATGGGTGTCCAAGATCTTTCCCCAGGGAAAATCCAAAGATATTGGGTGTCCACCATTCAAAAAGGGTAGCTGTACCTGATTATGATGTCCCACTCAGGTTGTGTATAATGAGTGCGGTGCTAGTGATCGCCCAGGCAAGATTGAATGGCCTGATATCCTGCGATCGCTATGAGGAGGAAGAATTTTGAGAACAAAGTGCCTGGCATTGTGTGCTGCAATTTTATTTGTTGCGCTCCCATTAGCGCCGGCAACAGAAGGTCCATCGCGGAAAGCGCAGGCCCAGGTGAAGCCGGAGGGCATCGAGTGGATCTACAACCTTGACGAGGGGATTGCGAAGGCAAGGAAAGAGAACAAGTCCCTGATGATCGAATTTATGGCGTCCTGGTGCTCGTCATGCCAGGAAATGGAGAAAAAAACATTCTCAAACTCCAATGTCAAAGTAAAAGTGTCCGCATTCGTTCCTGTGCGCATCGACATCGATCTGCAGCGCGAAGTCGCCGAGAAGTATAACGCGCTGGCTCAGAAATATGGTGGGATCGGGATTCCGAACATTCTCTTTCTGGCCTCGGATGGTTCGAAACTCAAGCATATCGTCGGCTACCAGTCTCCAGAGGAGTTAATGGCAACCATAGAATCCGTTCTCGCCCTCAAGCAGTAAGGGTAGCACCTGATACCTGGTTATCCTGTCACTCTCTTCTTCGTAAACAATAAATTACTTGAAAATAGGGGAGCATCCCCTATTTAATACACCCATGGATGCGCTGACCCTCGATCGGTTTCAGTTCGCCTTCACAATAACTTTTCACTATCTGTTCCCCCAATTAACAATGGGGCTGGGTCTGTTGATTGTTGTTCTGAAGACTCTGGCAATCGGCACTAAGAAGGAAGCATATAACGAGGCTGCCCGCTTCTGGGCCAGAATTTTCGGGGTTGCATTTGCATTTGGAGTCGTCACCGGCATTCCGATGGAATTTCAGTTTGGAACCAACTGGTCGGCATTCTCCAAGATGGCTGGCGGAGTGATCGGACAGACCCTGGCAATGGAGGGCGTGTTCGCTTTCTTCATGGAGTCCACATTTCTGGGACTGTTCTTGTATGGAGAAAAACGCCTGGGACGCTGGGGACATTGGTGGGCGGGCTTCATGGGGTTCCTGGGTTCCTGGCTTTCAGGTTTTTTCATCATCGCCACCAACGCCTGGCAGCAGCACCCAGTGGCTTACAGGGTTGCCGAAGATGGAGCCATCCAGCTTTCCAGTTTTTGGGGATTACTGCTTAATCCCTGGCTAATATGGCAATACACCCACAACATGAGCGGCTCAATGGTGACTGCATCGTTCGTCATGGCTGCTCTGGGTGCCTTCTACTCGCTTGCGCACAAACATGAGGAGCAGGCGCGCCTGTTTGTGACTGTCGGGACGATTGCAGGAATTTTGTTCAGCACCCTGATACTTTTTCCCACGGGAGACCGACAGGGAAAAATGTTAGCCGAACATCAGCCCGTGACACTTGCAGCCATGGAGGCCTTGTTTGAAACAAAACAGGGAGCCCCTCTGATAATCATCGGGCAGCCGGATGTTGAGGAGAGAAGACTGGATAATCCCATCTACATTCCGCGCATGCTGAGTTTCCTGACATACTATCGCTGGGAAGCCGAAATCAAGGGACTCGACGCCTTCCCTTCTGCAGATTGGCCTGACAATATCCCGCTTCTATATTATGCCTATCACATGATGGTTGGGCTTGGAACGATCTTCATCACAGTCCTGCTCATATCTGTCTTCCTTCTGTGGCGACGAAAACTTTTTCAATCCCGATGGATGCTCTGGATTCTGATGCTGAGTTTTCCATTTCCCTTCATTGCTAATACCACAGGCTGGATGACAGCTGAGCTTGGCAGGCAACCCTGGTTGATTTATGGTTTGGCGCGCACCGCGAATGGATATTCACCAACAGTCAGCTCCGGCAGCAGCATGTTTACTTTGATAGGTTTTATGGGAATGTATGCGGTGATGGGTGCGCTGTTTCTTTTCCTGATTTGGCGCGAGGTTGAACACGGTCCGCAAACAGCGGCGCCGCTCGATGAAAAGCTGTGATTTGCGTGGACGCATGCCATATCCTGCGTGATTCTGAGCCCGCTTTTCGGTACAAGACCAGTGAGAAAGGCAGGCAGACCCTAGAGATTCTATGGAAACTATCTGGTATGCAATCATCGCCTTCACCTTGACGGCCTATGTGATCCTGGACGGTTTCGATCTGGGGGCCGGAGTCCTGCATCTATTGCTTGCTCGCTCCGAGGATGAGCGCAGGCTCACCTTGGAAGCTATCGGTCCGTTTTGGGATGGGAATGAGGTCTGGCTGCTCGCAGGCGGCGGCGTTTTATATATGGCATTTCCAGCAGTATATGCCGCGAGTTTCAGCGGATTTTACCTTCCGCTTATTATGATTCTTTGGCTTTTTATGCTCCGCGGAATTGGACTCGAGTTCCGGTCGCACATCGGCAATCCAATGTGGAAATCCTTCTGTGACGTTATTTTCTCACTGTCGAGCCTGCTGCTGGCGATATTTCTGGGAGTGGGGTTGGCCAATGTCATCAGGGGAGTCCCTCTGAACAGCGAGGGTTACTTTTTTGAGCCGCTTTGGACGACTTTCACTCTTCAGCAAAACCCCGGAATATTGGATTGGTATACGGTGTTCATCGGCATCTTCGCTTTGGTAACCCTTGCTGCTCATGGCGCGAATTACGTCGCGTTGAAAACCGATGGCGCACTGAACAAGCGCGCAAGAAAAACGGCCGCCATAACCGGTTGGGGAATGGGAATCCTGGCGCCAGTGGGATTGATAGTGACATTGCAGATACGCCCGGAGATGCTCGAAAACTACCGCTCCTATGGCTGGGGAGCCCTGTTCCCAATCACTGTAGCCCTTAGCCTTGCAGGATTTGCGTATTTCCGCATGCGGGGGAACGACTTTGGAGCCTTCCTCTCCTCCAGCGTTTTTATTGCCGGAATGCTTGGGGGTGCCGCTTTCGCCTTGTATCCATTCATCCTCCCCGCAACCACCGATCCCACGTTCGGAATGACTGTGCACAATTCCGCCACCTCTGCCTATGGGTTGAGAGTCGGCCTTACCTGGTGGGTAGTCGGGATCGCCTTGGCAATTGGATATTTCTTCATTCTGTTCCGCTTATTCCGCGGAAAAGTGGGCTAAGCCCTAGTATAGCGACCGGAATTCGCATTCTTGCGAATCTGCCATACTTCCATCAGAACCTGAAAGTAGGAGCTCGGGCTTACTTTGCTGCCGGGAGCGTTGATCCAGGCAATGGGAACTTCCCGAATTTTCCAGCCATGCAAACCCGCGATCACAAGGATTTCAACGTCGAAACCCCAGCGGCTTATGGTAAGGCGGGGAAAGATAATTTCGGCGCTGCGGCCGGTGAACATCTTAAAGCCGGCTTGAGTATCGCGGATTTCGGGAACGGCGAGCAACTGGATTGCCTTGTTCCCCATACGCCCGGCGAATTCCTTCAACCAGCTTTGATGCACAGCTACGCAAGAGTCAGGCAGGTTGCGGGATCCTATGACTACCTCATAACCCTGATCAAAGAACGGCCAAAACCGCGACACATGATCTACGGTCGTGGAGTTATCCGCATCCATGAAAAGACGGAATGCCCCCTGAGCCTCAAGCATGCCCAGGCGTGTCGCGGCTCCCTTGCCGTGATTTTTCCCGTCCGCATGATGCAGCAGGCGCACAGGAACTTTGCCGCCCGGCCATCTGGAGACTACTCTTCCCGTACCGTCGGATGATCCGTCATCCACCACAAGAATCTCGGATTGAAAAGGCTGTGTCTGCAGATACTCACATGCCTGACGGAGAGTGCCCGGCAGGCGCTGCTCCTCGTTATAGGCGGGAATAATGACCGACAGGCGAACCGTTGAATCCGCATTATGCATGACTAAAAATCCATCTCGAGCGTGCTGATCAGCTTCGGGAATGCTTTTCGGGAAATGCAGGGCAAATCCTGCTCCGCAAAGCGCAAACAAAATCGCTCTTTTCCCAATATGGGGTGAATTCGACTCACTCCCTCCACCTTATAAAATAGAACAGCTCGACATTGCGTGAACAGCGAAATCCGCCCGGCACACGCAATTCTGACAGGCAGATGGAGGATCGTCTTTCGGCTCTTCCACAGACACCCAAAGATCTCATAACCAGCCTCTTGACTTTTTCATACGATCGTATTATACATATGTTTGTTTAATACACTTGTTCACATTTTGGCTGGAAATGAAAAACACCAAAGAGCGAATTTTGAACGCAGCTGAAAAGCTCTTCGCGGAGCACGGATTTGATGCGGCTTCCCTGCGCAGCATAACGGCGGAAGCCGGTGTCAATCTTGCGGCGGTCAATTACCATTTCAAGTCAAAAGAGGCACTGATTCAGGCAATCTTCGCCAGAAGATTCGCTCTCCTGAATCAACAGCGCCAGGTAATGCTGCAGGCATATAAAGCCGAAGCAGGTGACAAGCCGATGCCGCTGGAAAAACTGATGCGCGCGTTCATTGAGCCGGCGTTTCGAACGCCTCTTCATTCAACCGCAAGCGTGACCGAGCTCGGGAAGCTGATCGGCCGTATCTATTCCACTGATTCTCCCGCCCAAAGGGAGATAATTGCCGCGGAGGTTCGCACACGTTTGTCTCAATTCCATGAGTCTATGAGGGCGGCCCTGCCCGGCATCCCCGCCGAAGAGTATATGTGGCGCATTTTTTTCTCCATAGGCGCCATGATCCACACCCTGGCTGCGTCAAAGAATTTGGAATTCATATCCGATGGGCTCTGCAAAGCCTCGGATACCGAAAAGGTCCTCGAAAAACTCATTTCCTATGTGGTTGAGGGGATGCGGGCTCCTCTTCCCCATTCCATCCAGCAAGGCGGGAAACGACAGGTCGGCAGTTCCAAAACACCCGTTCGAACCAATGGGAAAACCGCCAGGTCGAAATCCCATGCTGCATCTCAAGGACTGAAAAACCTATGAGCCACAGAATATCGGAATGCTTGCTTCTGATTCTTCTGCTTTCCTCCTCAATCGGCCGGGCTCAGGAACCCGGGTCTCCCTCATTAGGGGCTCAGGAGGGAACAAACAAACCTGTTCTGAGACTGAGCCTGGAGCAGACCGTGGAAGTTGCGCTCAGCCCTGAGGGGAGCACGCGCGTTCAAATTGCCAACGAACTGATAAAGCAGGCGCAGGCGCAGGCCGCTCAGGCGCGCTCTGCGCTTCTCCCTAACATAGATGCCTACGTAGGCCAGCAGAGTCAGACGCGCAATCTTGCCGCAGTCGGGCTCGGCTATAACCTCTCCGCACTTGGTTTCGTATTCCCCACGCTGGTCGGCCCCTTCAATGTTTTCGACGCCCGTGCGACGGCCAGCCAATCTGTTTTTAACCTGAGCAGCATTAAAAAATTCCAGGCTTCACGCGCCGGCATCAGCCAGGCGGAAGCCGAGCTCGAAAGCGCGCAAGATAAGACCCGTGATCTGGCCGCGCGCGCATACCTTGCAGCTCTTAGAACGGATGCAAGCGTCGAGATGGCGCAAGCCAATGTCCTTCTCTCTGAAGCCCTCGTCAAACTTGCCAGCGACCGCAAGGCTGCAGGAACGAGCACAGGGATCGAAGTTATCCGCGCTCAGGTGCAGCTTGCCAATGAGAGGCAGCGCCTCCTGGTAGCCTCAAATGAGAGGGAACGCGCTCACTTGCAGCTGTTAAGGGCAATCAACCTGGATCTCGACGCCGAGATTGAACTGACGGAACACCTTGACTTTGTCGCCATGCACGAAATCCCTCTGGCTCAAGCAATCCAAACGGCACTGGAATCCCGCGCCGATTGGAAGGCGCAGCAGAAGCGCGAGTCGATGGTCCTCTTGAACCATACCGCAACCCGCTTTGAACGAATTCCCTCGCTTAACATTTTCGCCGACTATGGATCAATTGGGTCAAGCATCAACAATGCAATTCCAACCCGTGCTTATGGCTTTATAGTCAGAGTTCCGGTATTCGACGGCGGTCGCCTCGAGGCGCGCGGGGCAGAAGAGTCCGCAAAGGCGCGCCAGGAGCAGCTCAGGACCCAGGATCTGCGAACTCAGATCGGATTGGACATCCGATTGGCGCTCGAAAGCCTGCGCTCATCCGGGGAACAAGTCAAAGCCGCCAGAGAAGGACTGAGCCTGGCGGAAAACGAATTGACACAGGCGCAGCGACGATTCCAAGCAGGAGTAGGCAACAGCATAGAAGTAACTGACGCTCAAACTCGCTTGGAACGGGCCCGCGATAATGAGATTCAGGCTCTGTTCAATCACAGCCTGGCTCGAATCGATTTGAACACAGCCATGGGCACGATTCGCAACATAACGCATCGGTAAAGCTCATGCGGACGTCCACGACGGCGCCGCTGATGCCATAGAGCCGGGAAACGTAAATCGCTTTCATAAAACCAGGAGCATGCGATCATGAAGCGGAATAGAAAAAAATCCATCCTTATCCTGATTGTTGCTTTAATCACAGCCGGCTATTCAGGCGGATGCAGCTTTTGGAATAAAAGCAGCGACAATAGCATCTCTCTGTCGGGCAACATCGAACTGACCCAGATCAACATAGCCTTCAAGACGGCCGGCAGGCTGATCGATCTTCCGATTGAAGAGGGCACAGAAGTGAGCCAGGGAGCCGTCATGGCGCGCCTGGATGTAAATCAACTCGAAAAGCAGCACGCACGCGAGCAGGCATCCCTTGCCGTCGCCGAGTCGCAGATGACCCAGCAGAAAACCAGCATTCAATATCAAAAAGCCTCCCTTGAGGCCGATATCGAATTGCGTCAAGCATCACTTCGGCAGGCTGAGGCCAGGTTACAGCAGTTATTGGCCGGCTCGCGGGAACAGGAAATCCGGCAGGCAAAGGCTCAGGTAGAGGAGGCGCGCACGCAACACTCTCTGGCAAAGGAAGACTGGGAACGAGCTCAGATTCTTTATAAAGATGATGATATCTCCGCTTCCCAGAGGGATCAGTATAAAGCCCGTTTTGATGCTACAAAGGCCGCCCTCCAACAGGCCGAAGAAAGGTATTCGCTGGTTCTTGAAGGGCCAAGGAAAGAGGACATTGAAGGGGCACGCGCCCAGGTGGAACAGGCGCGCGCCAGCATCAAATTATCCGAAGCTGCCCGCCTGGAGCTCAAGAGGAAGGAGGAGGAGCTCGTCACCCGCAAAGCCCAAATCGAACAGGCACAAGCGCAATTGGCTATTGTCGAATCGCAGATCGCTGATGGCACGGTATCGTCGCCCATCAACGGAGTCGTATTGGTTAAATCCGCCGAAGTGGGTGAGATTCTGGCTGCCGGCACCACAGTCGTAACTCTGGGAGAACTGGATAAGCCATGGCTGCGTGGCTACATCAAAGAGCAGGATCTGGGCCGTGTAAAGCTGGGCACCAAGGCAAAAATTTCAACGGACTCCTATCCGGGCAAAACGTACTGGGGACGCGTTTCCTTCGTTGCTTCGGAGGCGGAGTTCACTCCCAAGCAAATACAAACGCCGGAAGAGCGGGTGAAGCTTGTTTATCGCATCAAAATAGAGGTTGAGAATCCCGCACATGAATTGAAGTTGAATATGCCGGCAGATGCTGAGATTCAATTGGAGGCGGCGAAATAGCCCTTCGCCTATCCGCTTCGACCGCCGCGCCGCATATCGAGGCAAAGCAGAAATTGCATGAGCACTCAAACAGCAATAATGATTGAGACCGGCAATCTGAGCCGGCGTTTCGACGCCGTCACAGCCGTGGATCGACTGAACCTTCAGGTTGTGGAAGGCGAAATTTTCGGCCTTGTCGGCCCGGATGGAGCCGGCAAAACCACCACATTGCGGTTGCTTTGCGGCCTCCTCGATCCTTCCGAAGGCCAGGTCGTGGTAGCCGGCCATAATGTCGCAAAAGACCCTGACAAAGTTAAAGATTGCATCGGGTACATGGCGCAGCGCTTCGGCCTGTACGGCGACCTGACGATGGAAGAAAACATGTTCTTTTACGCGGAGCTGTTCGGCATCGCGCGGTCCGAACGAGACGGTTTGATGGAACGCCTTTTAAAAATGACGCGCATGGCGCCATTCCGCACCAGGGAGGCCGGGAAACTTTCGGGAGGCATGAAGCAGAAGCTGGCGCTGATGTGCACCTTGCTGCATCACCCCAAAATCCTGCTCCTCGACGAACCGACCAATGGCGTCGATCCGGTATCCCGGCGTGATTTTTGGGCCATTCTGTACCAGCTTGTCAAAGACGGGATGACTGTGCTCATTGCAACGGCATATCTGGACGAGGCGGAGCGCTGCAATCGAGTGGGCTTGATGCACCAGGGGCGTCTGATACGATGCGATCCTCCGGACGCCCTGCGCACTCACATGGATGAGCTTTGCTACGAGGTCCGCTCAGATAACCTCAGACAGGTCAGGGAAGTTCTCTGGGAGTTGCAGGGGGTTGTCAGCGTCGAGCCGGCCGGCTCGACCCTTCACCTGTTCATTTCCCCCTCAGAAACTTCCCCAGGAGTTTTGTCCGAAACACTCGCAAAAAGAGGATGGGGAGCCGTCGCTTTTAATCCGATCGTTCCAACGCTGGAAGACACATTCATTGCCTTGATACGCAAAGCAGGCCGGGAGCAAACCGGCGCGAATGCAGCAAGATCCGGCTTTTAGATTACGGAGCAACTATGGCGCCAGCCACAGCGGTGGAAGTGCAAAACCTGGCAAAGTTCTTCGGCAAATTTTGCGCCGTGGACCACATTTCGTTTTCAGTTGGCAGCGGGGAGATCTTCGGGTTTCTTGGGCCGAATGGCGCGGGAAAATCCACAGCTATCAGGATGCTCTGCGGACTGCTTGCGCCGACATCCGGCCGGGCGAGCGTCGGAGGCTTTGATATAGCCAACCAGGGGGAGATCCTTCGCAACCACATCGGATATATGTCCCAGAAATTCTCCCTCTATGATGATCTGACGGTAGAAGAAAACATCAATTTTTTCAGCGGCATTTATCGTGTTCCGCGGGCGATCCGGCCCGAACGAAAGGAATATGTTCTGCGTATGTCGGGACTGGAAGACAAGCGCCAGTCGATGACGCGAATTCTTGCGGGGGGCTGGAAGCAACGGCTGGCCCTTGGGTGTGCCATTTTGCACCAGCCGCCAATTCTTTTCCTTGACGAACCGACATCAGGAGTGGATCCGATCGCCCGGCGCTCCTTCTGGTCGCTTATCTATCAACTGTCAGATGCCGGCCATACCATTTTTGTAAGTACGCATTATATGGATGAAGCGGAGTACTGCCATCGTTTGGCGCTCATGCACCGGGGGCGGATCGTTGCCCTTGGCGCCCCTGTCGAGTTGAAGCGTCAACTTCAGGCATACAAGTTGATGAATCTGGAATCCTCCGATCCTTTGGAAAGCATGAGGGCGCTTGAGAATATCGCAGGGATACGGGACGTGGCTGTTTTTGGCAAGGGACTTCATCTCACGGTGGAGGATTTGGCGACAGCTGAAAAAATCACGAGAGAGACCCTGGGAGAGAAGGGGATATCCATTCAGCGGCTCGAACCCATTCAGCCTTCGATGGAAGATGTTTTTGTGGCGTTGATCGAAGAAGAGGAGCGAAAGGCATCATGAGCTTTCGTAGAACCAGGGCAATGGCCCAAAAGGAATTCCTGCATATTCTCCGCGATCCCCGAAGTTTGATTATGGCGTTGGCCTTGCCGTTTTTGATGATCTTGCTCTTTGGCTACGCGTTGACTTTGGATGTGGATCGCATCCCGACCCTTATTTATGACCAGGCAGGAACGGTGGAAAGCCGGGCGCTGATCGCCCGATTTCAGGGTTCGCGCTACTTCCAGATCCTCGGCAGCATCGACAATTACAAAACAATCGAAGACAACATTAACAAAGATAAGTGCATGCTCGGCGTCGTGATCCCCAGGGATTACTCGCGACAACTGCTTTCCGGTCAGAAGGCCCAGGTACAGCTGATCTTTGACGGCAGCGACTCCAACACAGCCTCCATTGCCGGAGGATATGCCAACGCGCTGATTCAGGCCCACAATTTCCAGATTCGTTCAGAGGCTCAAAACAGCAAGGGTGGGGGCAGCCTCCGGGCAGCGGTCGAAAGCCGCCCGCGCATCTGGTACAACAGCGACCTCAAGTCCAAGAACTACGTCGTACCCGGACTGATCGCCTTCATAATGATGATTATCGCTTCATTGCTTACCTCTCTGACAATAGCCCGGGAATGGGAAATAGGCGCGATGGAACAGCTGCTTTCAACGCCGGTACGGCCTGCTGAGATCGTTCTGGGGAAGATGGCCGCATTTTTTTCCCTTGGAATCACAGATTTGATCATAACAGTTGCCGCCGGAGTGATTATCTTCCGCGTCCCGATGCGGGGAAGTTACGTATTTCTGGCGGTAACCAGTTGCGTTTTCCTGATTGGCGCCCTGTGCTGGGGAATTCTGCTCTCAGCATCCTCCCGAACACAGACGATTGCTTTTCAATTGGGAATGCTCACTTCATTTCTGCCCGCCTTTATCCTTTCCGGCTTCATATTCGCCATCGAGAACATGCCCGCACCGATCCAAGTAGTAACCTATCTTTTCCCAACGCGTTATTTCATGACGATCGTGAAGAGCATTTTTCTGCGGGGAGTCGGGATTCAAGTTCTTGGCATGGAAGTGGTTCTGCTGCTGGCATATGCGGTGCTGATTTTTGTCATTGCCACACGCAGGCTCAGATTGAAGGTTGCATAATCCTATGTGGGAAAGAATTCGGGAAATCATCCGGAAAGAATTTATCCAGACCCTGCGTAATCCGCGGATGCGCGTCCTTCTATTTGGCCCGCCGCTCATTCAGCTGCTCATCTTTGGATACGCCGTAAATCTGGACGTCCAAAACGCTAAAATCGTATGGATTGATCTGGACCATTCGCCAGAGGCTCGCGAGCTCCTTGCCGACTTACAGGGTTCATCGTATTTCAATGTGGAACAGATCCAACCGCGGAATGATATTGAAGTTCTGCTGGATCGGGGCAGCGCACAGGGTGTCATTCGGGTGCTTCCAGGATTTTCAAGGGATATCAAGCGCGGCAATACGGCTCTGGTCCAGGTTTTGATCGATGGTTCCAATTCAAATACGGCAGCAATTCTGTCCAGCTACGTAAACCAGGTAGTGGCCAACTACTCGGCGCGAATGCTTGAGGATTCGCGCAACGCTCAGATAATGGCGCGCACGGGGGGCTTGGGCGGAGTGCCATCCATGCCCAACTCAGGAATCACGGGACAGAATCGGGTGTGGTTTAATCCTGACCTGCAGAGCCGTGACTACTTCATTCCTGGAGTCGTGGTAAACATTATCGCCCTGGTCACAATCATACTCACAGCCATGAGCATCGTGAGGGAAAAGGAAATCGGAACGATGGAGCAGTTGATGGTCACTCCGATCCGCCCTTCCGAACTGATCCTGGGCAAGCTCCTCCCCTTCGCAGTCATTGGAATTTTTGAGCTCGCCCTGATAACTACAGCAGCTTTCCTCATTTTCCGCGTTCCCTTTCGTGGCAACCTGCTGGTGCTTTTTGGATGCTCCGTCGTGTTTTTGCTGACAACATTGGGAGTAGGGCTCTTCATATCGACAGTCTCTCATACTCAGCAACAGGCGATGATGTCCGCATTCCTGTTTTTCATGCCTGCAATGATGCTCAGCGGCTTCGCATTCCCTATCCGGAATATGCCGCCAGTGGTTCAGTACCTGTCCTACTTGGACCCGCTGCGCTATTTCATGCAAATTGTGCGCGGCGTCTTCCTCAAGGGAACGGGAATCCAGTTTCTTTGGCCGCAAATCGCCGCAATGGCGGCGATTGGAATAGCTATTTTCAGCCTGAGCGTGCTTCGCTTCCGCAAACGCCTTGACTGATTTGCCGATAATCCCACGCGATACGTATACGGCAAGCTCATATTCGTCTTTCTATGATATTTGTGATTAAATAATTATTGGGGTTTAAAGCAGAAGAAAAGTTGTTGCCCCATTTGCCGGTGATACCAGGACATTTTGTCATTTTTTGTCAAGATTACTTCCATTTATGCTTGAAGGTTTAATCGTTGGCGGTGGAATTTCGGGTCTGGCTTTGGCTCATTTCTTAGGACTGCACGAGCGGCCATCAGGCTGGGTATACCAAGCGGCATTGAGCGCAGAGCACTGATCAGATTATATCGTTTGGCCATGTCGAGCAAAGCTTGCTCGCTGGAACGCATTGTCGCTACCAATTCCGGGGTTTGCGCCTGTGCGGCCTGTAAGGACCAGTCTAAATAAGACTTAATCAATCGAAACAGATGAACCTGGTTACCGAACCATAGCAGAAGATCCAACCCGATCGAGAACAGAATCAGACCAACATGATTGGCGATCGTATCAAAACCAGCCAACAAGGCGCGTATCAAGTTCGGCGGAGCTGGCAGCACTTGAGAATTAGCGGTATTCATAGATCATAAAATTTTACCATACGCAGGTTCAAATTCAATGCACGAGATCATAAAATTTAAATTAATTGCCCTGTTCTGATTATATGCAAAATGATTGCGCTTTTTTTGTGTTTACCTCCCATTTAACATCGAAGATAAAAATTTTCACATAAAATTCTCACGAATCTTTCAGAATACCATTGACAAACTACCCTAAGATCGACTAAGATATCACGAATCTAGACTGATCGTTTCAATAACGATACCACTCCGTCGCTTTTCGATGGATTCAATTTTGGTGAAACCGATCAAAGAGAAGTTCCAAATTTTTCAAAGCCTCTACATTGTTTTTGTAATCAAACGGATGTGTTTTTGCCAATAAAGTCAAGTAATATTGGGCAGTGCTCTATAACTAAAAATTGCTCAAGATGTTAAGAACACAAATTGTTTGATGAAGGTTAGAAGGAGGTGGTTTTTCCGAGAAGATAATACCTGCAGGAGAAATTTGAAAGCAACATTTCCAAGGCCGCTACGCCATTTGAGGCGGTCCATCTACGATTACAAACATTTATCCAGAGGAGATAGAAGAAGATGAAACTCAGTAAAATCCTACCGTTCCTGATCATCGCTGCTTTGCTGCTTCCGGCATGTAGCAGCGGTGGCGACACCGTTAAGATTGCTGTATTGGCGCCCTTAACTGGTTCAGTGCCAACTTTCGGCCAATCAACCAAAGAAGGCGCCGAATTGGCAGCCAAAGAGTGGAACGCCAAAGGCGGTTTGAATGGCAAGCAGATTGAATTGGTTATCGAAGACAGCCAATGCGAAGCCGACCCGGCAGTAAACGCCGCCAACAAAGTCATCTCTCAAGATGGCATTAAGTTTATCGTCGGCGAAGTCTGCTCCAAGGCTTCCATCCCGGTATCACAAATTGCCAATCCGGCTAAAGTGATCCAGATCAGCGGTACTTCAACCAACACCGCTTTGACGGTCGGCGAAGATGGCAAAGTTAAGGACTATATCTTCCGCGCTTGCTTCATCGACCCCTTCCAGGGCCAGGTGATGGCAAAATTCGCCACCGGCAAAGGCTACAAGACCGCCTTTGTTGTTTGGGATCAGGGCAATGACTACACAGTCGGTTTGGCCCAAGCCTTCATGGAAAACTTCCAGAAGATGGGCGGCACGGTCGTCGGCCAGGAAACCTACACCAGCACCGACACCGATTTCTCAGCAATCCTGACCAAAGCCAAAGACAGCAACGCCGAAGTTCTGTACATCCCTGACTACTATCAGATGGTCAACCTGATCGGCGCACAGGCCAAGCAGATGGGCATCACCTCCGTCATGATGGGCGGCGATGGTTGGGATTCTTCCGATCTGGACACGGCCGCAGTAGATGGCGGCTTCTACTCCAACCACTACGACGCTGGCGACACCCGTCCGATCGTCGTCGATTGGCTGAAGAAATACGGTGAAGCCTACAAGGATGCCAATGGCAATCCCAAGGTACCGGATGCGCTTGCGACCCTGGCCTACGACGCGGCGAATATCCTGTTCCAGTCGATCCAGAAAGCCGGCACGTTCGACACAACAAAAGTTCGGGACGTCATGGCG
>Ga0208980_10000576_pt1 | contig 20988 bp, 24 predicted proteins | sample WetSurMetagenome_3_FD_187993 | JGI IMG/M metagenome (GOLD analysis project Ga0208980, IMG submission 187993) | Wetland microbial communities from Twitchell Island in the Sacramento Delta, sample from surface sediment Aug2011 Site A1 Bulk (version 2) | ecosystem: Environmental > Aquatic > Marine... | reverse complement strand
CCGCCTGCATACAGAATTCATGGATGCGTAGACCTATGTTACGCCATGGTTGTGCTTGTGCGTAACTCCCAGCCGGATACAAACGTTCATAAATAGGTAACAATTCCGGACAATCCTGGCTCAATACACGCATAAAGAATTTTTTCTGTTGGTCTGCCAGGGTCAATCCACTTCCAAGGATGAATTTTCCTCCATGCCTGGCAGTCCATTGTGATAATGCTTGAAGATTCAAATCATCATCACACAATCCTGGTAATAGCGGCATGGCGACCGTTCCGGTTTGAATATTTGCTTCTGCGAGCTTTTCCATCGCCGCGAACCTTTTCTCAGCGATTGGAGCAAGTCCTTCCATCCGATTTATTTGGATATGATTGGGTGATTCTGGTGTTGAAATGATACTGAAAGCCACCACCGCTCCAGCGCGCTGGTTGATCGCTTTTAACAAATCTAAATCACGTAACACCAGCGGTGAACGTGAGAGTATAAAAACCGGAAATCCTAGCTCGAGGCACACCTCCAGCATCTGGCGCGAGAGTTTGTACTTACGTTCTGCTGGTTGGTAATCGCCTGTAAAAATCATATCCACAGGCACTCGGGTGAGTGCCTTTCGCAAAAGTTGAGCAGCATTCTCCTTGATTTTGATCAGGTGGGCGAATTCATCGGCATCCTCATTATATAATTCGTCTGGCCCTTGTGGCTTATAGGGGATATATTTTTGCTCTCTGCAGTAACAGAAAGCACATCCATGCTGGCAGCCCATGTATGGGTAGGCGGAATAACGCGTCCAAAACCAATGATCTGCCCTTTTAGCCTTATTCAGGATGGTCTTTGGTTGATAGCAGATAAACCGCGTTCGCTGGTTCATTTACAACGATCTACTAATTTGAATTTTCTTGATGTAGTGCCACAATCGCCAAACGGTTGGAAAACTTCTCTAAATCAGCACGTGTGTGGTTACGTGGTAACCCTTCCAGGCGCAGCATAGCAGACATGAAGTGTGGGTGCCTCTTTAACCGAATTTCAAGGAAATCAGCGATCTCTCCTGGATCAGTCATCAACTTTGCAGCTGTAGAAAAGTGCTTATCACCCACCTGTACATCTACTTTGGGATTTGCGATCAAATTACAATACCAGTCTGCCCTTACACCCCTTGCGGATGCCACATAATAAACCTCATCTACTTCCTCATATTGCAACGGGGTTAATCGTGGCTGCCCAGACCTTCGCCCCATCGTTGTCAGCACCAGCACCCTGCCGGCAACTTTGCTTTTTGATCCATATCTGTATATCATCCCTCGATTTAAACGGCTCATCACCTGCCAGAAAAATAATGGGATTCTTGGTGTTTCTTTCATTTCAGAGTTGTTCGTACGATTACCCGCTCTTTTGCTGCTAGCGCCAGGCTTTCAGGATCAGGCTGAGAATTCGCACCTAGGTTCAGTCCGAACAGGCGTGCTGTTCGTTGGTTCCCTCCGATGAATTCCGTTAATCCTTCCATCACTCCCTGCTCATTCTCAACCACCTCCGCCCACCTCCCGTAAATCCTTCCCTTGTAGAAGGATGGTTACCTGAGCCCCATTACGTAGGTTTCGCCACCATGTGCGTCGTTTGTAACTGATGGTCAGTAATGATTCTTGCAATCGAATATAACTGACTGGTAACTGATAGGTTTTACCACTTTTCCGTCCTGTATAACCTACCACCATTGTATTCCCACTGAATAATCCATGCAGGGGTGAGCGTAGCAACCAAACAGTTATCGCGTTGTACCACATGAGTGCACCTCCCGAACACTGGGCATCACCCCTACCAATTCTTGTTAATCATAGCATGGAATCTTACCCGTTCAGCAATGTCTCAAACCAGTATCGCCTCCAGGGTAGCCCGTCGCTCAATAAAGGATTCATCTTCCAGTAATGGAGAGCATTCCTGTAAACTGCGTTCCTGCAGGAGCAGGTTGCATGCAAATGCCATACAAGTTGCCTCACCACATTTTTTGCAGTTTGTTTGTGGAAGCAGTGTCCATATATCCAGTGGGCGCGGGGCGTGTCTACGGGCAGTCATTGCCACCAACTCCACTCGGTGGTCCCAGGTCGCATTGATCGCTTCAACCAGCACCTTGAACAATTCCAATCCCTCTTCAGTGTCACGCACCTTCGTGATGTACGCTTTATCGGAATAAAGTGAAATAAAACCAGGCTGGCGGCGCAGCGTCAGTGTACAGGTTTCCGGATTGTATGTGATCACATTGGGGAGCGTCGCCAGATATGGGAGAACCTCATCCAGCTTACGAGAGGGCTCACCAATCACAATGATCTTACCGGGCTCTGCCAGGCAGGGCAAAATTTTCGTAAGGGTGATCGAATCAAGATACATAATACCTTAAGCTTTAAACTTGTCACTGGTTACCTGAACGATACCCGCACCGGGTACCTCGATCAACACCCTTCAGCCACCCTCCAGTAATTCTCGTGCTTTCCCTTTGAAGTGCACCTTCAAGAATCTCAACGCCTCTTCTGCATCATCATCGATGAGAATGCGCATTAATTCCACAATCTGAGCATCTTCTAAAACTAGATTAATCCCTTTCTTCATAACAGCTCCCCTCCCAATACAGCTGAAGGCAATCCTACCCGATTATTCTTCGACGGCATTCCTTAACCAATCAAGCGTTTCCTGTCTTGTTGGAAATCTACCCACGCAAACCAATTTTTCGTTGACTACCAGGCTCGGTGCCGAGAGCACACAGGTGTATTTCTCAATATTTGCCCAGTCTTTTACCTCTGTAATTACCATCTTCAGCTCGGGGTATTCATTTTTTAGATCTCTTTGTGCCGCCACCAGGGTCTGCCTGATCGAATAGCGTTGGGCTGAATGGTTGCCAAGGATTTTTATATCAATCATTCGCAAAGTATCTTTTCTTTAACCTGAATGCTACATTCACCAATCCAATCATCACTGGAACCTCCACCAATGGCCCAATCACTGCTGCAAATGCTTGCCCTGAGGCAATGCCAAATACTGCCACTGCCACTGCAATCGCCAGCTCAAAATTGTTGCTGGCAGCTGTGAATGACAATGTCACAGTCTGGGGATATGAGGCACCAATTGCCTTGCCCATGAAAAAGCTCGACAAGAACATGATCACGAAATAGATGAGCAATGGGATGGCAATCCGTACCACATCCATGGGCAGCTGCACGATGTATTCGCCCTTCAAACTGAACATGACCACAATGGTGAAAAGCAAGGCAATCAGTGTGAGTGGGCTTATCTTGGGAATGAACTTTTTGTAATACCAATCCTTGCCTTTGGTGCGGGTCAACACCATATTTGTGATAAAACCGGCAATAAAGGGGATACCCAGGTAGATAAACACACTTTTGGCTATCTGGCCGATCGTGATGGCCACAGTGCTACCCTGCAACCCAAACCATGTCGGCAAAACAGTGATGAATACATATGCATAAACACTATAAAATAAAACTTGGAAGATGCTATTGAAAGCCACCAAACCGGCAGCATACTCGGTATCACCTTTTGCCAGTTCATTCCACACAATCACCATGGCAATGCAACGTGCCAGTCCGATCAGGATCAGACCGGTCATATATTCGGGGTAATCGTGTAGGAAGATGATCGCCAGTAAGAACATCAAGATAGGACCAATTATCCAGTTTTGTAATAGTGATAAGCCCAAAACTTTCCAATTCTTGAACACTTCTCCCAACTCTTCATAATGTACCTTTGCCAGTGGAGGGTACATCATCAGAATTAAACCAATCGCAATCGGAATATTGGTGGTTCCCACCGAAACCGCATTGTTGAATTTCTGGATTCCATCTGGAAACATAAAGCCGATGACTACTCCCACCAGCATGGCAAGAAAAATCCACAGTGTCAAATATCGATCAAGGAAAGAAAGTTTTTTCGTCACGTTCTCATCAGGAGCTTTGGTAGAGCTTATTGTATTCATGCGACATCCTTTTCAAAGTTACTTAATAGTGGGATGATTTCTAAGGCAATATCGTCCCTGACCTTGCGAAAATCGGTTATGTCATCCGTTTTAGCAGGATCAGGGAAACTGTAATGTAGGAGTTTCCCTTTTCCTAGCCAGACGGGACATTCCTCGGCTGCCGAATCGCACAAGGTTACTACTAGATCAAAATCTACCCCGCGAAATTCATCGACTGGCTTAGACCTGCCAGTGTGTTGAATTCCAATCTCCGAGAGCACAGCGATCGCTTTGGGATGCACATAGCCAGACAGCTTTACTCCCGCGCTAACAGCTTTCCAGTCATCGCCCAACCTGGCGTTAACGATAGCCTCGGCCATTTGCGAGCGGCAAGAATTACCAGAGCAAAGGAAAAGCACTTTTCTTTCCATCTCAACTCAAAGCATTCACCATCCAGGTAGTCACTTCCGCTTCGTTCGGGATGCGTCCAGCACATACCACTTTTTCATTAATGACCAACCCAGGTGTGCCTAAGATTGGGTACTTTTGAATCTCTGCCCAATCGGTCACCTTGATCACCTCGGCTTGCAAACCCATCGTCACAACCACCTTTCGGGCGATACTTTCAACCTTTTTACAATTTTCACAACCTGACCCAAGTACCTTCACAATGAGCATTTGGAACCTCCATAAGAAAAAAAATGAATGTATGTTTGCGACAATGAAAACGAATGCTTATATCCGGGCTTACTAAACGACTTCAATTGTCGGCTCAATGATTACCTCTGACTTGATTGAGTTTGCCACCAGGCTGTACTTTTGGGCAGCATTCAGAGCCCGTTGGATTCGCTTTTCAATATTTATGCCTGTCGCTTGGTCTACCTTAACCCGAATGGCCGGAGAAAGCTTGATCTGGGTAAAAATCTCGGTGTGATCCAGCTCGATTAACTTTGTACCTACAGCCAGGCATTCATAGTTCAGTAGTCTTATCTTCAATCGTTCACATGACCATAGGAACATCATCATGATGCATGTGTTCACGGCAGCCACGAACGCATCTTCGGGAGTAAGCACCCCGGCAAAACCCTGAGCATCGGGTGGCGCCGAAAAATCCATCTCAGGACCATTTCCCATATTAAGGTGCCCCAAATGTTCACCTTTCCAGGTCACTCTCGTATGGTAGGTGGAAGTCTGGCTCATTTATCTTTTTCTTTGAACCAGTAATTTCTGTAAGCTTTTTGTATCCCATCCCTGTAGGCTAATTCTTCATCGGCAGGTATCGGATTGTAAATTTTAATGGTGTCCATCAGCTCATCTAAATTTTCGTCTGACGGGTTCTTGCCTGCTTCATAAAATTGCTGGAAGATGAGCGGTAAACCTACCAGAGACACTTCTATTTCCCCGATGATCACATTTTGGATGGGTATACCCGAGCCACATGCGCAAGTGGTTATGACCGGTTCTGATGTCGGCTCTAACCTGACTTCACCCATCACCTCAAGCTGGACGAATTCTCCCTGTGTTCTGCTCCACCCTTCTCCCAACAGCTGATCTACAGTGGCAGTTATTCTCTCTGCGGTGATGTCAACCGCTTGTCGACCAGCAGCATTCAGACGGCGTTTCCCTTCAGGTGCTTCGAGCTTATTGGCCTCGATCAATTCACGCACCATGATGCCTGCTGCTGGTTTATTGGAATACTTCTCCGTCGCCCGTGCTGCACAGCGTAGTTCACAGCCATCCACGGAAATGGTCGGGAAAAACTTCGCAAACGCCCGGTCACCTTCACCGCCTGCCACGAACAGCGGCAGGCATATGGTTACCGTATCGTTCGGCCTTAACTGTTCCAACACACGCAGTGCTGCCAGACGTGTGATGGTCCCCTCAGCCAATTCCTCTCCAGAGCATGCAATGATCCCAACTTTCTTCTTGGGTAGGTCAACCATTCTCTTCACCTCCTTTTCCAGCGGTCAGCTCATCCACCACTTGAGCGATCTCAGCCGCCAGTGCCCGGGCAAGCTGCTCCCCTCCTTCATTCAATTCGGCAATTCCCTGGGGTTTGAACTGCTTATACCGCCGGTATACATCCAAAACAGCATAATCCTTCGCGATCACTCCACCGCTTTCCAGCACCATTTTAGTGGCACACGCCAGCTTGCATCCATCAATGGTGATAGCAGGGTTACCCTCCACCGCTGACCGGGCTTCTTCTTCTCCCATAACCAGCTTCGAAAGAGCCACCAACCTGGTTTCCTGAGGGCGCAAATCCTCAGTAATGTTATAAGCTGCCTCCCGGCTGACGGTTCCATACGTTTTTCCAATGCCACTGCATGGGACAATCACCACCTTGCGTTTCTGATTGACGGTCATTATTTATTGACCTCCTGTTCAGCCTCCAGTTTAATTTTAGAATAATACGCTTGGGCATCAAGTAAATGCTTCAGCTCATCTTTCCCCCCTGGTACTTCGATCAACACCATCCAGCCGGCTCCATATGGATCTTGATTGATCACCTCTGGTGAAGACTCCATTACAGAATTGATCGCCATCACTTTACCTGCTACTGGTGAAGCCAGGCTGATATTCACCTTGATTGTTTCAATCACCGCAAGCTCATCACCCTGGGCTAAATCGGTTCCTGTGGGTTTGATCTCTGCAAATGCTACATCACCGCTACGCTGCTGCAGGTAATCAGAAATACCAATCCGAACATGCCGACCTTCCAGCATTACCCAAAGGCCTTCTTCACTATATAAACGGTCTGATAAAACCTTAAATATGAATTTGTCTACTTGAAATTCAAGATAATCCTGCATGCTTCTCCTTTGCATTTTTACAACAAAACCTACACACAAACTGACAGGATCTTAGTATCAATGTGTAAAATCCTTGGTTAGAACATCCTCTCCCGTTGGATTACATTTCGGGCACGGGCAATCCTTTACTTTAGAATGACTGACCGGGAGCACCTTCTCTCCACTCATCCGGGCTGCCGAATCCATCAGGTCGAACACATCAGGTTTGATCACCCGATAGAAAATCCGTGCACCATCCCGTCGATCTTCCACCAATCCAGCTTCACGCAACACCATCAAATGCTGAGAGATGTAGGCCTGCCGGCAGCCTAACGCCGCCTCGAGGTGACAAACACATTGCTCACCATCGCGCAGGATCTCCAGGATGCTAAGCCTGGAAGGATGCATTAATGCCTTGAATATATTTGCAGGTGGAGTTAATTCTGAATTAGGAACGACAGGCATATGAAATCCAATTCTTATAAAAAAAGTATATTCAGATTTTTGAATATATTTTATTCCTTTGGTGGATATTATTCAAGGCAGAGTATCACCATGATGGTATGACAACCATCATGGAATCTAAAAGATACATAAACCTCATCTTCGTTTCAGGCTCCAATTCCGGATCATAGATGCTGCCGGGTACCAGGGTAATGTGGAATACCGTACGCGGTTTCTGTACCTCCTGGTGGTAGAATTGTGCCCATGTCTTTTCCTAAAGCTGTTTTATGGGACATGGACGGCGTTCTGGCAGATACCACCCAATTGCATTTCGAGACTTGGACGCGCGTCCTCACCGAACGGGGAATCCCCTTCGACCGGCAGAGGTTTAATGATGTCTATGGCTTAAAGAACCAGGACCTGCTCCCCTACCTGGTTGGTGCACCGTTGGAGCCCGATCGGATTGCTTCGATTGCAGATCAAAAGGAGTTGGCGTTCAGGCAAGCCTTACCCGGTCTTCTGCCTCTCCCTGGCGTGGTGGACTGGCTTTCTAGGTTTCAATCCTGGGGCTGGAAACAGGCAGTCGCATCCTCTGCACCCCCCGAAAATGTTGAGCATGTGATCGATGTATTAAAAATCCGGGATTTCTTTGATGCACTGGTAACCCCTGGAACGCTTCCCGGCAAGCCGAATCCTGCAGTTTTTCTAAAAGCCTCTGAGGTACTTGCTATTCCTGCTAGCTCATGCCTTGTGATTGAAGATTCCGTCCCCGGGATCGAAGCTGCCCGAAGCGCAGGCATGCGTTGCATAGCCGTCACAACTACAAATCCGCCCAAAGCTCTCACCAAGGCGGATATCGTGGTGGAATTATTGGATCAATTATCAGTCGAACAGGTGGAATCCCTGTTTTGATCGGGAATCAGCTTCCTAAATCTCTAATCACCAAAAGAGATTCCCATATCTCGTGCGGTCAGCATGATATCTGAATTTAATGGCACAGTCTTCAAGCGTTTTGTCGCTGCTTCCAGTGGGACGTATTTTACCGTTGGGGGGTCGAGTGCCACCATGATGCCTTTCTGACCTTCAGCAATTGCCCTTACAGCAGCTGCACCGAAACGCAGGGCGATTAACCGGTCAAACCGGGTGGGAGAGCCTCCTCTAAGCAGATGCCCTAAAACCACCAGGCGCGTTTCCTTGCCAGTCAGCTCCTGCAATTCTTCCGCCACTTTCTCGCCACATCCCCCCAACCGTTCAGCCCCGCCTGTTTCCCGGCTGATTACCGAGACTGCCCCACCCTTTGGTTTTGCCCCTTCAGCCACAACCACAATAGAAAACAGGCTGCCCCGCTCCTCCCGGTCTCGGACCTTTTGGGCAACTTTATCCAGATCATATGGGATTTCCGGAATGAGGATCACATCAGCTGAGCCCGCCAATCCACTCTCAAGCGCGATCCAACCAGCGTAGCGCCCCATCACCTCCATCACAATGATACGATTATGCGAAGCTGCTGTGGTATGCAGGCGATCCAGGCATTCGACGGTAAATGAACAAGCTGTATCAAAACCAAATGTGATGACCGTTTTTTCCAGGTCATTATCAATCGTCTTTGGAACACCCACCACCCACAACCCTTTCTTTGCCAGTTCGTTCGCAATGTACATGGATCCATCACCACCCACCGAAATGAGTGCGTCGATTTGGTGCAGCCTGAAGGCACGGATCAATTCATCCGATCGGTCGATTTCGATGATCGTATCCTCCGGTCCTTTAATTGGGTATTTTAGGGGGTTGCCGCGGTTGGTGGTGCCAATGATCGTTCCCCCCAGGTGCGTGATGCCGCGCACCCGTTCACGTGTTAGGCGAATTAATCCTCCTTCTACATACTGCTCAGGCATCAGCAATCCATTGTATCCATCTCGGATTCCGTACACTTCCCATCCTCGGTTGATGGCAGATAATACCGCTGCTCGTATGACCGCATTCAAGCCAGGAGCATCACCGCCGCCGGTGCTGATCGCGATTCGTTTGATATTCACCTCAGAAGTTGGCATAGGAAACTCCTAATAATGGATAGTAGTTTGGTCTACAAGCCTGGTTATTGTATCCAGTAAGTATATTGTATCAGGTCATTTAAGAGGATCAACCAGGCAAAGATGTTGAAAATAGTCAAAAATATCTCTTTCTTCAAAGGACTAATCTTTAGTTGATAATTCAAGCAAACAGAAATTTATCACAGGTTTAGATCTGCAAATCACCATTAAAAAGTTCCCCGACATAGATTTGTTGTTGATTATAGATGATCATCTTATCTTGAAGCAGAAACTATTTTGTTGAAAAAAGCGTCTTTATAGAAGCTTTTCATTTGACGATCATTACCATCTTCATATAGAATTTATATTTAAGGAGATTTATTTATGAAAGTTAAATCAGCTTTGATTACTATTCTGTTTCTAGTTCTTCTCACCGCCTGTAATCTGACTTCTTCCAATCCAGATATCGAACCATCCAACCAAATAACTCTTCCTCCTACTTCGCTTCCATTTCCTACCTCTTTGCCACCAGCTAAAAACCCCACTGCAATCGTCCTTCCCCAAACGACCCTACCCATATCTCTTAACCAGGCTGTACTCGACCGTGCCAGTGAGGTGATCCAAATTCTCAAAACCCAGGATATGGTCTCCTTGTCCAACTACATCCATCCTACTGATGGTGTCCGTTTCTCGCCCTATGCCTATGTGAAAGATTCCGATCAGGTTTTTTCGTCCACTGAGATTGCTAATATCTTGGCCGATAGTAGCGTCTATACGTGGGGAGCATATTCAGGCACCGGAGAGCCCATCGATTTGAGCTTCCCTGAATATTATTCAAAGTTTATATATGATCAGAATTTTGCTGACGCGCCCGAGATGTCGTTGAACTATCGTTTGGGTGGCGGTAATTCCATCGATAATAGCTCCGAGTTTTATCCTGAGGCGAAGATTGTAGAGTATTATTTCTCAGGCTTCGATCCCCAGTATGGTGGCATGGATTGGCGTAGTTTACGTATGGTGTTTTCTGAATTAAACGACACCTGGTATCTGGTAGGAGTGATCCATGACGAGTGGACTCCCTGATGAGAAAGTAGTAATTCTGGCTTACAATTGATCCATGCTTACTCACGCCATCACCCGCCTTCCAGGTAAGAATTTTGCCGATGGGATAACAACCTCCAACCTTGGACGCCCCAGTTACCCGCTCATGCTTCAACAACATCAGGCATACCGCCAGGCTTTGCAGGATCTCGGACTTGATGTCATTTTACTTCCCGCGGAGCCTGACTATCCGGATGCTTATTTCGTTGAAGATCCTGCCATCGTCACTCCCGAGATAGCCGTGATCACCCGCCCTGGTGCTCCTACCCGCCGGGGGGAAGAGTTAACCCTGGAACCTGCTTTAAAACAATATAGGCGTGTATTCCACATCGAGAAACCCGGTACCGTTGAGGGTGGCGATATCCTCATGGTAGAGAACCACTTTTTTATCGGTTTATCCGACCGCACAAATTACGATGGTGCAGCCCAGTTAGCGAAATTACTGGCAGCCGCTGGGCATACCTCTGAGACTATCCCGGTTGCCTCCGGGCTGCACCTGAAGTCGAGTATCAACTATATTGGCCATGGTACCCTCCTGGTTACGCCTAGCCTGTCTGATCAGCCTGCATTTTCCAGATATGAAAAGATCCTTCTTGATTTCGGTGAAGACTATGCAGCCAATACACTATGGATTAACGGCACACTGCTGACGCCCAGGGGTTTCCCTAATACATTCGCTAAATTAACCCATTTTGGCCTGCCTATCATTGAATTGGACGTCAGTGAAGTCCAAAAGATGGATGGTGGACTGACTTGTATGTCATTGAGGTTCTGAAATTATCATCTCCTACTCACTAATCGATGATATAACCCCATATGACCGTCGAGAAGAACCTAAGGATGGTTCAAAATGCAATTATTGGAAACACCTCGAATAAACCGCTCTTTACGTCTTCCTAATTTTCAACCTTGGGAATATTCAATTCATGTAGACCCTTCATTCGTGTATTTGTGCTATCTTCATGAACGGCTCTTCATTCGTGTATTCGTGTTTCATTCGTGGATGGCTCTTCCTTCGTGTATTCGTGCTACATTCGTGGATGGCTCTTCCTTCGTGGATGGCTCTTGACCACCCCCCTGATTCCGATGCTATCCAAAACTTGGAGATGTGTGAAAGAGTTACGTTTTCTCCAGCGGATAGCCCGTCAATACTTCACATATCGCACTGCGAAAGTATCTTTTCCACGCAGCAAATTTACCGCCCGTAATACCCGTGTGAACTTGATCGGGTCTGTGATAGCACAGGTCGCACCTGCCCCTTCTGCACCCGGAACACCCACGATCACATCCAATAAATCAGCTCCCGTGTTGATCTGAGTGGTTGCCAGCTCAGTTACATAATCCAGGTTGCCTTCAAGTAGAGCAGCCGCCAGCTTTTTCCTCCCGGTCGGGTTGATTTTTTCTCCGATAATTGTAAAGACTCCCTCACTATCAATCCTGACCTGCTTCTATTTTCCCCATACCAGTGTTTGCATTTTTTCGCTTCTCAAAAACGCAAATAAAACTTTATCACTCAGGAATTTGTCTTTCTGCCGTCCGAAGAATCTGGTCCAGCTTATCACAAACTGCATCTGGTAGTGCGTCAACCAAAGGTTGCGATAAAATATCTTCCACCACATCTCTCGCTTTTGAATACATGGAAGGTTTACCCAGGTTAACCCATGTCTCATAAGGATGATGATCAACCAGCTGTGAATTGTAAAACTCCGTGCTTCGGGAAGCCTTCCTGGTATTCTTGGTCCCCAAAAAATGACCGCCTGGTCCCACATGGATAATATCTTCGAATAAATCCTTATCTGCTGAGCAATCCACCCCCTCGGCTAAACGCTGTATTAAATGAGCAATTTCATTATCTACCACAATTTGCTCCAAAACTAAGAGCTGGTCACTCTCAAGTACACCAAAACCAATCAAGATATCTGCCCCAGCAAGTACTGGAGGCAAAGTCGTTATAAACTTTTCGAGCACTGCTTCAGGTCCAGGCTGCTTTGCATCAGCTGTAAATCCAGCTCCGCTGGTTGGAAAACCATAATATTTCCCCATCACTGCGATAGCAGTTGTCTGGAGGCTCATTTCCGGTACCCCGGCAAGGTATGCTCCGCTACGGAAATCAATCGTAGCAGTTGAGCTCGAGAAAACGATCGGTCTGCCAGGGTGTGCCAGTTGGAAAATCACCAACGACGAAAGCATTTCAGCATTCGCCATTGCAATGTTCGAGAATAAACTAGCTGGTCCGGTTGTTCCATTCACTGGCATCGGCATCGCTATCACCGGTAGTCCAACCTCACCAAGCTCGAGATAAGCATCCAGCATCTGCCCATCATGAGTCAATGGAGCGACAGGGCAATAGATCAATGAATAGGCATTGCTTTTCCGAAGTACATCCTCGCTTCCCATGATGGCAGTCAAGCCTTCTACAAGGTACGGCACTTGTTCAACCCGATGAAGCTCATGCTCACCATGCTTTGAACAGTATTTCGCCATGGTGAGGAATTCGTACAAAGCACGGATGTTAGCTGGTACGTCCGTAGCACTGGTTGGTGCCCATGCCATTACCCCCATGTCCATGTTTTGGAAGATACGCATGGCATTCTCAATATCTTTACTCGTTCCGTAACGCCTCACACCAGTCTGAAAATCCATCGTGAAAGCTGCCGTACCATCAATACCATAGCGGGTATTCGGAAGTGGCAAAGAAAAGTTATATTCAGGGTTTCGTGCTCCAAATGCGAAGGACTTCGGGGCTGTTTTCAGCGCTTGATGGACAAATTCGGAGGGTATCTTCGCAATTTTATCTTCCTTATTGAATTTTATGCCATTCTTGTTCAGAATTTTTGGTGCCCGGTCACCGTGGAAACGTATGCCCACCTCCTCCAGGATGCGTAAACTCATGTTGTGGATACGGTGTTGTTCATCCTCTGTCAGAATTTGGGCTGTTAAACGCATAAATCCTCCATCTCATTGTGTGGTTTATACCGAAAATTCTACAATCGATTCTGTTATTTCAAAGTCCTTTTTCACGATCGGCCGCGCTCAATATCCTGGTAAGTTCTTCCTTTTGAGCCGCTTCCAGGGGTTTTGGATGATGATTCGCTAGTATCCAATCAACCTTTTCCCGTGCCACATCCACCGGGTCGCGATAGCCACCTCCCTGGCGTGGTTGTCCAGTCAGGTTTGAAAATTGGCGTCGGCGCAAGTTTATGCGTGTATGCCGGTTCGCCAAAAAGTGACCCCGTGGACCCACTTCCTTAATCACATCAAGAGCCAACGCTTCTGGAGTGGTATCCAATCTGCTTGATTCGATGCGTACCCGATGATAAACATCCGCATCCAACAGTATCGATTCTGGATATAATAACGTGCAAGATTCCACCAGTCCCAAACCACTCCCCGTCTCTGCGCCAGTCAGTGCACATAATAGCAAAGAAGATTCCGCCTCAGCTGCTGATTGCCAGCCAGGAACCTGGGCGTCGGTTCCAAATATCCCCGCCAGTGTCGGAACTCCCCACTGATGGGCAATCTCAGTTGCCACGGGATAGAGTTGTGATCCTTCCAACGTTGAGCTTAGATAGTCACCTGTGTGGGGATGCATGACACCTGGCAGTAATGAATGAAAAACTGGAGCGCCAGGGAAAGCCATTTGCAATAAAACCAGGGCAGAAATAATCTCTGCATCCCCGGTTACCAACGTACCAGCGATGGTCGCCGGAGCTGTTGACCCGGTATTTACCATCGACATAAATCCAACCGGTAATCCTGCTTGTGCAAATATCAATGCTGATTCCAGACCATCCTTGTCTTGTGCCAGGGGGGCGATGCTGCATACGAGTAGAGATAACGGTGGGCGTTGGCGCCTTACACCCTCACTCCCTGCCACTACATCCGCCATATCAACTGCATAGCGTGCCGCCCATTCTCCCATCACGGTCTCAGATTGCACGTGTTTTACCGTGTTATTGAAGGATGCATCTAATTCATGCAATGGTGCCGTCTTCGGGAAATCCTGTGCGCTGACAATCGGCCAGTAAAAGCTGAGTGCACTAAGATAATCACTAACCCGCGCCATTGTTGCCACATCATCTTTTCTCGACCGCCTCCTTTGTCGGGTGACGAAATCAATGGTTTCTACCCCACAGCCATCCGTGGCGCAATAAAGTGTTTTACCATCCAATTTCAAGTCAAACGACAGTTCTCTAGCACCCATGGTGTAAAATCGTGGCGCATGGCTCATGGCTTCCATGACGATATGCCTGGGTAGCTTTACCACCTGGTGGGAGAAATCGACTTTACCACCATGCTCGGCATAGATATGCAGAGCTTTCTCCGATGGGCAATGGATTCCCACCTGCTCTAATATTTCTAGCGTGGCAGATTGTAGTTGATCTAACTGCTCATCTTCGAGAATACGCACATGATATGCCGGCTTGATAGGCAGTAAACTTGGGGTTTCACTGACCATATATTTTATCCTTTGCAGATTTCTTTATCTGCGGCACCTAGGATTCGTTTGAGCTCTTCCTGTTTGTCATTTTCCAGTGGTTCAGGAATGTGATTCTTGCGGATCCAATCAATTTTTTCAATCGCCACTTCTCGTGGGTCTCGATATTTACCATCCGTTCCAATTTGGTGGGTGACACCGCGCACCAGCGATTCACGGATGTGGTTGCGAGTATGTCTTTGCCCCAGGTAATGACCACCAGGACCAACTGCGTGCACTGTATCCAATGCCAGGGTTTCTTCGCTCACCTCTAAATTCATCAGCTGGTAGCGTGCTCTTTGGTACAGGTCATCATCCAGGATGATTTGTTCTGGGTAAAGTAGCGTATATGTCTCTGAAAGTCCTAGGCCTGTGACGATATCAGCACCCGCTAAGCCCGCCATGTAAGGATCAAGCGCAACTTCCGCTGCACCTTGCCAGGTTCCTGCTTCGTTAGAATCAGTCCCATAACAAGCTCCCAATGAAGCCATTCCCCAATGATGCGCCATCTCTACGGGTGCATATCGTGTCCGGCTATCCAACGAATAACTCACATAGCCTCCGGTTCGTGGGTCTGCCCAGGCTTGCATCAGCGAGTGAAAGACTGGGGCACCGGGTGCATGTAACTGCATCAACACCGCCGCACTGATGATTTCCGCATCACCCATTGCAAAAGCTCCTGCTAAGGTCGCCGGTGCTGTTGTACCCAGAGTTGGCATGGCCAAGAACCCTACTGGTAATCCAGCTTCTGCCAGTATTAATGCTCCTTCGATTCCAGCAGTATCCTGCACTAGTGGCGCAATGGTGCATACCACCAATGAAAATGGCGGCTTTCTCCGCATCTCTTCCTTGTTCCCGGATATCACAGTTGCCATTTCAACCGCGTATCTGCATGGTATTTCGCCCATCACGGTCTCACTCTGTACATGCTTGACTGAATTATTCCAACATGCATCAATCTCATGCAATGGTGCAGTTTCACCATGATCCTGAGCACTGACCATCGGCCAGACAAAACCAATCGAAGGCAGGTAATCAGCGATTCTAGCCATCATCCCGACATCTGCTTTTCGCGATGTACGTCTCTCGCGTGTATCAAAATCGATTGTTTCCACGCCACAGCCATCCGTGGTGAAGTATGTCACCCCTTCCTCTAATTGCAGATTATAAGCAGGGTTGCGCGCACCCAGTAGAAAAAATCTTGGAATAGTAGCGAGCGCTTTAAATACCAGATCTGGTTTTAACCTCACAATTTGAGATTCCCAATCAACTTGAGCTCCATGCTCCGCAAAGATAGTCAATGCTTTTTGTGATGGAAACCGGACTCCGGTTCTTTCCATGATTTCCAATGTGGCATTTTGCAAATCGTCCAGTTGTTTATCACTGAGAAATTGTAAACGGTAGGAGGTTCGTAATGGCTCTAACGGGGAGTATTGGGTCGTCATTGTGTCAAGCTCCGTTTCTAGTTATGTTTTCACTTTATCAAGTGAGGCGGCGAATGAGGAATTTTTTACTGAATTTACTACCTCTGAATATTATCTATTCCTTTCACTGGCTCTTGCGCGTTTTTCCAACCTTACCAGCTCTCGCTCCGCAGATTCTGGTAAAGGCAGGGGCTGTTTCGATGATAGTAACTCCTTTATATTTTGTCGGATTTCATCCAGCAAATCAGGTGAGCCCGAATTCATCCATTGCTCATAAGAACCATGCCATCCCAGCTTGCTGTAATATACTTCCTCTGATCGAACAGCATTTCGGGTGGAGCGATGAGTTAGATAATTTCCGCCTTGTCCAAGGTCAGCGATCACTTCTCCCAACCATTTTTCCTTACTGCTGCCAATTCCCTGGCTCATGCGTTTGCACCGCTGGATGACTTCCATATCGATGATCAATTGTTCGGGGCAGAAAATTGTTGCTCCTCCCAGTAAACCAGGCGCCACCAATAAATCCGGTCGGCTCATTATTGGGAAAGAATAGTTCAATGCACGTTCATATCCTGCTTGGATACAAGGGACGCTCTGGTCAGACCCACTTACGGTTGCTTCGACCGGGAGTTGGTACATTCTGGCAATTTCGGTGACGGCTGCACCCAACAAGGAATGCTCCACCTCTCCACCACCATACCTGCCTGAACGCATGTCTGCAATACCAGGTGCTGCTGCATAGATAAATGGCGTTCCGGGTGCAGCAGATTGGATGAGACATAGCATGGCAATGGTCTCACAGTTCGTCAGTATGAGCTCAGAGATCAACGAAGCTGGACTGGTTAATCCATACAGAGGCATGGTCATAACAGCCACAGGGATACTCCATTCCAGGGTTTCCAGGTACGCATCAGTGTATTCAGCCTCGATAATCAAAGGAGATGCTGGACATAAAATGAAGGATACGGGTAGCGACTGCTTGAATTCCTCCCGGCTTCCAAATACCACCTGGAGTACTTCCAGCATCCATCGGCTTTCTTCTGGACTTATGGTTGCGTCTTGGATATGCTTGGAGAAATTTTGGAAGATGGCTTTCCAATATGCCACCGAGTCTCCAGGGGCATGCCCCCAACAACCTTCGATTGCACTCCAATACACATCGATGTCGTCCAGGCAATCTCCAAGCCGGGTTGCTAGATACCAATCCTCCTTGGTCGCAGGTCGACGTATTCCGGCTTCAGCATCATAGGTGTAGATCGCACCGCCATCCATGATGATACCGCACTGACTGGTATTCATCGCAATTCGCCTATCCCCTCTACGTGACCCTAGGCAGAAGTCTTTCGGTGCTTGTTTAATGCAATCCTCTACCAGGTGGTTAGGTATCCGTACAATGTGTTTTGTTTCATCAACGACAGCGCCTGCCTGTTTTAAATACCTGCATCCTTGGTCTGTGTCGACACGTACACCAGTTTCGTATAGGATTTTGAGCGTTTCTTCGTGAATCCGGTAGCATTCATCATCGGACAAAACCCGGAGTGCTGTTTCCATTACACCTCGCCCATTTTTGTCAGCACTTTATGCGGGTCAAAGGCATCTCGCAGTCCATCGCCAATATAGTTGATCGATATCACAGACAAAAAGATCATTATTCCTGGGAAGATAGCCAGCCATGGATATTTAATCAGATATTCTTGCGCGTTACTGAGCAGGTTACCCCAGGACGGAGTTGGAGGCTGGATGCCGAATCCGAGGTAACTCAATCCTGATTCTTCCAAAATTGCATACGCTACTTCCAGGGTTGCTTCGACAATCACCGGACCTATGGCATTGGGAAAAATGTGCAAAGCGATGATCCGCATATTTGAGCCACCCAGGGCGCGAGTAGCCACCACAAAATCCATTTCCCGGATTGTCAAGTAGGAAGCTCGAACCAGGCGCGCCGTGAACATCCATGCCAGGATTCCAATCACAAATGCAATGGTCAGCACTGGGTTACTCTTTAGAAATGGTGCATCTACTTCCCGTAGGATTGCACCCAATAGGATCAACACCAATAAGGATGGCAATGCTAGAGCTGCATCTGTGATCCGCATTAGAATATTATCAATCCTGCCACCAAAATAGCCAGCAATTGCCCCAACGGGCACACCAATCACAAGTGTGATCATCATTACGGAAAATCCCACAGCTAGAGAGACCCTACCACCATATAGGACACGCGTCATTAAATCCCGTCCGAGTGCATCAGTCCCCATCGGATGTTCCAGGGATGGTGGTTGGTACCGTTGGCTTATATCAGACTTATATGGATCATACGGTGAGAGAAATGCGAATGTGCATGCCAGGATGATGCATCCCAGAACAATGCAGCCCATGATTGCACCAGGATGTCTGCGAAAACGTCTCCAGATCAACTGTCGCATCGTTAATTCACGGGCTAAAATCGGCTGTGAGTTAGTCATAATGAATGCGGGGATCAAGTTTAGCGTACACGATATCAGCTAGTAAGTTTGACAAGATGACAATCAAGGTTAAAAGTGTCAGTATGGCCATCAGCATCGGATAATCGCGATCAATTGCTGCCTGGTAATATAAACGGCCCATGCCTGGCCATGAGAAAAGTATCTCTACATAAAGGGAACCAGCAAATATAAAAGGTAGATCCAGCGCAAAGATAGTTACGAGTGGCAGGAGTGCATTACGTAGCGCATGTTTGTAATACACTTTACTCATCCGTAATCCTTTTGCTCTGGCTGTTCGAACATAGTCTTGGTGGACCACATCCAGCATGCTTGAGCGCAAGAAGCGCGAATACCAGGTGACCCACCCCACTACTCCCATCGTGACAGGTAATATTAAGTGTTTGGTCCAATCAATGAGTGAGAAAGGGGCACCCTGGGTATACATACCACCCGGTGGTAGTAGAGAATCTCCCGTTACCGGGTTCTTTAGCCACACATAAAATATTAATATCAATATCAAACCCAGCCAAAACTCAGGGATTGCCTGTCCGATGAAAGAAAGCGTGGTAACGATGATGTCAAAGATTGAGTATTGTTTGACCGCCGAAATCACCCCCACAGGTATGGCAATGATAGCCACAACGAACAAAGTGATCGACATGAGATATGCCGAATTTTTAAAACTGGTCTTGATGGAATCCAGGACGGGCTTTCGCGTGCGATAGGAGTTACCAAAATCACCGCGTAATACTCCTTTCCCAACTCCTGGGCTTTCAGATAGCAGGTAACTACGAGGATCGAAACATTGTAATATAGGTGAAAAAAATCCACTGCCTGGCTTAGGTAGTGTTTCAACCGTCTTTGTCCAATCATTACCTATCAGCCAATAAACGTATCGCACACAGACAGGTTTATCCAGGCCAAATTGGCGTTTCAGGATCGCTATTTGCTCAGGATTCAAACGTTTGGATGTCCCCCTTCCAGCCAGTGGGCCACCTGGTGCCAGATTGACCAATGCATACAAGACAATACTGATGATAAATATCAACGGGATTGCCTGCAGCAGCCTTCTGACTACATAGTGGCCCACTTTGTCTCCAATTTTTTTCTATCGACTTGCCAAATTACTTAAGCGTCCAATCCGCTGAATTCCAGGTTACGATTTCGTTGGCGTTCGATTGCACACCTTGCAAGCGGGTGGAATGGGCGTTGGCGTCAACTGTGGTGAATAGCAGTAATTCCGGTAAATCTCGATTCAGGATCGTTGCCATCTGGCAGAAAAGGTCTGTACGGAGATCCTCATCAAGGGTATATGCCTGGTCGATCAGGTCATCTATTTCAGGGTTCAGATATCTCCCGTAGTTAAGGCCATAATCAGGCTCTGCTGCGGCAGAAGTATAGTAACCCCACAGGAAATCGGTCGGATCGCTGCCGGAATATCCATCATCCCAGATATCGAAATCAAAATTACCGGATTGCTCGATTCCGCCGTTTTCAGTAGATTCCCAAAGCACGGTCCCCTCTACTCTTGATATGGTCAGTTTGATTCCGATCTCTCCAAGCTGTTCAGCGATATATTCCTGAGTTAGATCGAGGGTTTCTCCATACTCCGAATAGGTGATGAACTCCATCTCCATCGGATAGCCTTCTTCTGCACCGGTGGTACAACCATGGCATTCGCGTACGCCATCCCCATCCTGATCGATCCAACCAGCTTCCTCCAGCAAGGCTTTTGCAGCTTCCTGATCGTAGACTGGCTGAGGTACATCACATACATTATAGGGTGGTCGGAAGAACTCTGTCCACACCGGTTTGGCATAGCCAAACCAAAATGTGTCTGCAATAGTTTTTGTATCAATAGCCATCTGTATCGCCTGGCGTACTCGAAGATCTGAGTTTATCGGATGCGGTGAGGCGACAGGATCGGTTGTCCCCTTGGCAGCAAGATTAAAGAAGATCCTCATTACCCAACGGTCAACCGGGCTTAAACTGACTTCGACATTTGGCACATCTTTTAACTCAGAAATAATATTTTCTGAGGTCCACATATCCAGGTCTGCGTCCCCTTTGATCAGCATTTGCTTGCGGACAGCTCCGTCGGCTATAATTTTGACCAAAATCTCATCAATGGTTGGCTTTCCCTGTTCGTAATAATTGGGATTGCGCTCAAACGTCAAATGATCATTTTGTACCCATTCTTTAAGTACATAGGGTCCGTTGCTCAGAGGCTGTAAACCACAATCCCAACTAGCAAATCCCTGATCGGCGTCGCAGTAATGTGCGGGCCAGACGACCATCAG
>Ga0208980_10000575_pt1 | contig 20992 bp, 25 predicted proteins | sample WetSurMetagenome_3_FD_187993 | JGI IMG/M metagenome (GOLD analysis project Ga0208980, IMG submission 187993) | Wetland microbial communities from Twitchell Island in the Sacramento Delta, sample from surface sediment Aug2011 Site A1 Bulk (version 2) | ecosystem: Environmental > Aquatic > Marine... | reverse complement strand
GGCTTGGGATACCGTGGTGGCTGATGGCACTGACCCTGACCCTGCTCGATGTCATCACCGCCCTCTTTATGCTCCTGAATTTCACCCTCATGCTGCGGGTTCCGCGACTCGGTCCCTGGATTGAAAAGACAACTGCCTCAAGCAGGGAGTTCATGGCAGAACATCCCTGGTTGAACCGGTGGAGGATCCCGGGCCTCGCATTATTTGTGATGCTCCCCCTCCAGGGCACCGGCGGAGTCGGGGCAACCGTCATAGGACTGATGGTGGGTCTCACTCCCACGGAAATACTGGTAGCCGTTGCCATGGGGGCGACTGTTGAAAGCCTGGCATTTGCCGTAGGATGGGGATTAGTGCGGGAACTGATGCTGGCAAACTTTGTACTTGGTATTGTCGTTGCTGTTGCAGTCATTATAGGAACGATTCTTCTTATTATCCTGATCCAGCGGCGATTTACCCGGGACAAGGAAACGCAATAAAAATAAGAAAAGCCGGCAGGAAAAACGTAATCCCGTATCAGAGCCCAAAGGACACGAGCATCTTCTGTATCAGTCCTTCCCCCCTTGTTTTTTATAAAAAACGGTTCATTCCGAATTGTTTAATTGCATACCGAATCGATTATGAATTATGGATGAACAGGAGATTTCGGGATTAATCATGGCCATAGTCGGGTTTGTGATGATCCTGATAAACGCGCTCAGTTATCTTTTCGGCTGGTCCTGGAAATCTCCCGCTTTCACGATACTGGGTCTTGTTCTCATCGTTATTGGTGCAAAGACTGCCAAGAAAACGTCATGGATATGGAACAAACAGTCTAAGTAGCGCCGGATAAACAATCCCGGCTACTCAATCGAGATATATCCATTTTTACCCGGGTGCCCTAACAAGAAAATTGCACAAGAAAAAGAGTCTGGCAACAGACATCAACATACCCGATCCAGTTCAACATCATTCAAATTTTTCTGCTTTTTCTTGCAGTCAGGACAAGATCTTTAATCTCTGGCGGCAGTCGTTTATCCTGCCATCTTCTTTCTGCTTTCACTGACATACCGGCATGGTTTACGGCGTTTAACGCATACCACGCAGCGCCTAATGCGTGGTCAGCCATATGAGCAGTTGCAACAGCCTGTCCTACGGAACGAGCCACGGCAATTGCCGTCGGGTCTGAAGATTCTCGTGCCAGAGCATGTACGGATAATGAACCTTTCATCGCGTCACCCGTTGTGGCATTTCCCCGTGCCCATTCTCTTGCAATCAACAGGGCAATTTTCAACCGGTCATCAATTGTTTTACCAAAAAGTGGCAATACATGCTCCGCACAGTCACAGGCCCAGGTCATGAGCTGATAATGTTGTTCCTTTTTGAGCGGTCCACCCCGGTGTTCTGCAATAAATCGTTTGTCTCGCATTGTTGCCTTGTTGCTGCACTATTTCATTATGATATGTCATTTTTAAAAATTTCCACACAATCTGAAATACCGCCTATCACATGCCTGCAAAAGACCGATTCCATTACTGTGTAAAGAAAAGGAATTATGTGAAGTAATTCCAATTATTATGATTCACAATCCCGGATAGACCAGATCGGAGAGGAGCAGAGAATTGGATCTCACATTGTTTTTTAAAGAGCAGGGTATTGACGTCTTCTCCGAAGTCAGTCTCGACGATCTATCAGATGAGGATAAATCTTCAGTAGTGCAGTTTTTTCCCGCTGCCCAATCTGTGATCGTATTCGGAATAGAAGTACCGGTTTCAGTGTACCGGATGCCAAAAAAGGAAAAGACCAGGGGAATGCTCGAGGTTGCCGAGACTCTGGACAGTACTGCGATCAAACTCGCTGCTCTCCTGGAAAAAAATCAGGTCCCGGCTAAGCCCGTTCCCCTTTACCTGCCGGTCAGGATTACTAACGGAAAAGTCCAGGGACTTGTGCGGTTAAAACCCGTCGCGGCTGCCGCGGGACTCGGGTCAATTGGAAAAAATACCGTTCTCTTCAATCCCCGTTTCGGCCCGCGGTTGTTGCTCAGCGGTGTTGTGACATCGCGCCATGTCCAGAAAACCCGGAGAACTGAAACTATTGAGGGGAAAAATGAAGTTTTGGCTTGCACCGACTGCGGACGATGCGTTAAAGTATGCCCGGAGGGGGCCCTGGGGTCTGCTGACGTCGAAGCGTTCCGGTGCCGGACCGTGAGTGCGTTTGTCCCTCCTGTTCTTGTCCCTACGGTGAAGTGGATGCTAAGACGGATGCTGTTGTTGAAATGCATGGCTCCTTTTGCACCATGGATCGCCCGGACAGCAACGATCCGCTGCAGCCTTTGTGTAACCGAGTGCCCGAATCTTTCCAAGAACTATGTGAAAAAATGATCACCATATATTTTGACGGGTTATGCAGGCCAAAAAATCCCGGTGGCGTAGCAACCTACGGGTACCTGATTTACCGGGATGGGATAAAAGTGAACAGTGGATACGGGGTAGTTGGTTCTGGTCTCGGAATGACAAACAATGTCGCGGAATATACTGCATTGAAACACGCAGCGGAATGGGTAAACCGGCATGGTGGTGATGACGAGATCGTGATCAAAGGTGATTCTCAGCTCGTGATTCACCAGATGAATGGCACATGGCAGGTAAAATCAGCAACCTCAAAAAAATTTGTTCCGGAGATCCGCAAGCTGCTCAAAGGCATGAAAATACAGTTTATCTGGATACCAAGAGAACAGAACTCCGAGGCTGATGAGCTCTCAAACCTTGCATACGATCAGCAAGAAACATGAACCGACAGGACAACCCACCGTTTTTAATAGGTAAAAGCCAAACTGCGTTTCATGGGAAATCCACCATCACATCTGGATTTCAGGCATACCTGTCCGACCTGCAACAGGCCAGTACGGCATGGCGATAAATTCTGTGAAATTTGCGGGACCCGGATACCGTCACTATCAACCTGTAGCAAATGTGGAACTCAGTTCATCCATCCAAAAAAGTTCTGCGACTTATGTGGAGCCCCATTTATTCTTGAGGAAGTACCGGAAGCGGATACGGATGAGATACCGGAACCGGATACGGGTGAAACACAGGAACCGGATGAGGAAGAACTGCCGGAACCGGCCGAAGAAGAGACACCTCCTGATGCGGATGATACAGAAGAAACAGATGTTGAGGAAATACCGGAACCGGATGAAGATGAGGTAACGGAACCAGATGAGGAAGAAATACCGGAAACTCCCACAGCACAGACACCAATACAATATGATGATGAAATTCAGGAACCGGATACGGCTGAATTATTAGAACAATTTGGTGGGGAATTCAGCGATGAGGAAACCCTTGAATCCTTGCACAAGGGAAAACCCGCATCTCTGACACAACCCGGGACAAAAACACCGATCACGGCTCCTGCATCTCAAAAACAGGAACTATCAAAGCCTGTTGATGACGCTTTATTTCTTCTTGATACAAAAGCAGGTACGGCAAAACCTCCGACTAACAAGATAATAATTATCGGAGGATCAATTGGGCTGATTATCATTCTTGCAGTCATATTTTTCATCGGACTACCGTTGCTCACGAGCATCAGCGTTTTAAACACAACCAGCAATCCGATATCAGCTGAGATGACACCCGTGCCAACCATCACCACTCCGGTTGTGAAACCCACACCTGCCTCAGGTGCTCTCGTGCCCCAGCCAACAGTGACCATACCCTCAGCCCAGAAAATCTACTTTAATGTTAAGAAAGATCCAATCACTTCAAAGATCCTGGTAATTTTCACCGGAAGTGCGGGTACAGGCAGCATCAGCAGTGCGGATGTCAAGATCACCCATACTGACGGATCCGTGTCATCTGGAGTGATTCTGCCCCTGAAAGGTATCAATGAAATAACTCTAGCGGGATCGAAAGAGCCTGATCGGGTAGAAATTATTGCAAAGATGTCAACGGGAGAAACATACCGGGTCTACGACAATCTGGTCACTTCCGATTTGAGAATTTGAAGAGAGTCAATGAAGAATGAGCCATAAAACCTTGCCTGGTTTCGCTACCCCTAAATTGACATCTTATCGGGGGCAACACACTTTAATGTTCAAACGGCAGACTCAAATATCCTCGTCACCTCAAAAATAACCATTAAATCTGCTCCCATTCCCAAATCCAGCCTCGCAGCATTTTTATTCAGCACGTCAGTAAAAGCCCCTTAACGGTCCTCCAGCAGCATGTCGGACTCATTTGACCCAATTGCCTATCTCCTGCAGGGACCTCAAAATTCAACCCATCTTTGGGGGTACTATAAAATCGGCTGTTTGGCAAAAAGAGCCCAATTTGAGGACATCACCAATCGGGGCGCGTAACGGGCTCCTTTTTTAGGTGTCAGACACCAATCGGAACCCAAAATGAGCCCGGAATAACATCATGTGTTTTTTCAGATGAAAGCCGCTGCAACGGCGGCTCAAAAAACCATATACTGATGTTTCATGCTCATATTTTGCATCGGAACTTCTGGATGCGAATGGTGAAATACCAGAGGACCAGACAGGTGATTGTTTTCTTTTTCAGGCGTAATTAAAAGGAAAAATTAATATATTATCCTACGATATTTTACACTGTCCTTTTTAAGGAGACATACCATGAAAAAAACAACACTTATATTCCTTTTACTGGCAGTCATTGCAACCATCTTGATTGCCGGATGCACCCAGGTGCAAACGTTGCCTGCACCATCGCCGGCGGTAACCGCAGTACCGACATACGTCGAAAACCAACAGGGGGTCGCGATCATAAGGACAGTAACGGCTACCCCGACTGTTCCACCGACTGTTGCAGTAACAGCTAAGCCGACGTTTGATGTCAAGATTTCACAAAATGTTGTGGTCGTAACAAACCAGACAGTTTCAAACGTGACTAAATAAGTTCGATTAGAATCTCAATTTTTTTAACTGAAAAAGAGGTTTTCACGAACCTTTTTTTTAGTTTTACCATTCAAGAATTAACGTCAACAACAGCTGATGATTTCACTGAACGTTGAAACGATATCTGGACCGAAAAAATTGTATCTCCTCATTGGGGTTCCAACAAATCCCCCTTACCCGTCTGTAGTATTCCGGATACCTTTGGCTGATTAACGGTGACTGCTTTACTATTTCCCCGCTTCCCTGCACCTTGAGACAGACTGATCTCTGAAAAATTATTCTGGCCGAAAAAAAAAATTAAACCATTCATCCACAACAGGCAATTTTTGTGTATAGTAAATAAATCAAAAAAAATTAAGAAAATATTATTTCTTCGGAGGGATCGCCAGCAGGTCATCTTCTGCTTTTTCTTCCTTCTTGTGCATTGACATTCCTATGAAGGTTGCAACAATAGCGGTGAGCATAATGCACCCCAGCAGAATGGCTGTGGTGGGAGTGTTTGGCAATACAAAGGAAAGGATAAGGAATACCGGAACCAGCCCGATTGCAATTATTTTCATGTGAATCTCTTGAATTTTCATAATTGATTCTCCGTCATTCATTCATGTAACAAATAGTAGTTTCTTCGTTGCAGAACCACATATGCGTTTCGAGAATGATCCACTCAAAAAATTACCGGAATTAAACCGTAAGGTGATCGGACCGGGTGATTTTTCCGGCAATAATCTGCAATATTTACCTAAAAAAGGAATGCAGCCGGTATCCTAATTGACAGATACCAGCTGAATGGTAAACGTCAGTGGTTCTCCTGCAAGGGGACTGTTTCCGTCAACCGTTACCGTATCTTTAGTAAAATTAAGGATCTTTACCATGCTCATCGTATTGGTTGCAGGATTACGGAACGTGAGCATCGCGCCTTCGGTAAGTTCCAGCGTTGCGAGGGTGCCGGTCCTGTTAATGACATGGATATATTCCGGTTTGTAAGGTCCGTATGCTAATTCAACAGGAATATGTACGGTCTTTGTCTGGCCGGCCTTCATGCCAACGAGTGCGTTCTCAAAACCTGGAATGACCTGGTGGGATCCGACCGTAAACGTAATCGGGGTCCCGTTAACATTCGAATCAAAGACCGTCCCGTTGGTAAACATACCGGTATAAAACACGGAGACCGAATCCCCGATCGCCGCTGCCGGGCCGGTACCTGTTCCGGTGACCACGATTTTTCCTCCCGAAGAACCACTTGTACCTGGCATGAGAAGGAAATATGCAGCAACTGCAACGATTGCCACAATGATTAGTATCCCTCCTGCAATCATCAGCGTCTTATTTTTGGTCTCAGTGCTTTTTCCTTTCGTGTCGGATTTTTCTTTGGACTTTTTTGTTTTTCCCATGATTCCCCTTCTTCCCTTTCACTCTTGATATCCAGTACATACATTGGCAGGATTTAAACTGCTCGTTGAAACAAAAGTCTGATGAATATACCATGGGATTATCGGATTGGCCGGTGTACCATAGTGTGAGAAATGACTCACTACCTGATAGATATCCGCCTGATGGGATCAGTCAAGAGCCAGATTCGCAATTTGCGCGATCAGTTACAGGAAATATTTAATCTTGGGGACAAACTTGTAGTCCCGCATATCACACTGGCAGGGCCTTTCTCCACCAATCATGAAAAAAAACTCATTGAAGATTTCGGACAAATATGTACAAATCAAAAAGCGATCCCACAATATGAGATTGGAAGTTACGGTTTTTTTGACGATACAAGGGTTGTTTTTGTAACCATTACCCCCGATGAGACATTAAGACAATTTCGCTATCAGGTATCATGTGCAATCTCTCCCTACTGCGAATTACGGGACTATGACCTGGATTCTGCCGATGCATTCAGGTTCCACGCTACCCTTGCCATGAAACTTGACTGGCTCACCTTCCAGAGGATAAAATGGTATTTCAGAGATCAGGAACCCGTCATATACCGCCACCATCCGATCCGGGCGACATTGCTTCGCAATTCCAAAATTCTCTGCGAATATGATTTCATTCAGGGAAGGATGCTGAGCCGGGCGCAGGCACTGAGCAAGGCAACGATGAAACGGGATTTTGATATTCTTAAGGTGTGGGCTGACGGGAGTTGGGAATAAGAGTCTCATTTATTCTCTGTTACCATCATCTTCCGGTACAGGGATATCCGGGACACGCCGTATCGTGCCAAACCCTGGGGAAACGGACTGACCTATGCCGAAATAATCCGGAATTTTGAGATTTGTCCGGAACTTACCCAGAAAGACGATGACATTTTCACGTTCTATCCGGTCTATCCGGAACCTGATCTTTGCCTCGCACTGTATCGGCTCAGGGATTTTATAGTCCAGCGATTTTGCCAGCATTCCGAGATTATTAACGAGGATCCTGTGCATAAATGCATCCCGCTCCGCCTTGCCTTTCATGGTATAGAACTTCTTTGTATTCTGCTGGTTCAGGGCAAGCCATGGTGTCAGGAACTCATAGGTTTGCAGGGGACCAATCCCAAACTCTTCAAGCCGTATAGAGGTGTCACGTTCAAGGATTGTACATGCAATAGTACCCTGAGAAATTTCCTTAAACCCCCGTGTGTGTTCGAAAAGGAAGTCAGCACCCTGGCTGATACCAAGGGTAATGAGCGAATTTTTGATCTGTTTGCATTGCACCACCGGGTAGCGATAAATAAAACCAGAGGCATTCTCCTTGTGAAGTGCCGTGTATTCACCCATTTTTCCCAAAAGATACGACCGAAATTCAGTGATGGAAAATTGCATCGGGTTTACCGGTATCAGGGAGAGGGTGAATAGTTTCAGGATCATGGGTCGGACTGCTCATATCATTTTTACCGGCCAACCTCATTGAGTTATCCAGTGCGTATAGTTATTCACTTTGCCGATATTAATCGCCATCCAATCACCATTATTTTTCCTTTTCAATCTCTCAAAATACCCTTTAACGAAATGTATGAATGGTTGATTATCTCCATACTCCCTTCAATTATAACCAAATTCCCCTGGTCCACAACTCCCCATGGCTGATTTTCCCGGAGCACTTCGAAGAATGGTGCTGCGATATCTATTTTAAAATTCAACAAATACCATTATCCATTCAGCGCACTTGTTAGACAGTGGCGATACAAAGTGGAACGGCAATCGGTAAAATCAGTAATTCTTAACTCTGTGGGATATGATGCGGGCACAAAAATTCTCGAGATAGAATTTCAGACAGGACTGGTATACCGGTATTCTGGTGTCCCTCCAAAAGTCTATGACGATCTTATGCATTCCAATGAAATGGGAAAATACTTCTCTGAAAAAATCCGCCCCCGCTTCCACACAAAACAGGTAGTTCCATAAATCCAACGGCTCCTCATTCCAGCAGAATTGAGGCGGCTTTCAGTGAATCTTTTTTTTTAGTTTTTCATATAAAAGTTCATGTAGAATTTTTTTTATTTTCTGAACCACGAAAAATTTGGATCCATTATCGTTTCTGTTCGAGCAGGGAGCGGATCTGTTGTAATTCCGCGAGCATCTGCTGGTGGATCGACACGCCGGATGGGGGGGATGACGGTTTTGCACTCCCGGTTCCATCGTCATGCGATAAGCACCCGCGTACGTGTGATCGTATCAGCTCGCGAAGTTCTTCGGCATGCTCGATCGCTTCTATCCGGATCTCGGGTGCAGCCTGTCCCGAATAACCTGCAGTCTGAATTGCGAGATTGGAAATTTTTAAAAACCGCATAAGAGGACCCTGCCGGACATCAAGGTTTGTGATCCGGTTATAGGGGACAATACCGGTCGTCTGGAACCAGACACCTCTCTTCCAGTTTATCTCGTCCTCCCGCAACTCATACGACATACTATCGTAAAACATACCAACCCAGATCCACAGGAGGATATAGATGACCGCAATAAACCCGAGAATACCAAAAGAAAAGGTCGCGGGCATTTCCCCAAAGACCGCCACGGGCAGATACAAGAAGAGCAGGATTGCGCCAATAATCAGGGTAATGCCCGCGCGGTACCAGGTCATCATCGCAGTCGATGGTTTGAATCGTGTATTGAGGGGAAAATTCTGGCTTTCCATACAAATCTCATTAGTTCTGGTGTATGCAGGACAATAAGCATTGTGAGAGACCAAATACCGGGTGAGATGGGTAAGGAGATGTAAAATCGGGAAACATGGAGTAATGAGGTTAGAACCTAAACCCAGGTATGTTTTAATCAAAAGAGGAGGCCAAAAAAAAAAATAACACCTTCTAATAGGTTAAAATACCAGGCTGCATTCAAGGGAATCGCCGGTAAGATGATTTTATTCATTCCCTCAATTTTTTTAAAGTATCAGGTATATTATTTCACGAAAGAATCTGAAGTTGTTTGCCATGATCAATCCAGATCACTTGAAAATACCGGAAAAAGGCATCCCCAAGATGGATCTCATTTTTGCCATTATCCTCCTGATTGCAACGCTTTCAACAGCTTTCTGTGTCTACCAGGCAACGCGGTGGAATGGAATTCAGGCAATAGATTTTGGTGATGCATCAAAGCTCCGGACAGAATCCGTGAGGGCTTCAAACGTAGCCAATTCCCAGGAAATAGTTGATGTACAGGTTTTCCTCAGCTGGGTGAACGCGGTAAGCAAAAATGATATGGTTCAGGCCAATTTCATTCAGGAACGATTCAGGGATGAGTTCAGGCCAGCGTTTAATGCCTGGATTGCCAAGGCGAATACGACAAATCCGATTCCCGCTGGAACACCCTTTGAGCTTCCTGAATATTCACTGGCAAAAAATAATGAGAGTGCCCGTCTTGAAGAACAGGCGACTGCAACGTATAACAGCGGGAAAGATGCGAACAGCTACGGTGACATGTACATTTCAAACACGGTTCTTTTTGCCATTGTTCTTTTTTTCTGTGGTATCTATACAAGGTGGGAATCAATAAAAATACGAAGAGGTATTTTAATTATGACTCTTCTGATATTTTCATTTGCCATCTATTCACTGCTCTCTCTTCTTCTCAGGGTCGGATTTGTCTGAATCCATCCTTTTTAATTTAAAAAATGCGGTGTGGTATGCCTTTTACCTATAATCCAGATTCCATAATACCAGGAACCCGTTGATCCTGATGCTACCCCGGTCACGTATCAACCCGGCATGTTTCGCAGCCTCGTGAAAGCACCTGGTCTTTCTTGCTGTTATACCGGTAGATGGTAACTCCTTTGCATCCAAGGGACCGGGCGAGCAGAAATATCCTGCAGATCTCGTCCACGCTGGCATCGGCAGGTAAATTCACGGTCTTGGAGACCGCATTATCGACATGCTTCTGGACAGTTGCCTGCATGCGGATATGATGATCCGGTGAAATCTCCGTAGCCGTTTTATAGAGATCTTTCATGGATTCGGGGACCGGTGCTGAACGTAATGTGCCGCTCTTTTTCACCTGAGCAAGGATATCTTTGCCGGAACTGATGCTCCCGAGATATTTTTTTAAGAGCGGGTGAACCAAAACGACCGATTGGTTTCCAATCTGTCTGGTGCCGGCAAGGGAAAAGAGTGGTTCGATCCCACTGCTGGTACCAGCAATGAGGTGAAGGGAGCCCGTTGGAGCGATAGTTGTCACCGTGGCATTGCGCATTGCTCCTTTAAAGACACTCTGGTCAATCGCAGGAAACGAACCTTTCTTCTCTCCCAGTTCCTCCGATGTATCATGTGCCTCGCGGGAAACAAGAGCCATCGTGCGGTCGGCAAAAAGAAGCGCATCCTGTGATTCGTACGGGATATTCATGAGGATGAGGGCATCAGCCAGGCCCATAATACCAAGACCGATCTTCCGGGTCAGGAGGGTTTTTTCCTTAATCTCAGGTACCGGGAATTTATTGATATCGATGACTGCATCAAGGAATTGCACGCCCCGGCGCGTAATCCTTTGCACCAGTTCCTCATCAAGGTCACCCTTTGTGATGCAAAGGGAGAGGTTGACGCTTCCAAGATTGCAGCTCTCAAAGGGAAGGAGCGGTTGCTCACCGCAGGGATTTGTAGCTTCGATTGTGCCAAGGCCCGGCACGGTATTTTTCTCGTTGATGGTATCCAGGAAAAGCACGCCGGGATCACCGGATAGCCATGCAGCTGAACAAAGCGCGTTCCAGAGTTTTGGGGCATCAACACTCGTTTTTACCAAACCATCCCGGGGATTGATCAGTTCATATGGCAGACCGTGGTCAAGGCAATGAAAAAAATGTGCATCAAAGCCGATGGAAAAGTTGAAATTGGAAAGACCGCCCTGGTTTTTTGCATTGATAAATTCAAAAATATCAGGGTGTGAACTGTTGAGTACCGCCATATTTGCCCCTCTCCGCTTTCCTCCTTGTTTCACGGCATTGGTGGCTTCATCAAAGACGCGGATGAACGGAAGTGGTCCGCTTGCTGCTCCAAAGGTAGAGGAAACGGTATCCCCGGCTGGACGAATGTGGCTGAAGGAGAACCCGGTGCCTCCCCCGCTCTGGTGGATCAAGGCCATGGTAGTAAGGGTTGAAAAAATCCCCTGCAGGGAATCTTCTACCGGCAATACAAAACAGGCTGAGAGCTGGCCGGTCGATGTTCCGGCATTCATCAGGGTCGGTGAGTTGGGGATAAAGAGCAATTCTTTCATCACGTGAAGAAATTCCTCTGAAAGGGTCGTATCTACGGCGTGTGCTACCCTGTGGAAAAGGTCATCAGGAGTTTCTTTTTCAAGAAGGTACCGGTTGTGCAGCAGGGTTTTTGCCGCAGGAGTCAGGTCCATTGCGTTATCAGTCAACTGTGTTTTATGCAAACTGCATATAAAGGTTATTGGTTTTGTGAATAAGGAGATGGCCTCATCATTCAGCAGACATATCCGGAAATCTCTCATTAATAATTACAGAATAATTATGTCTCAATTTTTGAAATTCAGGAAAATATATTTCAATCTGGATATCTTTAAAAAAAGAGCTGGCGATTGCCATGATTGGTGAAATGATCGTTGAATTATCAGGAAAAATTGTCGGGCAGCGTATCATACGGCGCCACCATACCGGGGATCTGAAGCTCGAGAGGACTATAGAGGCGAAAGGAAAGATTCTTGGCACTGAAGTAACCTTCATTGCCACGACAAGAACATGGGAACGACCCCAGGGTGGAATGTATTCTGAAGGTAATGGAGTTCTGATGACGATGAAGGGAGAAAAAGTGATATTGCACGGATCCGGTATCAGTGTCGCAGGTAAAGGTGCCGGTATGAACATCCGTGGAATACGGTATGCACAGACAGCATCTCCATCCTTCAGCAGACTCAACAATGTTGCACTTGTCTTCGAACTCGAGATTATGCCGGATGGAACCGTCCATGATACATGGTGGGAGTGGAAGTAAAGGTATACCGGATCAGGTTACGTGTCATCCATGGGATAATTTCCACTTTTTTTTAAAACAACTCATACGAATTATTCGCTCCTTACATCAACAGACTTTCATGAAATTCATAAAAAACAGAATCAGGCAGTCCGGAAGAGCAGCCAGTCATTCTTTCCTGCCCGCTTGAATTTCACGAGCACATAGGCACCATGCAGACGCTTGCCGTGAAGGGTTACTTCGATTTTCTCGTCATCCCAGTGTTTGGTCTCATAGGTCCCGATGTCCCAGATGGAGACCGTACCCGCACCGTATTCACCTTTCGGGATATCCCCCTCAAATGTACGGTACTCGAGCGGATGATCCTCCACGGCGACAGCCAGGTGTTTTTCGCCCGTGACTTCCGGAATACCCTTGGGCACCGCCCAGCTTTTCAGTACGCCGTCACGTTCAAGGCGGAGATCAAAGTGCAGTTTATGGGAGTGGTGCTCCTGGATGACAAAGGTATTCCCGCTCATATCCGGCGCTCCCATGGGTTCTTTTGTAACAGAAAAATTTCGTTTCTCATGATAGGTCCTCAAAGTTGGTTTTGTTGCAGTGGTAAGTTTCCTGCCCCCTGTTGTTTTGATTGCTTCGCGTAGGGGTTTTGTACCTGCAATCTGATCAATAGTACAGGCAACCGCAGGTTTGTCCGTCCTTAAGCGGAGGAAACGGGGGATCCGGAGTTTATGTTCCCGTGTCACTTCCAAGTACCCTACCTCGCATACAAGCACGGGCTCAAGCCAGGTTACTGTCCCTTTGATGCCCTTGAGTTGCGGAACAGCAGTGACAAGAGGAGCAAATTTGGTTTTCAGTTCTGCGAGAAGCCGGTCTGAAAACCCTGTCCCTACTTTACCGGCCGGGACAAGGTTTTGACCATCGTACAGGCCGAGAAGAAGGGCTCCGAATGCCGGACTGCGTCCCCCCCGTCCCGGTGTATACCCGGCAATCACGCAGTCACAGGTTTTGCGTGCCCGGATCTTCAGCCATGCCCCGCTCCTGACCCCGGGCTCATACGGGCTGTCCTTTCTCTTGGCCATGACTCCTTCAAGGCCCTGTGCTACCGCAGCCTGGTAATAATCCTCTCCTTTTCCTTCAATGGGTACAGAAATGACAACATGAGCGCCTTCACGCACTGCGGATGTTAATATCCTGCGCCGTTCAGTAAGCGGGAGACTGGTCAGGTCATCTGTCCCAAGACGGAGGATATCAAAGACGATATAGGTGACAGGTGGCCCAAGGGCTCCGGGAGTTGTTTCCTGAAGCCGCGACAGGAGGGCCTGCATATCCGGTTTCCCACCCGCCATCACAACTATTTCACCGTCAAGAACCGTGCCGGGTGCAAGTGTCAGGATCTCAGAAAGTTCCGGAAAATGCCCTGCCAGTTCCTTATTGTTCCGGCTTCGGAAGGAGACGGTTGTACCGACCGTCGCGATTGCCCTCACACCGTCCCACTTGATCTCAAAGAGCCAGTTATCGTCACTGAACGGTGCGGGAGCAGCTGCGGCAAGCATTGGCTGGTAACGGGGACTGGCAGTCATTTCCGGGCGAGTGTTGCTATTGTTTCCTGCAGTGCCTGCATCAGCTCTTTTGCTTCCTCGGGATGCGACTCCTGATACACGATCTTCTCTCCAGCCAGCTTCTTGTTGATAAGATCGAGAATTGCCTCATGGTAGCGGTCAGGATAATCATTGATAGAGAAGTCACCCGTCAGGTCCGTGATAATCCGTTTGGCAAGGATGAGCTCTTTTTCTTTCGGAACAGTAATCGGGGGTATAAGGAAAGAAGCGTGAGGTTGTGTGACCTCGTCAGCATGATGGAGTGTTGTCAGGACCAGGGCACCATCGTATACGTGCACGACAACCGGGTACTCCTTGGTCCGGAGCGTGATGGTACCTGCCGCAGCACGACCGAGATCCTGCATCGCAGCGACAAGCAGTCCGTACGCCTCTTCGCTCCGGTCCGGGACAAGGATATACGAAGAATCAAAATACATCGGGTCAAGAGAAAGGTAGTATACAAAACGGTCAATCCTGATCTTCCGGTCGGATTCCGGCATTATCGCCTTCAGTTCGTCCGGTTCAAAAACAAGAAATTCTCCTTTTCGTATCTCATACCCCTTCACGGTATCTTTCCATGGGACAACGCGACCGTCACGGGTGCAGACGCGGTCGTATTTCAGTGGTTGTCCATCCTCGCGGTGTAAAAGACGGAAGGAAAACGAACGGTCCCGCACCATGGTATGGAGGCGGACCGGCACATTCACGAGACCAATCGTGATGCTCCCGCTCCAGAATGGCCGCCCGGATGCCGCTTTGGTCTCTTCTCTATCCAGAGGAATGTGAACTTCTTTTACTTTTTTTATTTCGGGTTTTTTCACCGGGACTGGTTTTTTGCCTGACCCCGTTATGCCCTTTTTTTTGTTTTCCCGAAGCGTATCAACGGATTTTCTGCCGTTTGTCAAAAATTTCCCTCCATGGTTCCTCATCTCTTGAAAGCACGGTTTTTATATTAAAATCTTCGGGACGTATACCCTTGTGGAGTTCTTCCCAATGCACCGGGGTTGAGACTGTTGCTCCCGGCGTTGCCCGGAGGCTGTAGGGAGCCACCATAGTCTTGCCATGAGCATTCTGCAGGTAATCAATAAAGATCGTACCTTTATCCCGGGAGCGGGGAAATTCCGAGACTACCCGCCGGGTATCCCGTGCAACGTCTTTTCCGATACCATGTACAAAATCCCTGACTTCAGAAAAGGTGTAACCGGCTACCAGCGGGACAACAATATGGACCCCTTTTTTACCCGATGTCTTGACAAACGGGCGGATACCACGGGTTTTCAGGTGATCTTTAACAACATGGGCTACTTCAATCACGTCATCAAAGGTGAGCGGCGGCTCCGGGTCGATATCAAAGAGCAGGAGATCAGGTGAATTATAAGCAGAAGTCGTCGACAGGGTAGAATGAATCTCGAGAGATGCAAGGTTTGCGATCCATATCAGGCTATCAAGATTGTTGCACAGGACGAAATGCACCTCCCGTTCTGCCGTTTCTGACCAGTGATTAAAAATTTCAACATAATCCGGCGTACCAGCCGGTGCATCCTTCTCAAAGAATCCTTCCCCTCCAACCCCGTCCGGGAAACGGTGCATGGTGACCGGCCTGTTATACAGGAACGGCAGGAGGAACGGGGCTACCCGGATATAGTACATAAGCACGTCCTGTTTGGTGATACCTGCTGCAGGGTAGAGCACTTTATCCAGCCGGGTCAGGCTGACTCGCGTGAGATTACGAAGAGTCCCACCCCGTGATTCAAGGTTGCCTGCCATCACGGGTAGTTGCCGGTGCGGGTCAAAAAGGATTTCGCTTTGGAAGGGATGATGTATCAACATGAGATCTCACTTCTCCGGTCTGGTAATTTTTTTTTAGGTTTAGGTTTTTGGCAGACCCCAAAACATTTATCATCTTGTGTGCCTGCATGAACCATCTATGGGCGAAATCATCGACAATCCACGCCTCCGGGAACACACGTTTGTCTTTGGCGATCGCCATGATGCAGGACAGCAGCTTGGGGTATTCATCAAAAGGCTTCCTGCCATTGGCAGTCCGCTGGTCCTTGCTATTCCTGCAGGCGGAGTCCCGATTGGCGCTGAAGTGGCAAAAGCACTCGGTGCTCCATTCTCCGTCGCGATTGTCAGGAAGATCCGTATCCCGGGCACTACCGAATCGGGGTTCGGTGCAGTTACCTGGGAGGGCAGAGTCCTGATTAATGAACGGCTCCGCACCGCACTTGGACTTTCTGATTGGGAAGTTGAACAGGCTGTAGCGGCAACCATGGAAAATGTTACCGAACGGGTTGCGATGTTCACCGGAAAGAACCCAGTGCCGGAGATGACAGGAAAAATCGTTATCCTGACTGATGACGGTCTTGCGTCAGGATTTACGATGCTTGCCGCCGTACAGGCAATCCGCTTCCACAAACCTGCAGGGATTCTTGTTGCGGTCCCAACGGCTTCTCTGTCATCAGCTGAGCTGGTTGCCCGGGAAGCAGACGTCGTGGTCTGCCTCAATATCCGGTCCGGCCACACCTTTGCAGTTGCCGATGCGTATCGGGAATGGTATGATTTACATGACCAGGAGGTGCTGGAAGAGCTGGCAAATATCCGGTAGGGCACAGTGTCATTCATCTGCCCGGTCACTTGCTGACCTGGTTCCAGAATACCGTCAGCACGTTCCAGATCGTTTCCCGTAACTCGATCGCCCGCTGATCCGACTCCTCTCCTTTACGGGGAAAAGAGGAATCAGGTTCATAGAGTGCCCGGTTTATCTCGATCTGGATCCAGGGAACACCCTTATGCCAGAAGTGGGCGTTTGAAATAAAACCTCCGGAGAACGGATTATTGATAGCAACTTCTTTTTTTTCGAGCGGGAACTCTTCTAAAAAAACACCGGCAAGCGTGGTAATCCACTCCTCGCTGCACGTGGCAATGCTCCCTTTTCTTGCCCTGCCCCGTCGGTCACCATTATTCCCAAGACAGATACGAGGACGATCCTTTCCGGCATCCTTCTGGTTTTCTGATCCTTGCGGGAGCATGGAATGGCAGTCAAACGCAATCCTGACCGGATGCCGGTCGATAAGCTCATCGATCTGCTGGTGAAACGGGAAGTAATGCGTCATGAGCAGGGTATGAATGAGGCGCATATCCGGGATATGCCCGTGACGGTATACCTCCCTGCCATCGATCGTCATGAGCTTGATAATGCCATCAGGATCACGCAGGGGAAGCGGCAATGGCGGACGGTTGAGGTCGACAACCATTCGTGAGATGGGCGTATCGATATACGCCTCGACCCGGTCCTTATATCCAAATACGACGCGGGTGAGGGGATCGCAATAGTACAAGAGTTCTTCATCAGTCAGAAGAAGTCGCGGGCGAACACTATCAGGGACCGTTGTTCCGCCGTGAGGGACCGATATCAGGAACGGGTAGCGATTTTTTACCATTATCTGCAGATGGACATATGCCGGGCTATTTTGTTAATATTTGGGTAGCACCAAAGTCGGGAGGATTACATATTGTGCAAACAAAATTCAACAAGCTAATGAACCATAAAGAAGAGCATATATCGTTCACGCGGTTAAAAAAAGTTTCATGTTCCTTATGATGAGGTTTTATGGACATAGCAATAGCAGGTGCCGGGATCGCCGGGGGATACCTGGCGAAGGTTCTTGAACAGAGAGGGATCACACCGGATATCTATGATGGTATGAACCATGAGACCCGGTGCGGATGTCGTTCATGCGGGTGGGGTGTGCCACGGGGCATCGAAAGATACCTTTTGGATGTTGGCCTCGATTTTGATAGCTACCTCCTCGAACCAATGTCATCAATGAATTTCAACGGCCTGGCGGCAAAGACGCCTCTCTGTACCCTTAATAAACCCCACCTTATAAAAGATTTAACCAAAGGTACCCGGTTGAAACGGCAGAATCTCGGCTTTGAAGAAGCAGACGATTATGATCTCGTCGTGGATGCAACAGGAATCGCAAGGACCTTTTTGCCACCCTGCCAGTCAGATCTGGTGATGCCGACCCTGCAGCAGAGGGTGATGGTAAAATCCCTTGGTAGTGAAAACCTCAAAGCTGGTGTTTATGGCAACAAAATACCAGGACTCGGTTACCTGTGGATTTTTCCCCTGGGCAACAACCAGTGCCATATCGGTGCAGGAGGAGTCGGCAACACCAGGCTTGATGGTCTTCTTGAACGCTTTTTCAAAAATTCATCGGAACGTTTTTCCTTCACTCCGCTCTGCAGCTGTTCCGGGTCTGTAAGGGTTGCCTCACCAAACTATTCGACACCATTTTATGTGACAAAAACCCGGAAAAACTTAAAGCCCCAGGTTATTGTGGGTATTGGCGAATCAATAGGTACCGTAGCACCATTCACCGGAGAAGGAATAGTCCATTCGCTGGAATGCGTACGGATATTTGCAGATACTTTTCCCGATTATAAGCGGTATACAAAATCCGTCTTAGCAAAGTTCGGGTGGATGCAAAAAGAGCGGGAAACGCTTAATTATTTCCTCTCGCAGGAAGGAAAAAACGGGCCGAGGTTGCAGGACAGGTGGAGGCTTTTTCGCAATGCCAGACGTTCCGGTATCGGGCTCCCGATGCATGAAGCATTTAAACACTTGGGCGATCTTTTACAATGGGTTGAGACTCCGGATCAAGGCTAGTTATAATTCAGCAGGGAAAACATCTTCATAAATGATGGATAGGATTTAATGTATCTGAAAGATATTTAGCAACATAAGAGGTCATTTTAGTATGTGCTATATTTGCGGGTGCTCGAACTTCACAATTGATGAACTTGTATGGTACAAGTACCATTGCAACCAGTGTGGTCATGTCTACGAGAGTACGGGCAAGGTATCTATCTGTCCAACATGCAGGTCCCGGGATGTAAAAGAAATATCCGGTGGATCTGCAAAGAAGGATAAAAAAACAACAAACATGGTAAAAAAAGTGGTAAAAAAACGTTAATGAGTATTCTGCGCAAGAAGAAGTTGGGCGGGAAGTGCCCAATGGAGTAAAACCTTATTCAGCAAATTAGCAGGTCCCTCTTTACTTTTCTCGATCAAAATTATTTTTTCCCTGAATATTGATCAAAAACCAATCCATTCCCATTAATATACCGTCATATCACCACATTTTTCAGGAGACACCAATACCATTTTCAGACTGCTTAATAAGCGGAAGTGAACCGGGAAGTCTGAAGTGCTCAATCCTGCAAAAGCGGAAATAGTATTGTTGGGAGTAATCCTACAGCCGCACCCGTTTAAATGGACCGGAGTTAGTCAGTGTTTTGCGCAGAAGTAACCGATGGTGAGCCCGCATTTTATGAATATCTCGCACGCCGGGCAATAGCAATTGATCTTTTTTATCTCCTGTTTTACCTGCGACGGGACCGTTGATTTTCCTCGTGCACAGAAAAGGGCATTGGGTGGATATGCTGAAAGTTTGTTACTTTTATACGTCGGACAAGACCCGCAATACTTTTTACAAATCTCAAAGTTCTCCGGAGTGTCCTCAACGTTTTTTGTAGTATCAAGTGTCTTCATCAGATGTTCACCACGAAGTATTCTACCGGGCATATAATAATTGTTTTTCGATCAATCAAGACCCGGTTCACATTTTTTGAGGATTTATACCTGGGAACAAAGTATTTCTCGGACAGAGAAAAACGGTACAAAACCACATATAGAAAAGAGGAATTGGTCGATATGGCAGATGCAGTCATTACTGAATTTGCAGGAACAAGAAAAGGACCGATCACCAGGTTCTACCAGTACGGACGCGAGGGTATCCGGGTTCTGGACGCCGGAAAAAACGTAAAACGTCTCTATCTTTTTGGTCCTTCCGGTATGATGACAGAACATGATCCCCGGAATAAAGAAAAAATTCTCCGACGCTTTATTTTCGATCCGAACGGGATGCTTGAAGAGACCTTCTCGTTCGGGCGAAATCCCCGGACATTCCGGTACGAAAACGGCGGCCTCCAGATTGCTGTGCGGGAAGGTGGGCAGTATGGGGCAGTTGGTAAAACCTTCACGTTCGATCATAATGGCATTCTGGAGACTGCATGGGGGCGGGAAGGCGAGATTGAACACGTGTATATCTTTGAGGCTGGAAATGATGCGATAACGGAACGGATGGGAGGGTGGTATGGGCCGGTGACCAGGACAATTGTATTTGAGGGCATTGAAGCGTCCGTATTCCGGGAGCCGGAAGCGTTTTTGCAGTTTGTCGTATTTTCGGAGCGTGGCGAAGAAGAGGAATATACCTTACGTCCGGATGTCGCGTCAGCAGGTTCTCATGGAACCGGGGTATCTTCCTCAAAGAGCAGGTATGCGTTCACCAGCAAGAGAAGTACGCCATCTGATGCCATCCAGGAACCAGGTGGAAAAGGGGAAGATTTCCAGATAGATTTCATTCCGGATGGGGATGCCCCCGAGGATGAACCACGATCTGAAAAACCCCGCCAGAAAAAAAGCAGTGAAATTTCCTATGACGAACGTCTTTCAGGACGATGATCCTGGATTACCTATCCGGCGTTTTTCAGTGGACATGGGGCATCGATACAATGGGATGACTCACCCTTTTTTCTGCTCAAGAACGGTCATGCGGGGATAGAACTTGAATTTTTTATAAAAATTCCAGACCAATTCATTTCCTTCACTGACCGAGACCCGGTTCCTGGTGGATCCATTCTCATCAAGCCACCCGAGGGCCCTTGTTACCAGAGTCGAACCGATCCCGCATGAACGGTATACGTCATCGACATAGATTGACTCAATCTCACCTGATATCTCCCCCGTTTTTTCCTTCAACAGTGAACTTACGCAATAGCCTACGTACCGATTCCTGTCCCTGATATCAAAAGCCAGGTCAATGCACAGGGTACCTGCAAACGCTAACTGTTCAAAGTACGCTTTTCGTTTTTCAAAGGTCATCTGCTCGAAATGGCTCCTGAAGTTCGTCGTTTGGGTGGACATATACTCGTTGAGCAGATGCCATAGAGGGCGGATAGAGTCAATTTCCCTGATATCTGTTCTGCGGAATTCGATAGATGACATATGCAAATTTGTTGTAGGATACCCTG
>Ga0208980_10000574_pt1 | contig 21004 bp, 23 predicted proteins | sample WetSurMetagenome_3_FD_187993 | JGI IMG/M metagenome (GOLD analysis project Ga0208980, IMG submission 187993) | Wetland microbial communities from Twitchell Island in the Sacramento Delta, sample from surface sediment Aug2011 Site A1 Bulk (version 2) | ecosystem: Environmental > Aquatic > Marine... | reverse complement strand
CCTGTTCTTACCTGCCTCATGGTTACTCTCTAAAGGGAGTTTTTCGTATTGAATGGATTTTAATAATTCCGGTACATGATTTACAGGAATAATATTGATCTGTCCAGCAGGTATTACAGGCCCAACGCCCGCATAAGACGCACTGGCGGAGCTCTGAAATAGTATAAGGTGAATTACACAGGTCGCACATATACTGGGCGAAACTGTGGGGATTTTTAACCGGCGGCTCTCCCTGTTTCCGCATTACGGTGATCTCTTCTTTCAATTCCTGGAAGAGATCACTGCCGGTAGTCTTATTTTTTGGCGCTTCCTTTTTGAGCCAGTCCTTTTTCAATATTGTCAAGCCGGGTCTCCAGTTTTGTCAGGGAACTCTCCAGATCCAGTTCGAATTTCTTTAAATCGTTAATACGGGCCTCATCCTGTTCAAGCTCTTTTGATTTCTGTTCTTTAAACTTCTGGAGTTTTGGCTGGTTTACCAGTTCCCATTCATCGACAAGGCTTTCGAACCTGCGGTCAAGGTACTCGTCCACCCGGCTCTCTACGGGTCGTGTCAGTGCAATGTCTCCTTTAGCCCCGCGGAAGTAGTAATAGATAAGGAAAAATGCAGCCGCAATGAAGAGGACAAGAATAATGAATTCAAGCCAGTCCATATCAGATCCTCTCCTTCAGTTTCCGTGCACGGATTTCAAGCTCCATCAGTTTTTCCATGCTTGCCTTTTTGGACTCTTTCAGGCGCGGGATTTCCTGTTCAATTGCATCGAGCCGTGCTGTGAAATCTGTTATATCATCCTTCCGGGAAAGGTCCCATTCCTCAACAACAGATTTCATCCGCCGGTCAACATAGGCATTCATGTAATTTTTCATGCCCATCATTTTGACCCCTCCATGGAAGAAATCAGGACATCAAGGCTTCCGACACGCTTTTCGATCACCATCTTTTCTGCAAAAAGGGTACTGATTTCATTGGTAATCTGGGAGAGCCGGTATTCGAGCTTGTGGAGATCACTATCGGTCAGGAGATCCCATTCCTCTATAATGGACGCAAAGTTCTGGTCAAAATATGCATCCAGGGACTTGTCGAACGTGGGGACTTTTGACCCGATCGACGCAGAATAATTGGAGACTTTCTCCCAGTATCCCGGAGCTGTTTCGGTCTGGTTAACAACGGTGTCCATGCTTATTTCACCTTCTTCTCTTCAATCTGAATCTTACCAATCATATTGTCCAGTTTTCTGACTTTGACATAATTCTCCAGCCGGTCCAGTCGCTTCTCGACAAGCTTTTCCCGGGCGAAAATATTCGTTTCCAGCGTTATGTTCTCGTCTTCAACATCCCTGATCTCTGTTGTCTGCTCAGGAGAAAGCCGGGTAAACGGGTATGCCTTGGTCGCTGCATCCATCTGGATAATCTTAAGCTTGTCCTGTTCCAGCTGGGTGCTGTGTTTCGCAGTGTTCATAATGCGAAATTCACGGACTATGAGCCAGATAAAGATAATGATAAAAATTCCAAGAATTACCAGAAATGACGTGTCATTAATTATTGGCGGCGATGTCGCAATAATTGTTGTTGATTGTGATGTTGGAATGATATGAATCACCTCTCCGATTTAGTATGTTGAATCACCTTCCCGGAATTCCCCGGGAGGTTAAAGATCGTCTTTTCCCTTCACCTTTTTTTTCACGGTGTCAGCTGCACTGCCAGCGGCTTTTCCGACTGCAGCACCGGCTTTCTTGGCCCCGGTTGCTACATCACCACCAACTTTCTTAGCCCCGGTTGACACATCCCCGGCACCTTTTGTGACTTTTTCCTTGATGCCGAGGGACTTTTTGATCGATACCTCTTCACCTTCCTTGAGCCCGAGAGACTTCAGGTCCTCTTCACTGACACGGATTTCATCTTTTCCAACCATAGTGTCAGAAATGACCGTGACGGTAACTGTTTTTTTCGCAGTTTCGTTGATGAGATCAATGTGATCACCATTGACAATTTTAAGATCCGTAAGTCTCGACTCGTGGATTCGTACCCGTCCGTGGCTCGGAAAAGCACGTTTCTTGATTTTGAGGGTTAAGTTATCCATACTCCTAAAGTTGCTCTATAATAATTAAAGGTTTGTATACTTATCAGATATTGAAAATACTATCAATGCATGGTAAGAGACATCGGTTACCCCCTTTTTCATGGGCGAAGAGTCAGTAATAATTACAGAGTGTCTGATTCACCATAAATATTCTCCGACGATTTGGTTTTTACCATCAGCAGTATCCTGAAAGGGAACCAAATCTGTATTTTGTTGGTCTGGAACCTGATCTCTGGATGCGACTGTGTACCACCATCAGCGGTACAGGAGAAAAGCATTCGACTGGATTCCGGCCTGTTTTTAAAATTGATAGGAGAACCAGAGCAGCGTACGAATAATCGCGGGAATGGTGAGGAGAAATATAGGATAAATTTTGTAGTTGGGGCACTAACAGTATATAAGAAACCGGACAGGCCGATATCCTTCCGGTATCACTACCATGAATACAAGCCTATCATGCATTGTCTGGGGCATTATCGGCGTAATTTTTGGACTTTTAGCTTTGCTGTTTCCCGATCCGGAACTGATGCTTATCACATTTTATGTGATATTTCTGATTCTGACCGGACTGATTATCGCAGTTTTTCTTTTCCTCGCCATCACTTCAACCAGCGATGAATCCTTGTTCTGGTTTGGTATTTCAGCAGTATTGCTTATCATGGCAGTTCTCTCATTTTTAGCACAGCAACTCTTCGCGATCATTTTTCTGCTTATTATTGCAGGAATTGCATGTTATAACGGGTTTACCGATATCACGCTTGCACTCACCCATCCAAGGACCAAATATATCCTTATCCCCGGTATGTTCATTTCCGCTATTATCCTGCTTGCCGCTCTTCTCTGGTACTTTCCTGAGCATTCAAAAAATCTTATCATCATCATTATTGGCACCTTCGCCTTTGTGTTCGGCCTGTTCTCTATCCTGATGGGCTATTTTCAGAAAGAAGGGAGATACCAGGGTGCAGCATGAACGACGGTGAATCCTCCATATCAGGATCCTGATCCGGAAAGGAAAATCACTCCCTGTCCATCATAAAAAAAATGTGTCCGTTCCCATGTCGTACGATGTTATTGTGATCGGCGCCGGTCCAGCCGGCTGTGCAGCAGCATCCGAATGCGCACGGCACGGGCTTTCGACGCTCTGCATCGAGGAGCACGGAACAATCGGTTACCCGGTTCAGTGTGCCGGACTCCTGTCGAATGCTGCCTTTAAAGAATGCCATGTATCAGAACGTCCGGTGCTCAACCGGGTCTTCGGGGCACGTGTTCTCTCCGGTCTTGGCAGTGAGATACTTATCGATGCAAAGATACCCAAGGCTGTTGTGGCAGACAGGGGGGCGCTTGACCGTGAGATGGCAGAAAATGCGGCAAACTCAGGAGCCGAGTTCCTCTTAAAAACTGCGGCGCACGGTATCCGGGGAACAACACTCCTTACCCGTGGTGTGAACGGGCATGGAGAAATTCCGTTCAGGCTCCTTATTGCAGCGGATGGTCCCCGGAGTACGATTGCCCGTCTTCACGGTATGCCCCGTGCAAAGACGTACCTTGCAGGTGTCCAGGTGGATCTGCCCCACGAATGCGATCCCCGTTTTGTGGAAATTTATCCTGATGCATCACCAGACTTTTTCGGATGGATGATTCCGACCAGCAGGGACCGTGTTCGTATTGGTCTGTGTGGGCAATCGAAGGTTCCCGAACGGTTTGCAGCGTTTGTAAAAAAATATGGCAGGAGTGCAACACATCATGTCACCGGAACCCTCCCCTTGGGTCTTATGCCCAAAACCTATGGTCATCGCACCCTGTTTGTTGGTGATGCTGCCGGGTTTGCAAAACCCACTTCAGGAGGGGGAGTGTACACTGGCATCCGTTCCGCCCGGCATGCAGCCTTAGTCGCGGCTGCCTGTTGTGAAACCGACACATTTACTGATGCAGCTCTTGCTGTATATGAACAACGATGGAAGGCAGATATGGGACGGGAACTGGATCTCGGGTTCCGGATTTTTCAGATGCGTCAGACTATATCCGCCCGGGAGATGGACGCGTTCATCAGGGCACTGAGTGATCCGGAGGTCGTTCGTACCATTGTTGCATATGGTGATATGGACCGTCCCGGCGTCCTGGTCAAAAAACTTCTTTTCAAACCTGCCATACTCAGGTGTGCAGCTCCACTTTTACGATCAGGGCTTCTGTCATTGTTTACATAATAGGAAACAAAAAGCAGGTTCAAACTCGCTATGGTAAGAAACCGCATCTCTTCTTGTAACCTCCCGCTATTCTCCACTTCCCCGTTGCACGAGACCCGGAGAAAAACGATCCTGAAAATATTTTTACCCGAATCAGAGCGTTGTAAGGGCAGGAAAATCTATAGTGAAAAAATAAAAAAATTATGACCTGGAACCGGATTTGGTCATCTTTTTTGATGGTTTGATGGGTCCCGGTGGATTTGTATGAGGAGGTAATTCATCACCATGAGGATGGGAGTGGGGTGTATGCTTTGGAGGGAGAACCGGTTTTTTTATGGTTTTATGCGGGGAATGGGGAAGAGGATGATCGGATGGATGATGCCGGGTATCTTCAAGATGTCGTTCCCTGTTCTTGCTTGGTCCGGCTTTGAGGCGGGGAGTTGTACCGGATTTCTCCGGCGCTTGTGCACGTCTCGGTGACATAAACAGTAATCTCTTTGTGAGATATAAAGGAACCGTTTTTACCGGTTTGCTCTGCCTGAGACCTGTTTTTGAATATCCGCTTCATAATCAGTTCAGGAATTCTGGCTAAGGATGTGTGTTCACTCTTCTCCGTATTTTTCGTTCTCATCAAAGATCTGATTTTATAATAATTCTCTAGTATTTCATTCCTCGATAAAAGGAATTTGACAAAATAAAAAGAACGGCTGGAATGGAAAAAGACGGCTCAGGAGAGGGGATTATTGCATTAATCCTGAACTTCAGTTATTTTTTGTCAGAGAGTTCCGGATTCGGAATAAACCGGTAGGTACCATTCGGCACCGTAATCTCAAACCGTGCACCTTTCCCGGGTTCTCCGTTCTCATCAATAGTTATTCCTGTTATGGAAAGGATCTCCCGTATAAGGAATAAACCGAATCCTGTGTTTTTTCCATACCCTCGTTTGAAAAGATGTTTCTTTGTTTCCCTGTCAATGCCGCCACCATTATCCTCACAAGCAATGGTGAGCGCATCTCCGTTGACGTGGGAAGAAAACTGAACTACACTGGTAGCGTGCCCATGTCTCACTGCATTTTCAAGGAGATTGTAAAAAACCTTCCCTAAGAGGGGATCTGCATAGATCTCAATATCGGAGAAGGGTATCTGAACAGTAACTGAACTCAGGTCAAGCAATGTTACAGCAGAAGCAATAGTATCATGCACATTCTGCCATTGAGGTGCCTGGACCCCGATATCCTGGTAGTGTTTCGTAAACGTAATCTGCTGATTGATCCGTTCCGTTGCCGTGGCTTCTTTTTTGATAAAACCAAGAAGTTTTTCATCGGAAGCAAATTCTTCGGATAACGCCAGATATCCGGAGAGAACTGTAAGCTGATTCAGGATATCATGGCGGGTGATGCTTGAGAGAAGGTTCATTTTCTGGCAGGCAAGGGCAAGTGCATCTTCCGCCCGCTTTTGTTCAGTAATATCCTGTCCCACAGACTGGTATTCGACAATCGAACCTTTCTTATCAAATATTGCCCGGTCAGACCACCGCTGCCAGCGGATAGAACCGTCTGGCATTATCACCCGATGGGTATCGATTGCAGAAGGAGTCTCCTTTTTCAGTGATGCAAAATGTTCCCTGACCTGGTGATGATCTTCTGCCGGGATCCGGGGGAAAAATTTCTTCCCGATGAGATCTTCACGTGATTTTTTAAAATACTGGCAGTATGCCTCGTTTACAAACAATTGCGTGCCGTCAGGACGGAAACGTGAAATCAATTCGGTTTGGTCCTCAACAACGGTCCGGTAGATTCGTTCGCTTTTCTTCAGTGCATCTTCCGCCCGTTTGCGTTCGCTAATATCTCGGACGATTGCCTGGAGAAGGGTCTTTCCTCCGATTATTACCCGGTTAAGCGTGACTTCAGAATGAATGGGGCTTCCATCCAGACGGGTAAATTCCCAGTCGAAAACCTGCGTGGAGTCTCCAAGGGCTCCTGAAATTTTCTCCTGAACTTTTTGTTCAGAACCCGCACGATCGGGTTGCATAACCGGGGAAAAATCAATAAGCGATCGCCCGACGATTTCTTTCATTTTTGTGCATCCGAACAGAGCTACTGCCTTGTTGTTGCATTTTTTAAACCGGGTATGTTCAAGAAGAAAGAGAGCTTCCTGTGAAGATTCAAACAGGGAACGGTATTGTTCTTCGCTTTCCTTTAAGGACTTTTCCGCCCGCTTGTTTTCCGTGATATCCCGGATAACCTGTATTGCACCGGTAATAGTGCCGGTTGCATCATAGAGCGGGGATGCAATTAACCAGAGGCAGGCCCCTTTTCCGTTATTGAGTAGTGGGAACTCCTTCTCATCAATGAGTTTGTTGTCCTGGTGAATGATGGAGGGGTATTTCTCCCCGATCTCTTTTTTGTCGTGCAGTACAAGATCGATGAGTAAATCCTGTTTTTTTCCATAAAAGGGCAGAGAATAGATATGATCTCCTTCACCCATGATTGATGAATTTTTCACGCCGGACATTTCTTCCATTGCTTTATTCCAGGCAATTACTTTTCCGTCAAGATCGATGGCAAAGGTTGCGTCAGGAAGGAAGTTTACCAGATCAGATAAACGCTGAGCGGAGTTTTTGTATCCTTCCAGTATCCGCCTTTTTTTAACCGCTTTTTTTATGTTATTTGCAAGTTCATCAAACTGGAATCGTGGATCGCTCCCTTTCGTGATATAAGAATCAGCACCGTTGTTGAGTGCTGCAATGACGACTTCTTCCTTTCCCTTCCCGGTGAAAATAATGAAAGGGATATCACCAAGTTCCGTGTGGACGTATTTGAGGAATGTAATACCATCGATGCCAGGCATCTGGTAATCAGAAATTATGGCATCGTAGGTTTTCAGTTTTTCAGATTTTATAACTTCATTCACCGAAGTTGTTACGTCGATGGTGAACTCCTTGGTTTTTTCAAGAAAAATCTTTACGATCTCAAGGAGGACCGGTTCATCATCGACATACAATACTTTATACATACTATTCTCCGCGGATCCATCGATATTGACAGATGGTCAATTTCTAATCTCTGGTTACTGCTGATAATAATTTTTCGTGCATGTATATATATCTACCTTAAAAAATTTCATTACTTTAAATTGATTTTTTTGCATATAGAGTATTATTTGAAGATATTTTGGATTATGTGCAGCATTTGAAGGAAACGAAAGACCCGGTGTAAGATTTTGTTTTGGGTGATATCTGACCAGGCCTTTCTCGATCTATAACCTGTTCTGATAGAATAATAAAGACTGGCAAGGCATTGATGCAATGCATCTTTTTTTTAACATTGTGCATATCCGGCCAGAAGGAAATAGATGAGCCAATTCCTCAGGTAAATTTTAAAAATCTCAAAAAATTGTTATTGTGACAACTACTCTTCTACGTGGATGGTCGTGAGCTTCACTGACTCCACCCCTTTCTGGGACATGAGCCGCTCGGCAAACGTTTTGATCTCTGCCCCATCACCATGCACTAAAATAACTTCAAGACAGCGATCGTGGGTTACGTGTGAGTGGAGTGATGCCTTGATGATAGCATGAAATTCATGCTGAATATCGGTGAGGGTGACCAGCAGGCCCCGCTGGTCATGATCGTATACCATGGTAATGACCCCCTCCCGCTCGCCCTTGACATCGGACATCCACTTGTAATAGGTAATGTAGGTCCGGATCGCATCACGGATCCCCTCTGAACGGGACGAGTACCCGCGCTGGTTGATAATATCATCAAATTTGTCAAGCAGGTTGCTGGGAAGGGAAATTCCGATACGGGAGAGATCAGAGTCCATGGTCATAATAAGCCTCAGTGATGTGTATATCATAGCGGATAGTTTTTTAAGGTTTTGAAAAAAGCTCAGAAAAGTATGAAAGAATGAGACTCTCCAGTGGGGAGATAGTGTTTCTGTTAATTAATCGTGAATCACTTTGATGAAGAGAACTGGATGATGGTCCGATAAAAAATGATAATTTTTTCACCTTAAAAATTCAGATAATAATTATAATATGTTCTATAAAATATCAAATAACAATACTTTTTAACTACTAGGTGTTACAATAATTTAGAATAGTAATAACAATTCCCGGTCACATCATGCATATCCCCGATGGTTTTCTCCCGATCTCGCAAGCTGCATTCTACTGGGTAATTGCTCTCATCTTTATAGCACTCTCGCTCCGCTGGGCGAGACGCGAGATGAGCGAGGAGAAAGTGCCCCTAGTCGCGGTACTCGCTGCCGGTATCTTCGCAATCCAGACGCTTAATATGGCGCTTCCTGTCTCCATTATTCCCGGCGGAGTAAGCGGACACGTGGTTGGAGCTGCACTTGCCGCTATCGTTCTTGGCTCGCCGTTTGCTGCGATTTTCATACTCACGCTCGTTCTGGTTCTGCAGGGAATCTTTTTTGGTGACGGGGGGATCACTGCCATGGGAGCCAATATCATCAACATGGGTGCCCTGGCAGGATTTTTCGGATTCTATACCTATCAGTCAGTCAATAATGTGTTTCACAACCGGTTCTGGGCAGCATTCATCGCCGGCTGGGTATCGCTTTTTATTCCTGCTGTTGTCTGTGCAGTCGAGCTTGCGGTTGCAGGAACCCTTCCCCTGGCATTCGGTCTTGTCACAATGGGGATCTACCACGCAGTTATCGGTGTTATCGAAGGAGGAGTTACTGCATTTGCCCTCGCACTCATAATTCATGCACGCCCGGATATTGTGTTTGCAAAAACTCCAGCCGGGAGTCGTAAAGCAAAGGATATGCTCATAGTAGCCGGCATCACCATCGCTCTTGCGATAGCTGTATTCGCTCCTTACTATGCTTCGACCTACCCTGATGGGCTGGACAGTACATTCCTGACCGCGTACGGTGCAAAAGATGTGAATACGGTACATATCGATGAGTCTAAGGCTGAGTTCGCTGAAACCGCAGTTGCAGAAAAGACCGGAAACACTTTTTCCTGGCAGGCCCCCCTTCCTGAATATAGTTTGCCAGGGCTCGACAAACCCGGCGAAGTGCTCGCAATACTTTTTGGTGTTGTTGTACTTTTCGTTCTCGGCTTTGGCATCAGCAGGTTTATCGCCCGAAAGAATTAAGAGCGTTTTTTTGTAAAAAAGACCAAAAAGTATACGGATTTTCCCATGCACCTTATCGAGACCCGCGATCTTACCTACACCTATCCCGGCAATGTCACTGCACTGCATTCCCTCAATTTCGTAGCTCCCCGCAATGCCCGCATAGCGGTAATCGGATCAAACGGTGCCGGCAAGAGCACACTTTTCAAATGTTTCAACGGAATTTTCAAACCGACATCGGGGTCAGTTCTGATTCGCGGGGAACCCATTACCAAAGAAAATATCCGTGAAGTGCGCAAGTTTGTCGGGATCGTTTTCCAGAATGCTGATGACCAGATATTTTCCCCGACCGTTGAGCAGGATGTTGCATTCGGTCCTACCAACCTCGGTCTCGACGAGGAAACTATCCATCACCGGGTGCATGAAGCGCTCAGACTCGTTGGTATAGAAGATCTTGCCCACCGGGTTCCCCATCATCTGAGTGGGGGAGAGAAAAAAAGGGTCGCTATCGCAGGAATAATCGCCATGGAACCGGAAGTGCTCGTTCTTGATGAACCTACGGCAGGGCTCGATCCAAAAGGTGTCCATGATCTGGTGGAGTTTATCAACTCACTCTCAAAGAAATTTGGCATGACTGTGATCTTCTCAACGCACGATGTTTCCATGGTTGCCGAAGTCGCTGACTACATATACGTAATGCACCGAGGGCAGTTTGTAGCGGAGGGAAGTGTTGAAAAGATCTTTTTACAGCCGGATTTGCTCCGCTCAGTCAGGCTCGATGTCCCGGTTTTGCCAAAACTGATTGGTTCTCTGAATAAGAACGGTGTGCCGGTTCCCATGGCATACACGTATGAAGATGTTGAACGGGCTCTGATAAACACCTACACGTGCAAACCTCAGGATAGAAATAAACCATGATGGAGGAACTATTCTATATCGAGAAGTCCTCGTACAGGGACAGTTACGTTCACCAGCTTGACGCACGGGTGAAGATCATTGGCCTGTTCGCCATTATTATTGCAATGGTCGCGATCCCGTATTCGCAAGCGGTTTTAACAACCGGTATACTTTTTTTGGCGTTTCTTGCTGCACTCTGGGCACTGGCGGATCTTCCTTGGCAGGTCTATGCAAAGCGCCTTATCATGGTACTGCCGTTTGGATTTTTCCTCATCTTCTTTCAGATATTTTTCACCAACCGGTATTATGTGGTCTTTCATGTTATCGCAACCCTGCCTTTTGGCATTCATATTTATGCGGAGTCGGTAGAGTTTGCCATCATCCTTCTGGTTAAGTTTATTGTCTGTGTTTCAGCAATCATCCTTCTTTCGTCCACCACAAAACTTCATGATATGCTTGAAGGAGCTGGGCGCATGGGGCTGCCCCCGGAATTTGCCCTTACATTCGGTATGATGATACGGTACCTCTTCGTCTTCGGCTACATTTACCGGAAGATCAATGAATCACTGGCCACACGATGTTTTGATCCGTTCGACCCTTCCCTTTCCTACCGTTACCGTTTGAAACAGATTGGCTATACGGTTGGAACGATCTTCATCAGGTCCTACGAGCAGGGTGAGCGGGTGTACACCAGCATGCTCTGCCGGGGATACGGTCGACATAGCTTCCTGTATATAAAGAAAAAACCTTTAGGCAGAGGTGATGTGGCTTTTCTCTCCGTTTCAATAATCTTCGTTATTGCAGTCCCCGTCATTTTCTGGCTGACCGCAGTCAGCCTGTTTTAACCAGTACCTTTTTTTAGCACCTGTCACCATCTTGTGATCATGGAGCATCCGTTTGGTCATGGGTTTATCACGAGCATCATGCTCATAATCCGGCACTTTGCACTGCCACCTGAACAAGCCTGGTTCGGAGCCGGCGATCATATTGAAGGGCTGGTGCTGCCGGAGAAGTTCAAAGGCACTGAGGTTGAAGAGATCACAACGCTGTTGAAAAAGAAAGTCATCTGGCACCAGCCGGGTACCATGGACAAGGAAGATGCCCGGGATGTGATCTTAACGCTGAACCGGCTCGTCATTGCAATTGACCGTGAACTCGGTATTTCTGATGCCGGGATCGGGGAGTTCCGGTGATAGGAGAAAATTTTTATATCAGTATTCCGGTTTTACGCCTATGCTTTAAGTCATCAAACGACCCATAATTATTGTGATTTCATTACCGTATTTTTTTATTTTTTTAACGGAGGTTTTCCTTGACTGAAACATATGATGCATCCCATATCACCGTTCTTGAAGGACTCACCCCGGTCCGTGAGCGTCCAGCTATGTATATCGGCAGCACAGACACCCGCGGGCTCCACCATCTCGTCTATGAAGTTGTGGACAACTCTATCGATGAAGCCCTTGCCGGGTATTGCAGCCGGATTTCAGTAATAATCAATAAAGACGGCTCGCTTCAGGTTGAAGACAACGGACGGGGTATCCCGGTCGACCGGATGGAGAAGAACGGCAAGAGCGCCCTTGAAGTGGTGCTGACCGTTCTCCATGCAGGCGGCAAGTTCGACAAGGAGAGCTACCAGGTTTCAGGAGGTCTCCATGGCGTCGGTGTCTCGGTCGTCAACGCACTCTCCAACTGGCTCTCAGCCCATGTATACCGGGATGGCAATATCTACGAGATGCGTTTTTCCAAAGGTCTGATGACTTCGCCTCTCTCCACGAGGGAAGAGTCGCTCAACGAGCTGCTCGCACGGTACCAGCAGTGGTACGGGGCACCGGCCCCCTTCACCCGTACAGCAGTACCGGTCAGCGCTTCTCCAACCGGTCAGAAAGGCCTCTCTCCAGCACCGGTGATTGATCCAATAGTGTCTGAGAGCGAGAACCGCACAGCCTTCCTTGCGCAGTTCGGCCCGAAGATGACCGGCACCCGGATCCACTTCGTTCCCGATGCCACCATCTTTGAGACGACCACGTTCGATTATGACGTGCTTGCACACCGGATGAGAGAACTGGCATTTCTCAATGCTGGTCTTACCATCACCATTACGGACGAGCGCTCCAGTGATACAGCTACCTACTGTTATGCCGGTGGACTCGTTGAATTTGTCAAATACCTCAATGAGGGGGTGGAATGCCTCCACCCGTCACCGATTGATATCTCAAAAAAGGACACAGAAAACAAGCTCGAAATCGAAGTGGCGATGCAGTACACCACCGCGTATGATGAGAAGATCTACTCGTATGTCAACTCGGTCAATACCCGTGACGGTGGGACACATCTCGAAGGGTTCAGAAGCGCTATCACGCGAACGATCAACACGGTGGCAAAGAGAAACGGCCTGATAAAAGAGAATTCAGCCATCACCCTTAGGGGCGAAGATGTACGGGAAGGTCTTACCTCAGTTGTCTCTATCAAGATGGCGAACCCCCAGTTCGAGGGTCAGACTAAGATGCGCCTGGGAAACAGCAGTGTCAAGGGAACGGTCGATTCGCTGGTCTATGCAGCAATGAGCGAATATTTCGATGAGAACCCGAATGTGCTCAAGATCATCATCGAAAAGGCACTTTCTGCAGCAAAGGCCAGGGAAGCCGCACGCAACGCGAGAGACCTTGCCCGGCGCAAGAGCTCGCTTGAGAGTTCCGGACTCCCCGGCAAACTCGCCGACTGTTCGGAACGCGACCCGGCAAAGAGCGAGATCTATATTGTGGAAGGAGACTCAGCCGGTGGTTCAGCCAAGCAGGGACGGGATCGCAAGTTCCAGGCAATCCTTCCTTTGAGGGGAAAGATCCTCAATGTGGAAAAAGCCGGTGAACACCAGATCTTAAAGAATGCTGAAATCCAGACGCTCATCTCTGCAATCGGCACCGGTATCGGTGAGAAATTCGATCAGGAACGGGCCCGCTACCACCACATCGTAATCATGACCGATGCAGATGTGGATGGTGCCCATATCCGCACGCTCCTGTTAACCTTCTTCTACCGGTATATGCTCAGACTGATTGAAGCCGGGTATATCTACATCGCCCAGCCACCCCTTTTCCGCATCTCGAAAGGAAAGGAAGAGAAGTGGGTGCAAACAGAAGAGGAGATGCAGACCGTATCGGCTGCCATGGGTGAAAAAGGTGTCTCTGTCCAGCGCTACAAGGGTCTTGGTGAGATGAACGCCCAACAGCTCTGGGATACCACTATGGACCCGGAGTACCGGGTCTTCAAACAGGTCACGATAGAAGATGCTCTGGAGGCAGACGAGATGTTCAGGACGCTGATGGGAAAAGATGTCGAGATACGCAAAAATTTCATCATCCGCCATGCAAAGGAGGTGACCAGCCTTGACATCTGAAGTACCTGCAGGCACAACAGAAACCCACCGCACGGAACCCGTCAGTATCTCTCACGAGATGAAAACCTCGTATATCAACTATGCAATGAGTGTCATTATCGGGCGTGCAATCCCCGATGTCCGCGATGGTCTCAAACCCGTTCACCGCCGCTCGCTCTTTGCGATGTGGGAGATGGGGAACACCAGCGACAAGCCCACCAAGAAGAGTGCGAGGGTGGTTGGTGACGTTATGGGTAAGTACCACCCGCATGGCGATGCATCGATCTACGATACTATTGTCAAGATGGCACAACCGTTCTCATACCGCAACATGCTGGTCCAGGGGCAGGGAAACTTCGGATCGGTTGACGGTGACTCAGCAGCTGCGAGCAGGTACACCGAGGTCAGGCTCTTCCCGTACGCGGAAGCGCTTTTGGAGGATCTCGATAAGGATACCGTCAGTTTCATCCCAAACTATGATGAATCATTAAAAGAGCCAACCGTCCTGCCGTCTAAAATTCCCAACCTGCTGGTCAACGGCACGGATGGTATCGCGGTCGGCATGGCGACGAAGATGCCCCCGCACAACCTGCGGGAGGTCTGTGCAGCAGTCAACCTGTATCTCGACAACCCGGAAATTCCGGTTGAAGATCTCATGAAGGTCCTGCCCGGCCCCGATTTCCCTACGGGGGGCATCATGATGGGTACCGAAGGGGTCAGGAACATCTACACTACCGGGCAGGGTCGCGTGATCGTCCGCGGGGTTGCCACAATTGAGGAGAGCGAAGGGGGCAACCGCGGTGACCGTATTATTGTCTCCGAACTCCCGTACCAGGTCAACAAGGCGCAGTGGATCACTGCAATTGCCGATATGGTCAAGGATAAAAGGATAGATGGTCTTTCCGATATCCGCGACGAATCTGACAAGGATGGGATCCGGGTCGTCTTTGAGCTTCGCAAGGGTACGATGTCGGCAGTCATCTTAAATCAGCTCTATAAGCTGACTGCACTCGAGTCCAGTTTCTGGGCAATCAACCTCGCGATTGTCGATAACCAGCCCCGGGTGCTCAACCTCCATGGACTTTTAGATAACTTTGTCCACCACCGGATCGAAGTTATCCGGCGCAGGTCAGAGTTTGACTTGAAAAAGGCACAGGATAAAGTCCATATTCTGATCGGTCTGCTCATTGCCCTCGCAAAGATCGACCTGATCATCGCGGCCATCCGGGCATCAGATTCGGTTGATAATGCCCGCACTGCCCTTATCCTCAAGTTCGGCCTCGATGAACCGCAGGCAAATGCGATTCTCCAGATGCAGCTCCGCCGCCTCGCGGCGCTCGAGCAGCAGAAAATCAATGACGAGAAGCGGGGACTTGAAACCGAGATTAAACGTCTCGAGACAATCCTCTCAGACGAAGCCAACATCAAAGACGAAATCCGGCGTGAGATTGTTGAGATCGCCGCGAAATTCGGCGATGCACGAAGAACCGAGATCGCGGTCGATACCAGCGATCTCTCCAATGAGGACCTGATCGAGGACAAGACGGTCCTTATCTCGCTTACTACCGCCAATTATATCAAGCGAATGGACATCGATACCTACCGCAAACAGCGGCGGGGTGGCCACGGTGTCACCGGTATGACCACCAAAGAGGACGATGGCGTAGACCGGGTGTTTGCTGCCGAGATGAAAGACTACCTGCTTTGCTTTACCAATATTGGCCGGGTCTACTGGCTCAAAGTCTACCAGATCCCCGAAAGTTCCCGGATTGCAAAAGGCAAACCGATTGTCAATCTTCTGAACTTAAAAGACGAGATTGTCACAAAGGTCATCCCGATTCGTGTCTTCCGGGAAGACCGGTTCATGCTGTTTGCTACCAGGTACGGACAGGTTATCAAGATCCCCCAGACGGAGTTTTCGAACCCGCGTTCAGTAGGGACCAACGCCATCCGGCTCAAAGAGAACGATCAGCTGGTCGATGTCATTGCAACCGATGGAAGCAAAGAGATTGTCTTATCCACCCGTTTTGGCTACAGCCTCCGGTTCCATGAAGAGACCGTTCGCACAGTTATGCGCAATGCATCCGGTGTGCGGGGTATGAAACTCCGGGGCGAAGATACGATTGTAGCGCTCACTTTAGTCGAGAAAGACCACCTTCTCACCATATCTGATGTTGGTTTTGGGAAGAGGACTGAATTTGACGATTTCCGCGGGCACGGCAGGGGCACCATGGGTGTCAGAAATATGCAGCTCGAGCGGAACGCAATCGTCATCGAGTCGCGTGCAGTACTGGATACTGATGAGATTATCGTCATGACCGCATCTGGTGTTGTGATCCGCATGCCCGTCAGCGAGATACGGGTCATCGGGCGCGGAACAAAAGGGGTCCGGACTATACGACTTGATGACAAAGACCGGGTCGTTGGCGTAGCGATAGTCCAGCCCGAAATTGAAGCCGCGCAGCAGAATAATAACGATGCAGAACCTGGCCAAGAATCTGCGGTTAACGGAGAGAGTGGGGACTAAAACCGGAGATTTCTGCAGCGATTTTTTTTTAATTATTCATATTTTTTTTGTCTATCGGGAATTTTTCCTTGGTAGAGTTGTAGTTTTTCCTCGAGGATTGAATACTTCAGAACAGAGGATTGCATCCGGTATCAGGTAATCATGGATAAGGAATGATTTTTCAACAGAAAAGTGAAGGAATGATGTATGGTGAACTGATGTTTCAGACAATTTTTATGGTCACGTCACAACGCGAAGGTGATATTATCGATATCACACCACAGGTGAAAAAAGCGGTCATTGACAGTAAAGTACTCGAAGGAATTATCCACCTTTTCGTGCGACATTCCACAGCTGCACTCACAACCATTGAATTCGAGCCGGGAGTCCTTTCTGATCTCAGACGTGCACTTTCCGTTCTCGCCCCGGATACTGCAGAGTATGCTCATAATGCCCGCTGGGGTGATGGGAACGGCCGCTCACATGTAAAAGCAGCTCTGGTCGGCCCTTCACTCACTATTCCCCTGAAGGCAGGCGCCCTGATGTGCGGGACATGGCAGCAGATTGTACTGCTTGAATATGATGTAAACGCAGGACGCAAACGGACTATTGTGTGCACGGTTATGGGAAATCCATGAGATTTTTTCTGGAGAGCAGCTCAATAACACACGAAACGTTCATAGAAGGTTCACCTCTGTCCATCTGACTCTCCAAAAATGCGATAATCCCGAACAGGTAATACCCCGCCATCTCAAAAATGAAGGGTAGCATGTAGGGACAGGCACTGCTCCTCAGGGATCCTGCTGGTGATTTGTATTTTATATCAACGATAAGGAAATCACCAGACCTGTTTTCTCCCTTCTTTTCATTCTCTCTTCGTTTTAATCCAACGGGTCATTCGACAAGTGAAAGGTAGAGGGCCGCAATAACAAACAGGTATCCGCAGATCCTCAAGAGGACAAAGGTAACTTCCGGAAACAATGTCAGCTCAAGCAGCGTGCTCAGGTGTGATACTCCGAACATTCCAAATGCTACACCAATAAACAGTGCACCGATACTGCTTCTTTTCCGATATACCAGGTATCCCAGCACAAGAATTACAATACACAAGAGAAGATTTACCAGGATTGCGGGATCAGGAACAAATGCCATAGATATCTGCTCACCCGACTTTCACGTGATGTTTCAAGCGTATTAAATATATCATAGCTTGGTAAATCAAGAGTTTCATGGTAAAAAGATGTTTGTCCGGGTTTGGTAAGTCAGCAAATTCATTTATCGCCTTGAATACCAAGGTACCATGATGAACCTCACGTTGAAACAAAAAATCATCACCAGGTGTGCGGATCTTGACATTCCGCTCGTCGGCTTCGCGCCTGCCCAAAGATGGGACAAATCTTTGTTCGATCCATGGATTCCTGAGAACTTCCGGCCCCGGTCAATTTTTCCCGAGACCCGGACAGTTATTGTGATAGGTTTTCCGGTGAGCCTGCCAATCGTTGAAACCTCCCCATCAATATATTATCACGACCTGTATCGTACTGTCAATACCCTGCTGGACACGAGCGGGTACCGGATTTCCTTATTCCTGAATGATGAAGGCTTCCCCTCAATTTGGATCCCCCGGGACGGATATGGATCGATAAGTCTCTTAAAGGAAAAACCTGTGGCCTTTTTCTCTCACCGCCATGCTGCCTTTCTTGCAGGTCTGGGAAATTTTGGTGTAAACAATATGCTGCTGACCGAAAAATTCGGACCAAGAGTACGGTTTGCCTCCATCTTTACAGCAGCGGATATTCCACCAGATCCTGTCCTTGAGAAATCGTTATGTACAAAATGCATGCAATGCGTTGATAGTTGTCCGGTAAAAGCCCTCAAGGGCAGGGAATACCCGGAAGGGATCACCGACAAAAAAGCCTGTGCTACCCGGTCAGAAGCTCTGTATAAGAGATATATTTCTCCGTGCGGTCTTTGCATCAGGGTCTGTCCAATCGGGGAAGATCGTGAATTATACCTGAGGACAGATCCCGGGATTTACCATGAGGAAAATAAAATATACGAGCAGTACCACCGTGCATGGAAGCATGTCAGATCGTATGGTGGGAGATAGTCAAACCCCGGTGGTTTATCCGCTTTGATCATGCCAGGAAACCAGGAAAAATTTTATATACCTGTCTCCAATTCAGATCACAGATCAGATAAATAAAAAAAAGAAGTTGATTCTTATGCTCTTTCGTAAAGTTCCTAAAACCGGTGATGAACTTTCCGTACTCGGGTTTGGTTATATGCGATTACCGCCAAAAAAAGGAGGCGGGATTGATGAAGAACGTGCGATCCGGCAGCTGCGATATGCTATTGATAATGGGGTAAATTACGTAGATACTGCTCCCGCGTATCATTTTGGGAAAAGCGAGAAAATACTTGCCCGGGCACTTGAAGGCGGTTACCGGGAAAAAGTACGTATTGCAACAAAACTCCCCCCATGGTCAATCCATTCATCGGGTGACATGAACCAATTTCTTTCATCCCAACTGTCTACGCTTCAGACTGATTACATCGATTTCTACCTGCTTCACAGTCTCACAAAAGCGAGCTGGGAGAAGATGAAGAAGCTTGATGTGCTGGGATTTCTCGAAAGCGCGAAAAAAGACGGAAGAATAAAAAATGCCGGCTTCTCGTTCCATGGTGATCCTGCAACATTTAAAGAGATTATCGATGCCTATGATTGGGATTTTTGCCAGATCCAGTATAATTATCTCGATGAGCACAATCAGGCTGGCACTGAGGGTCTTGAATATGCTGCCGGAAAAAAGATTGCGGTTATGATAATGGAACCTATCCGGGGCGGCAACCTTGCGGGGAATGTGCCGGATGAGATAAAAAAAATCTGGGACGAATCACCCGTCAAACGCTCACCTGCAGAATGGGCACTCCGGTGGGTATGGAATCATCCTGAAGTTACCGTTGTCCTATCCGGGATGAATGATGAGGTGCATATCAATGAAAACCTTCGGGTAGCAGGAGAAGCTCTCCCGAATTCACTTTCCCTGCCGGAACTGGCAATTGTCGCCCGGGTGCGGGATACCTACCAGAGACTGATGAAGGTCAACTGTACCGGGTGTGGATATTGCATGCCCTGCCCCGCCGGTGTTGATATCCCGGGCTGTTTCTCCCTCTATAATGCACACTGCCTTTTTCCTCATGACAGGAGTGCAAGATTCCACTATATGAGTCGTCACGGTGGCTTACTCTCAAATGTTTCGTATGCAGGGTTGTGCAGGCAATGTGGCAAATGTGTAAAAATCTGTCCCCAGCATATCCTTATCCCTGACCGACTCAGGGAAGTGTCACTCGAGATGGATGGCAGGAGGAGATTTATCGTACCGGTGCTAAAAAGTGGACTTTGGTGTATGAATAAAGCAAGACAGATCAGAGCACTGTTTTCCCCGGGCACAAAATCCCGGTGATATTCTCAGATACTGAAATGGAAAATGTGCAGCAGAAACCGAAAGCGAGAAAAAATCTCCTGCCTTTTTTGTAAACCAGACATACCATGCAATAACGCTCGCGAGTGTTTCATCCAGCTGCTTCGGCTCATCTACTGGGGGATAACGGTTTCATGAAAGAATATGTCACTTTCCTGAAATCCGGAGCAGCCAGGGGAGCAGGCACTGTCCGCGCCTTCAAATTTACTTTTGCCTGCATATCATTTCATATCAGGGATTTTTCGGAACTTTATCCAGAAAAGCGAGGGCATCGTCACATTCTGGCGACCTTTAAAAAAAACTGTTTTTGCCAGATTCCTGTTTTTATCCAGGAACCTTGGGGATCTCCTGCATAGATTTAATCATGAAGAACCCGACAACCCCAAAGGTAATGACCGGCGAAACCCAGAATGGGATATGAACACCGAAACTGTCCATCATCATGATAATTCCAAGGAAGCAGATGGAGTACATTGCCCCGTTTTTAAGATACCGGTATTTCTTGATATTGTCAACGTTGCGTATGGTTAATTCCCGGACGACAAACGCCCCGATACCATTCCCGATGAGGATAAGGGGTACTGACATGGTAAACGCGAATGCACCGATGACGCCATCAATAGAGAACGTAGCATCAATGACCTCAAGATAAAAGAGTTTGCTGATATCTGACATATCAGATGAATGGAGCATCTTTTTCTCCGCTTCTTCTGCATTCTGCCGGAATCCATGGACAATAAAAAAAGTCGTTGAACCAACAACGGCTCCAAAGGCGACAAGGGGTGATTTATCCAATGCAAACCAGACAAGCCCGGTAAGCAGGAGAGAGACTATGGCAAAGAACCAGACGCCTTTTGTAGCGATATAGCGCTCTCCCCGCAGGCCGAAATTTTTACTCTCAAGGAACAGCCAGTGCAGGAAAAGAAAAAGCAGGAACGTTCCCCCTCCCATCAGGAGAATCGGAGCTGATTGTTCTATAGCTGCCAGTACGAGTGGATCACTTGAAAATGTTGCAGTTAATGCCCCGACAGGGCCCAGAGAGGTGGTGGACATCCAGACAATCAGCCAGGGAAGTAACCCCCGGATTAAAAAGACAGCGATTAACAAACCCCATGTTAAAAACCAGCGCCGTGCCCTTTGACCCATGGTTGAGAGCACTTCGGCATTGATAATGGCATTATCAATGCTGGTTATTGTCTCAAACAAAACGAGACCGGCGATGATCAGGAGAATGGAGAGGAGATCCATGGATCAGGAGCATATATAAGATTTTTTCCCTATAAAAACGTACGGAAGCGAGCAGTACAACCGCATAGTAAAGAATCCCGTGATAAATTATAAAACCGTTGATAAATCTGTTTATGTGCGAT
>Ga0208980_10000573_pt1 | contig 21016 bp, 21 predicted proteins | sample WetSurMetagenome_3_FD_187993 | JGI IMG/M metagenome (GOLD analysis project Ga0208980, IMG submission 187993) | Wetland microbial communities from Twitchell Island in the Sacramento Delta, sample from surface sediment Aug2011 Site A1 Bulk (version 2) | ecosystem: Environmental > Aquatic > Marine... | reverse complement strand
AAAAGGTTGGCCATCCCCCTTTCAATGTTCAGGGGTCTTGGTTTTCCGTCAAGATCAGGTCTTTGCCAGTCGTACATTTTGAAGGTGAAAATATAAGGCGTTGTGCTTATTTCAAGAACTAGGTTATTCTTTCCGGAACCGTGAATTGTACCATAAGGAATAAGCAGGAGATCGTGTTTTTTTACGTGATGTTTCCGGATATATTTATCGGGATCGAATTGCCTACCTTTGATACAGCTTTCTTCAAGATCATGCCGGAATACTTCAGGCTCAATATTTTCACAAAAACCCAGGAAAACACATGCATCATCTTTAGTATCCAGGATATAGTATGTCTCTTCCTGTGTAAGGTCCTCACCGAAGTTCTCCTTCATATACCGGGGACGTGGATGACATTGCAATGAAAGATTTCCACCGTCAAATGTGTCCAGAAAATCGAAACGGATCGGGAAATCTGTACCGGATTTCGGATAATAATCTCCAAGTACTTCTTTTGCATGCAGGTACATCAGACAATCGAAAGAAATCTCAAAGAGAAGGGATGAGCTTTCAATAAGCAGTCCGTTTTCGGGAGTGATAAGTTCAAACGACCATGCATAGTTGGGCACGTTCTTATTCAGTCCGGGAATATTGTTCTTTATCCAGGTTCCGCCCCAGGCTCCGGGTTCAAACCATGGCCTGGCTCTGAAGACATTGCAGCTCATAAGCCTGAGGGAATCCCTGAGGGTTGCTCCTTCAATCCAAACAGGTTCCCCGGGACGTTGTCCGTCGACAAATATGCCTGCTGAAGGCATGATTTTTTCCTTATGCTTATTTAAAACCACCCAGTCGACGAAATACGAGCACTTATACATCTTTTTTGGATCGGAAGAGATTCTGTATCCGAGGTTTGACACAGATCCTGCCCGTGCCCGGAACTGGATTTCGTTCTTTGGTATATCGATATAGATAAGCATGCCATCCCATCCGGACAGGGCTGCCCCCGGTCCAATCAGGATATTAAGATCGGAATCCCGGTCAGGAGTGACTGATTTAAGTTTCTCAGAAATGAAGAAATCCTCAAGGTTTAAAGATGTCCTTTTCCCGAAAAGAGGATCATCTCCGCCAAGGAAAGGAGCCGTCATTTCACGGATTTGCTGCTCCGGCTTCAGGAAACCGGAAGTATTTATCCAGTTAACTGAATATCCCTTTTTCCGGAGGATTTTATCAAGCCGGTCCTGGAAAACATCAAAAAACACACCATTAAATCCGTCAATGGTGACTTTCCTGAAACCTGTGATTTTTTCAGCCAGCGTTTCGAATCCTGCATAAATCTGATTATCATTTATTCTGAGGGAAGGATAAACATCATATTTCCTGCCTTTTAAAGAGGGTTTGGTGACTGGTAACAAAAACTGGTCACTTCTTCTCAGTTCTTTATTTTTTCCGGAAGTGTACAATCATTTTTTATTTACAGAATAATAAGACCAGGACTATCGGGGCTCCGGCAGGAAAACGGTTACCTTGGGAATCTCCTGAAAAACTTATTGATTGCAGCATGAAACTTATGGAAACTGTGAGGCTTATAATGCATTAATATACATTCTTTTGTGATATAATTGATGCCTGATCCCTCAAGTTCTTTCAGAGCTTCCGGAGTTTCGGCCATCTGTTGCAGCCAGATCTGTTTAATACCCTTCTCCTTCGCCTCTCTTATTATTCCGGCAGTTTGTGGTTTGCCTGTCATGACGATCAGTCCCCTGATATTATCCGGAAGACTTTTAATGTCATGATACACTTTTGATCCGCGAATTTCGTCCGCATACGGATTTACCGGAACAATGTTCATTCCTTTTTCCTTTAATTCTTTGAAAGCGGCATAACCGAATTTTTTCGGATTGCGTGATACTCCGGCCATTGCAATGGGTTCGGATCCAAGAAACTCATTAATTTGATTTAAGGTCACCATCAGTCTGTTTTTTAAGATTTTACAAAGAATGAAATTAAACCTGCAGAAATCTGCATTCAATAAGTATAAAGACTTAAAATTACAATAAAAACAACAACAAGAGGTAATTTTTATTTACTTGGTAAAAGGTTAACCTACTAAAATCTCTATGAAAAATTCTGAGGGTCAAAGCGGATATCTTTTTTCAAAAGGATATTCAAACTATGTGTTCATACTTCTTTTTCTGTTGTATATGTTCGATTATATCGACAGATCGATTGTCACATCAATGTTCTCATCCATTGAAAGGGACTGGGGAATATCGCATACTCAGAGCGGTATGCTGATGTCGGCTGTCTACTGGGCAATTGCCATACTGACATTCCCTGCTTCACTTCTTGTTGACCGGTGGAGCAGAACAAAAACCATAGGTATCATGGCAATTATATGGAGCCTTGCCACTGCCCTTTGTGCTTTAACCGGGAATTACGTACAGTTATTCATGGCCCGTCTTCTCATCGGAGTCGGGGAAGCAGGTTATGCTCCGGGTGGAAATGCGATGATCTCCGGCCTGTATCCGATCGAAAAACGTTCAAAAATGATAGGGATCTGGAATGCATCCATCCCTCTGGGGACCGCAATCGGAGTTCTTCTCGGAGGCATTATTGCAACAAAGTTGGGCTGGAAACATGCTTTCGGACTTGTGGCATTCCCTGGACTTATTGTTGCAATCCTGTTTCTTTTTGTGAAAGATTACAAAACTGTCGATCTCTCATTTGTTGACAAGGCAAATAAAAAGATTAAGATGGAAAGGAAAGATATGATTAAAGAATTCCTGACTAAGCCATCAATCATTTATTCATATTTCGGGATTGCAGCGGTTGTTTTTGTGACAACTTCGCTTATAACCTGGCTTGCAACCTATTTTCAGGTTGTGAGAGAATTACCACAGGATAAAGCTGGTACCATGGCAAGCTCCGTTATGATCCTCGCCCTTGTTGGCGCACCGTTAGGCGGAATTCTAATAGACAGATGGCGCAAAACTCAGATCAATGCCAGATTGCTGTTACCCGCAATCTCAACTTTGATCTCGGCGGTGCTGTTGTTCTTGGCATTATACCTGCTTAAAGGAACCAGTCAATATATCACTCTTCTACTGATGGGGATTACAATTATGATATTCATTGCAGGAGCATCAGCTGTAACCCAGGATGTTATTCACCCCGGTTTGAGGGCAACCTCATATGCTATCGCGGTTATAGTTCAGCACCTTCTTGGTTCATCATTGTCACCGATCGTTGTGGGGAAGATCTATGATCTTTCAAATATAAAGACGGCAATGTCAATATTGCCATTTATGCTGATTGTCGGCGCTGTACTTTTCTACCTCGGATCGAGGTACTATGAAAAGGATATGGAGAAGGTTACGAAGATAAACCTGGAAGTGGCATAGAATTTATTTATCCCTCGATACAGTATAATATACAAAATCTCTGAGTGAACTTCTGACCTCCGATTCAGGGTAAGTGTCGAGTATTGCAAGGGCTTTATCGCGGTATTGATTCATTTTGAGAGTTGCATATTCAATTCCTCCGTATTCCGTGACAAAACTTATCACCTCTTCAATATCTGATCTGGATTTTTTGCCGTTTCCTATTATTTTCAGGATATTTTTCTTCCTGACTATTGAAGTCTTTTCAAGTGCGTGAATTAGCGGAAGAGTTATTTTCTTTTCTTTGATATCGTTACCCGATATTTTACCGGTCAGTCCGTTACCATCATAATCAAGGATATCGTCCCTTATCTGGAAAGCAATACCGACCGATTCCCCGAACTCTTTCATAATCTGAATAGTATCGGGGTTACTTGTCGTTGACCTTGCTCCGCAGGCCGTACAGGCTGATATAAGTGCTGCTGTCTTTCTGCTTATGATGCGGAAGTAGTCATCTTCCTTAATATTCAGCTTCCTGGATTTCTGGAGCTGGAGAAGTTCTCCTTCTGCCATCGATTTCACAGCCTCCGATACAATTTCAAGCATTTCAACCCTGTTTTTTTCGATGCTCACAAGGAGACCTTTGGACAGCATATAATCACCCACAAGTACTGCGATTTTGGAATTCCAGAGGGCATTTATTGAAAGAGCTCCGCGTCTTTCGGTTGCGTCATCCACCACATCGTCATGGACAAGCGATGCGGTATGCAGAAGTTCGATCAGAGTTGCGGCCACATATGTCGGTTCTCCTATTTCACCGTTCAGTTTTGCACTCAGAAAAACAAGCAAAGGCCTCATCTGCTTTCCTTTTCGCCTGAAAATATAGTTTAGTATTATTTTGAGAAGGGGAATATTACTTTGCATAGTCCTGCCGAAATAAGCTTCAAACTGAGCCATCTCTTCTTCAACAGGTTTCTTTATCCTCCCAATTTCCGACATCAATTGATATTTCGTCAAATATAGTAAAATAGGTTTTACATGTTAAAATATTGGACTTTTATCGGTACAATATGGAACATGCATCCTGCTCCTGTCGGGAAAATTATGGTATCTTTGCTTGCAGAAATGGGATACAGATGGAAATAAAAAGTCTTAATCCGGAGAGCCTGGAAAAGGCTTCTGGAATGCTGAAAGCGATGGCACACCCGGTAAGGATAGCAATAATTGGTTGTCTGGAGCAGGGTAAGGGCAGAAGTGTTACAGATATACACAGACATATAGGAATTGAGCAATCAACAGCATCGCATCATCTCGGAATTCTCAAAGATAAGGGTGTATTAGGTTCAAGAAGGGAAGGAAAGAACACCTATTATTTTTTAAAACACGAAAAAATAGTCATGCTTCTGAATTGTATCGGAGATTGCTGCAGCTAAACAGGTAATTCCGGTCAATTTATATTCTTAAACATTTTCTTCTGAAAAAGGACAATTGCGAATACACCGCAGGTAATTGCCGAATCAGCTATATTGAATACAGGTCGAAAGAAGATTAGTGTTTCTCCCGGCCTGAAAGGGGACCAGTCGGGCCATTGGCTGTTTATAACAGGAAAATATAACATATCTACCACTTTTCCCTGCAAAAAAGAGGAGTATCCGCCTTCAGGAGGAAATAAAACAGCAGGCTGTGTGAAGCTTTCGTTAAAGATAATGCCATAAAATGCACTGTCAATGATATTCCCGGCAGCGCCGGCAAGTATTGCACTGACCGAAAGGATCAATCCGGTATTTGAATTTTTCTTTATCAGTGAAATAAGGAACCAGCAGATACCCCCAATTGCTGCAACTCTGAAAAGGCTCAATAGAATTTTTCCTGACTGGCCCCCCATTTCCATTCCGAAAGCCATCCCGTTGTTCTCGATAAAGTGAAGCAACCCCCAGTTTCCTAGCATATGGATCTCCTGACCGATTACCATGTGTGTCTTAACCCAGAATTTCAGAATCTGGTCCGCAATAAGAATGAGAGTAATCAGCAAAACCGCTTTATTCCCTTTGGACATTATTAACCTTTTTAGTTCAGATGCGCAAAATAGTAAAAAATGATGATAAAAACTGTTACAATAGAAGCATTAAAAAGCCCTCCATGCAGAATGGGGGGCTTCCTATAACATCTCAGGCCTTTTTTTTATATCTATTGCAGACTGTATATCAGGAGCAAGTAACGTTCAGAAAATTTCCATCCCAGCAATACCAGCTTTCTGTTCCGAAATATACCGGGCACTTAACCCTGCCGTTGTGCTGGGTTTTGCTCCATTCAACATTAAGGTCATAGAACTGCTGGACCGAGGTATTGTACCAATGAATCGTATAATATTCATTTAGTGTATTGCTTGTCTTGCCGTATTCAATATAGCTATCCTTATACTGATCGCCGGTTTTTACATAAGTGCATTTGATTGTACCAACTTCTGTCCCTGTTTTTGTCCAGTCGAGCTGAAGGACTTCAACCGGATTCGAGGGGCTGTAATTCAATATCCACTGACCACTGGTTCCATCGAATTTTGATGTTCCTTCAAACCAGAGGAAATCTTCATAACCTCCTGTTCCTCCCTTAGTGATATACATATTCCAGACTACATTGGCAGCAGTGATCTGCCCGGTTAGCCTGGCGTTATACGATTCACCCAGCACCGTTGCAGAATAGCTCCATTCCCAAGTATGATTCTCAATATAAACCGGATCCTGGCTGGCTGCCAGCTGGAAAGCAGTAACCGGAACCGCAAGGGTTGTATACATTATTGATTTCCAGAAAAGCGCAATGCCGGCTGCGAATTCCCAGTTACTTTTATTGGTCCCTTTGGGAATTGATATTTCGACATCACCCTTTTTCGCTTCTTCAAAATTGCTGAAATCAATAGCCATTGTTCCTGCAGGCGGAATGGCAGGAGGATCTCCCGGATCACTTTTACAACTGTGCATAAGCACAACTGAAAGCATAAAAACCAGAGTAATTATTAATGACTTTTTCATGTCCGTTTTTTAATTTAGTATTTAGATTAAACGATTAATGCCTTAAAAAATTATTACAGGGTTGCAAAGATATGGTATTTTGACATTATGCAATGCTTCATGTTTAATTATACGTTTAATTATGTAATTAGGTTACATTAATGAACCTGCTTATCAATTAAATATACTGTTTTTATGCTCCAGTGAACAATTCATCACAAACAGTGCATTTAATAATTTGTCCCGGTCATTTCATATTGATCCCGGGTATAAGGGTCTGGCTTATAAAATGCTCAAATTGCATGCCAAAGGGACTAATGATTGATAGGGTTACTAAGAGGGTAATTAAGCTCAGATAGTCCTGAAAACAGAATCCGAAATCAGGATAAGCATCATCGCAAAGCTGTAGGTGTTGAAAACAATGAATGCATTACCGGTATTCCGGGATTGTTTTGAACTAAAAAGATATCTGAAGAATAGCAGTATAAATATTATTGTCAGAATTACTAATACTGTCTGAAGGCTATTGCTCAATAAGCCTTTGATTAGACAAAAACAATTAAGGCAGGCGGCCGAGAGAATTACCCACAAAGAAACCAGGTATTTAATCTGTTTTTCAGTCAGGTAATCATATATAGTCCTGAATCCTGCTAACTGGTATTCTTTGCCATACCTTAGCAGCAGCAACCAGAAATGAGGTATCTGCCATACAAACATAAAAGCTGAGAAAAACAGAATTTTACTATTCAGGACTGTTCCGCAGGCAGAAGTATATCCGATAAGAGGCGGGATAGCACCTACAACCGCTCCGGGAATTATTGCCAGTAATGTTACTTTTTTCAGAGGAGTGTATAACAGGTTGTATAAAATCACACCGGTGCAACCCAAAGCAAACGGAATTAACCCGTTTAAAAACAGCAGGCAGCTTCCTGAAAAAATAAGTAAAGAAAACACTATCAGAGTGGAACCATGGGTTATCTTTCCTGAAACGACCGGTCTATTCCTGGTTCTTCCCATCTTTGCGTCCTGTTCCCGTTCAGTGAACTGATTTAAGACAGCCGATCCAGCAGTAAGCAGGAAAATTCCCGGTATCAGGGAAAAGAATTCCGGGCAAAATGTATTCCTGCAAATAAAATACCCTGTCGCTGATGAAAATGCCACAGCAAATGACAGTTTATACTTTATAAGGCTCAGAAAAACCCTGAGGTTAAGGAGGTGATTATTTTTCTCCGGCAAGAGTCTTAAGATAATCAATTATTATTTGAATATCATTCTCGTTAATAACATCCTTGTATGAGCGCATCAGACCTTTATTATATCCGGAGACTATTTCAGAATCAGGATCATAAATGGAATTTTTAATATATTCTTCGTTAACTGTAACTGATTTTTTGGTGTTCCCCGACAACACGGTTGTTTCTTCACCAAAGAGATTCTTAAAAGATGGGCCCACAAGCTTTGTTCCGTCGAGGGAATGGCATGCAATGCAACCGGTGTTTCTTAAAAGAAGATAGCCATCCGGCTCAGGTGCGGCAGCGGAATTTTTAAATTCACTGAACCAGGCATCATATTTATCCTGCTCCAGTACCCTTGCCCTGGATAACATTGATGAGTGAAGCAATCCGCAATATTCCGTGCACAGGATCTCATACTCCCCAACCACAGTAGGTATGAACCAGAGATAATTACTATATCCCGGAATCGCGTCCTGCTTGACCCTGAAGGCTGGTATGAAAAGGCTGTGATTTACATCTTCCGATTTGAGGTTCACCCGTATGGGTTTGTTGACCGGAACAACCAGTTCCTTTGACTTCATGCCATTACCATAGTCGAATTCCCATTCCCACATTCTTCCTATTGCTGTAATCGGCATAGCATCGTCAGGTACGTCGCGCATGGGAGCAAATCCCACCCAGCCAAAATGGAACATTATGAGTACCAAAATGATCGGTATGGTGATCCATAATGCTTCGAGCTTGTTATTACCGGTGAATTGTTGTGCTTCCCTTCCCTTTTTTCTTGAAAAGTGGATTACAGTATATATCATGAATACTGTAATTCCAATAATAAAAACCGCAGCAACTGAGAAAATGAAGAAGAATGTCCTGTCTACTCCTTCGGCCAGATTTGATGCACCTGTAAACATAAATTATTTTTTGGCTTTTATTATCGTAACAAATAATCAATAAATGTAATTAATATAACCAGAACGTATAAGACAAACACGCCCGTAATCACAAGTTTTAAAAACAGGCTCTCGAATTTCATATGCATGAAATAAGTGATCACGGTGCTGGCTTTGATGCTTGCTATGACGAGTGCGGCAGCAACAGTAAGGGCACCCAGATGCCAACCGGTAGCCAAAACTGAAATTGTTGTAAGTGTAAGCAGAAAAACCAGAACAACTGCATGAGAAAAATAGCTTGATACATGTGCCTCTTCTTGTTTCATAATCGGATTATTGATATCAGGTAATCAGGTATAAAAGCGGGAAAATAAAAATCCATATCAGATCGACCAGATGCCAGTAAAGCGCACTGTTCTCAAGCAGCAGGTAATGCATTTTGTTCACCCTTCCTGTTTTGATCTTAACCATGTTGATGGAAAGGAGCACCATTCCTACCAATACATGAAGAGCATGCAGTCCTGTCATCATGTAATAAAGACCGAAAAACAGAAGTTCACCGTGGGGCAGATTCTTCAATACTTCAGATCCGGGATATAACTTGAAATGAAATTTATGCGACCATTCAAAGTACTTATTCATCATGAAAAGCGCAGCCAGCAACAATGTCACAAAGACCAGGAATAATGCAAGGTTCCTGTTATTCTTCTGCATGGCTGTAAGCGACATGGCCACGGTCATACTGCTGGTCAGGAGAAAGACAGTGTTAAGGGTTCCTATCAGGGCATTCAGTTCTGCAGCCGCTGCATGAAAATCAGCAGAATATTTTGCCCGGAATACAGCATATACCAGGAATAATCCACCGAAAAGAAACAATTCGGTAAACAGGAATATCCACATTCCAAGCTTACCGGTTTCCCTGTCCTGTTGTTCAATATAGTTATCCTGTCCTGACATATTTATTATTCGGATTTGTCTTTGGTACTGCTTCCAAACAGATATGGTCTGGTCTTTATTTCCGGGATTTCATCAAAATTCTCATGAGGAGGAGGTGATGGAATCTGCCACTCGAGTGTAACTCCATGCCATGGATTAGCAGGTGCAACAGCCCCATGTTTATTACTACGGACAAGGTTAAAAACCATCAGCACTAAACCAATTAAAAGAATAAATCCGCCTATTGTGGAAATAACCTCTCCGGTCTGAAACTGCGGAAGGTAATCAAAATACCTTCTTGGCATACCCTGGATACCAATTACGAACTGCGGAAAATAAAGAAGATTGAATCCTATAAAATTAAAACCCCAGGCGATATAGGCAATATTGTTATTATACATCCGGCCGAACATTTTTGGATACCAGTAATGTATGCCTGCAAAAGTTGCAAATCCCATTCCTCCGAAAATGATATAATGGAAATGTGCAACCACGAATGCCGTATCATGTACCTGAATATTTGCTGCCAGGGCTCCAAGCGTTAACCCTGTAAATCCGCCTATCATGAAGAGGAATATAAATGATATTGCATACAACAGCGGAGGCTTAAGGTCAATCGATCCGCCATACATAGTGGATATCCAGTTGAATACCTTGATTGCACTGGGTACGGCAACAATAAAGGTAAGAAATGAGAAAAACCATCTTGATCCATAGCTTATGCCGGCAGTAAACATGTGATGTCCCCAGACAAAATAGCCGACAAACGCAATAGCCAGACTCGAAAACAGAATTGCAGTATATCCAAATACAGGTTTCTGGCTGAATGTCGGAAAAATTTCAGTCACGATGCCCATAGCGGGAAGGACCATTATATAAACAGCCGGGTGTGAATATATCCAGAAGAGGTGCTGGAATAACACCGGATCTCCTCCCAGTGCAGGATCGAAAAAGCCGATGTTTAAAACCCTTTCGGCAATAACCATCAGTAGGGTGATCCCGATAATAGGTGTTGCAAGGACCTGAATCCACGCTGTCGCATATAATGACCATGGGAATAGTGGCATTCTGAACCAGCCCATTCCCGGTGCCCTCATCCGGTGAATCGTAACTATAAAATTAAGGCCGGTAAGAATGGATGAGAATCCCAGGACAAAAGCTGCTGAAAGGGCAAATATCACATTGGTGGAAGACTGAGCGCTATAAGGAACATAAAAAGTCCAACCAGTATCCGGAGGTCCGTTACCTGCAAACTGTGAAAGAACCCCAAGAATTGCCCCGATGAGGAAGAGATAGTAAGAAAACAGATTAAGTCGTGGAAAAGCGACATCTTTTGCCCCTATCAGAATAGGGAGAAAAAAGTTGCCAAAAATAGCAGGCAGGGCAGGTATTACAATCACGAAGATCATAATAACACCATGAATTGTAAACAACCCGTTATAGGTCTGGGGCCCCATTATGGTCTGACCAGGAGCAATCAGCTCCATCCTCATCAACTCTCCCAGAATAACAGCAATAAAGAAAAATACCGTGATGGTATAGAAATATAAGAGTGCAATCCTTTTGTGGTCGGTTGACAACAGCCAGGATAATATTCCCTTGTATTTCCCCTTGTACTCGAGGTAACTAATGTGAGTTCCGGATTCAGAATTACTCATATCGGTTTGATTATCATTTTTTTCTCTTTTTCAATAATAAAATTATGAATACTGCCAGGGCAATTAATAAAATAAATCCTCCTATAATCCTGGTTACCTGAAGTGTATAAGTATGACTGCTTGGATTATAAGCAAAGCAGTATTCAAGGATTTTGTTTATGGTGGGGCGCGCAATTCCTTTCTGTGCTTCAATGATTGCCATTTTTACATCGAACGGAAGAAATGTTAAACCATAAAGATACCTGGTTATTTTCCCCTGGGGGCTCAGTATATAGATTGCAGAAGCGTGGGCAAAATCAAGTCCCTGTGCTTTGTATTTGTATCCTATTGCTGAGGTTATTTCATTGATATTTTCCTGAACCCCGGTTAAATAAATCCAGTACTTCTGATTTTCCTTGCTGATTTTCTGTACAAAATTTACTTTCTTTTCTCTGGCCTTTTCAGGTGTGTCTTTTGTATTGAAGCTTATGGTAATTATCTTATAGTCGGTTCCTAAAGCCAGATCCAGCTTGCTGACAGCGTCTGCAACACCGTCCATTAACGGACTGCAAAGATTCGGACAATCAAAATAAACAAAGAACAAAATTGTCGGCTTGTCAATAAGCTGCCTTAAGGTTACAGTATCGCTGTTCTCATTCAGAAACCACAGATCCAGAGGGATAGTGTCGCCAAGCTTCTCAACTATTCCAATTTCAGGATCCTGTTTAAGCAGCCCTGAACTGGCAGTTCCCTGACCATTCAGGTTTAAAGTAATGGCTGTAAGCAATAACAACGGAAATAATTTCTTCATTAGGATAATATTATTTTTTAACACTTTCTTCCTCAGAGTATATTCCTGCGATCATTAGGGATCCTCCCATAAGAGAGATGTCCTTTAAAAGGGCAATCATTGTCACTGTAGGATCCACATGATTGATAAGATGAGGTATGTGGATTGTCACAATGAAAACAAAAAGCAGGAAGGCAAGCAGTAATGTTGAGATTTTCACAAGTTTCTTTGTTATTATGCTGATGCTTGCAGCAATCATGAATATTCCTGTAAGGATCATAACAAAAGCAGTTTGAGGAATAAAAGAAGTCAACATGCCCATATAGTAATCCATCATTATGAAATGATTGATCCCGAACACAGCAAACGGGAGGGCAAACAAGATTCTTCCGATCGTAGTTATTTTGTTCATATCCCAATAGTATATAATTCTATGAGTTATTTATCTCTTCTTTCGGATCGTTTGTGACTGATTTTCCGATTATGAAAATATCACGGAGTTTGATTAGCACAATGATAATGAAACTCCAGACACTAATAAGCCCTATGCTGAAAGCAAGAATTACCCATACCGGAGCCTTGCGCACTGTGTTCCACATCGCTCTTTGCTCCCGCAGGCTGACTGGAATAGTTTTTTGGGCAGCGCACAGAATAGTATCTCTGGAGACGGATCCAAAAACCTCTTCATCAGTGAACATGGCGCTGATTTTAATATTTCCGGCAGTGTCTCCCGGCAAGTCATGAGGGATTCTGAATGAAGCTAATCCATCTTTACCGGTGATTTTTTCCTCGTCGAGCAGAAGCAGTCCAAAATACCTGGACACATAAATCCTGACCGCAGCATCGGTAACAGGGACGGTTAAATTTTCTTTTACGGCCATAGCGGCCAATGTGATAATTGTATCTCCCGGCCTGTACGACAGATTAAGCTTAATTTCAGCACCGGGATATGCCGTGGAGGTTATGACCGGCATGATCTCCTGCTTGTATGTACTATTAAAACTCCTGAGAAATGATATGACGTTCCAGATATCATTTGATGAAAGAACAGATCTGAATGAAGGCATTTGTCCGCGTCCGGTTGTAACTTTGTAAAAAATTTCCCCGTCTTTATTGTGCTGGATTTTTTCGGTAGCCGGATCTCCCGGAGGTGGTACAAGTTTAATGAAATTTGCCTTTCCAGGAGTTCCATGGCAGGATGCGCAATTGATACCGTATATTTTTTCTCCTGCTTTTCTGGTCTCATCATTAAACGGGAAAGTACTCAGCCGGCCTTGCCTGTCTTCGGGAACTATCCACTCACCCTGACCAAATAAGGCCGAGGCAAAAAATTGTATAAAAATGATAGTCAGGAGAGAATATCTCATAAGGATAAGATTTTACATTTTTACACTTCTTTGATTTCCTTTTTTATTTCATCCTCAGCTACCTCCCAGATAGGAATAACCGGGAATAACTTGGACAAAACCGTTATAATAATCAGTACGAGCAGAAATGATGCTGTTGTCACCATAACCTCAATCAGTGTAGGTTTGTAGACTATCCACTCAACTGGTACATTCTGAACTGGCAGATAGGGATGTGCCTGGGGAGGAACGACAATTATATAGCGTTTCAGCCAGGCAGCTGCAAGCATGATGATTGAAATCACCAGCATGGGAAGTGGTTTCCGGATACTCCTGAATAACATCAGAAATACAGGGATGACCAGTCCGCCCAGCTGAACCCCCCAGAATAATAAAGCATGGCTGCCGGCGAAAAGCTCTTTGAGATGAATTGCATCCTGTGTTTTAAGTTTGTATCCTGGAACAAGGAACTCATTGAGGTTGAAATATATATACAGGACTGAAACAAGAATAAGCACCCTGCCCATCTTTTCAAAATGATCTGTGGTCAGATACTTTTTCAGGTCGTAGCTTTCCCTGAAGAAATACATGGCGATTATTACTGCAGCTGTACCTGAAACGAAAGCTCCCGAAACAAAGTATGGCCCAAAAATGGTACTGTCCCAGCCGGTTCTTGGGGTGAACGCAAAAAGCCACGAAGTAATGGTATGAATGGCAAAAGCAGTAGGAATAATAAGAATCAGCAAAATCCTGACAGCCTGATTCAGTATCTTATATTGAGCTTCATGATGAATCCATTTGAATGACAGAATTTCATAAGCTTTAACAAGAAATGCCGGACGGTTGGCCAGTCTGCTCCTTGCAATTGCGAGATCGGGAATAATTGGGAGGAACCAAAGCAAAAGACTAAGGACAAAATATGTGGTCACGACCGACACATCCCATAAAATGGGTGACTGTACACGGCCGAAAATAAACACATACGGCAAACGATCGGGCCTTCCCATATCTGATATGATCACCAATCCTGCCACGGCAGCAAATGCAACTGCAATGATTTCTGCTATCCTTGCAATCGGTTTTACCCATTTTGCACCAGCCAGTCCTAAAACACAGCTGATAAGCATTCCGACCAGACTGGTGGCAACAAAAAATACGAAATTGGCGATATACATTCCCCAGCTTGTGGCATCGCGCAATCCGGTTACACCCAATCCTTTTCTGAGCTGGATTGAATAGGCAAAGATACATGCGCCAAAAGCAATAACCAGGAAAGTCATCCAGACAATAAAGCCCTTGCTTAGTCCGACGTTTTTTAAAATGTCGGCAGAGATTGAATCCAGCTTTTTATTATACTTACCCGAACTGAAAACCGATCCAGTCATAGCATCAGGTATTAGGTGATTTCTTTATATTCAGTTTCAGGACCCCTTTTAAAATCGAAAAGCCTGTTTTTCGGAGGAAGGTAATAAACCCTTGGCTTGGTCCCCAGTTCAGCCATAAGCCTGTAACCGCCATTTTTCTCCAGCAGTTCCTTCAGATTGACCGTCTCTTTTGTAGTACCATTGGTAACTGCATTTTCATTTTCATCGCCAAAATAATATACACCATTCGGGCAGGCAGAAACACAATAAGGCAGTTTATTCTCCCTTAACCTGTCGGAACTCATGAGGCATTTTGTTATTGTTCCTTTTTTCTGGGGTATATTAAGCTCCACATTGTATTCTTTGCCTTTATCCCCTTCAACAACAAGTGGCTCATGCCAGTGAAATGTTCTGGCTGAATAAGGACATGCAGCCATACAAAATCTGCATCCGATGCATCTTTCATTGTCGATCAGCACAACACCGTCCTGCCTCTTGAATGTAGCATCAACAGGGCAGACTGAGACGCAGGGAGGATTGTCGCAGTGCTGGCATGGCTTTGGCATGAAATAAGCAGGTGTATTCGCTGATTCCTTCATCACCAGGGTATTAAGGTGGTATTCATATGGACGAAGGTGATGAGCTTCCTGGCAGGCTTCTACACATTTTCTGGCATTCCGGCATTTTGAAAGATCGATGACCCAGATCCATTTCCTTCCTTTTATGCCTTCTCTTCCCCTTGTCTGGAGGGCTTTAAGGTCGGGCTTAAAATCCTTTACCTGATCCCGTGGAATTTCAACAAGCCTGTTATCTTCAGTAAGCACCTTTATTGTGCCCGAACTATTTTTGGATTTTTCAAACCGGTATCCCGCATATATGGCAGCTCCTCCTGCAACTGAGGCAGCTCCCACGATACCGACTTTTTTCAGAAAATCACGACGTGATGATTCAAGTATTTCATCAATTTTCGTCTTTTCAGAACTTTTCTTTTTTAAAGGCATAATGATATTTTTGAAAGATCCGAAAACTAAACTGTATGATGATTTACATATCAGTTCATTGCTGTGCTATGCTTTTGAATTTCTTTACTGTATATCCCGTTCCGGTAATGGCATCCTTAATTTTGACAGTATCAACCATCGCAGGAGAATACTCAATAAAAGCATTACCGTCAGTATGTGAAGCTTTAACAGTTTTGACACCATCGAGGCGACTTACGCTTGCCTGAATCTTTTGTTCACACCCCGTACAGGTCATTCCGCCGATTGAAACTTCAATGACCGAAGTTTCATTTTTCAAACCGGCTCTTTCAGTTTTGTTATCTCTGCCGCATGATAATATGAGTAAAGCAGCAAAAATGAAAGTAAGGTAATTTGTCGCAGTTTTTTTGGACATATTCAATAAATTTAATTAATAGGTAGTTACAAGGTTTAGTGTCTATAAATGTATAAATAAATTTAAGTTCGATTTCCAAAACTTACAAAAAATCATCAATGAAACAAATTTTTAGCCTAAATTGAACAAAATCCATCAAAGTATGTTAATGCTAAAAACTCGATCAATGGAACGAAGAAATTTTTTAAAAAACCTTGGAATTGGAGTTGCTGCAACTTTTGTCGCAGGTAAATCCATTGCAGGAGATTTAACCAAATCAACAATTTTTACCATGGAAAACTTTAATACACACGAATTTCCGGCATTACCTTACGCCTATGATGCTCTTGAGCCGTATATCGATGCCCGGACAATGGAGATACATTATGACAAGCATCACAGGGCATATTTCAACAATTTTGTGAATGCCATTAAAGGAACCGCCCTGGATAATCAGTCGATTGATAAAATATTCGCATCTGTTTCCGGAGCCGGTGACGCTGTGAGAAACAATGGCGGTGGTTTTTACAACCATGTTTTTTTCTGGAAAAACCTGGCTTCCAAATCGGCAGGACCGTCAGCTGAATTATCCGCTGCAATAAACAAAACATTCGGAACATTTGACAAGTTCAAAGAAACGTTCAGCAATGCCGCCAAAACAAGGTTCGGAAGCGGATGGGCCTGGCTTTACCTTACGGGCGATAAAAACCTTGCGGTCGGGAGTACGCCCAATCAGGATAATCCATTAATGGATGTGTCAGCAATAAAGGGAACTCCTTTGCTGACAATTGATGTATGGGAGCATGCCTATTATCTGAAGTACCAGAATAAAAGAGCTGATTATGTTGATGCTTTCTGGAATGTTGTGAACTGGGAGGAAGTCAGCAGGAGGTATCAGGAAGCAACCAGATAACACGCAATAAGGACATGCTATGGCATGTCCTTATTAACAGATCAAAAGAGACGTTGCATGCAGCGTCTTTTTCTTTTATGTATACAGGAATCTTTTTATCTTCAATGTCGCCGTCTTCTGGAACGGTACCGGCTGTAAAAACACCTTATTAATCTGGCTGAATTTGTTCACTTTGGCATTGACATATTCCTTAAGCTCTGCCAGCAACTCTTCCTTTTTTACCTCGTACTGCCGAGTCATATCCTCTTTAAGATTCTGATATTTCTTTTCGAGCTCTTCCATATTCAGGTGTACATATGCGACCAGCTTGCCTTTCTGCTGTATTACGAGAGATTCTGCAACAAAACGGAAATTATTAATAACTGATTCTATCTCTTCGGGGTAAATATTCTCACCGCTGGCACCAACTATCATGTTTTTAAGCCTTCCCTTGATGTAGAGGTTATTGTTTTTATCGAAGGTGCCAAGATCTCCTGTTTTAAACCAGCCATCGGGGGTAAGAACCTCTCTTGTCATTTCCGGGTCTTTGTAATATCCTTTCATCACGTTTGCACCCCTTGCCCATATTTCGCCTTCCCCGGTTTTTTTATCAGGGTTGTTTATTTTAAGCTCAATGCCATCAATTGCAGGTCCGGTAGAATCGAATACAGATTTTGCAGGATTGGCCCCGGCAAGCAAAGGTGAAGTTTCAGTCAGCCCATAACCAATGGCATATGGAAATTTCGCCTCGATCAGGAATTTCTCAACACTCTTATTCAGTTTAGCTCCTCCGATACCAAAAAACTTCAAATGGCCACCAAAGGTTTTGTAAAGCTTCTTTCCTGCAACGGCATTCAGTTTTTTTCTGATAAATGATATTTTGTACAGGATTCTTAAAATCGCTTTATCATTGAACGTGGGGAGTATTTTGTTAAAATAAATCTTCTCCATTATCAAAGGTACTGTCAGCATAACCGTTGGCTTTACTTCAGCCATGGCAGGAATAAGAACTGCCGGAGTGGGAGGTTTTCTGAGATAATAAACACACGCCCCGCCTAATACCGGTAGTATAAGACCGAGTGTATTTTCATAAGAGTGCGATAATGGCAATACCGATAAAAACTTGTCGCTTTCATCTATCGGTTGAATTACCTTTCCCTTGAAGGCATTAAAGACAATGTTTTTATGGGTCAGCATTACACCCTTTGACCGGCCGGTAGTACCCGATGTGTAAATGATTGATGCCAGATCGTCTTCGGCTACTTCATAAGTCTTTTTCGGCTCTGCAAATGGATCGAATACGATTGTTCTTTTATCTGAAAACAGTACTGAAAAATCTTCAATAAGAATAGCCGTTTTAAGGTCATCTGATTTAAATCCCTCAAGTCTTGGCAGCAATGAAGTTGAAATAAAGAGAGCCTTAGCTCCTGAATGGATGAGAATATTAGCAACCTCTGTCGCTGAAAAATCGGGCAGAATGGGAACAACGACGGCTCCCATAAAAGTTATTGAAAAATATGCTGAACTCCAGTTTGGCATATTATGGCTGAGAAGCGCTACTTTATCGCCGGGTTTTATACCGATATTTTCAAGTAATGCTGTAAGTGCACGGATTTCTGCCTGCGATTCAAAATAGGTTTTTGGTTTTTCGCCTGCGAAAGCATACGCATTATGATTTCCAAATTTCCGAACGGTCTCATTGAATATAGCAGGAAAAGTCAGGAGAACACTGTTTTCTTCCATTAGAAGATGCCGGTTTTAATTATCTTATGAGAATACAAAGATACACTATTTAATTGGTATCCTGTTAATAACATGTTAAATATTATATTATTGTACGGATAACAGGGTCAAATAAAAAACAATTTTCATTTAAGTTGGTTAAATTTGTATATGTTTAGTTAAGAAAGCTTATGACAACAGTAATCAGGGTAACAAAGGAATTTTCTTTCGAAATGGCTCATGCACTATGGAATTATGACGGACCCTGCAGGAATGTGCATGGCCATTCCTACAAGCTCTATGTAACACTTTCCGGTGTTCCTGTAAATGATACACAGAATCCAAAAAATGGAATGGTAATCGATTTTACTGATCTTAAAAGTATTGTGAAAGAAAAGATTATCAATGTCTTCGATCACGCTGTTACGGTATCGGGAAGTTACGACAAAAAGAGGCTGGATGCGTTTAAAACGATTTTAGGGAATGTAATTATTGTTGATTATCAGCCAACATGTGAAAACCTGGTGTCGGATTTTGCTTCCAGGATAAGAAAGCATCTCCCCGGTAGTGTCGTTTTGCACAGTCTTAAACTTTACGAAACAGCTACCTCATATGCAGAGTGGCATGCTTCAGATAATGAATAAATTCAATATGTCAGACAATCAATTAAAAAAACTGTTTTTACTGGATGCCTATGCGCTGATCTTCAGATCGTACTATGCATTTATTAAAAATCCGCGCATGACATCCAAAGGGATGAACACATCAGCGATTTTTGGATTTCTTCTCACTCTCAGAGAGGTTCTCCAGAAACAAAAACCAACTCATATAGCAGTTGTCTTTGATACCCCTGCACCGACGTTCAGGCACGAAATGTTTAAAGAGTATAAGGCCACCCGTGATGAAACTCCGGAAGATATCAAAAATGCTGTGCCATGGATTAAAAAGCTCCTGAAAGCATATAAAATACCAATGATCGATTACCCGGGATTTGAGGCCGATGATATTATTGGCACCCTTGCAAAAAAAGCTTCAGACAAGGGTTTTGTGACCTACATGATGACTCCGGATAAAGATTTTGCCCAGCTTGTTTCCGATAAAATATTTATGTTTAAGCCTTCAAGAAGCGGGAACGAATCCGTAAAGTGGGGAGTTGATGAAGTAAAACGTGAATTTTCGGTGGAACGGCCGGAACAGGTAATTGATATCCTGGCCCTGATGGGAGATACGGCTGACAATATTCCCGGTGCACCCGGAGTAGGTCCCAAAACAGCAATGAAACTTATCTCGGAATTTGGTTCTGTTGAAGAGGTGTTCAAAAATTCCGGCAAGCTTAAGGGCAAGCTTAAAGAAATTATTGAAAACAACAGGGAACAGATCGAACTCTCAAAAAAGCTGGCAACTATTGAGCTTAATGTACCTGTCGACATAAAGGAAGATGAGCTTATTGTTGAAACACCGGACCGTGAAAAGCTGAAGAACCTGTTCAGCGAACTTGAATTCAGGACCGTAGCTTCTGAAGTACTTACGGAGATTGATAAAACAGCAAGATCTGCGGAACCGGAAAAAGCTGCAGCATTTCCTTTCGAAAGCACTCAGGGTACCCTCTTCGGAGAAGGTTCAACGCCACCACAGGTTTCTGATATGGCGACAATCGAATCGGTAGGCCACAAGTACATTCTTCTTGAGAATGACAAAGAGCTGAAAGATTTTGTGGCAAAAGCCTTAGACCTAAAAGAGATCTGTTTCGATTCGGAAACCACCAGTATTAACCCTCTGGATTCAGAATTGGTGGCACTCTCATTTTCATGGGAAAAAGGTTCCGGCTATCTGGTCCATTTTTCAGAATCCCGGGAAGAAACAAACGGGAAACTCAAAATCCTGAAAACTGTTTTTGAAAATCCTGATATTGTGAAGATCGGTCAGAATATGAAATTTGATATTCAGGTTCTGGCGAATTATGGAATTGAAGTAAAAGGGACTCTTTTTGATACAATGATCGCCCATTACCTTCTCGAACCTGATCTGAGGCATAATATGAACTTCCTTTCAGAAACGTACCTTTCTTACAGTCCTGTTCATATTGAAACGCTGATCGGAGAAAAGGGGATTAACCAGAAGAATATGCGTTCTGTTCCTGTCGACAAGATCAAAGAATATGCTGTGGAGGATGCCGATGTGACATGGCAGCTTAAAGAGGTATTTAAGCCAAAACTAAAGTCTGAAGGATTATCGGAACTTGCCGACACAATCGAGATGCCTCTTATCAGGGTACTGGCCGACATGGAACGAACCGGGATAAAACTCAACCGCGAAGACCTGAAAACAATTTCTGCCGACATGCGTGAAGAGATTATCACTCTTGAAAAAGAGATTTATTCCCTTGCTGGTACGGAATTCAATATTTCTTCCCCAAGGCAGCTTGGAGAAATCCTTTTTCTGAGACTCAAACTTGACGAAAAGGCA
>Ga0208980_10000572_pt1 | contig 21021 bp, 15 predicted proteins | sample WetSurMetagenome_3_FD_187993 | JGI IMG/M metagenome (GOLD analysis project Ga0208980, IMG submission 187993) | Wetland microbial communities from Twitchell Island in the Sacramento Delta, sample from surface sediment Aug2011 Site A1 Bulk (version 2) | ecosystem: Environmental > Aquatic > Marine... | reverse complement strand
GCGGTCGCGTCCCCGACGCCGGACCCGTTCGTCCCGGCCGCGCCGGCCTTCTCGGCCGGATTCATGACGGCCAACAACGCCGGCCAATTCACGGGCGGCCTGACCGACACCAACGTCGGCGGGACGGTTGGCCAGGGCTTGGCGGTCTCCGGCACCTACTCGATCGCCTCGAACGGAAGGGGGACGTCCCTGATCACCGCGGGCGGCCTGACCAACACCGCGGCCCTTTACCTGATCTCGAACAATTCCGCCTTCGCCGTCGGGCTCGATACTTGGGGGACAGGGCTCTCCATCTTCTCCCCCCGTGCAGCCGGGCCGTTCAGCCCCGCGTCCCTGAACGGTCATTATGCGCTCACTCTCAGGGGCACGTTGACCTCGCCAGGCACCGATATCACGGGTCAGGTCCTGCTCAACGGGCTGGGCAATCTGGCCGGGGTGGTCGATGTGAACGCCGCGGGTGTCCTTTCCATGGACGTCCCCGTCACGGGATCCTATACGGTGAGCTCCACGGGACGGGGGACGGCGACGATCAGCAGCACCGCCGGGACGTGGACGGTGGCGCTGTATTTCGCCGACTCCGGGACGGTCTATCTGCTCGGTACGAGCCATCCCTCGAACGGGGTCCTCGTCCGGCAGTACTGATGCGGCCGGGCGCCGGCCCGATGGTCGAAAGCCGCTAGATCAAAAAAAAAGGGAGCGGCTTATTCAGCCGCTCCCCCGTTGGAGCCGTATTTGACGCCCCCGGCTCTCCGGGGGTGGCGGTCCTTAGTACCGCTGGCTGCCGAAGCCGCCGGACCTCGGAGAGTCCGTGCGCGGCTTGGCTTCGTTGACCTTGGCCGAACGGCCCTTGAGGTCCCTGCCGTTCAGCATGGAAATGGCCTTGTCGGCCTCTTCCTTCTTCGGCATCTCGACGAAGCCGAAGCCTCGGGATTCACCGCTGAACTTGTCCTTGATGACGGCCGCCTTCGACACTTCGCCGAACGCCTGGAAGGTGTCCCTCAGGTCGTTCTCGCTGACAGTGTTGGACAGATTGCCCACATAGATATTCATTCTCGTCTCCTTTCGACGATGGAAAGACTCTCCCGAGCCTTCCCGGTTCCTAAAGATGTTTGAACGCCGTAAAGGAGAGGAGTGGTTGACCGATCAGGGCCTCTGGCCCCTTCCTTTAGCCATTCAGGTGTTGATAGAGGAGGTTACCCTTTGCCTATTAACAGAGGCATTATACCACGACCCAGGCCGCGCCGATAGGGCGGGGAGGCTCCCTTCTTCATAACACGCTGATTACAAAGGAACAAGAAGAAAATTAATTAGTCCCGCTCTGGATCGGCCTAACCCCACCGGTTAGGGATGAAGCCCCAACGTATTGATTTAAAAAGCCTTTGCGGCCTTGACACTCCCGCCCATTTCGGTTACCTTACTTATCCCTCCAGGCGATCGGCTTGCCTGCCGTCCGCGCGGTCCGCGCCGGGCCGCCGGCCGGATCGCTCGGCTGGGGAACCTTCCCGGAGCCGAGCACGATCCGGGAGCGACGGAACATTCATCCAGATCCGCAGGAGGATTCATGACCGCCCACAAGATCTACTGGACGGAGACCGACGAGGCTCCATACCTGGCGACCTTTTCTCTTCTCCCGATCATCCAGGGCTTCACCAAGGGGACGGGCGTCGAGGTCGAGCTGAGCGACATTTCGCTGGCCGGCCGGATTATCGCCAACTTCCCCGATCATCTGACCGAGGCCCAGCGCGTCCCCGACAATCTGGCCATGCTCGGCGAGCTGGCCCTGACCCCCGAGGCCAACATCATCAAGCTGCCGAACATCAGCGCCTCGCTCCCGCAGCTCCAGGAAGCCGTCGCGGAGCTCCAGTCCCAAGGCTACAAGCTGCCCGACTATCCCGAGGCCCCCAAGACCGAGGCCGAGAAGGAGATCCAGGCCCGCTACGCCAAGGCCCTGGGCAGCGCCGTCAATCCCGTCCTCCGCGAGGGCAACTCCGACCGCCGGGCGCCCCTCTCGGTCAAGAACTTCTCCAAAAAGCACCCCCATAAGCTGGGCGCCTGGAAGCCGGACAACAAGGCCCATGTCTCCCACATGTCGGGCGGCGATTTCTACGGCAACGAGAAGTCCGTGACCGTGGACAAGGGTTTCGATTTCCGGATCGAGGTCCGGGGCAGCGACGGCACAGTCAAGGTCCTCAAGGACAAGCTGACCTCGCTTCCCGGCGAGATCCTCAGCGGGACGTTCATGAGCGTGAAGGCCCTGCGCGCCTTCTTCGCCGCCCAGATCGAGGACGCCAAGGCCAAAGGGCTGTTGCTATCGCTCCACCTCAAGGCCACGATGATGAAGGTCTCCGATCCGATCATGTTCGGCCACGCCGTGTCGGTCTTCTATCAGGAGGCCCTGGACAAGCATGCCTCGGTCCTGAAGGAGATCGGCTTCAATCCCAACAACGGCCTGGGCGACCTGTACGCCAAGATCAAAACCCTGCCCGAGGCCAAACGGGCCGAGATCGAGGCCGACATCAAGGCCGTTTACGAGAAACGGCCGGCCCTGGCCATGGTCGACTCGGACAACGGCATCACCAATCTCCACGTCCCGAGCGACATCATCGTCGACGCCTCCATGCCCGTCGTCGTCCGCGAGTCCGGCCAGATGTGGGGCGCGGACGGCAAGCTCCACGAGACGAAGGCCATGATCCCGGATCGCTGCTATGCCACGACGTACAAGACGATCATCGAGGACTGCCAGAAGCACGGCGCCTTTGACCCGGCCACCATGGGCAGCGTCCCTAACGTCGGGCTGATGGCTCAGAAGGCCGAGGAATACGGCTCCCATCCGACGACCTTCGAGATCCCTGTCGCCGGGACGGTCCGGGTGATCGCGGCCGACGGCAAGGTCCTCCTGGAGCACCAGGTCGAGACCGGAGATATCTGGCGGCTCTCGCGGGTCAAGGACATCCCGATCCAGGATTGGGTCAAGCTGGCGGTCAGGCGGGCCAAGGCCACGGGCGCCCATGCCGTGTTCTGGCTCGACCGCAACAGGGCCCACGACACCCAGGTCATCGCCAAAGTCGAAAAGTCCCTCAAAGCCCTCGATACAGCCGGCCTCGAGATCAAGATCCTGGCCCCGGTCGAAGCGATGCTGTATTCGCTGGAGCGGATCCGCAAGGGCCTCGACACGATCTCGGTGACAGGCAACGTCCTTCGTGACTACCTGACCGACCTGTTCCCGATCCTCGAGATCGGGACTAGCGCCAAGATGCTCTCCATCGTGCCGCTGCTCGCGGGCGGCGGACTGTTCGAGACGGGCGCGGGCGGCTCGGCCCCCAAGCACGTCCAGCAGTTCGAGAAGGAGAACTACCTGCGCTGGGATTCCCTGGGCGAGTTCTCGGCCTTCGCCGCCTCGCTCGAGCATCTGGCCGGCACGTTCAAGAACGCCAAGGCCCAGGTCCTGGCCGAGGCCCTCGACACGGCCATCGCCAAGTTCTTGGACAACAACAAGTCGCCGGCCCGGAAGGTCGGCCAGATCGACAACCGGGGCAGCCACTTCTACCTGGCCCTCTACTGGGCCGAGGCGCTGGCCGCCCAGGACAAGGACCAGGAGCTCCAGGCGCGGTTCGCGGGCGTGGCCAAAGCGCTCGGCGAGAAGGCGGCCGAGATCGACGCTTGTCTGCTCTCGGTCCAGGCCAAGCCTGTGGACATGGGCGGCTACTACCATCCGGACAAGGCCAAGCTCGCGGCGGCCATGCGGCCCTGCGCGACGCTCAACGCGATCATCGACGCGCTGTAGGGCGCGGCGGGGCCGGCCTTTCTTCCGGTAAAATAAAAAGGGCGCTTCCGCTGCGCGGAAGCGCCTGGACGATTCAGATCGAAGCGGCGATCAGAATGCGAAGCCGACCGTGGCCGACCAGACGCCGTTCTTGAAGTCGATGGACTCGATGCCAGAATCGAGGATCTTCTGCAGGCCCATGCTGTAACGGGCGTCAACATGGAAGCCGCGGCCGAGCTGCAGGCCGGCGCCGAAGATGGCGCCGTAGTCGTTGTTCTTCAGAATGGCCTCCTCAGTGGGCATCGGCTCTCCCATGACCTCGAGCTTCTCACTGAGCTTGAAGCCCACGTAGGGACCGGCGAAAATGAACGGCTGGAGGCCGCCCGACCCGAGCTTGAGCTTGAAGAGCAGGGGGATCTCGATGTAGTCGCCGTAGAGCGTCTCCTCAACGGTCTCGTCGATGTCGACGTACTCGAAGGTGGCGCCCTTCATCGTGTACAGGACCTCGGTCTGGATGGAAAAGGACTTGCTGAGGTTGAAGGCGATGAAGATGCCGCCGACGAACCCGACCTTGGTCTTCAGGGTGTCGCCGATGTCGTTGACGTCGGCGCCGGTCGGCTTGGCCATGTTGGCGCCGGCCTTGATCCCGAACTGCACGCCGGCCGCGGCGGGCTTCGGAAGGGCGAACAGACAGGCGAAGGCCATGATGATGAGAACAGTTGTCAGCTTTTTCATGTTGCCTCCTGGCATTGACTGATATCCGGACGCGTTTCTCGCGTCCATGTGCCCACTCTAGCGGCGCAGCGATCTCCAGGCAATCGCCGGAGGGGAGGATTCCCTTGGGGATAATCCCCCCCTCAGGGGGTGAGGCCGGAGCGGGATCCTCATCGTCGCCCCGCCTGGATCGAGCCGGGGCGGAGCCGAAGCGCAGAAGCACCGGCGGCATTGCCATTTTGATCCCCGTTGGCTAGAATCGGCTCGGGTCGGATCGATCCCGACAAAAAGACGGTCAGTCGTCGCCGCCGGGAGGTGAAGCCACGATGAGCCGCACGAAGAGCCTCGTTCAATTCCTCCTTCTGATCCTCGCCGTCACCAGTTGCACTTCGGCCAAAAGGGCGGCCCCGAACGCTCCAGGCGTCGAATGGCCGACGTCGGGCTGGCGCACCGGCCTTCCGGAGGATCTTGGCCTCAATTCGCTTAAGCTTGCCGACGGGCTGCTGGCCATCCGGAAAAAGGGTCTGGACCTCCACAGCCTTATCCTCGTCCGCCACGGCGTCATGGTTCTGGACGCCCACTTCTATCCCTACGACGGAACGTCCGTTCACGACCAAGCCTCGGTGACCAAGAGCATCATGACCACCCTGATCGGGATCGCCGCCGACCAGGGCCGGCTGACGCTCGACGATCCCATGCTTTCGTTCTTTCCCGGGCGCGACATCGCCGATCGCGACGCGGCCAAAGAACGGATCACGGTGCGCCATCTGGCGTCCATGTCCTCGGGGCTCGACTGTACCGCGGCCAACGACGAGCAGACCCTGAAAGAGATGGAGCGGAGCCCCGACTTCGTGCAGTTCTTCCTCGACCGCAGGATGGCCGCCGAGCCGGGGACCCGATTCGTCTATTGCAGCCCCGGGATGCACCTGCTCTCGGCGATCCTGCAAAAGGCCACCGGGATGACGGCGCTCGAGTTCGCCCGCCTCAACCTCTTCGAGCCTCTGGGCATCCGGGATGTCATTTGGCCCACCGACGCCCAAGGCTTCAACCACGGCTGGGGCGATATCCATCTTCATCCCCGCGACACGGCCAAGATCGGCTTCCTCTGGCTCAACCACGGTCAATGGGACGGGCGGCAGATCGTCTCCAGATCGTGGGTCGAAAGCTCCGTCAGGACCCAGATCAAGACCGGCCGGGACGACGATTACGGCTATGGCTGGTGGATCACCGGCGATAAGGGCGAATACGCGGCTATCGGAAGAGGCGGCCAGCGCATCCAGGTCTGGCCGTCGATCGACACGATCCTGGTGATGACCGGCGGCGGCGTCGATATCGACGACATCGAACCTTTGATCGCACCCGCCCTCGTGGACAAAACCAAGTCTCTGCCGGCCAATCCCTCAGGGGCCGCCCGGCTCGTCGAGGCCCTCGCGGCCGTCGCCGCCCCGCCCGCCCCTAAGCCGGTCCCGCCCCTGAACGCCACGGCCCTGAGGATCTCCGGCCGGACGTTCGTCGCCGACGCAAATTCCCTGGACATCGAGGAGTTCAGCCTCGAGTTCTCTGATGAGGCCGGAGCTATCTTTCGGTTCAGGCACAGCGGCGGGAAGCTAGACGCCTGGCCGATGGGCCTCGATGGGATCTACCGCATGTCCGAGGGCCCGTACGGCCTGCCGCAAGGCTTGCGCGGAGAATGGACTGACGAGAAGACCTTCGCCCTGGAATACGACAACATCGCCAACAACGACCACCTTCTACTCCGGCTGGGCTTCGAGGGCGACCGCGTGACGGTCGAGAGCCGCGAGACGGCCCACGAGCTCGGCGTCCGTTTCGAGGCGCGGGCGGCCCGTCGTTAGGCTCGTCCCCGGATGGTTCAAGCGGCTTTCTGAAGTGGGCCGCGATGGCCCCTTCTGCGAACACCCCTGGACATGGGCTCCCGCGGGGTCACCGCCGCATCATTGACATTCGGGGCGATAGTCCTCAGAATGCCTCTTCTGAGAACAGGAGGTCGCATGTCGCCAGCCCAGCATCGTGTCGCGTTCGCTTTCGTCCTGGCCACGGTCTTGCTCACCGGTGCGCCCATGAGCGGTGACCCGATTGTCGTCAAGCCCGGAGCCGTGGTCCTGCCCATTTCCGGCCTTGCTTTAGATCTCCCGGTCGATCGCCGGGCCGACTTTACCTGGAGCTTGTCCGCCAGTTACGCACTCTCCGACAACGGGACGTCCTTTGACGGCCGCGATGTCATTGACGAAAAGATCAAGGATAAGCTCGTCGCCGGAAGCTGGGTGCAGGTCGGCCACTTTGACGCGGGCGACTGCAAGGCCACCGTAGGCGCGACCGAGTTGACCGATGCCTGGAACGACGAGCGTGATTTCTACGGCCTCCACTGGTGCCTGCGCGGCGGTACGTTCGACTTAGGTGCCGATATCGGCAAGGTCCCGGCGGTCGTCATGTGCGCCCACAGCGGGGAGAGAAAGGACCTCCTCATCCACCGTTTCTTCATCGACCTGCCGCAGGAATCCGCGCACGAGAACATCATCGCTGCGCTGGCGAAAACGACCGTGCTCGAGCGCGTCGCTCTCGCCTGGCAGCAGGACGCATGGGCGGCCGTCAAGCCGCGACAACGACCCGAGGTCCGCAACCGGGGAGACGTCGAGCCTGTGCGCACGGTGACGCTTGCGAAAACCGGCCTTATGCTCGCCCTGCCCGAAGACGGCTGCATCTGGTTGGTGCGTAAACCTGGTGAGGATGATGCCGTGGACTGGCTCGATCTTATGGCGCCCGGCCTGAACGAAGTGACCATCGAGGTGGCGCGGGTGCCCAACACCACCTGCCAGCAAGTTTTCGATGGCATCACGACTGAAAAACGTTACGATGCTCCTCCGGTAAATGTTCCCGAGGGCTGGACGGCCGGCCCGACGCTGGTTGTCAACGGGCATCTTGAGCGGGTGGTTTGCCGTTCTATCGGGGGGAGTGCCGTCCTGGTTGGGCTATTCAACGTGCCGGACCGGGGGCGCGGCGCCGGCGATTTCACCATGCTCGCTCCGATGCTGGCGGCGATCGCAAAGGCCGCAGACGCGCTCTGAACGGTGAAAAAAAGTCCTGGGGATTGGGACGGTAGGCTGCCGGGCTCAAAGGTTAGCCTGCCCCCTCCCCTCATGAGTTATCGGTCTGTTTCTTGAATCAGCCTTCCCGATGTGCCGGCGATCCATTGGGATGATCGAGGACGAACCGAGGCCTGCCAATCCGCCGTCGCAAGCTCCCGCCCGTTGGCAATTGGGCCATTGACACCTTCGCGGGGCCGGGATATCTTCATTTTATGAGGGGAAGGGCTGATTTAGAGTCCAAAGCCGGCGGATCCATGCCGAGCCAAAAAAGGAATTTCCTATCAAAGGATTTATTTTGATGATCAAGATGAATATTAATGCCTGGTTTTTAAAAAGAATTTCAGCAAAACGAAGATCAGAAAAATGTTCCTGCTCATTCCGCTTTCACTCCAATGTTCTTACCCTGGCTGCGATTCTTTTAGTTGTTTTCAGTCATTGTTCTGAAAAGGAAGATATTCTCCCTGAAGAAGCGATGCCAAAACAATGGGTAACCTTGCTTCCAGCCGAAATCTACTATTCCTCGCCGGCCTTAAGTGTCGATGAAAAAACCGTTTATATAGGAACATCTACCGCGCTTTTCGGAACCCACACGACAGGTCAGGTATTTGTTGCGATGGATGCTGCGACAGGTAGCGAACGCTGGCGATTACCGCTCGGAAGAAGTGAAGTTCGTTCCTCCCCGGCAATTGCTTCCGACAATTCAATCTATTTTACCGTCGAAAATCATGACCCATCAAATAGCGTCTTTCTGGGCGATGAGCTTTGGCATGTTTCTGCCGAAGGCGATCTGCTCTGGAAGTATAATATCAATCCCGGCAGATTGACTATTGATGTCGGCCAATCTTCACCTGCGATAGGATTGGATGGGACCATTTATGTTGCCGGGGATAGGCTATATGCTATCAGTCCTGACGGATCTCTGCGTTGGACCGCTTTTGGGTCTACAAATGAGATGTTGCGGAATGCTCCGGTTATCGGGAAAGACGGCACAGTTTACTTTGTGTATCACAACATTCCTCTTACTGCGCTCGATCCCGACGATGGTTCTGTTATCTGGACCTGTTCGCTGGGTGTCGAGGATCATTGCATGGCATCACCGGCCATTGATGCTGACGGGATTATTTACGCAGCCACTCAGCCCGGATTGCTTTATGCCGTTTCACCAAATGGACAACTCGTATGGACATTCGATCTGGCTTCGGTCGGCTTTGCCGGGACATTCCGGTCTTCACCTGCGATTGACCGCGAAGGATCTATCTACTTCGGCATCAATGCCGGCAATCCATCGTCTGCTTTTTTTGCTCTGAACCATGATGGTACGTTAAGATGGAAATTTGAGCCGGCTGACCTGCCTGATGATGTTCCTGATAGCCATTTTGATATTTACTCATCCCCGGCTATCGGTTCAGATGAGGTCGTTTATTTCGGACAGGAGTTTGGGCGTGTCTATGCGCTCAAGGCGTCAGATGGTTCAGTCGTCGGAATGGCAACTACAAATTCTGGCATAACCTGGTCTTCTCCTGCAATCGATCGCAAGGGAGTCCTTTATATCAGCGATCTCAGTGGAAGGGTTTTTGCCCTTCAAACAGGCAGTCATGGATTAGATGCTCTGGCTGCCTGGCCAAAATATCGGTATGACAACCAAAATGCCGCACGAATGAACCAATGAGGCGTGCAGTCCTGTTGGGCTCAAACTCAGCTCATTTGTTTGAATGCCAGATCAGCGCAGACGAGTTGCCTTCCATCTGCCGGTTCAGCCGTTCTTCCATATCCGCGAAAACCATTTCGATCCCGCGCGCGTCAAGTTTTGGAGTCCGCTGCGGCGATTGAAGATCGCGCTGGTCGATCAGGGCCGGTTATGTGCCCTCTTCAGGGCCGCCGCGTAGGCGAAGCCGTAGAAATAACTGCGCCAGCTCTTCCCGGTCGAGCTGAACGCGTTATCCCCGAGGAAGAAGTCGAGGAGAGCCTCCCGCAAGCGGGTCAACTCTTTGAGGCGGCGCCGATGCCGGGGATCGGCGATGGTTAAATTGAGGAGTTCCAGCGCCCGGAGGACGGCCAGGCGACTATATTCGGGATTTCGCTTGTCGAGCCAATTGAGGGCCCGTTCGACCTCGCTCCCGACATTGGCCAGTTGTTCGATCAGGGAGAAAGCCTGCCACCGGCCGGCCGCGAGCGTTTCGTGCTGGGCCGGCGTCATTTCATCAATCCCGTGACGGTCTGAACGATCCTTTCGCGGACCACGGGATCATCGACGCCGCGAGAGCGATTCCCCTGAGAGGGGCGGATATTGATGACGGAGTCGAATTCGATCCGCTCCGACCCTTTCAGGTCCGGATAGATATTGATCCCCCAGAGGTTCTCCTGGAGGGAGCCGTTCTCCAGCAGGAGCGCTTCCTCGTCCGCATGAAGCTCTCCGTCGACGGCCATGATCTTCCGCTCGACGTCAACGACGGCTTTGACCAGATTTCCGAAGCGCCCTTCGGCCATGACCTTGAACTCACTTAAGGAGATAGGGGAGTCGATGATTTTCACAGTCTAAATATATCACAGATGGCGAGTGTCAAAAAAGCTCAGGGGAAACCGTGCCCGAAGCCGGCGATCCCAGGCCGAGCATGAAAACAATGCTTGCCAGCCAACAGGCGTTTGGCTAGAATCGGCTCAGGTCGGCCGCCATGGTCAGAGAGATCCCCATCACTTGGCCTCGGAGAAGACCTTATCGGTCCGTCCTGCAGTTCAAGATCACCCTTCTCGAGACGGATCCACCGGTTTGGAGGAGGATCCAGGTGCCGGAATACTATACGTTCTACGACCTGCACGTCGCGATCCAGGACGCGATGGGCTGGCTGGACTCTCACTTGCACGATTTCAAGATCCAGCCGCTGCGACGGGCTTGCCTGGACATTCGGATAGAATCCCCGTTCGCGCTCGACGACCTCGAAGAGGCGGCGCCGCTCCTCACGACCGAAGTGGCCGTAGCGGATTTTATTCAAGAGCCGGGGGACCGGGCGCTTTATGCCTACGATTACGGCGACGACTGGAAGCACGACGTCCTTTTCGAGGGGATCTTCCCCAAGGAGCCGGGAAAGAAGTACCCGGTCTGCCTGGCCGGCGAGCTGGCCGGGCCGCCGGAGGATTGTGGCGGAGTTCCGGGCTATTATGATTGCATCGAGGCCCTGAAGAACCGGGACAACTCGGAGGGCACGCTGGACTGGCTGGGCCGCTGGAGGCCAGACCGCTTCGATCCCGCGAAGATCAAGTTTTGGAGCCCGCTGCGGCGATTGAAGATCGCGCTTAAAGACTGACGTGGCGGATATCGCAGATGCCGTCTGCGAAGTTTGCAGTGAAGGCAAAGCAATAAGTCAAGGATTCGCCAGACACCGTCTGGCAAATCCAGAGCTGGCCTTCAGACGAAATCAAACTGTTTTGATTTCCCCCTTGACAAGTGCCCGCGGCGGGCTTATTTTATAAAAGGTGAACAAAATGGTAAACACATTGAGACGGGAATTGACCCTCCGGCAGGCCAAGGTCCTCAAGGCCGTCGAGAATTTCCTCCTCGAGCACGGCTACGGCCCGACCATCCGCCAACTGGGCGCGGCCCTCAAGATCCCCAGCCCCTCGGCCGTCCTCAAGCACCTCCAGAGCCTGGAGCGGAAAGGCTACATCAGCCGGGCGGACGGCGAGATCCGGGTCGCCGGGCTTCCGGCCCTCATCGAGAGCCAGGTCCGGGTGCCGGTGGCCGGGCTCGTGCCGGCCGGCGGGCCGCGCGAGTCGTTCGACGCCACGGGCGAGGCCATGGACGTCCCGGGCTGGATGGTCGGTCGCCGCCGGGGCAACGTCTTCTGCATCCGGGTCGACGGCAAGAGCATGATCGACGCCTACATCGACGACGGCGACCACGTCCTGCTCGAGCGGACCAACCTGGCCAACTCGGGCGAGATGGTCGTGGCCATGCTCGACGACGGCTCGGTCACGCTCAAGCGCCTGCGCCGCGACAACGGGCAGATCTTCCTCGTCCCGGAGAACCCGGCCTTCCAGCCGATCGAGGCCCCGTCGGCCAAGATCCTGGGGCGGGTCATCGGCATCATGCGCAAGTACTGAACGGGGCGGACCCCGATATCGAGCCCCTTCGGGGAAGGGGCAAAAAGAAAATCGGAGCGAGCGAGAAAAAGGAGGAGAGGTGTCTCTGTCGGGAAACGGGCGGCGCTACATCGTCCACGTCGACATCGACGCCTTCTTCGCCGCGGTCGAGGTCCTGCTCGACCCGTCGCTCGCGGGCAAGCCGGTCATCGTCGGCGGCCTGCCGCACGAGCGCGGCGTGGCCTCGACCTGCTCTTACGAGGCCCGCAAGTTCGGCGTCCACTCCGGCATGCCGCTTCGCGAGTGCTACAAGCTCTGTCCCGAGGGCGTCTTCGTCCGCGGCAACTTCCAGGTCTACCAGGCCTTCTCCGAGCGCTTCTTCCGCGTCCTCCACACCGCGACCCCGGACGTCGAGGAGGCCTCGCTCGACGAAGCCTACCTGGAGCTGACCCGGTGCGGCCACATCTATCCCTCGTTCGCCGAGGCGGCCCGCGAGCTCAAGCGGCAGGTCGAGCGCGAGATCGGGGTCACGGTCTCGGTCGGGGCGGCGCCGAACAAGATCCTGGCCAAGCTGGCCACGCGCCGGGCCAAGCCGGCCGGCTTCTTCGAGATCCGCGAAGGCGAGGAGACAACCTACCTCCGCGACCTCGGCATCGAGGCCCTGCCCGGCATCGGCCCCAAGGCCCAGGTCGTCCTGCGCCTGATGAACATCCACAAGCTCGGCCAGCTGTGGGACCTGCCGCGCGGGACGCTCCACACCCTCTTCGGCCAGGGCGGGGACGATATCTACCTCCAATCGCGCGGCCTCGACAGCCGGCCGCTGGTGACGCGGACTCTGCCCAAGTCCGTCTCGCGCGAGACGACCTTCCTCGAGGACCTCTGGGACAAGAAGCTCCTCCTGGCCCACCTGGCCTACCTCTGCGACCGGCTGACCCTGGCCCTGCGCGAGGACCGGCTCTACGCCCACGTCATCGAGGTCAAGGCCCGCACCGCCGACTTCAAGACCGAGATCAAACGCCGCCTGGTCCTGTCGCCGCTCCAGGAGATGGGCAAGATCTACAAGATCGCCGAGGAGCTCTTTCTCGAGCTCGTGGCCGGCTCGCGGCTGGCCCTCCGCCTGGTCGGGGTCAAGGCCTCGGAGCTGGTCCGGGTCCGGCCCCTGGCCCTCTTCGAGCCCTACTCGGAGCGGCCGGAGCGGCTCGGCGGGGCCATCGACCGGGTCCGCGACAAGTACGGCTTCGGCGCCGTCCTGACGGCCCGCGAAAAGATGCTCGACGGCGTCTACGCCTTCGACCCGCGGCGGGGCTACGTCCTCAAGACGGCGTCCCTGACGAAGTGACGACGATGTTCGTTCCGCTCCGCATCCATTCCGTGTACAGCCGGGGGAAGGGGAGCGTCACGCTCGAGGAGGCGGCCGGCTGGGCCGCCGGGACGAGGCTCCCGGCCGCCGCGCTCGCGGACTTCGGCAACATCTACGGCTGGGGCAAGTGGAAGCGCCTCGCGCCGGCCGGCGGCTTCAAGCCCCTCTTCGGCTGCGAGCTCGACATCGGCGGCCGGCGGTTCATCTTCCTGGTCAAGACGCGCGAGGGCTATTCCAATCTCATGGAGATCTTCAACCGCCGCGAGGTCCGCGACGCGTCGGGATTGGTCGTGATCTACGTCCCCGGGCGGGAGAATGGAGAAGGGACCGGGGAGGGGCTGTTCCCGAAGTGGGAGAGCGAGGGAGGCGCGAGAGAGGGACTGTCCCCGAAGGGTGACTGTCCTTCTGGAAATGCGCCGTCCGGCGCCTGGCCCAGCGAGGCGGCGATGTTGGCCGACCTCCGCGAGAAGGCCGGGCCGGGCGACCTCTATATCGGGGCGGAGTTCGCCAACTTCCGGCGGATATTGGAATCCAGGACGAGGGAATCGGGGACACAAGATTCCCTCCCTCCCGACCCGCTGGCCGCTCTGCCCGTCGTCTGGGTCAATCCGGTCAAGTACCTGACCAGCCCGGAGCGCCTCGTCCTCCTCCACGCCATCGAGAAAAAAACGCCCTACCCGCCCGAGCGGGACCGTCTCCTGGGCAAGATGAAGCTCTTCGGCCCGGACCAGGAGGCGCTGGCCCTGCGCCGTTTCGGCGACGCCGCCAAGGACGCCTTGGCCCGGACGTTCGACGTCGCCGAGAAATGCGCCTTCGTCTTCGAGAACGTCATTCCCAACCTCCCGGCCGACCTCTTCCCCCGGAGCTTCCGCGAGGTCGTCATGGAGCGGCTGACGGCGGCCACGGCCCTGACCTGGAAGGAGCGCCAGCGGGCCCGCCGCGAGCTCGCCGCGATCGAGCAGTCGGGCTTCGGCCCCTACTTCCTCGTCGTCCACGACATCGTCGAGTTCGCCCGCCGCCGCGGCATCCTGCACAACCTGCGGGGCTCGGGAGCCTCGTCCTTCCTGGGCTGGCTGCTCGGCCTCTCCCACGTCAACCCGATCGAATTCGACCTCTATTTCGAGCGCTTCCTCAACCGCGGCCGGCCCGACCCGCCCGACATCGACATCGACTTCGACTCCCGCCGCCGCGACGAGGTCCTGCGGTATGTTCTCGAGCGCTACGGCACGGGCCGGACCGGGGCGGCCTACGTCTGCTCGCTGAAGGATTTCGGCGGCCGCTCGGCCCTCTACGAGACGCTCCGGGCCTGGGGCGTGCCGCCCGAGGAGGCGAGGGGCCAGTCGAAGCGGGTGCCGTACTTCGCCGAGCCGTCCAGCCTGCGCCTGGCCGCCCCGGCCCCGGGCCGGCTCGACGTCTGGAAGCTCGCCGCCGGGCTCCAGGACGTCTACCACGAGATCTCCCTCCACGTCGGCGGGGTCATCCTGACCCCCGGGCCGGTCGAGCGCTACCTGCCCCTCGAGACCTCGGCCAAGGGCCTGCGCATGACCCACTTCGACAAGGACGCCGTCGAGGACCTCCGGCTGATCAAGCTCGACCTCCTTTCCGTGCGCGGCCTGGCGGCCATCTCGGAGACCAAGGAAAAGCTCAAGCTGCGGGCCCTGCCGCCGGGGGACGCGCCCACGTACGCGGCCCTGCGGGCGGCCCGGACGGTCGGCTGTTTCCAGGTCGAGAGCCCGGCCATGATGAACCTCCTGCGGCGGATGAAGCCGGCCGACATCCACGAGATCACCCAGGCCCTGGCCCTGGTCCGGCCGGGGCCGACCGAGAGCGGCATGAAGGAGGCGCTCCTGCGGCGCCGCGGCGGCCGCGGCCGGTCCGGCGCCTCCGCCGTCCCCGAGGACGCCTTTCTGGCCCGCATCCTGCCCGAGACCGGCGGCATCCTCCTCTATGAGGAACAGGTCATGCAGATCGCCGAGCGGGTGGCCGGCCTTCCTCCGGAGGAGGGCGATCTCCTGCGGCGGAGCCTCCGGAAGGGCCGGGGCGGCGATCCGGTCCTCCGGACGAAGTTCGTCCGCGAGGCCGGCGAGCGCGGCTACGCGGCGCCCGAGATCGAGCGGCTGTGGAAGACCATGGAGAAATTCTCCTCCTACTCCTTCAACAAGGCCCACAGCGCCTCCTACGCCGCCATGGCCTACCAGGCCGTCTACCTCAAGGTCCACCAGCCGGTGACGTATTTCGCGGCCGTGCTCAACGCCGGCGGCGGCTACTACGATCTTCCGGAGTACGTCGCCGAAGCGAAGCGGAACGGCCTCCGCATCCTCGGGCCGGACGCCAACCGGAGCGGCGCCGGCTTCGCGGTCGAGAACGGCGCCATCCGCGTCGGCCTGACCTCGATCAAGGGGCTGGGCCTCAAGACGATCGAGCGACTCCTCGACGAGCGGGCGGCCGGCGGCGAGTACCTGTCGGTCGAGGACTTCCTGGCCCGGATGAAGCCCGGCAAGGCCGAGCTGCTCACCCTCATCAAGGCCGGCGTCTTCGACGCCCTCGAGCCGCGCCGGACGCGCCAGGTCCTGCGTTACTTCCAGGGCCTCGAGCACATGGAGGAGGTGGCCGACATCGCCTCGGACGAGAAGCGGCGCATGCTCTTCGAGGCCCTCGGCTTCCTGCCGGAGGGGGACGACCTCGATCTCTACCAGGGCAAGCGGCCGGAGCTGCGGGTCAAGGACCTCAAGGACTGCGCCGGGACCCTGGTCGAGCTCGTCGTCCGGGTCGTCGACGCCCGCCAGCGGGTGACCTATGGCGCCCGGCCCGGCGACAACGGCCAGGGGAGCACCGGCGGGCCTGGCGGAGGGAACGGCGGCGGGGGCGACGACGAGGGGCCGGAGATGGCGGAGGAGGAGCGCGGCGGCTACGGGGTCGGGACGAACGGTGCAAAGTATTTTTACATGTTCGAGGACGAGACCGGCCTCCTCGAGGGCATCGGCGAGACCCGCTGCGTCACCTGCGGGACGCCGCCCGTCTGTTTTCTCCGCGGCGAGGTCCGGAAAGACGGGGAGGGCGTCCCCAAGATGACGAAGTGTTCTTTCCTGAGGTCGTTCTAGTGCATGTCTGTTCCGAAGGACTGTCCCCGAAGGGGGCTGTCCCTCTTCGGCAGGAGTTTGGCATGCTTTTCGCTGTTAACAATGATACGGAGGTCGATATGAGCGGCTACCGGTTCTCAGCTTACGTGATCCGCGACATCGAAGGGTGGACGGCCGTCTGCCCCGAGTTCCCGGATTGCCGGGCCATCGGCGCGACGCACGAACAGGCCCTGGCCAACCTGCGGGATGTCATCCGGATCTATGTCGAGGACGGCCTCGGTGACGATGAGCCCGTGCCCCAGCACGCGAACCTCTCGTTCACGACGTTAAGCTTCTGACGGGGTCCCTCAGCCCGTCCGCCGGCCTTCGAGATGGAGGCGGTGGAGCAGACGATGGGCCGCCGGGGCCATCATGAGACCGACCACCACTAAAAAGACCACGCCCGAGAAGAGGGCGTAGAAGGACGCGAAGGCCTTTCCCCCGGCCGTCCGGACCGGGTCGACCGGCCCCATCCCCCCCAGGATCATGGACGCATTGAGCAGGGCGTCGAGCCAGGGCAGGCGCTCGAAGTGGTGATACCCCAGGACGCCCAAGCCGAGCGATGCCGCGATGATCAGCAGGCCGACCGAAACGTGCGCCATGATGCGCGCGGCGAACCGGCGGATGGGCAGGAGCGGCTCCGATTTGTGTTCGTACCTCATGGGCGCATTGTAACCCATCTTCGGGCCAGCCCCAATCCCCGCCGTCTTGACAGCCCGCCAAGCGGGCGATATAAGTCCTCTCATGTCACCTCTCAAACTCAAGCCCTCGGTCAGATCCGGTCTCGTCCTCGCCGTTTGCGCGCTCGTGGTCGCGGTGTTCGTGTCCGCCGCCTCCGGGCAGACGGCCAAACGTCCGATCTCGCTCGACGATCTGTTCAAGATCAAGAGCGTCGGCGGCCCCCAGCGGTCGCCCGACGGAAAATGGGTCGCCTATACGGTCGGCACGACCGACCTCGAGAAGGACAAGCGCAACACCGATCTCTGGATGGTCGGCTGGGCCGGCGGGGAGGAGATCCGGCTGACCTCGAGCCCCGACGGCGAATCGACGCCCCGCTGGAGCCCGGACGGCCGCTATCTCGCCTTCCTGGCCTCGCGCGGAACGGAGGAGGAAAAGAAGCTCGGGGCCCAGATCTGGCTCCTGGACCGGAGGGGCGGAGAAGCCTGGAAGCTCACCGAGGTCAAGGGCGGGGTCGGCGGCTATGCCTGGTCGCCGGACGGGCGGCGGCTCGTTCTCGTCGTGAGCGAAGAGGACCCCGCCGACGAGCCGGAGAAGATGGAGGGCTGGAAGCGGAAGACGACGCCGCCCATCGTCGTCGACCGTTATCATTTCAAGCAGGACCGCGAGGGCTACCTCAAGCGGTTCTGGACGCACCTCTGGCTCTTCGACGTGGCCGGGCGCAAGGCCGAGCCCCTGACCTCGGGCCCGGGCCAGGACGGTTCCCCCGCCTGGTCGCCGGACGGGACGCGGATAGCCTTCGCCAGCAATCGCGGCCCGGATCCCGACCGCAACCCCGACAGCAACATCTTCGTGATCGAGGCCAAGCCGGGCGCTGAAGTCCGGCAGCTGACCACCGCCGCCACCCCCGACGCCGCGGACCCGGCTTGGAGCCCCGACGGTCAGTCGATCGCTTTCCTGGTCGGCGACGAACCGCGCTTTTCGGCCTACAGCCAGAGCAAGCTGGCCGTCGTTCCCGCCGCGGGGGGAGCGCCCCAGATCCTGACCGCGGCCCTCGACCGCCCCGTCTCCGGCCCCCTGTTCTGGACGGCCGACGGGGCCAGCCTCCTGTTCCAGTTCGAGGACGATCGCGAGTCGTGCGTCGGGAAGATCCCGGCCTCCGCGACGACCGGGTCGGGCGGCGGGCCGGTCGAGAAGCTCACGGCCGGCCCGCGCACCGTCTCGAACATCTCCCTCGGCCCGGACGGCGCGATCACTCTCCTGTCGGGCACCGCCGACGAGACCGACGAGGTCTGGGCGCTCGAAAAGGGACAGCTGAGGCGGCTGACGCACCAGAACGACGCCCTCTTCGCGGGATTGGAGCTGGCCGTCACGGAAGCGTTCTCGTCCAAGAGCAAGGACGGCACCGTGGTCGACGGGCTCCTCGTCAAGCCGGCCTCTTACGATCCGGCCAAGCTTTACCCCCTGCTCCTGCGCATCCACGGCGGGCCGAACGGCCAGGACGACTGGGGCTTCAGCTTCGAGCCGCAGTTCTTCGCCGCCAACGGCTACGTCGTCCTCGCGGTCAATTACCGCGGCAGCTCGGGCCGGGGCAGCGCCTTCTCAAGGGCCATTTTCGGCGACTGGGGCCGCAAGGAGGTCCTGGACCTTCTCGGCGCGGTGGACGCGGCGGTGGCCCGCAAGATCGCCGATCCGGCCCGGCTCGGCATCGGCGGCTGGAGCTACGGCGGCATCCTGACCGACTACACCACCGCTACCGACCCCCGGTTCAAGGCGGCCATCAGCGGCGCGGGCAGCGCCCTGCAGCTGTCGATGTACGGCAGCGACCAGTACATCCGCCAGTACGAGCTCGAGATCGGCCTGCCCTGGAAGACGATCGACCGCTGGATCCGGATCTCCTACCCGTTCTTCCAGGCCGACCGGATCAAGACGCCGACGCTTTACATGGGCGGGGAGAAGGACTTCAACGTCCCGCTCATCGGCGGCGAGCAGATGTACCAGGCCCTGAAGAGCCAAGGCGTCGAGACCCAGCTCGTCGTCTATCCGGGCCAGTTCCACGGCATCTCGACGCCGAGCTATGTCAAGGACCGGTACGAGCGCTACCTGGCCTGGTACGACAAGTTCCTGAAGCCGGCGAAGTAGAGGTCGAGGCCGCCCGCCCCGGTTCAGCGCGCCGTCAGCTTCTCGATGGCCTCGGCGACCTTGGCCCGAAGGCTCAGCAGCTCGAGCGGGTCTTTCGCGTAGTCCTGGCCGGTCGTGAAAAGCGTCGTCGGGAAATCGAGGAGTTTCGCCGCGTCGGCGGCCGCGGCTTTGAGCTTGCTCTTGCCCTTGGCGGCATCGACGGCCTTTCGGAGCAGGACGAAGTACTCGTAGTCCTCGATGCCCTCGCGCAGGATCTCCCAGCGGACCGAATCGACCGGGCCGCAGATGTACTTGGTCTTGTCCTTGCCCGGTTCGCGGTTGGGCGGATAGAGAAAGCGCCCGTCGCCGTTGCCCCAGTGGCTGACCTGGCCGTAGGGGACGCCGTAGCCGACCGTGTAGGACATGGGGTCCTGCCAGGGATTTTGGAGGACGCCCGGCGGAAAGAGCGTCGGGCTGTTCCAGTAATCGGCCCGCCAGACGAGGATGCCCTTGAGCCCCCACTTGTAGGTCATCCATAGCCACATCCGCATGTTGACGGCCGGGTGGTCGATGAACAGCGTCACCCACGGGCTCTTGGGGCCGGTGCAGAGGTAGGACCAGAACTCGCGGCCCTTCGGCGCGAGCTCGGCCACCGCTTTGGGATCGACCCGGTCGAAGATGGTGCAGCCGATCTCGGAGACGTCCATGATCTCGGGGCCGGGCCGGTGCTCGGTGATGAAGCGGGTGAGATGCGGCGCGTTTCTGCGGATATTGAGCATGCCTTCGCGCACGAACGGATAATCCTTCGGATCGGGTTCGTCGAACCAGTAGATATACTCGCGGCCGAGCCAGCCGTTCCGGGCCAGGTGGTCCTCGACCTGCTTGAGGTATTGGCCGATCAGGGTGTCGTATTCGGGCGTGCCCTGGCGGAAGCCGCAGAACGTCCCCTCCTTGCGGCTGTAGAACGACCCCGTTCCGAGGCCCTCGAGGGGGAGGTTGTAGGCGTTGAAGCCGAGCTCGTCGAGGACGCGGCGGGCGCCCCGGTCGAAATCGCTGAAGTCCACGACGAGCTTCATGCTCTCCACCGGCGTCTCGAAGTCGCCCCCGGGAAGAAGGCTGTCGATCCGGGCCTCCGGACCCTTCGGCGCGGCCTGGAGAACGACATCGTCGAACCAGGCCGTCCCCTTGGTCGTGCCGCCGTTGTCGCGAAAAGCGGGGAAGAGGCTCAGCTTGAGGTACGAAGCTTCATCCCGGAGGCGCGGGAACTCGACCGTCTCTTGCTTCCATTCGGTCGCACCCTCAAAGATCCTCAGAAGGTTCGCGCCGGCGATCCAGGTCCCCTCGGCCGTGAAGAACTCGCAAAGAACGGTGCCGCGTTGGCCGGCCCCCGCCGTCTTGGCCCAGAAGGTCAGCTTGAGGGGCGCGCGCCCGGCAAGCGGGACGGGGGTGTCGTATTCAGCGGCGACGTTCTCGTCCACCGCGTCGTCGGCGATCTCGAGGGCCCGGCGTCCGCCGTGGACGCCTTCGGTGACGAACGTCCCGCCCTTCCAGAAAACACCCGTGGCGGCGACCTTCATCGGATAGAGCTCGAAGGGCGAGGTGGGGGCGAGGCGGTGGGCCCGCATGTTCTGGTAATAGAGGTCGACGACCGTCTCGAGCTCCTCGCGGGTTTCGAGGTTGTGATAGGCCTTGATGTCGCCGGTCGGCAGGCCGAACGAGGACCGGACGGAGGACTTGTCCGGGAGGGCGAAGCTCCGGACCGTCAGCTCGATCGGAACGCGGCAGGACCAGCCCTCGGCCGCGAGGCCGATCTCGCCTCTGTAGAGCCCCGGCGAGGCGTCCTTGGGAACGCGGACCGTGATCCAGAGCGGATGGTTCTCGCCCGCGGCCGCCGTGAACGGGCCGTCGTAGGGCGGCAGCGGGTCCGGCCACCAGCCCGCCTTCCCCAGCCCGTCCGTCGGCGTCGTCACGTCGACGTACCCGACATGACAGACCGAGATGTTCGCGGCCTCGATCGTCGTTCCCTTCTCGCCGACCAGGCGGCCGGCTGAGACGCGGACGCCGTCCAGTCGCAGCGTCGGGCTC
>Ga0208980_10000571_pt1 | contig 21036 bp, 12 predicted proteins | sample WetSurMetagenome_3_FD_187993 | JGI IMG/M metagenome (GOLD analysis project Ga0208980, IMG submission 187993) | Wetland microbial communities from Twitchell Island in the Sacramento Delta, sample from surface sediment Aug2011 Site A1 Bulk (version 2) | ecosystem: Environmental > Aquatic > Marine... | reverse complement strand
TGTTCAATGAACGAGTTGCGAACACCCCAATATACATTTTCATTCTCACTGATGCACGTCTTCTGCGGCAAGAACCATCATTTGACCTCAAGCGGAAGTTGAGAACGCTGGCTCCCATGCTATCAGCTTCAATGGAAACAGCTGCATTGATTTTCCAATGACTTTTTGATAGATTCTGTGGCACCAGTGGAGAGGTGGCCGAGTGGCCCGTCCTGTACAACAGGACGAGGTCTCGTCCCGCCAACGGCGGGACGGATTGAAGGCGCTGCATGCGATTTACGACCTACATATTGGTGAACGAAGAAAGAACGCGCACCTATGTTGGTCAGACTCAGGATCTGCAGCAACGGCTGAGATGCCACAACTTAGGACGAGTCAGCTCCACGAAGACACATCGTCCTTGGATCGTGCTGTACTCTGAACAATTTCCCGACAGAGCTGACGCGATGATCCGCGAACGATGGTTTAAATCGCGCCAAGGACGAATGAAGATCAGAACATTGATATTGGAGAGGTGGCCGAGTGGTTGAAGGCGCTAGTCTCGAAAACTAGTATAGGCGTAAGTCTATCGAGGGTTCGAATCCCTCCCTCTCCGCACCAGGAAAGCCGAGCCGTGGATGGTTCGGCTTTCCATTTCTCCAACACAAGCCTGCATTAAACCTCCACTTCACATCTGTAAAATGTAGAAACCCCTCTGTAGAAACCGTCTGGGCCCACCTTGGGCTACGTTTCCGCTTAAGGATTCTCGCTATCATCCGGCAGCAAATCCCTGATTCTCTCTTCAATTGAAAAGATCTGTGAACGTCACCCATGAATGTGAACACGATGACGCATGCTGGCATGTTGAGTGAACCTCTGTTGGCAGACAGAAGGGGGAATAAGCAACATGAAGCGAAGCATTACACGATCGATGGCAACTCTGGCAATCTTGGTTGCAGGTCCTTCTGCGAGCAACGCCACAACTTCTTACGAAGATGTCGCCGTCATCGTGAACACCAACAGCCCAACATCGGTTGCCATCGGCACATATTTTCAGAACGCGAGATCGATCCCAGCCATCAATATGATATACGTCGCAGTAGATACCGTGGAGGAAATTGACAGTACATCGTTCAACCTCCTCAGGTCGCAAGTTGAGAACTACATGACGACGAACAATCTCACCAACAACATCAACTACCTGGTCACAACGAAGGGCGTTCCGCTCAAGGTAAACAGAGGCAATACGTTTTCAACAACATCGCCATCGGCGTCCATCGAAGGCGAACTCATGCTCATACTCGGTGTCTACAATTCATACATTGGAGGAGCTGGTAGAGTTACATCACCCTACTACTACCAAACAGCACATTTTTCCCGGAGCGCGTATGGGATTTACCTTGTAACCCGGCTGGACGCATACACAGTCCAGCAGGTGTGCGACATGATCGATCGAAGCGGCCCCAACCTGAGCGTCAGCCCATCGACAACGTATGTGTTTGACCAGGACCCCGATTGGGATTCTTCCATTCCCGCCTTGAACAACTATCTCGTCACAGCAAAAACCACGCTTGAGGGAAGAGGAAAAGTGGTTGCTCTCGACCAGTCCACAACCTATATGACGAATCAAGCGACGGTGATTGGATACACGAGTTGGGGAAGCAATGATCACTACGCAAATTACTACACGACCTATGCTATTCCCCACAACACTTGGGCAAATGGCGCAATTGCAGAAACCTACGTCTCAACTTCCGGCCGTACATTCATGGCCCCGGCAACCTATGGACAGTCACTTGTAGCGGACCTGATCGCCGAAGGCATCAGTGGGGTCAAAGGGTATGTATATGAACCCTACTCAAGCGCCATGTCAATTGCGTATGTGCTGTTCGACCGATACACGTCGGGATATAACCTTGCCGAGAGTTTCTACATGGCCTCGCGATACATCTCGTGGATGGATGTGGTTATTGGTGATCCCAAGACGAGTATTGACGGGCCTGCTGCACCTCCACTGCCCATCCAACTGGGACACTTCGAGGCAAGGCACGTCGCAAATACAAACACCGTGCGCCTCACATGGGGGACGGTCTCTGAGACCAACAACTTTGGGTTCTTCGTGCAGCGTCGCGATTCCTCGTCTCAGGTCTTTGTGGATCTCCCGGGGAGTTTTGTCCCCGGCAACGGGACCACTCTGATTCCACGCGAATACTCCTGGCTCCACGAGAATATCACAGCCGGGAATTACTACTACAGACTGCGACAGGTGGATCTGGACGGGACAGTACACCACACTGATCCTGTGACTATCACGATCGATGTCGTTTCAGGAGTGGACGAACAACTGTTGCCACAGCAACTTGCACTTTCTCAGAATTATCCAAATCCGTTCAATCCCATCACGACTATTGCCTATCAGAACCCGATGCTGGGCCGGGTTGTCCTTAGAGTGTTCAATTCCGTCGGTCAGCAAGTATCCATACTTGTTGATCAAGTCCAAGCAGCCGGTTGGCATTCGGTGAACTTCCCTGGCTCAGACAAGACCATTGGTCTGGCAAGTGGGACATACTTTTACAGGATCGAAGTTGGCAACCAGGTGATAACCCGAAAGATGATCATGCTGCAATAGGAAAATGATTAGGCTTGAAGAACGAAAAGACTTGAACATCACAAACAGGGGACGAAAACAATGGTACGAGATGGACAGGAATCAAGACACGACGTTGACCAACACGAAGAGCGAGGCCCTAACGGCTCCCTGCATCCGCGGCTTGCATGGATGCTCTGCTACGAAGAAACACACAGTGTTCAAGAGGTCTGCCGGAGATTCAGCATCAGCCGGAAGACATTCTACAAATGGCTCAAACGCTACAAGCATTCCGGCAGAGACAGCACGAGCTTGAGCGATCAATCCCGCAGACCTCACAGGTTTCCTCGCGCAACACCGGAATCCAGTGTACTGTTGTTGAAACGGCTGAAAGAACAAACAGGGTTTGGGCAGCGAAGACTCAAGGCGTACCTCCAAGCCAAGTACAACATAAGCTTGTCTGAACGAACAATCTGGAAAATCCTGAAACGCATCGATGATGCGGAAAAGGAAGTCAGGTTGGCTCCGCAAGCATGTACCCAACCGAATTCGATATTCTCCAGAGGGGTGTAGGAAGAGATCCAGCGGCAATAATATGTTCCCTTCATGTTTGAACCACAAAGTCCCTGACTGACAATCCGGGACTTCCGTTCTATGTGCCTCCCCTCACACACTTGGCCTAGAGCCCACATTCCATGCGAACTCCACTCATCGGGAAAATCTGCTCAATGCTAGTTCAGTTGAGGAGACCCCTCAAAAGCGGCACCGATCAGCGTTCATCGTGCAATTGAAACGAGCAAAACGCCACCTTCGAACAAACCATTTCACGAATGTTACAGCCTACAGCCTTCCCGCCCAACATCATCTATATTTAGGTGAGCTTACGAGATGACTTGCCACTGCCTCCCCCGCATCTTCAAGCTACCTGCTTAGAAACTCATCCGACACAATCAGTTCACACATTAGAGTCTTTTTTGAGGTGGAGGTAACAATGAGGACAGTATACACTTTGATCGGTCTCCTGTTGATCAGCTGCGTCAGCATCGCTGTGTCGCAGTCGGATTATTATGTCGATCCCTCGAATGGAAACGACGCCTGGGATGGATTATCACCGACATATGTTTCCGGACTCGCTGGACCGAAAGCCACAGTGACGGCGACAATCACCGTTGCAGACACCAACGACGTACTGCATTTGGCAGACGCCGTGTATAGTGAGTCTGTCGTTTTCGATAAGAGTCTGGCGATGCGTTGCGGAGGGAATCCCTCATTCCAGAATCTCACTGTCACGAACAACAGTAATCTCTCTTTGAACACAAGCATTGAAGTTACTGGCTCGCTCACACTCAACGGTGGCTTGATTACTAATTATTGGAACAGCCAGATAGTCATCACTGGGACATCTCCTTCGGCACTCAATATCATAAGCGGCAGCATCAATGGGCGGGTGGTGAGGACGATTCCTGCAAACTCAACAGAGAGCTTCCAGTTCACTGATATTAACACAGTGCTGATTCCTGATGGAACTCAACCAACTACCGTTGTGTCCGTTTCTGCTGTTCAGGGCGAGCAGCCGCCTTATGTGACGCAAGGGCAGGCTATCAATCGCTACTACTATGTTTGGAGCAGCAACTCTATTAGTGGATCCCTGTGGCTTTCCTACGATGAGAGTGAACTCAACGGAATCTCTGAAAACGACCTGACTCCATATTGCTGGACTCCGGGTGCGACTCAGTGGCGGGCCTTCGGCGGCGTTCTCAATGCAGCCGACAATTATGTGGCTATTGGGGGTGCACCTGTAGACAACTGGTCTAAATGGACGCTAGGCAGCCTGTCTAACCCATTGCCGATTCAGCTCGCTAATTTCAGTGCGTTCGTCTCCAACGAAAGCGACGTTCAATTGAACTGGGGAACCATATCTGAAACGAACAACTACGGGTTCTATATCCAGCAGCGACATTCTTCTTCCAACGAATTCGTTGACGTATCCAACAGTTTTGTTCAAGGCCACGGAACAACGCTGGAGCCACAGGACTACAGTTGGACCCACACAGGAGTTCCGGTCGGGATATATTACTATAGACTAAAGCAAGTCGATCTTAATGGCACGATCCATTTCTCAGACGGACGAGAGGTAACGGTACTCTCCCCAACCAGTGTTGGCGAGAGACAGACGCCAACCGCGTTCAATCTGGCACAAAACTATCCCAACCCGTTCAACCCGTCGACGCAAATTCAATTCACGGTGGACAAGGCGGGATACACAACCCTGACTGTGTTTGATGTGCTGGGTAGACAAGCAGAAATCCTGTTTGCCGGGACAGCCGAGCCCGGAAAGCTCTATTCAGCCAATTTTGACGCTTCGCATTTGACCAACGGAACATACTTCTACAAGCTTGCAAATGGGGGGCAGACATCCCTCAAGAAAATGCTCCTGCTGAAGTAGTGCAGAAATTCAAACGCCTCGCGGCATTGCTGAATGTCGCGAGTCAGATCGTGGGCGAGAAAGCCGGACCAACAACGAAACTCCAAATCAAGAGGCAGGCCACCATGCTCGAATACTTCAAGAATCTGAACACAATTGACCCCTTGTTCCATGCCCTCGTGCTATCGAGGATTCGATCGATCCAGGAGCGCGAGGGATCCGGTTTCGTTTCCATCGACGCTCTCACGGAAGAGGATGAACTGGAAATCCTGAGGGAGTACTGCATGACACTCTACAAGGAGTACCGGACACTCCGAACAGTCTTCCTCGAGAATATGCAGGTGAGTGGCCGCTCGGTGGGTCTCAAACACAGCGCAAACTAGCACAGACAGTTCGTAGTCACTGAGGAGCACGTTCACGGTGCGAAGAGTGTCGCCCGACCGAACTCCGTTTTTGATGCAAAAGTCATATGATGTACAACGGTCCATTCCTGAAACCACTTCCACGTGAAGTTCATTATCTCAAAACTGCGCCTATCTCTTCAATCCGAGTACAGCAAAACATCCTCCGTCAGCTTGGTCGGTCGGACCAGGTTTGGAAGCATATGATGTGTTGCGTTAGGACGTGCCGAGATGCTTAACAGATACGCAGAGATAGACCGCTCACACATAGTAAATCTTGAGTGCTCAGAAATCCCAAAGGGCGTCCATTACCGTCACCTGAGACAAGTCCTTCCAATCAGGCCGCTGGCATCATGCGGGTGGGCCTCATCAACAAAAGAGAATAATTTCGGATTCAGTTTATTTTCTTGACATTTACCAAACCATTCGTTACAATTTTCCGGGAAAACGTAATCCTCCGAGCAAGACGCTAACCTGAGTTTTCCCGATATCCTCCGTTCCTTTGTTCATGATCTTCTCAACTCGTCGCAGGAAACCTCGAGCGCAACCGCTCGCGAATGACAATTCCCAAGTCCGCTCATCGTCCACACGCAAGTTACGAGGGGATGAGTCCCATGCACAGTGCACTTGATCAAAACAAGAGACGAATCAAGTTTGGAGCTGCACAACTCGCATACAGCTTCACCTCACTCCTCCGCTCCATCATCGGTTTGTGTTGCTGCATCCGACTAGCCAGAGAGATCCGGCTTCGTCGTCCGATTATTCAAGAGGTCGAACTCGTAATTTGCTCATTCTAGTACGGCTCTGTATGGACCGAGCGCTCCTACTTGTCTTTTCTAAGAGGTTTAGCAACCCCTGCCATCCAAACAGCAATTGACCTTTTCAAGGAGGTGACATATGAAGCACAGGGTTTTCATTCTCGTGTTGCTCGTTGCCTTTTCTTTGCTTTCGAGTACCTGCTGGGCACAGGGAATCACCGAAGAACTCTTCCCACAGTATTTTGGTGGAAAGAACGGCGCGACCACGAACACACTTCGAATGAACACGGCCTTTCGGATTACTCTTACCGGCCTGACTGCGAGCGCGGGATACAGATTCACGGCAGGCATGGTGAACAGTGCCGACGGCGTAACAAGCAATGGCGCTGGGATTGTTTATGTTCCCGGTATCACGGCCGCGACAATTAACGCTGGCACTTTGTCTGGGACCACCGAAGTCCTCACTACGAACGGTTCAGGCAACGTCACTTTCTGGCTCGTTGTGCTCACATCGGGAAATGCGAGATTTGAACCTGGCACTGCTACTGCTAATGTCCTCAGCCTGCGCGTTGGTTTGAACGACGGAGCTGGGGGCACGGCGATTGCCACAAGGATCACGAGCACTTCAACACTTGTCCCACTTGACCTCTCTTCGACAGCACGCACAGCGGGCATTGAAGACGATGGCGCGTTCATCGAGGGACATGCTACGGCTGGAGCTGCCGGAAAAGTGATCATGATATGGGACAACACCACAGGCACTGGCAGACCCCTTCATGGGTACATTTCTGAAGATAACGGTATCACGGAAACCAACGTACCCGCGTTCTATTCTGGCAATATTGTCGGGTCATCCGGTTCATATGGACTAGTAATGCCCAGCAACAATCCAAACGGTGTTAGGCGAATCGAAGCATTCAGCGCAAGCGGAACAAGTTCTTCGTTCTCCACCGACGCTGACGGTTCCTGGTCTTCTGGAGCACTCACAGCCAATCCTGCACGAGGACAGATCGTCCCAATCACTGCTGATGATGCCCCTCTCCCTATCCAGCTTGCTTCAATGACAGGCATTACCATCAGCAATAATGCCGTGCGGCTTGATTGGACGACACTCAGTGAAGTCAATAACTTTGGATTCTATGTGCAGCGCAGACATTCAACTGAGCAGAATTTTTTCGACCTACCTAGCGGCTTCGTCCCCGGTCACGGCACAACGCTTATATCGCAACATTACACATTCACGGACAACAACGCTGGTGTGGGTCGATGGTACTATCGGTTGAAGCAGGTCGATCTCGATGGGTCGACGATGCTGACCGATCCAATACAGGTGGATGTGCTCACCGGTGTGAAAGAAACCGCACCGAAAGAGTTCGCACTGAACCAGAACTATCCCAACCCATTCAATCCGTCAACCGAGATCAAGTTTTCTGTTGAGCAGAACGGTTCGACCACGCTGAGAGTGTACAATCTGCTCGGACAAGAAGTGGCAACCTTGTTCAATGGCATGGCCGAAGCGGGCAAGTATTACAGCGTGAAATTGGATGCAACCAGTCTCGCGAGCGGCATGTATTTCTACAAGCTCGAGAGCGGACAGAAGACAGACATGAAGAAAATGTTGTTGCTCAAATAGAGTTGAAGGTGAACTAGCCGAAACTGCGAACCCCGATCCCGACATCAGTCGGGATCGGGGTTCGTCATGTTCAAGAGCAATATCCTCCCGACTACCGGATCTTCGCCAGCTTCTCGATTGAACTCTCCGTCTTCCCTTCTCCCTTGATTGTGACCTGGTAGAAGTAGTAGCCGTTGGCAAGCTCATCGCCGTCGGCATCTCTTCCATCCCAGTACACTCTGTTGAAGCCAACGACCAACTGACTTTGAGGCACGGTAATCTCCTGAACTCGCCGTCCAGCGATGGTAAAAATCCGAATATGCAACTCCTCGGGTGGCCTGGCGCCCGTGAGCTCGAAAGTGAAGGACGTTCCGATCGAGAAAGGATTCGGGTAGTTATACAGCTTGAGGATGCTCATTTGATCCTGGACATCTACAAGTACTGCATGTTCAAGCGTATCAAGACTGCCGAGAGAGGTAAGTTCGAGAGAGCGAACCTTCAGTTCGTGCCGACCACTCGACAGTTGTGGGACAAATGTCAGTTCGTCGCCACTCTGGACATTCATCACCTGACCATCTGATGCTTCGGGGCCCGAATTGTTGAATTGTCTGTTATCTACAAGGAAGTCGATGCGTCGCGAGCCTTGTCCTCCTTCTTGCTTTGGAAGCCGGATGACAAGCTTGGGTTTCGCCGCTACATAGTCACCGTCCATCAATTGAACGCCGTCAGCAAAAAACCGAATCCCAGTCGCCGATGCCCCCACGACGTTGAACGAGTAGTAGGCATTGTTGTTATCAGGGACCAGATCTTTGTACTTCTTTGAAGGTGAGACGTTCACTTGCAATGTCACGCGGCGCGAGAAGTTATTCGTGGCAATGGAAATGTTCGTGGACTTCGTCCCGTTCACAGGAATCGTGTCGAGCATCGCCGACGCAATGGGACGAGCCCTGTTGAACTTGTCGAACACGGAGACGACAACCCGCGCACTGTCAACACCGTGGAAGCCAATGTTGTGGACCGTGACGGGCAGACTCAACCGGTCACCCTTATGAATTGTCAGATCCTGAACACCAACCGTTCGGGAACTTATTGCCAAGTCGGCGGGCGGAGTGAAATCCACCCACCAGTCCCGAAGAACTGGAGTGACGAGTGAATTTGCGGTGGACAGCAAGGCGGCAGATTTGAACCATGTGTAGGTCGGGCCGGATGTAAGCGCGTTCAAGAAACCTAGGTCAACGTCCGTACTGTCCCGCGACAACCACCTGAGTGTGTCAGCCACGCCATTTGCCCGAACTCCCAGCAAAGCTACTCTAATGTTTGTCCCAACCTGAGTTCCTCCATGCCGCCAATGGAATGAATCCCATTGCGAAGGGATGGTAATTCCATTTGACGCAATCGACCCCGAACCGAAGCTATAGTAATTGGGAACCTGAAGACTAACAACAGCACTGTCGTTCGTCAGACTCTCAAGAGCCTCACCAGGGTATCCCTTGCGCCCAATGAATGCCCACGATTGACCCGTCTGGAGAATTCGGAGTTGAGTGCTGCCGAGGGACTCAATTGCCACGTAAAGGCTTTCGGTGACATTGGTTCTTCCATCCAAGACTACGGCAATGGCGAAGTAGTTTCCAACAGAAGCATTTCGAATGAAGTTCTTCATGCTATCAGCATGGGCAGGCTGTGCTTGCACGTCGAAGTACCTGAACTCATACGCTCCATTGAACTCGTCGACCTTGAGAGCCATGAAGCTCCGTCCGACTACCCATTCATATCCCCACATTACTTGTTCGTTCAAGAAGAGCTGGCTGTACCGATGGTTTGAGAAGCCACCGCGATAGCCGAGCGATCGGGCCATCATTCGCAGCGTTGGGTTGGGAGCAATCGTGGCCCCGGAATCTGTCGCGGCAACCTGGAATAACTTGTCTCGTTCAAACTGCCTCCTGGTGTATTCCCGAACTCGAACATTGGGGCTTGCAGGCACCGAGAGTGATGTAACAAAGGTCGAAGTGACCCAGTTTCCCAAGATACCACCATCGATTGTTCTTACGCGCCAAAAATATGCCCGACCCAATCCTAATGACGGAGTAGTCCACTCGCCCTTCACTGCACTGGGGACAATCGGCCCTGATTGAATAAGAAATGGTGAGTCAAATGTGGCCACGGTATCCAGCTGGAAAAAGTACTGGAATCCTATCGAGTCCAAACCGAGAGGACTGGTTACCACAAGCGATTGCGGTCCGGGCGGCACAACCATGTTGTTCAGCGGTTTCACAACGTAAAGCTGGTTGGCATACACATACGTGTCGGACGCGGCAGAATTGTTCAGCTCATTCACCTCGGGAATGAGTTGCAAAGGATCGATAGATGCCGTCAGAGTGTGTCTACCCACTTGGTCTGTCGCATCCCATCTCACATATACGGAGTCAATGTTTGTCGTGCGTGCAATCTTGGCGTTGTTCAGAAGTGCCGTTGTCTGTCCGTTATACAGGTCGGTCAGAGTTATGCCAACACTATCTGACGGGACAAGCCCATAGTTGTGGACATTCACACGGACGGTGAGCATCGAGTCGTTTGGTGTTGGGGCCGGTATGTCAACGGAGATGTCCGGACTCGTCAATGCAAGATCAGGTCTTAGGGGTATAGCAAGTCGAGCAAGCGGATCGCCCAGAAGCGGATTGCACTTCACGCTTGTTATGTAGATATAATAGTTGCCGTACGTTTGCCAAAGGCGCACTCGGGCAATATTTGTAAGAGTGCCAAGGTCACGAATCGAGTCTATGCGTGCTGAATTCAAGAAGAAGTTCACCAAGCCCGTTCCTGCACTCGCCCATCCTTCAGTGGAGGATGCCCACGAGGCCACGGCCCCGCAGTTATCAGCCAGCATGAAGTCCTCGGCAAGCAGCGGGTTCGAAGGTTCGGCGTAAGCCCCGACGTTGCAGCTCACGGACACCATGAACGGGAATGGCCCACCCGTATTCTCAAGTGTATTCGGGTCACCGATATCAACTTCCCAGATTCGTCCACCTGAATGACCGAGGAAATTGAGAAAGACGAGTCCATCACGGACAAGATCCCTCATCTCTTTCTTGTGCTCTCCGTCGATGACAGCGGGAGTGGTCTTATACTCCCTGAACGGAATTCCTCCCAGCGGTGGAGGGGTGACATAGGTGTTGATTGTCTGTTCTGAGTTGAACCCAAGACCAGCAACAAACATGTACTTCTTGTTCCAATCTCCTAGTGTGTAATTGTCATACGCAATGGCTTTGTCAACAGATCGCTGCGCCTGAACTGAGTCCCGCGCAGGGATCCGTCCGATCAACATCGAGGGGATGAAGTTCGAGTCGGGGTTGAAACACGCAAACCAGTTGTCACCGGTCGGAACGCCGTAGCCGGGCACGAAGTTGGTCTGCGTGGACGTGCTCATGTATTTGTGGAAGTCCCACGAAGCGTCCCCCAACAACAGGAGGTACGTGGGTGCTGGCGCTGGCCAGTTGAGATACGCATAGTGCAAGAAATCTTTGAGCCTGGTCCCGTTCATGATACCATAGTTGAACTCGTCGTAGATCTCCTGGACGTCAATAACTTTTGTCCGGACCTGGTTCACCGTCTGCCGATGTGCGGCCAAGCGCTGTGCCTGCCCAAGGAAAGTTTGATGCGTGATGATGATGTAGTCAGCCCCTTGAGTGTTGACCCGGATATTGGTGAACACCTTCCTGCTGAGCGGAGAAACTGGCATCTGCCCTCCGACAGCGAATACCACATAGTTCTTCGCCGTCGAAGACGTGTCTTTGAACTGGATTACATACCCGCCGGTCGAGTCGCCTGTGACATTTCCCCCGACAACAGCCCGTCGAGTATTTAGGTCGTACACTTCTATCTGGGGATTGGAGAATCCCGCTACCGTGAACTGAGTCGGGTTCGACCCTGTGGGTCCTGGCGAAGCAAAGACCGCTAGGTTGTTCTTCGCCATGAGGAATCGTTGGTAGTCAATTTCAAACCAGTCGAGGTAGAACTGATTGGGGACGGTCGGCGTGTTAATAGATGTGATACGAAGTCTTGATGAACCACTGAGAAGCGCAGCGGGAATCACTGTTTCAAGCCGCCCCTCAGTCCTCGCTTCAAAAAAGACCTCCCCAACCAAGGAGTCGTTCATCCAGAATTTTGCATCATGGTCAAACCCAGTGTTATCTACCCCTGTGGTGCCGAACAATCTGGCCCTGACTCTGGCTGTGGATGCGCCGCTTAAATCAATGGAGTCCACCGTGAAGGGAAATTCCCGCGTCGTTGTGGGATAAAACCACTCCGACGGATTTCCCCAAGCCCATCCTTCCCCGGGATTGACGTCATTGTTGGAAACCTCGGCATCCCCTACACCATAATAGTACCCACTGTTCACTTCAAGATGTTGAGTGACCTTTGAAGAGACAATGTTGATCCCGACTGTTCCAACCGGCTGGGGAGCCGTTTGGAAACGAAGGCCAGGCATGCCACCCCACGTTAGGAAGTACGCGCTCGTGTCTGTAAAGGTGTCAACGTATGTGGAATCGCCGTAGTTGTGAATGCCGTAGAACTCAATGGCGGTGTCAGGACGGACCACGATTGGTACTTGAACCCCTTTCGCGAACACCTTGAGCGAAGGGACATCAATTTGGGAAGTGTTTGCACCTGCTGCCGCAAGATCTGCTTTGGTTACTCTGTACCAACCGTCAACGGCGATGTTGATTCTGTAGTACGTACGTCCTATCTCGAACCAATCGTGAGTTGAGTCGGGTGACGTATCAAGATTGTCTGAGTGAATTGGTCGTCGCCACTGCTTTGCCTGATCGTAGTTCCATACAAGAGATTTGTATTCATCCTCAAAATGTGGGTCTCCTCCTCGTACACTTACGGGGTTCATATCTACAGGATGTCCATCCGTAGAGACGAGCCGGACGCGCAGGATCGCCCTGATCAGACGTCTGAGCACTTTTGTTACCGGATTATACTGGTAGGGGGCAATCCGAACGGTGGCGATGTTCTGCTGACGCACACGGTATGGGTGCGTCACAGTTACCTGATTGGCTGGAAAGAATCTGTTCTGGTTGTAGAGTGCCGCGTTCTTTCGATAAACGAGTGAGCGTTCATTCTTATCTGAATAGATATACTCTCCGGTGGGAGCAACGAGTTGTTTGGGAACTTCGTCGTATTGGGGGTCGAGCAGGTCTACTGCAAGTGATCCATTTGCAGGTAAGCCAAGGCTGATCGCCGCGCGGGGTAGCTGGGGTCCTCCTCGCCTGTCGTCTTCTCCGGTTCCCTCAACAAACTGCAGATGGGGAACCCCGTTGATGTCGAGGATCGTCGTTTCAAAATCTGCGGGTATGTACGCTATCGTCCAACCATCGGTTTGCTGGGTAATGAGACGGAACGACGAATCGCTGGCCTTTGCACCACCACAGATAACGAGCGGAACGCAGACCAAGAGGATTGAAATGTTCCTGCAAAGATTTGTCATCACTTTCCTCCCCTTGTCGTTTGTTCGGGTAAGATACGAAGGAGGACTCGCTCAACAACGTCCTTCTGTCGGAACCCCCGAACTCGCCACAGCCTTTCCAGAAACTCCTTCGCCATGCAAACGACCGCTATGCCTTTCTCCTCTTGAAGATAATCAATCATTTCTTCAGACGGAAGAACAGAGAAAGAACTGCTCACACAAGGGTTCCGCATTGGGCTTTGATGTAGACGCCCCTCTGCAACGGGAAAGAGTCACAGTCATAGACACCCGTATTCTACCCGCGGACCTTCCCTACGACCACCTTAAGAATGAATTGAGGCGTTTCGAGCGCGTAGCGGCGGAAAAGGCGTCGGGGCTCAAACATCATCCGATAAAGCGGCTCTATCCCAATCCTGTTCAGCCATCTAGGGCATGTAGGAACCTTGCCAGACAACCACTCAAAACAGCCAGCTCCGAGGATAAAGAGCTTTGCCTTCAGACGGTCCTTGTTCCGAGAAAGCCATAGTTCTTCAAGAGGCGTCGACATACCCAGAAGCAGAATATCTGGTTGTGCTTCATTAATCGAACTGATTACCTGCTCGTTGTCGGGACCAGAGAAATCAAAGTACCCATGATGGAACCCAGCCAATACCATCCCCGGGAACTGCCTGGCAACACTCATGCCGGCCATCCGAACGGTTTCTTTCTCCGCACCGAGGAAGTAGATCGAGTACCTCCGATGAGAAGCCATGGCAAAGAATTGTAGAACCCAATCACTGAACCGAATCTGTTCCGGAATGGACTGCCCAAGCAATTTCCCGGCACGCAGCAATCCGCGCCCCTCGCAAACAACATGTTCAACGCGAGTATTCAGGTACTCCATCAGCCAGGGTTGTTCGCATGCCAGGCTTACCATGTGAGCATTTACCGGCAGGAGAGTCTCTTTCAATCCGGACCTGACACTCGCCTCGGAGACAGTGAGGAGCTCTTCACCGGTGATTTGCTCCATGTTCACGCCCAGCACAGTGGTAATTCGACGTTGGGGATTATCCATTGGCAGCGAGCGCGAGGGTTTGGACCGTTGCAGCATAAGCTTCGTCAACGTTAATTAGACTCATGCATGTCTGCTCCGGACGGACACACTTTCGTTGATCACAGGGGGAACAATCGAGCCTGCGATACATGTAGGTCGCATTCGCCGACGACGGAGCAGTGAGCGCCGGCCCCGCTGGACCAAACAAGCCAACTGTCCGGACATTCAGTGCGGCTGCAAGATGGAGCGGACCAGAGTCATTGCAGATAGCCAGAGCGGCTCCTCTCAATAGTTCAGCTACTTCACCCAGATCAGAAGAGACAAAAACGTGGAGGCCCGGGATAGACTCTCCTGGCTTATTCACCCTAGACACGTCATTCTCTTCGCATGTAATCACAACATCGTACTCGAGATCCGAGATGATCTTCCTGGCTAGAGCAATGAACTTGCCAAGATTCCAATTTCTGAATTCCCATCCCGAAAATGGATGTATCACCACGTAGTGGTTTCTGGGGATAGCATTCCGTTGCACGAGCCTGTTGTGGATCTCTTCACTGATATCCGGCTTGATTCCCAAGGTGTGGCTCTCACCCTCGCTTTCCATCCCGAGCACCTTGCAGATCTTTTCCGGCCTTTCATAGATGTTCTCCCTTTCGAATCGGACGGTCACGGGACTCTTGAAGCCAAACGATTCAATTGCCGTCGAGAAGAGGTACGGAGCGAAGGAATCAAGGTAGGAGAGATACCCAAGCTTAAACTGAGATTTCGTAGACAGCGCAACAAGGGCGTTCTTTCTGGGTGTGCTCATGCTGATCGCAAGGTCGACCGGGTGGCTGCGAACAGTGCGGACAGCCCGAACCAATCCTATCAGGCTCTTCGGACTCTTGACACCGATGATCTCCGCTTTGATGTCGAATAATGATAGGAGAGGTTCGAACCGCTGGTCAACGAGGATTCGCATTGAGGAAGTCGGAAACAGAGACTTGATTCGAGCAACTGACTGAAGCATCAGAATCGCGTCGCCGAGACGGGAAAGTTCAATGATCAGGATACTCTTGATGGAGGAGGGCTGAAACTCCTTAATCCTCTTCCGAGAGGCGACGTATCGCAATACACCCACGAGAGCCCTGAGGAACAAGGGTTGTCAACTCCGGATTTGTTGAACTGACAAACAAAAATTAAGAAATTCCATGTGGACATTCAATGAGGCGCTACCTCTTCGGATCAGATTCCGAGAATCTTGGAAATGTCTCCGTGAAGGGCATCAGCAACTACACGAGTGTCAAACATCTTCAACACTCTCTCTCTTCCCCTCCTCCCCAAGCTTTCCCTCAGATGTCGGTCCGCAATAATGCCGGAAAGTTTCTCGACCAGTTCTGCCTCGCTGCCAGTTCGGAAGAGGGTCCCTGTATCTCCAAGGACTTCAGGGATTCCACCGGAATTCGATGCGACAACTGGCACCTCACACGCCAGGGCTTCAATGAGGACACGGCCGAAGAGTTCCTTCCACAATGTTGTCTCGAGCGAAGGTAGTACAAGAACATCAAGTTGGTTTATGAACTGCGGCATGGATGCATACGGGATGCGTGGCTCAAATTCTACTCGATCGGATATTCCGAGACTCGTGGCCAATGATTGAAGCTTCTCTTTTTGCGGCCCATCACCCATGATGAGAAGTCGGGCTTGATCCATCAGCCTGGAAAAAGCATGCATGAGTATATGCGCGCCCTTTTCTTCCGTTAGCCGACCTATGAAGCCAATCGTGGGAACTCCTGACCTTCCAGTCTTGGCCGTTGCGTCAGCCCGAAAGACAGAACAATCGACGCTATGAGGAATGTACACAGTCCTCCCGGTGTAACGCTGATACAAATGTCCGTACCTCTCTGGACGATGATAGACAACATCGACCTTCGCTCTCGAAGTAATCCAATCGCAGGCACTGCTCAGAAGGGGAAACGTGAATGGGAAACCCACCGTGGGGAGATCGATGTTCCGCGATGCAAATAGACCAACCTTTGTCCCCGGCAAGAGCAGCTTGCGCGCTGCGAGGATTTGGACCGTGGCAAAGTTCTCCGGGGCATGCACCGCCAGCACAAAGTCAGGACGCACTTGTTTGAGGATGCGGAAGAGCCGCGTGTACACTACTCGGTGGTGTCTGAAGCCAAGCAGAATTCCGGTCCGATGCAAATGCAACGCCGAGTCACTCTCAGGTTCGCACTGGACGGCATGCGTCGTCTCTCCCCAAACATCCGGGACAAGTAGGTGGATATCGAACGCACCTTTCTTCGCCATCTCACGGTAGAGATTCCTTCGGGCTGACTCCACGGCGAGGTTGTCTATGATAAGTACTCGCTTGCGTTCTGACATCATGCAAACCTCTGACCGAATCTTCCAAGAACAAAGTCGAACACGCCTCGATACACCGCCACGATCCTCCTGAACTGTCCAGTCGCAAGAAAGAAGCAGCAAGGTCCAAGTACGTATTTCCCCAAATAGTAGAGCAAGAAGTTAGCCCACGCGGCACCCCTCAACTCACTCCGAAGGAGCAAAAGTTTGTTCCTCGTGACGTAGTAATCCCGAAACCACTTTCCTCTGTTTCTCTTCGTTGCAGAAGAAGGATAGTGTACCACATTCGCTCGCGGCACATGCAGAATCTGCCAACCACCTTTTCTCGCCCTATGTGAAAAATCAACGTCCTCCGAGTAGGCAAAGAACTGTTCGGCGAATCCGCCGATGTCTTTGAAGACTTTGGAACGAACAAGCATTGCACAACCAGTGGCAAAGTCCTCAGTGTGGGTGCCGACGTGTGAATTGATCGGGTGTGAGAAGCCCCTGTGAACCGGGTCGCCAAATCTATTCCGTCTTCCTCCATCAAACCACATCTTGCCAGGGTGTGTGCCATCTACTATCCTCGGCGATACGATTCCAATGCACGCGTCACCATCAAGATGTTGCTTCATCATCGCCAGGCAGTCCTTATGGACCGTTGTATCGTTGTTCACAAAGAACACCGCGGAATGCCCTCTCGTCAGTGCCCACTCTATCCCAATGTTGAACCCTTTCGCGACACCCACATTGGATTGCTGTCTGAGAATAGCAATCTGAGGAAACAGGTTGACCAGGCGGTCCGCCGATCCGTCGGTTGAACCGTTGTCCACAACAAGGATGTCGAGAACGACGTTCTCGGAACTGAGCAATGAACTAATGCAGCGCTCCGTATCGCCGCCACTGTTCCAATTGAGCACTACACAGGCAATAGTATTATCTTCGGCCATGCGATTCGTTCTCATTGGTCAGCTAGAGAAACCACCTGATAGATCTCAGCACTATAGGCGTACTTTGATTGTTTCCCGATAGTTGCTATGGACATGAGTTGCCGGTGGTTCATTGAGCAGAGTGTCGAGATTGCATCGCGTTGCGTCTTCAATCCAACTTCATCTTCCTCGGGTGTGAAGCCCCGGCTCAACACAACGTATCCTATCTCCCGAACAAGGTCATTTGCCTTGGCAGAATCGATGAAGGCTTTGTCCCTGAACTGAACGTCCTCTCTTTCCTTGTTCAGTCCCCAGTATATGCACGGCGTCCCCCACCCACAAACCTTTGCACCCGCAGGTAAATGAGTTGACACTTCCCGACAGAAATCATCATAGTCAGCTTCACCAGCCAACCAGGAGTGAAACGTGAGGTTGAGATAGCAAAACACAAGCAAGCCATTCAGGAGCCATGCCCCAATGCAAAATACCACCATGCCTCGCTTCATCCGAGACTCGATTTCCCACGATTCAACAAGCAACACAGCCGAGACCATCGCTCCGAAGGGAGCGATGTACACATGATAGGGGATCTCGAACTTCGGAACCACAACGACGATGGTGGCTCCCAGCAAGAGCGCAAGCAATCCGAGCTTTCCTCGCTTCCGAATTGCGCGAGGCAATACAAAACCCAGACTGACGAGAGGCAATGCAAGTGCAAGAGGAACGTTTCTATACTGTTTGATTGTATTGACGATAGTAAGAAGCAGTGAACGATCCTTGCGGGCAATCTGATAGCTTAATTGTTCTGTGAACCCAGGAATGTCCTGAATGATCCAAAGGCCCCAGAGGATTGTTCCGAGGAGAAGAGGAGAAAGAAAGAGTGCGATTCCTGTGAGTCTTTCCCGAAGGCTGATGGACGAATCCCACAGGATCCACAAAGCGAGAACAACAACTGCGACCATTCCGAAGGGATGAGTGAATGCGGCAATGGCGGAAACAATACCAGCAAGAAGACCATTGGCGGCCTTGCTTTCGAAGGTCGGTTTGAACAGGACTGCGAGGGCTATCAGTACGAAGAGCATGCACAGCCCATCCATCCGGACAAACTTCACGTTGTTTACGAAGTGTGGATCGCATGCGAGAAGAAGTGCAGCCAGTTTTGCAGCAGCTGAGTCACTAACACCAAGCGCCAGCACAAATATCAACAAAATAACCCCCCCTCCTACCAGAACCGAGAAGATCCTGAGAGTCATCAGATCATAGCCGCCAATCTCGATTGCGGGAACAAGAGCGAGGAAATACAATGGCGGCTGCCAGTAGGCATGAGACTCAAGTCCTCTCACAAGTGAAGTGCCGACGTGGCCATCGTCGATCAATGTTTTTGCAGTACTTCCAAACAGAGCCTCATCTATCATAGGAGGCGGCCAAGTGAGGAGAAGTGGAATTGAGAGCGAAAGGTAAAGGACGATCACCAGACACATGTACTTCACATTTGATACGTCGCGTAACCAATCCAGAACCATCATCGCGGTTTCTCGACGACGATGGGAAATCGGATAACAAACCACCGGACAAACGGAACCCGCCGGAGTATCGGGAGGAGCGGCTTGAGAATAATCCTCAATGTCCTGATCACTATTCCGTTATGAACATGCTTCCCCATCTCGGATAAATCTGAAAGGTGGACGATAAACATTCCCTTCTGTATGAACCACTTGTAGGTTTCCTGACAGAGCACGCAATGTACGGCATCTGTGTCACCCGAAATATATCGGTTCGGATCGGCAAGAGCAGCAACATCGAAATTGATGTATGGATTGTAATGGAAAGGGAGGAACTCGTTCTTAATCATCCGGAAGAAAATCTTCCAGCGAACCCACCACACGTATTCAGGAGGCTTGTGAACAAACTGAGGAAAATCCTTTCGGAAGATATTGTCCCAGTTTGGCCCCCAGAGTAGTATGCGACCACCGGGCTTCACGATCCGGACCATCTCGTCGAAAACAATCTCCGGGTCTGTCATATGTTCAAGCGACCAACTGCAAAGAACGGTGTCAACTGACCCATTTCGGATCGGTAGGGATTCCACGCTCGCCTGCAACTGCATACCCCGATGCCCTTCCTGCGCGATGCGCAGTCCTCTCAAAGAAAGGTCAACCGAAATGTAGGTTCCACCCTGGAGATGAAATATCTGCCGATTGATCCCTGACCCTCCTGCAACATCGACGATAGTACCTTCGGGATCGAAAAACTGTAGTAGCAGTTCTGGAGGAACTATGAAGGACTCATGTGGTGAGTCTTCAATGGTTTGGTGGTAGTTCTCCACTTGTTGGTAGTACTTTTCAATCTGACGCTTCCGCATTGTCATTCGTTTCAAGTCTGGCAAGATGAACGACATCGTTCTCTGTCGCGAACTCTAATGTTCCGCATCGTCAGGATGTTTCTTACAGCCATGAATCATTCAACGGTCGCCGACAATCTCACGGTAAATATTCAAGATCCAGAAGGCAATCGATGTCCAATCATATTTCCTCGCCTCCTGCTTTCCATTGGCCGCAAGCCGAGCGCGCAGTTCTTCATCTGACACGACCCTCAGTATTTGCTGACTTAGGTCATCAATATCGCACGGGTTCTCCAGATAAAGTCCGTGCTCGCCGTGTATCATAGTCTCAACCGCCCCACATGACCTTGTAGTAATCACAGGAACGCCGGCTGCCATGGCCTCAAGAACAACAATGCCAAATGGCTCGTAAAGTGACGGAAAGACGAAGGCATCAGCGGCGAAGTACAAGGTCTCAGGCGCTGACACACTCCCCATGAAGAGAACATTGTCCGCAATCCCTAAATCAACTGCACATCGTGAATACCTTTCACGGTCCCCCCTTCCAACGACCAGAAGTCGCACATGACGATCATTCAAAGCACGCAGGGACTGGAGCACCACCCGCAGCCCCTTCCGTCCAAATTCGTTTCCCACAAAGAGCACGACGAAATCGTCTGGAGAACACCCCACGCTGGACCGAAGCCTGGGTCTATCAATTTGGTTTCGCAATTGTTCGAATAGCGATATGTTCACACCGTTCGGCACCACTGCAACCCTTGCCGGGTTTACTCCATAGAAGTTTTCAACTTGTGTCTTCACGAGCTTGGAGACCGCAATGATCCTCTTCGTCGAGCGAGAGGTCAGCAATGCCTTCTCATCATAGAGAGAAACGCGGTCGTACAAACCAAAACCACGCCGCTCAAGGAATTCATTTCTGAATGGATCGAGAAGTTCCATTCCCGCACGATGACAACTCTGGGCACTTACAACTTGCGCTCCTCTCCCCACACCAAAGGAGTGCATTACGTCCACCTCCGAGCCGGTAAACGGAGGACCGTTGAGGCCGAAGAGGATTTTGTTCAAACCCTTTGAAGACGAGAAGCGAGGAACAGAACGTCGAATAAGTTTGGCATGGGTTCCTTCGAATGATTGAGCGGCACAACGAACTTCATTGTCAAGCTCCAGAAACTCCCC
>Ga0208980_10000570_pt1 | contig 21044 bp, 21 predicted proteins | sample WetSurMetagenome_3_FD_187993 | JGI IMG/M metagenome (GOLD analysis project Ga0208980, IMG submission 187993) | Wetland microbial communities from Twitchell Island in the Sacramento Delta, sample from surface sediment Aug2011 Site A1 Bulk (version 2) | ecosystem: Environmental > Aquatic > Marine... | reverse complement strand
GAAAGCGGCGTTTCACAGCGCGGGCAATAGGGCTTGATCTTGTATCCCTTGTAGATCATCCCTTCGTCGAAGTACCGCTTCAGAGCCCACCAGATAGATTCGATGTACGTGTTCTCAAATGTGACGTACGGCTTGCTAAGATCGACCCAGTAACCCATCTGCTCTGTCATCGCTTCCCAGTCAGCCTTGTACTTCCACACCGACTCGCGACACTTCTTGTTGAACTCGGCGATGCCAAACTTCACAATATCTTCTTTGTGCTTGAAGCCGAGTTGTTTTTCCAACTCAATCTCAACGGGTAGACCGTGCGTATCCCAACCAGCCTTACGGTGGACCTGATATCCCCGCATCGTTTTGTACCGGCAAACAAGGTCTTTGAGAGTCCGACTCATGACGTGGTGAATGCCGGGCCGACCGTTCGCCGTGGGCGGGCCTTCATAGAAAGTGAAGCCGGGTTTCCCCTCGCGGGTTGAGATACTCTTCTGGAAGATGTTATTGTCCTTCCAGAATTTGAGAATCTCTTTCTCGACTTCGGGGTACGAAAGTCTGTCGGTTAGCTCTTTGAACATCAGGGTACTACTTCAATTCAAACGTTACTGAAACCTGGGCACTGATTGCGAGTTCTCCAGTCATCACAGGGGCAGCAGCGGATGCGGCATCCAGCATTGCCCCGCGCATTACCGGGGTAGGTGAACTGACAAATTCAGAGATAGTCATTACCCGGCCGAGCGTTGCGCCCAGTTCCTTTACGAGAACCTCTGCGCGTGCCTGGGCATCTCCAGCAGCTTTCTTGAGCGCGTCGCGCTCCAACTCACGCTGCTTTGATGACTCATACGTCAGACCGCCGAAACTCGTTACGCCAAGTGCAACAGCTTTGTCCAGGAACTCACCCACCCTGTCCATCAGTTTCGCCTTGAAAATGATGGTGAATTCGTTTACGCCGCCGTAACCGATAATGGGTGGCGGTTGGATGTTGCGCTGATAGTCGAGGATTGCAGAAACAGTGACTCGCGACGTCTGGATGTCCTTGGGATCAACACCATATCCTTTCAAGATTGCCAGAATGTCGGACGTCTTCTTGCTCGCCTGCGCCATTGCTTCGGTGGCGGACTCTGCCCTCGTGTTTACCTGCACATTCAATCTGACCTGGTCGGGAACAGTCATCAACTTCCCTAGGCCCTGGACGAGAACGGAACGAGAACCCGCCCGCGCCCCCTGTTCGGGATTCTCTTGCTGTGCCAGCGCAGTTGCTGCACACAGGATGAGAGAGAGAAAGAATTTTGTCATGTTATTTTCCTTTGAAATGGGAGATCAGCCAGAGGACTGCACGGAAAACGATACTACTGATAACGCTACTCGTGATGGGGAAGGAAAACTGGAAGCTTTCTCGTTTCGTATTGACATCGCCCGGCAGTTTGCCCAGAAATGAGATTTTGTCGAAGAATGTCAGCGTCAGACCAAGGCCCACAATCGCCAGTCCGAACACAAAAAGAATTTTTCCCGCCGGCTGCATATCCGTACTGCTGAGCAACTACAACCTTTCCACCACACCCTTCATGATTGCCGTGAGCTTTGGCTCTGTTTGCCTTGCCACTGCGATTATCTCGTCAACGTTAGCAGGTTGAAGCGAATCAGGGAAACATTCATCGGTGATGATTGAGATCCCCAAAACCTGCAAGCCCATATGATTTGCCACAATGTTTTCCGGGACCGTTGACATTCCGACTGCATCAGCACCTATGAACCGGAGAAACCGGTACTCGGCACGCGTCTCAAGGTTCGGGCCGGGAACAGCCACAAAGATTCCACGTTCTGTACGGATCTTCATGTCAAGTGCGATCTGCTCGGCAAGGGCAATGAGCTTCTTGCTGTACGGCTCTGACATATCCGGAAACCGAGGTCCCAGCGTATCGTCATTTGGTCCAATCAGCGGATTGTCGCCGAGAAGGTTGATGTGGTCGGCGATGATCATAATTGTTCCGCGGGAGAACTGGGGATTCATTCCGCCCGCTGCATTTGAGATGAGCAGAGTACTCACGCCCAGAATCTTCATCACCCGCACAGGAAATGTCACCTGCTGCATCGTATAGCCTTCGTAATAATGAAAACGCCCCTGCATGGCAACCACACGCTTGCCCGCCAACGTTCCAAAGATCAGCTTGCCGTGATGCGATTCAACTGTTGCAATCGGAAAGTGAGGAATGTCTCCGTAGTCAACGATGACCTCCGGCGTAATCTCCTTTGCCAAACCGCCCAGCCCGGTACCGAGAATGATTCCGATGGGGGGCTGCATGCCGGTCTTGGTTCGAAGGAACGAGACCGCCTCTTTGATCTGTTTACGGAGTTCTGTCATTGTCGATCGTCTTCAAGATCTCGTCCAGATGGATGGAGTCTTTCCCTGTACCCTGTGAGCCATGGCCGTTCTCCAGGATGTCGCCGCCCATCTCAAGGGCCTTGATGAGGTCAAGTTCTGAACTGAGCAACACGCGCATCCGTCCGATCAGCGATTCCCTTTTTGCCCTTAGCTGACTTATTTCCTGATTGAGCTTGTTATGTTCTGCGTTCGCCTGTTCGAGCAGCTTCGACGCCTTCATCTCGGCTTCACGCGTGATCAAATCTGCTTCCCGTCGTGCAGATTCGTAGGTCTTTGAGGTGGCCTCCTGGGCCTGGAGCAGAGTCTGCTGCAGCGTTTTCTCGATCTGCCTGTAGTCCTTCAGTTGGGTTTCCACTTCCACCACTTTGTCACGCGTATCCTTCTGTTGCCTTAGAACCTCTTCAAACTCGTTTGCCATCATGTCCATGAATGTGTCGACTTCGACCGGGTCGTAGCCGCGCATCGCCTTCTTGAATTCCTGCTTCTTGATATCCAGTGGCGTAAGTTTCATGATTGCCTCCTGTGTGGAGCGTGTACCCCCGGCGCTTAATGAGCCTTCTGTCTTGATCCAAAAATTGCTGTGCCCAACCGGAGTATTGTTGCCCCCTCGTCAATTGCAACCTCGAAATCTCCCGTCATCCCCATCGATAGATGCTTCATCGAGACATTTGGCTGGTTCAGCCCAGCGATCTCGTCTCGCAGTAGTCTCAACTGCCGGAACATCGGGCGGGAGCCTTCCGGATCTGGAAGGAATGGTCCCATGGTCATTAGCCCGGCAATGTTGATGTTCTTTAGTTCAGCCAACCGCTTCACAAATTCGACCGTGATTTCAGGCCGCAGGCCGAATTTCGATTCCTCTCCTGTAGTATTCACTTCGAGCAGGATGTCAACAACTCGTCCCGCGCGTCCGCTCCTAATACTAATCTCGCTTGCCAGCTTCTCGGAATCTACGGCGTGGATTAAAGAGATCCACTCGATGACATATTTGACCTTGTTCGATTGCAGGTGACCGATGAAGTGCCAGCGGATTTGGTCATTGTTGAGAGCGGACCGTTTCTCCAAAAGCTCCTGGACATAATTCTCGCCCACGTCAACAACACCGCGGCGAACCGTTTCAGCAACATCTGCTGCTGAAAAAGTTTTGCTCACCGCCAAAAGAACTATATCAGAAGGATCCCGCCCGACTTTTGCACATCGTCTGGCTATCCGATCCTTGGTTTGCTCTATATTAGTCGCGATCATCGAAAACTGGACGAATAATATAAACGAATGGTGTCTTAAAATCAATTCAAAATGGCGCATCTCGACATTAGCATCTCTGCATTTCATTGCCATTCCGGTCTTTCTTGACTTAGGGTTGATTTTTGATTTACTTGGCTTCCGAGAAGAGGAGAAGTCATGTCTCATGTTGTGTCGACTACCGTAAGAGGACCGAATGGGCATACTTGATTTCTGGGACAACGACGAAGACACCGAGAACGAGGAAGGGAAGAAAGCCGACGAAGAGCTTAACCGTTTCAAGGATATGCTCAAGGACGGCACATCGGGTGTTTCCAGTGCCGAGGCTCTCGAAGAGTTGGTGAACTATTGTTACGAGAGGGAGAAGTTTGAGGACGCTCTTCACTTTGTCAACCAGCTTCTTGACCGTATCCCATACAGTGCCGATGCCTGGCAACGCAAAGGCCTCGTTCTGAATAATCTCTTCAAGCACGAAGAGGCCCTGGAGTGTTTTGAACGAGCCCTCCACCTCAACCCGGTTGACCCCGAGCTTCTTATCAACAAAGGTATTACCCTTGACGACCTTGGACGAACCGAGGAAGCCCTTAAGTGTTTCGAACAAGCACTCGAAGTCGATCCTTCCAACGAAGACGCCCTGTTCAACAAGTCGATCACTCTCGAGAAATCCGGTCAGTTTGAAGAGGCGGTTCGCATCTTCCGATTTCTCCTCGAGAGCAACTCCAACAATCGCGATGCTTGGTATGAACTGGGCTATTGCTACGACTACCTTGATAGACCCGATGAAGCCCTGAAGTGCTATGATGAGCACTTGAAGCTCGATCCGTACAACTACAACGCATGGTACAATCGAGGAATTGTTCTCAACCGAATGGTGATGTACAGCCGTGCCATTGAGAGCTATGACATGGCCCTTGCAATTCATGAGCATTTCCCCGCCGCCTGGTACAACAAAGGGAACGCCTATGCAAATATGGGTCGGCTTCAGGAGGCGCTGCGGTGCTACAAAGAAACGCTCCGGCTGGATGAAAAAGATGTGCCTGCGTGGCATAATCTCGGCAATGCCTACGAAGAGCTTGGTGAGTACGAAGAAGCGGCGAAGTGTTTCACCCAGGCAATCCGGTACGATCCTGAACATTACGAATCATTTTTCGGCCGTGGAAGTTGCTACGATTCGCTGGAACAATACCGCAAAGCCTTGGGCGACTACAATAGAGCACTCTCCCTCTGCAAAGAGTACCCGGAACTCTGGTATGCAAAGGCCGATTTGCTGTACAATATGGGCAGGATGCGGGAGTCCCTAATATGTTACCGGATGATCACAAAGCTGGAGCCGATGAACGCGGAAGCCTGGCTGGACTATGGGGAGACGCTACTTGAGCTTGGGTACTACAAACAGTCACTCAGGGCGTTTGAAAAATCCATTGAGGCAAACCCTTGCTGTGCGGATTCATACTACACGAGGGCGAAGGTCCTGCTCTTGCTCAACCGGACGTTCGATGCAATTGAATCGTTGAAGCAGTCGTTCCAGTTGAACCCGGAGAAGCGAAAGGATTTCGAGCAGGAGTTTCCAGGCGTCCGCTCGCTGAAGGAATTTAAGAAACTGTTGAGTAGATAGTCTCTGTCGCAACGAGCGATGAGTGCTGTGGCAGGCGTTTGTGTCGTATCCCGTCCTACGAATGGTGGTGGCGGGATTTTATTTGATTGTTGCGCAGGAGCATGAATGATTCCTCAAACTGTTGAAGGGAAGTACGACCACCTGCAATCCATCTTGCGGGAGATGGAGAGCGTTGCCGTCGGATATTCCGGTGGCGTTGACAGCACGTTGCTTGTAAAAGTCGCGATAGATGTGCTGGGCTCACGGGCCGTTGCGATGATTGGGCGTTCAGAGACCTATCCCACCCGAGAGTTTGAGGAAGCCGTCGCTCTTGCCGAGACAATCGGTGCCCGCTATGTTGTGGTGAATACGGAAGAGACGGATGTCATCAAGTTCCAGGAGAATCCGCCAGATCGATGTTATTATTGTAAGACAGAATTGTTTGGGAAGCTCGGCGACATAGCGGAGCGGGAAGGTCTCGCGTGGATTGCTGACGGCACAATCACCGACGACATTGGCGACTTCCGTCCCGGGATGCGAGCGAAGTCCGAAGGAAACGTGCGTTCGCCTCTTCTTGAAGCCGGGTTTAGCAAGGCGGATGTTCGGGAGTTATCGAAGCACCTCGGGCTGCCAACCTGGGACAAGCCCGCGTTTGCCTGCCTCTCATCTCGTTTCCCGTACGGGATGGGCATCACGAAAGAGAACCTGACAAGGGTGGATAATGCAGAGACGTTTCTCCGAGACCTGGGCTTCCGTCACTTCAGGGTTCGGTTTCATGATGAGCGTACCGCGCGCATCGAAGTTGGACAGGACGAGATCAAACGCCTGATGGATGATAATCTCCGAACGCGGGTTGTGCAGCAGATGAAGGATCTCGGATTCACCTATATCACACTCGACTTGCAGGGATACCGTACGGGCTCAATGAACGAGGCGCTGCCCGTTGAGTTGAAGCTGCAGTATTCTGCCTAAACCGGATTCTGAATTGCGGCAACCTTCGCTTCTCCCTTTCCATCTCAAAGAAAGACATTTCGATGTCAACCTGGAAATTCCCTCGAGCGTTTTGGACGGCCAATATCGTTGAGCTATTCGAGCGTGCGGCGTACTATGCGGTATTCATTGCCATCACGCTATATCTGACAAATGTAGTTGGATTCAGCGACATCAATGCCGCCTGGATCGGGGGCGTTTTTGCTGCAGGCCTGTACTTCCTTCCTCCGTTCACCGGGGCTCTGGCAGACAAGATAGGATTTCGTAATGCCATCATTCTCGCGTTTGCTTTGTTGACCATCGGATACTTCACGCTGGGCGCACTGCCGTACAAATCCACCGTACTCCCGGCTATTGTTGTGCTGATGTTTGGTGGATCGTTCATCAAGTCGATCATCACCGGTACGGTTGCGAAAACTTCCACTACCGACACGAGAGCACGAGCGTTCTCCATTTTCTACGGAATGGTGAATGTTGGTTCGTTTACCGGGAAAACAATTGCCTATCCTCTCCGCATCAACCTTGGCCTTGAGTCGATCAACTATTACTCTGCCGCGATGACGCTTCTTGCTCTTGTGACGGCATTCCTCTTCTATAGGAATGTCGACATGCATGGGGAGGGGAAGGGACTTCGTGAGGTGTGGGATGGCTTTGTTCGGGTGGTGAGCAACATGCGATTGCTTGTGCTGATTCTCATCGTGGCTGGCTTCTGGATGATCCAGTTCCAGATGTATGCCACCATGCCAAAGTACGTTATCCGTACTGTCGGAGAGCACGCAAGACCGGAATGGATCGCCAACGTCAATCCGCTGGTGGTGGTAACATTCGTTGTGCTTATTACCAGCCTGATGAAGAGAGTCAAGGCCATCACATCGATTGGCGTTGGGATGTTGCTGATGCCGTTTTCGGCGCTGTGCATGGCGTCGAGTCCGACATTGGAGGGAATGCTCGGCTCATCTATTTCCATCTTTGGCCTTGTTCACGCGCATCCTATCACGATCATGCTCATCGCCGGTATCGTGCTGCAGGGGCTGGCGGAATGTTTCATTTCTCCTCGGTACCTGGAGTTCTTCTCACTGCAAGCGCCGAAAGGACAAGAGGGAATGTATCTTGGCTTTGGACACCTGCACTCGTTCTTTGCGACGCTGCTTGGCTTTGGTCTCTCAGGCTATTTGCTCGACATCTATTGTCCCGATCCCCAAACGCTAACTTCGGATCGACTCGTCCATGCGTATGACAACGCGAACTACATCTGGTACTACTTCACCGCAGTTGGTTCGGTCTCGGCGATAGCGCTGTTTATTTATACGTCGGTGGTGAAGCGACTCGATGGTGGCAAGGGAGCTGTCGCATAGTGTCAAGATAGACACTGCGTAGGTCCCCCGTCCTGATATCAAGAGAATAAACAACAATCTGGGAACGAATTCCTGACCATGTCCTACAGACGCTTCGACACCGAACTCATTGTCCGTCCGGACGATATTGATATGAACAACCACGTCCACAATTCTAAGTATCTTGACTACGTGCTGTTTGCCAGGTACGATCAGATGGGTCGTTGTTACGGAATGTCCATGGACGATTTTCTCTCGCAGGGATGGGTGTGGGTGGTTAAAGCCTGTTTCATTGAATTCAAACGTTCACTGAATATTGAACCTATCGTCGTTCGCACATGGCTTGATTCTGTAGAGAAGAGCGACGTGAAGGTGGGCTTTCAGATCTTCAAGAAGAAGGGGATGAAGCTCTCGGCTGAAGGGTACTTTCTGAATACGATGATCGACTCAAAGAGCGGGCGTGCCGTCCCGATTCCCGATCGAGTGATACAACAGTACGCTCAGTTTATGGAGTAGCGCGCCATAAGTTTCGGCACAGAAATGAGTGAGGCTGGAGTGGGCAATCAAGAGAGGAAACATTTGAAAACCATTTGGAAGCTAGTGCTGTCAATGGCATGTCCACTCAGCATAGTCATCTCGTGCAGGGATCAGGGAAACGAAGTTCGGGCTACCGTGCCGATATCGTCTGACTCTGAACTGTTCCGGCATATTACCCAGATCGATCCGTTCTCTTCGTACCTCTTGTTTCCTCGGGTGGATTCGATAACAAGTGGGACATTGAATGGCTCAACCGCACACCAGCCACTTGTAAGCGTGAGAATCAATGGAAAGGCGTCCGGCGTGTTGCAGAACGGGCGGTTTCCGGAAGGATCTGTCTTTCCCGAGGGCTCGATCATCTTCAAACAGATTATTTCTGGCGGTCAGACAACGCTCTACGCAGTTATGTACAAAGACAGTAAGAATCCTCTTGCAGGCAACGGCTGGCTATGGGCCGAATTCCAACCTGACGGCACTCCGTTCATTTCTCTTACTCGAAAAGGCGGAAACTGCACAGGGTGCCACTCACGCGAACAAGGGTCGCAACACGACTTCGTGAGAACGTTCGAGCGACAACGGTAGCGCGTTCCCGGTTATTGCTTCTCGCTTTGGTTTGAGCTATCTTTGCTTCAGTCGAGAGAGAGCCAACCAACCGGGTCAGACGTATGGGACGGCGCTTAAACTGCGCGCTACTAGTTACGTGTGCATTAGCCGGGTGTACGGGAACGAGTTCAAGAGGAAAGATCGTCTTCCAGTCGACCCGCGACGGCAACTTCGAAATCTACTCGATGAACGATGACGGTTCCAACCTGCAACGATTGACCAACTCTCCCGCATATGACGTCTCACCATCATGGTCGCCCGACGGCTCGCAAGTGTTGTTTGCGTCTGATCGCGACGGCAATTGGGAAATTTACGTCATGGAGCCGGATGGTGCTGACGTGAAGCGCCTGACGTCTCCGCCCGGTTCCAGCACTTCTCCTTGTTGGGTGCAGGAAGGGACAAAGATTGTCTTTGTTTCCACGCGAGACGCTGTGAACGGGGAGATCTACACGATGAACGCCGATGGGAGCAACGTCGAGCGACTGACGCGAGACTCCACCGTAAAGGACTCACCAGCAATGATGCCAGATGGTAATTCACTATTGTTCACGGTGAATGGTCGCGCAGGATACTACATAGCTGCACTGGACCGCTCTCGTCAGGTTCAAGTTGTACTGACTCCGGAATCATACAATGCCACTTCTCCAAAGGTCTCAACTGACGGATCACTCGTTCTGTTTGCAGCGGCTCCGGATGGATTTTCTGGGATTTACATGGTGACCCGTACTGGAGAGAAGACAAAGCGTCTCACTCCAGCCGACGTTGATTGTCGGACACCAGCCTGGGGTGTATCGGCACGAGAGATTGTCTACTCAAAGAATGCTGGAATCTACCTGTTATCGCTTGACACCAAAAAGGAGATCAAGCTCTCTGCAAGAGGAGACAGCGCTCCCCACTGGATCAAGAATTGATTTGCAACCATATCCCCGTGTTTTTGCCATGAGTTTCAACACCAGGCTTCGTCTAATTCAGGAGAAAAGGAACAGTCTTCTCTGCGTCGGACTCGATCCCGACCTTAGGAAGATTCCAAAGGACCTTCTCGTCCATGATGATCCTGTGGGAGAGTTCTGTCGGCAAATCATTGCCGCTACCAGCGACCTCGTGTGCGCCTATAAATTAAACCTCGCGTTCTTTGAAGTGCTTGGAGAACGGAGTTGGTCAACTCTTCACGGCGTGCTTGCCAGTATTCCACAGGGCGTTATTACGATCGGCGATGCGAAACGTGGAGACATCGGGAATACTGCAGAAATGTACGCGCAGTCTCTTTTAGGCGAGTTCAAGTTTGACGCGTCAACAGTCAATGCATATATGGGAGCGGATTCAGTCCAACCATTCGCAAAGGATCCGGAGAAGGGTGTCTTCGTCCTGGCACTCACTTCAAACCCGGGAGCGAAAGATTTTCAGTACATGAGAACAAAAGGCAAGCCACTGTTCGAGCACGTGGTCGCGAAGGCAAAGAAGTGGAACGACAACGACAATGTCGGTCTTGTTGTCGGAGCAACGCGCCCAGTTCAATTGAAGCGGATAAGACAACTGGTACCCAGCATGCCTCTGTTGATTCCCGGCATCGGTGCGCAGGGTGGCGACGTGAAGTCAGCAATCCGACACGGCTGCGATGCCGGCGGGAAGATGGCTGTTATCAATGTAAGTCGGAGCGTTCTTTATGCGTCGAGCGGGCAGGACTTTGCCGATGCCGCCCGCTCCTCGGTTGCTTCCCTGTGCAATGAGATGAACAGGTACCGCGACCGATACTTCTAAGTTGCTCGATCCACCGTAGCGCCTGTCATTGTTTTCTTCATTCGTCATGAATGGGAGGTCATTCATGAACACACCTCATATCCCCGAACGGTTCCTCCGTCAGGTCTGGCAGCATCAGCGGTTCGGCGCCGGGAATCTTCACACATCTGATGGCCGTAAGGTGGAGATTCTTCTTCCCGGAACGCCGAACAGCGATGGCGGGCCGGATTTCACCGGAGCGCGGATTCGTATCGGCAATATTACATTCTATGGTGATGTCGAGTTGCATCAGAATGCCCAGGAGTGGGAATCCCACCTGCACCAGTCTGATCAGCACTACAACAAAGTCATCCTCCACGTAGTCCTGACGGCCGATCCGCTCGCACCTCCATCGCGTACCGCGAGCAAGCGATTCCTTCCGCTACTGGTTCTCCATCCCTATCTTGATGATACCCTTCGGGCTACCTGGATGCGGGCAATTTCTGATGAACGAAGCGAACAGCAGAAGACCATTGCGTGCCATACGCTCAACAATGGTATCCCTGCGGATGTCATTGGGTCGTGGATTCGGCGACTTGCCCATGAACGGATCGAGATGAAAATCCGTCGCTATGAAGAGCGACTCAAGGAGCTGGTTGATGAACAGAAGCTGATCATACGTGAGCCGTATCCTCGCTACTATGGCAGTCCTGATGAAATCCCGCCGCCGACAAAGGAATACGGGCGTCGGGATTTTGCCGACAAGATGCTGTGGGAACAACTGTTGTACGAAGCAATTATGGAGGGACTCGGATACTCGAAGAACACGGAACCATTCCTTCTGCTCGGGCAATCAATGCGGCTCAACATGCTGCGGCAAAACGGTCTCTCCAGTACTGACACCGTAATGGCTCTTCTCTTTGGCGCTGCCGGACTGCTCCCCTCAGAGCGAACGGTTGCCAACAAGCATGCCCGGGTCTATCTGCGTACGCTACAACGGCAATGGAAAGAGCTTCGTCAATTGTACAAAGGTCGTGTGCTCCAAGCTGGCGACTGGCTGTTCTTTCGGCTCCGCCCGAGCAACTTTCCAACTGCGCGCCTTGCCTCAATGTGTTTCCTCCTGCCAGCCCTTTTTGCAGAGGAGGGCTTTCGTAATGTAGTCGGGCTCTTCAAGAACGACGCGCTCTCATCAAAACAGCGTCTTGAGTCGTGTCGCCAACTATTTCGCTTCGAGCCGGACGAATTCTGGCGTCATCACTATCGGCTTGATAAACCACCTGCGGCGACCGGGGTGTCGCTTGGCCTCGAGCGGGTCAATGATTTGGTGGCCAACGGTCTTCTTCCCGTGGTGCTATTGTATGCGCGCCTGTTCAAAGATCAAGCGGTACGGGAGAATGCGCACAACATGCTTGAATCGTTTCCGCTGCTGCAAGGGAACTCCATCACAAGATTGTTGGATCGCCAATTGTTGAAAGAGAAGTTGATGTTCAGATCGGCACTTGAACAGCTTGGCGCAATCCATCTCTTCAAGTTTTTCTGCGTTCCTGATCGATGTTCCGAATGCGAGATAGGGACGCGTCTTCGCCTCGGCGCTCGCGAGCAATCTCGGCGCGATTTCGCGTGAGGTGTCCCCCTAGATCGTGTCTTGTATTTCTTCCCCCGAGTCCCTATATTTCTCCTAGTACAACACATCCTTTTCACACGGAAGAACCAATGAACATCGTCGTTTGCGTCAACCACGTCCCTGATACTGAAGCGAAAATCAAAGTGGCATCTGACAACCTCAGCATCGACAAAGCCGGTGTCAATTTTATGCTCAGCCCGTACGACGAGATTGCCATTGAAGAAGGTCTGAGAATGCGTGAGAAATTCAAAGGCGAAGTTGTGGCCATAACCCTGGGGAGCGATGCGCACAAGGAAACACTTCGAAAGGCGTTGGCCATGGGCGTCGACAAAGCTGTTCTGTTGAAGGATGATGGCCTGCGCGATTCGTTTGGGGTTGCGTTTGGGCTTGCGGAGGAAATCAAGCAGCGAAATCCCGACGTGGTCCTTTTCGGCAGGCAGTCAATCGATTATGATGATGCTCAGGTTGGAACCCTGGTTGCAGAAATGCTCGGTTTGCCTTCCGTTGCAGTCGTTGTCAAGTTGGAACTTCAGGATGGCAAAGCGGTGTGTGAACGGGAGATTGAAGGGGGCCACGAAGTCGTGGCAACAACGCTCCCTGCAGTTTTTCTAGCTCAAAAAGGATTGAATGAGCCCCGGTACCCGTCGTTGAAGGGTATTATGGCTGCGAAGAGCAAACCAATCGAAGAGAAATCAGCGGCGCAGAGCGAGTTGAGGGTGGAAACAGTCCAGATGAGGAAGCCACCCGCAAAGGGTGCCGGGAAAATACTCGGAACAGACAAGTCTGCCGTTCCAGAACTCATCCGACTTCTCCACGAAGAGGCAAAGGTGATCTGAACAGATTTTGCCATCCCGAGTTTCGATAGCCAAGATATTGCACACAGAAAGAGAATTGAATCCCAATGAACATACTCGCATTCGCTGAGCAGCGTGACAACAAATTCAAGAAGTCTTCCTTTGAAACTGTGAAAGCAGCGAGAGGGATCGCGGACCAGCTCGGAGCCGAGTGTGTTGCTCTCGTGATTGGCAGCGGTGTAGAAGGAATTGCGGAAATACTTGGAGGGTATGGGGCATCCAGGGTTGTGGTTGTAGATGATGCAAAACTTGCGCAACATTCAAACACGGCATTCGCAAAAGTGATTGCGGCTGTGGCAACAAAAGAAGGCTCCCAATATGTTTTCCTTCCTGCCAGCCAGATGGGGAAGGATCTCGCGCCACGCGTTGCTGTGAAGCTTGAAGCTGGTCTTGCCGCCGATTGCGTTGCGTTGAAGGTGGAAGCGGGAGAAATTGTTGCCACGCGTCCCATCTATGCTGGCAAAGCGCTAATTGATGTTCGTGTGAAAACCGCGAGCAAGGTGTTTACGCTTCGTCCGAACGTGTTCACCGCTGGAGCGGGACAAGACGGTTCGGCGAAAGTGGAGAAGATCGGCGTCGTGCTTGATGCCAGCGATTTCGGGAGCACTGTGAAGGATGTGAAAGTTTCCGCTGGGCGCCCCGATGTCACTGAAGCCGATATCATTGTCTCTGGTGGACGGGGAATGAAAGGCCCGGAAAACTTTAACCTTATAGAATCTCTCGCTGATGTATTAGGGGCCGGCGTTGGAGCATCACGAGCGGTAGTTGATGCCGGGTGGCGCCCTCACGATGAACAGGTTGGGCAAACAGGAAAGACGGTCTCCCCAACGATGTACGTTGCATGCGGGATTTCCGGAGCGGTGCAGCATCTTGCCGGCATGTCGTCGTCGAAGTACATCGTTGCCATCAACAAGGACAAGGATGCACCAATCTTTCAGATAGCCGACTATGGAATTGTAGGAGATGTGTTTGACGTTTTGCCGGAGTTGACGACACAACTAAAGGCAGCACTGGGCAAATAAACGATTGTCATGTTCCCCGTCCTGAAGCTGATGATCAGGACTCGGAAGTAAAAGTGGAGTAGGGAGTGGATAAGGTTCAAGTAGACATCCTCGGTCTTTCAACGAATCCCGCCAGCGGGGGCGCATACGCACTGATTCTGAAGGAGGTCAACGGTAACCGGAGACTGCCCATCATAATCGGTGCTGCCGAGGCTCAATCCATCGCACTCGAGATGGAGGGCATCAAGCCTCCCCGACCGCTGACCCACGATCTCATCAAGAATATCATTACATCGTTTGGCGCCGAGATCTCGGATATCATCATTGATGAACTGCGTGAGGGAACATTCTACGCCAAGCTGACGATCGACAGCCAGCTTATTGATTCACGTCCCAGCGATGCCATTGCTCTTGCGGTTCGCTACGGTGTTCAGATCTACGTGTCTGCGGCGGTAATGGACGAAGCGGCATTCCTTCCCGAAGAGGAGGAGGAAGAAGAACAATTACCAAACGCCTCCGGAAAGAAGGAGAAGTCCAAGCCGTCTGCTGCAGCCCCAAAGATGACGAAGCTCGAACAACTCAACTCGCAGCTTAAGGAGGCGATAGAAAAAGAGAACTATGAGAAAGCAGCACAGCTCAGAGATGAGATCAGGAAGCTGGAACTGAGAGACTAAGATTGTACCTGCCTCACGAACAGAAAAGCCCTCTCGCAAGGGCTTTTTCATTTAAATCTCGTCTGGGAATCATTTGACGAGGTCCACCATTTCCCTCACAGCCCGATCCAATCCGACAAACACCGCTCTTGAAATCAGCGCATGTCCGATACTCACTTCCCCGATCTGAGGTATCTGTCTGATCAACTTGATGTTTATGTAGTTCAATCCGTGTCCGGCGTTAACACCAAGACCGAGCTTTGCAGCGAGCTCTGCGGCTTTGCGGACAATCTCAAAGCGTTCTCCGTGTTCGCGCTCATTCCGGGAATTGGCATATTCTCCGGTGTGGATCTCTATCTTGTCCGCCCCGATCTCGCGTGCTGCCTCGATCTGTTCCGGTACGGGATCGACGAACAGGCTCACCTCTATCTCGTGCTTCTGTAACTCTTTGACAGTGTCGCGCAGGTAGTGCTTGTGTCCCCGAACATCCAGCCCTCCTTCTGTCGTGAGCTCTTGACGCTTTTCCGGCACAAGCGTGGCGAGCTCTGGCAGGGTCTCAATTGCTATCTTTACAATCTCATCCGTTGCCGCCATTTCAAGGTCGAGCTTGGTTTTTACCGTCTCGCGGAGCAAGCGCAGGTCGCGATCGTTGATGTGGCGCCGATCCTCGCGAAGGTGACATACGATCCCCTCCGCGCCAGCAAGTTCGCAAGCGTGGGCCGCGGTGGTCGGGTCGGGTTCAACGCCGCCGCGGGCTTCCCGCAGAGTGGCGACGTGATCGATGTTTACTGTTAGCCTCATGGCTTCCTCTTCAATAAGAAACTCTAGATCGGGGTTTTGTCGTCAGCGATCCCCAGTCTCAACTACAGCCTCGTCCTGATAATGAACTGCATATGCTCTGGCTTCTTGGCTACGAGTTGCACTCCTTTCGGCGAGAGAACTACGGGTTCTGTGTAGCCTGTCGAGTCATACAGGAGGGCATCGTAATCGACCGACACGTGGAAGCTGTCATTCCCCAGGGTCGCGAGTTGTTCGACCCCCCCCCGCACAATCAGGTCAATCTTCGGTGGTATCAGGATAACCTCCTTGCTCTGAGGCACCGACATCGTCTCGACCAACAGCCCGGTAATCGTCCTTTCGGCATACTGCTGAACATTGATCCTCACATTGACCATCTCTGGAGAAAGTTTCAGGTAGTGCGACGCAGAATCGGCCAGCGAGAGATTGGCATCGATAGGCGCCTTCACGTCGGTAAAGGTATTGCACACAGTTGGCCATTCGTTAATAGTGGCCAGCACCGACGTTGCGCCACCAAGGGTGATACTATCGGGAGTTACTGTCGGGTCACCGACTCTACCGTAGCCTGTACGAAAGGAGATATCTGTGTTAAGAGCCACCGGCACACGTTTTTGAGCGTATGCGTCGAAGCTGAGGAATAGCGACTCGGGGCTCATCTCAACGGGTTTGAGTCCCAGAGGTATCGCCATCCTGTCAACGATATCGTTGAGAGTAAGGGAGTGTTTGCGCGATGAGAGTGAAGCTATGTCGATAACGCACTGAGGGTCGGAGCCCAGCAGGAGGACGGCACTCTGCCAGCCATTGCCCCGAAGCTTCACATGAATAGTTCTTGGGAAAGGTGTGGCGATTGCTCGATCCTGGGGAAGGTTCTCGACGAGCAGGGGAACCGAGACCACGTTCTGGTATTCGTAGCTCATGTTCACAGATACCCAGAGGAAGACGGCAAAGAGGATTGTAGCGACGACGATATGGAATCGTTTCTTTTCCATTGTTCCTTTGTCTCAACACAAAAAAACTCCATCAGTTTCCACCGATGGAGTTACCCGACAACAGACGAACAATCAGCCTCCCGACCGCTTCTTGAGAAGCTCGGCGATAAGCTGTTCCTTGTTTGCTTTCGAAATCTGTCGTCCTGCAATGCCGAGGCCACCTTCATTCCGCGCGCGAGTTCTGAGTTGTGGCACCGTCATGGTCTCAAGCTCTTTCTGGTAGCCTGCAAGGCTGGAGTCGGCGACGAACAGCGTTTCTTGATCGGGAACCGTCTTGAGAGGTTTCTCCTTCTTGGGTTTCTTCTCTGTCCTGGGTGGCTCTTCCACGGGAGCCGGCTTTTGAACCACCTTCAAGATCATCTCAACATCTGCTGCCGGACGAGGGATGACGTGTGTTGAGACGACCTGCCCGACCCGCGCGGCAGCGGCACTAGCTGCATCCACCGCCGCCTTGACTGCAGCCACTTCACCGACAATCTTTACGGTGACTAGGCCATTGCGGATGTACTCGGTACCGAGAATGTGCACGTTGGCGGTCTTCACCATGACGTCCGCGGCTTCGATCGAGCCGATGAGACCGCGCGTCTCAACCAATCCTAACGCGTATTCGAGCATCTCCATGAGGCATTACCTTGAAGAAGCCGTGTCCCGATGTCTCGCGGGGTAATATATCGGGACACAGCTTGAGAAGAACTGTTACTTTGCAGCAGGACGCTTCGGAAGAATCATTTCCACGTCGGCATGCGGACGTGGGATAACGTGGACCGAAACAAGCTCGCCGACACGCTGTGCGGCAGCCGCGCCAGCATCCGTTGCAGCCTTCACCGCGCCAACATCTCCCCGTACCATGACGGTTACATAGCCGCCGCCGATCACTTCCTTGCCAATGAGTGTTACGCGTGCCGCTTTCACCATGGCGTCGGCAGCTTCAATGGAGCCGACGAGTCCTTTGGTTTCCACCATCCCAAGAGCATCTAATGACATGTCCGCCATGTGGGAGTTTCTCCTTTAGAGTAGGGTTAGCAAATTGATTCCATCTGGAGCACTTGAAATATAGCCAAGGGGGAGCACATTGTCAACCGTGCGCCGGTGTCGCCTGCTCCGGTCTCTTCCCACCGAATCTGGCGCGTATTGCCGGTGTTTGCCAAAGACCGATGAGAATGCACAGGAGTGTTGCACCCCACGCCGCGCGCGACAAGTTCCATCCTATGTTATACAATGGCGGATCGAACTTGAACGTAACTGTATGCCCGCCTTTGGGAACGATGACTGAACGCAGGATGTAGTTTGTTTTGTAGATCTCCGTTTCGGTTCCATCAATGTACGCTTTCCATCCGGCAGGGTAATACACTTCGCTGAGCACAAGCAATCCGGGAGACGATGTATATGCTTTGATCGCGATCTCTCTCGATTTGTACTCTGCTATCTCAGCCGAGGTGCTGTCGGGCGAAGTAAGCTCCTGAGGCAAGGGCTTTTCAACTACAGCCGTCGTTGCAGCATCAAACTGGGGGGAATTCAATTCTGCAAAAACCATGGTTTGGTTGGCTGCAACCGCCGCCTTCTTTACAAAGAACGTGCGTGGCAGTGCTGCAGGATTCAGATAGGTTAGTCGCTTACGTCCCTGATCGATGTTCGCCAGAGAGAATCGGCCCTCCGGAAGCTGGCCATCCAGAACAAGGTACTTCACATTCAGCATGTTCACCATGTTCATGTTAATTGGAAACGACGGGTCGGCACCCTTGTACATGCAGGAGTCAAGCATGGTCTGGTAGATCTTCAATTTTGCCGGACTGTACCCACCCACGGATGTTATGCCGTGATAGGCGAAAGTATTGTCCATGAAGAGATTTCCCCCGACGGGGAAGACGCGGAACAGTCCAGACTGCTGCTTCAGAAACGCGATTGTTGCATCGGGCTGGAAGTTCTCCTCAAGCCCCTGGCTGGGCTTGGGGTTGATGAACTTTACATCGATGATAATCAGATCAATCAGCAATATGCCGATCAGTATTGCACTCAATCCTCCTGTCCGGATCTTCTTGTTAAGGAATGCGATGATGGCTCCCGCCGAGGCCACGAAGATGAAAACGAATTTGAGGTAGTCTGTCCACAGGAGATCAAAACGGAGCGGTTTGAATGCTGCAATCAGCTGCCTAGTCTGCTCGCCATAGTTCTCGTCCTCCTTCACGAACCAGGAACCCGAAAGAGTTTGGTAGACCGAAGACTTGAACAGGAACCCGATGATCATCAGTGCCGCGAGTCCGCCAGAAACATAGAGAAGAGCCCTCTTCAGCTTCTCGATCTTGGCTGTGTCGTGGACCTCGAGCAGGAACGTCAGGCCATATGCGGCGAGAATGCCGACCGTGAACGGCACGAGGTGGAGGATCATTGAAGGAATGCGGAACTTGTTGAAGAGGGGCAGATAGTGGAAGAGCACGTTGTAGAAAACAGGGAAGTACTTCCCGAGCGACACAAGAAAGATCACGAGAGTGAGCACTCCGAAAAAGATGGTTACCCTGTTGCGCTTGTACACAAGTGCGATTGCAGCAAGCAGGATGGGTATGATACCGATGTACTCTGTGGAGGTATGGAATGGCATATCACCCCAATAGAGGGGAAGAGAAACATTCGTTTGTCCCTGCCATGTGGATGGATATTGACTTGAGAAACCAAAAAACGAGGGGACGAGATAAATGATGGTCTCCCATGGATTCCATGACCAGTTAGTTGCATAGTCATATGTAAGTCCGCCTGTTGATCCTGCCGTCCCCCCACCGCGGATTGAGAATGTCGAATATTCATACACCGATAGATAGATGTAGGATGAAATACACAGGCCTATGATTATTGCCCCGACAAACAAGGCCGACCTTTTTGCAGCGATCAGTTTGTCGCTTCTGAATTCCCAAACGAGTTTGTAGAGCGAATACAAGCCGATGACCAGGAGGACGTAATAAACAATCTGCATGTGGTTGGTGAGCAGTAATGTGCCGATGGCTGCGGAAAAGAGTCCAAAGCTAAGTAGGTCCCGTCGTTCGAAGAGGAGGTGACTCAGGAGGAAAATGGCCGGGAGGTACATCAATGCCATGAGCTTTGATCCGTGGCCCTCTCCCGCGAGTCCGATGGCATTTGGAGTCAGCATGAAGGCGATGGCGGCGAGCAGCGCCACGGAGCGTGAGAATTTCCAAGTGCGCATCAGGAAGAACATGAATACTCCGCCCAGCAGATAGTGCACGATAATCCATCCCCACTTGGCGTTGAGATAGAGCAGGTTGAGAACCTTCACGATCGCAGTGCCAAGATAGTTCACATTGTGTGGTGAGTAGGCGACGTTGCCGAATGTAGGCATACCACTAAAGAAGTACGGCATCCACAGTACATCAACCCCTTCCGCCTCTTTGATCTGATCACCGGCATGTGCATAGCTCAGAGCCGTGACGGTGTCACCCGCGTCGGCGAAAGCGGCATTGTCGAAAATGATTCCTCGAAACAGTACAAGTGTAATGAGATAAAGGAACCCGATGCAGAGCAGGTCTTGTTTTGTCGGTGATAGAGACGAGAAAAAGGACGCAGTCTTCTGCTCCTGTTTGGCGGCCGTCTTCCTGGGTTTTGCCATGTCAGTCTGTGTCTAGTTGGTTGAAAAGAGAGATGAGTCTGCTGGAGAACTGCTGGCGACCGAAGTCGTGGGATCGTTGACGGGCATGAATACGCCTCGTCTCTCGCCGGTTAGCGTCACTTACTAGTGAGGCGGTGTGCTCGATCAACTCATCCAGCGTGTTCCAAAGATACCCCGATTTGCCATGAGAAACAATTTCTTTTTGGCCACCTTTGTTGACAACAACCGGAACACATCCGGCGGACATTGCCTCAACGGTGGACATGCCAAAGTGTTCGGTCCGTTCGGGGTAACGCGCCTCGTCTACACCATATCCTGCCGCGTGCCAGAGGATCTCTGCCTGGTTGTAGTGTCGACGAAGTTCTTCATACGAGGTGTTTACATGAAAGTAGATCGGGTGTCCGGTTGCCGCAGCGCGCAGTTCTTCTAGGTAGTGCTGTGAAGCGAGATCGGGCCCACAACTCCCAACAAGATGATAAGTCCACGATATGTGTGGCAGGTGCTCGCGGAGCTTTTTGAATGCTTCAATCAGAACATCGTACCGCTTGTCATTGTACAATCCTCTGAAGAATCTTCCGACACTCAGGATGGTATTCTCTCTTGTTGTCTGCTGGTTAAAATCATCGATTGAAGGGTAGAGCACCTGAGCGTTGATCCGGTGGTTGTCGCAAAGAACGTGACGCACGAATTCAGAGTACACCAGCACGAGATCAGAGTCTCTCGCCGTGCTTAGGAGCGATCTCCGAAAGAGATCCTTGCCGGCCTCTCTTATGTTGCCATGCATGATTTTGCCAAGAATCCGGGTTGGAGCAATTCCTACATAGGGGATTTGCAAGATGTATACGTTCTTCTTTGCGCGGTTGCCGAATGACCGGAAGTTAGAGACGACCACACCGATGTCTGCTTGTGAAAGGAGGGGTAACACCTTTTTGGAATTCGCGTTTCTTACTGTGACGCGTTCGAGCGTGAGGTTGAAATAGCGGCTGAGGGTCTCTTTCGTAATGGCGGGGTTATCGACGAGCAGCGTGACATCATATCTGCCGGTTGTCGAAAGCACATCGGCAAGGGTGCAAACATATTTCTCGCCCCCGCCGAACGTGTGCCAACTGGCGTTGTAGATGAGGA
>Ga0208980_10000569_pt1 | contig 21048 bp, 40 predicted proteins | sample WetSurMetagenome_3_FD_187993 | JGI IMG/M metagenome (GOLD analysis project Ga0208980, IMG submission 187993) | Wetland microbial communities from Twitchell Island in the Sacramento Delta, sample from surface sediment Aug2011 Site A1 Bulk (version 2) | ecosystem: Environmental > Aquatic > Marine... | reverse complement strand
TTCGTCTAGTGGTAAGGACTCTAGCCTTTCAAGCTGGCAATCATGGGTTCAAATCCCATACATCTCACCTAACAAGAGAAAGGTTAGCTTAGAAGCAGCTATCCTCTAAAGAGTGTGGTAAACGGCTAATGACCGAACTTGCGACAGTCAGAATTCGTACCGTAGGAGTAACACCTACTCGGAGACTAGTAAGCATACCCTCTGGCGTAACAGCACATCTCTTGTTATTGCTGGTGTGAAGGGAAATGGCATACCTCTGATACTCAAAATATCAGGCTTACTGGTTCGAAGCCAGTCATCAGCACCTAGTAGAAAGGAGCTTATTATGTTTAATAATGTAAAAGCTAAAAAGGAAGTTTCAGCAGAAGGGTGTCCTAGTTGTTCTGGACACCTAGTTTTGAGACACGGAAAATATGGTCCTTTTTATGGTTGTTCTAACTACCCTAACTGTACATATTCTCAACCCACAGAAGAAGAACAAAATAGGAGATTAGAACGTGTTCTTAGAAGCCAACGTTATTTTCCAAGAGACCCCGATGAAGATTATGAAATGGCTGGTATTTATGGTATGAGTAGCGTCTCTGCTGGTTGGGACACTTGAAATTCGGAGAAGTGGCGTAATGGTATCGCAACACACTGCTAACGTGTCCATCCCTAAAAAGGTGTGCAGGTTCGAGCCCTGTCTTCTCCGCCTAATGGAAGGTCGCAAAGGAGTGCTTATCTGTCCTGAAAACAGTGATGTCCGTGAAATCCGGGCGTAGGGGTTCGAGTCCCTTACCTTCCTCCAAATTCTTCTTTACAGGAGTGTTATGTCTCGTTCTAGAAGACAATCAAAATATTTTGGAATGTGCTCTTCACGCTCAATGAAATGGTTTAGAACATATCTCCATCATAAAGAACGTGTAGAACTTAAAAAAAGAATTAAATTGGGCTTAGATTGTGATTTTCAGCTAGTACCTTGGGATGAGTGGAGTAGTCCTAGAGATGGAATAGGATACTATGCAGACGCTACTGAAAAAGATATGCGAAAATAAAATGGCTAGTAACCCAATCGGTCAGGGAACTGTCTGCAAAACAGTTATAGTGGGTTCGACTCCCACACTTGCCTCTTGACAATGTTATGGACTTATAGTATAATATCCAATATCCCCATTAGTGGCAGAAAGGACATAAATGAATCTACAAATTATAGATAGTATCAGCAGAATGGGAAAATTCTTAACTGACCTTGAAAAAGTTGATGAGGTATTTCTAGATGCTGAAACTAGTTCTACAGATACAATAACATGTAAAGTTTATCTTATTCAGGTAATGGTGGGGGACGTTATCTACGTCTTTGATTGTCTAAAGTTCAAAGAGATAGATTACTTGGTTTCCCTGTTATCTAATAAACTAGTGGTTGGACATAATATTAAGTTTGATTTAAAAGTTTTATATTTTAAAACAAAAATTCTACTCCCAAATGTATTTGATACCATGTTAGCTGAAATTATACTTTATCAGGGAATAGGATTAAAATATGTATCCCTTTCAGAACTTGTCCGAAGATATATAGGAACAGCTTTGGATAAGAGTGTAAGGGAATCTTTTTATGCAGGGGGTTTGCTAGAAAGCATCACTCAACAGCAATATATATATGCTGCAGAGGATGTTTTATATTTAAGAAAGATAAAAGAGAGACAGGTAGAAAAACTCTTTGATGAAAAGATGTTAGATACCTTAAATTTAGAAATGACCCTTGTTCCCGTAGTTGCATCTATGGAAATAGAGGGTGTTTTGCTTAATGAAACTGAATGGTCTAGATTAATGGTATTATCAAAGCAAACTGCAAAGGATATTGCAGAAGAATTAAAAGAGATATTTATAAAAAGATTGGATAAGGCAAGGTGGGCTACGCTATACGATGCCAGTGAATATCTTGGAATAGTTCCTCGTATAAAAAAGGATAGAGAACTTCTTAAAACAATCACAATTCCAGAATATTATGATTCCTTTTTTAGACAAAATCTTAATATAGCCTCTTCTACGCAGTTAGTAACTCTTTTAAATCTAGTGGGATATCCAGAGTTGGAATCTACTGGTGAAAAAATAATCAAGGATTATGTTGGAAAAGATTCCGATAAAATATTTGAGAAGATACTTGAATTTAGGGAACAGTATAAAAAAGGCACGTCTTTTGGTCAGGGATTCCTAGATGACATTCATCCAGTTACAGGAAGGATTCATTCAGATTTTAACCAACTTGGAACAGCAACCGGAAGATTTTCTTCTGGAAACCCCAACTTACAGCAAATCGTGGCTGGTTCTGATTATAGAAAATGTTTTATAGCACCTAAAGGCTATAAGATGATTATTTCAGACTATTCACAACAAGAGTTAAAATTGGCTGGTGCTGCTAGTAAAGAGCCAGAGATTATCAATGCCTATAAGCAAGGAATAGACCTCCATGCTTTAACCGCATCTGCTCTTTTTGAAAAGGAACTTTCAGAGATTACTGATAAGGAACGTTCTATTGCAAAGGGATTTAATTTTGCAGTTTTATATGGTTCTACGGAATATGGATTAGCATATAATTTTGGATTTCCAGTAGAATATACAAAAACACTACTTGATAATTTCTATAAAAAATATCGTACTTTAAAGGTGTTTAAAACAGCTTTCGAAAATGCTGTTTTATCATTAAAATACTCTAGAACACTTCATGGAAGAAAGAGATACTTCGAAAATAAGCAGTTTTTTAGGGATTCCAAGGAAGCCTACAAAGCAGAAAGACAGATAAAAAGAGAGGGTTTTAATCACTTGATTCAGGGAACTGCTGCAGATGTTACTAAAATAGCCATGATTGATATTTTTAATAATAATCCTTTTGGTGAGGGATTAAAAATTATAATGACAATTCATGATGAAATTGTATGTATAGCGAATGAGGAATGCGTTATAGGTGCAAGAGATTTTATAGTAAAATGTATGAATGATGCATTACAAAGATTTCTAGGAGAAATTCCCTCAGAAGTTGATTGTTGCATAGAAGATTACTGGTTCAAGTCAAAAAAGAAAGGAGAGGTTACTATTGAGCAAACAGAAAGTTAGTACAAGTAGTTTCATAGAAGAACTGGAAGAAAGTTTTGGAGCAGATATTATTGTAAGAGATGATTTAGAAAAAGTGTCCGTTATTCCTACTGGTAGTATCTCGTTAGATATAGCATTGGGAATTGGGGGTATTCCTATGGGGAGGGTTACTACCATATATGGTCCGGAATCTTCCGCAAAAACATCTCTATGCCTGTCTATTTCTAAACAGGCAATGCAGTTAGGACATAATGTTTTATATATTGACCAAGAGAATTCACTAGACCATAACTATATTCGGTCATTGATTGGTGATTTTGATGAGTCATCTTTCGTTCTTGTTCAACCTGAAACAGCAGAACAGACTCTAGAAATATGTGAAAAGGGTATTGGAAGTAAGGAATTCGGACTAGTCATTCTGGACTCTATTGGAGCACTTTCACCTTTGAAAGAGAAGGAGGATGAATTTACAGATGCTAATGTAGCTTTGGTTGCTAGACTTCTCTCCAAGTTTTTTAGACGGGATATCTTTTCGATTAGAAAGTCTAATACAGCAGTTATTCTTGTAAATCAGGTACGGGCTGCTATTGGCTCTTATATATCAGATTTTGAAATGCCCGGTGGAAATGCACTTAGACACTTTTCATCTGTTACCATTAAGATTACCAAATCTACTAAGATAACTGTTGTAAGGGCTAAGAAAAGTGAGAAGGATTCTGATGAAGATATTATAGGTAGTTATTCAAAATTTACAATTATGAAAAATAAATGCGCTCCTCCATTTAGAAGTTCGGTGTTTCCACTAATCTATGGAAAAGGAATAGACCCGAATAGAAATTTGGTAGATTTCGCAGAATTGCTAGGTGTAGTAGCAAAGCGAGGTAGCTATTATACACTAGACGGAGAAACATTAGGACAGGGACTGAATAAGACCCTAGAGTTTTTAGATGGACACCCCGAAACTATTGACAAAATAAAGGAAAGGGTGTATAATATAACTAACTCAAAACAGAAAGGAGAGGAAGATGGAAAGAACTTTACAGACTAAAAGGATTTATGCCCTCGGTCAATATCAGAACATAGAATTCACAGATAAAATTGAAGGAATTTCTGGTGATGTTCTAACTACTGATTTGGCTTATAAGGTACAACTTCTACAGATTCTAGGGATGGAAAGGATGATAAATAAATACCTTATCATCAAAGGAAATGTAGGAAATATGTCACCGGAGGAAGCAATCAAATTAATAGAGGAGGAACGAACAGAACTTATTGCAGATATGAGAACCGTATTGCCTGAAAATGCTAAACAAAATATTGAAATAAAAGAAGGAGATTAAGAAATGCCATTTACACATACAGAAACCAAAGAAGGAAAAACTTTCAACAAAGTGCCTTATCTACGCCTCACAGCCGGACAACACACAATTCGAATTCTTGATAAGGTAGTAGAACCTGTTGATACCCATTTTATTATGGGAAAAATGACTGTAAAGTGCTTAGAGGATGAATGTCCAATATGCGATAATAATAAAAGAATCCTTATGGAAAATAAGGAAACCTTTAGGGATGTTCCCGGTTGGGCTCCAAAATCAAAAAGATGGGTACTGAATATTCTTGATAGAAGTCTTGTCAAGATTTGTCCCAATAAAGATTGTGCTTGTCCCGTTAAAAAACAGGGAGAAAATTTCCCCCCACAGTGTCCAGAATGTGGTGCATTCTTAAATGCAGTTCAAATTGAACAGTATAATAAGGTGCAGATTATGAGTTGTGGAGTGACTCTAGCTGAACAGTTGAATCAGATTGAAGCATCTGTTCAGGATGAGGCTGGAAACGTGCTTGGGTGGACCTCATATGACATAAATCTAATTGTTACAGGGTCAGGTAGGAAAAAGGTTGTTACCCCAATCCCTACTCGTCATGATGATGTAGTAGAAATACCTGCAGACCAACTTGCCGATACATCACAAGCTACTCTGTCTCTCAATGCTGATGAAATTATAGACCTTCTAAAAGGTGTATCTCTTAAGGATATTTTCACAGCTAGAAAATCTGGAAAACTAGATGAAGTTACAGAAGAGGCTGTTAGTGAAATCAGTGAAGAGGTAAATAACATTTTGAAATAAGTGAGGAAATATGACTACAGAAATAGTAATGATACTCGATAAAAGTGGCTCCATGATGGGTTTAACCAATGATGTTATTGGAGGGTTCAATAGCTTTCTAAAAGAGCAACAAGAACTGAAAGATGAAGCAAGATTAACCACCATCTTATTTGATACAGAATATAAAGTTCTGCATGATAGACTAAATATTCATGATGTCAAGCCAATAACAACTAAGAATTATATAGCTAGCGGAAGCACTGCTCTTCTAGATGCCTTGGGAAAGGCAATCACGGATACTAAAGCAAGAACTTCAAAAGAAGATAAGGTTCTCTTTATTATTCATACTGACGGAGAAGAGAATTCTAGTATAGAGTATAATGCTAAAACCATAAAGGATTTGGTATCAAAAAGGGAAAAGAAAGGTTGGAAATTTGTGTACATGGGAGCTAACGTAGATTCATTTGCAGAGGCTTCCAGAATGGGAATAAGTATAAGTGTGGACTATTCGGCAACAAAAATAGGAACACAGTCTGTTTATTCCGGTGCTAGTTATGTTAGTACACAGATGAGAACAACTGGAGATGTTACAAAAGATGACACACAAATCCTAAATAGTATAGTACAATAACACTACTGCCTTGGGGTGGGATGCACTGTAGGGTAGAGGGAGGTGGGTCTACGGTAGGGATTGCCGGGTAGATAACCTACAGAAATTTAGCGCAAGGATGCCATGAAATAAATACCCGAATACATGGCACATGCTTACATAGCTTAACTGGCTAGAGCACCAGACTGTCAATCTGGAGGGTGGGGGTCCGACTCCCCTTGTAGGCGCAGATAGAAAGGAGAATAAAAATGAGTGATGATTTTGCAAAGGAAGGTATAGAAGAAATTTATAATAGGATACTTCCTAGAGTTAGATTTGGCTCAATGTTTGGAAAGACTATTGATATGACAAATCCAAAGGAAGTTGCTGTTGCTTTTTATATGATAGCAAAAAAGGAAGCAATGGAGGAGCACAAAAATACTCAAGACCACTTATTTGAAATATTAGGCAAACCTAAAAACATGCTTGGACTTTAATATGGAAGAAAATTTAGCAGACGAATATCTTACTAAATTGGCATCCACCTTTGAGGATGCTGGCATAATTTTAACTCAGTTCTACTCAAAAGCTTTCGACTATCCCTTTGATAGACGAATGATAGGTCAATTTGGGAAACTGGTAAAAATGTATGGAAGATATACTGTCTTCTTTTCCTTAGTAGATATCTATGAAATGCAAACAGTAAATCACCAAAAGATTTTTGCTCTCATACAGTTTTTCTGCAAAAAAAGATTGGAGGGGAAGTCACAAACATTGAGTGATGGAATGATGCAAGAACTTCATGAATATGAACAACGAATAAAAAAGGTGAGAAAACTTAAATTAAAGATAAGGAGTCCATTTGATGAGTGACCAACTATTTCAGTATGACACGGAGACAGCAGTTTTAAGTATCCTGCTTAAAAATCCGGAAATGATTTATGAGGTTCAGGATATTAAGGACTTCATGTTTTCATCTAGTACAAATCAATTATTGTTCAATACAATAAATAGTCTATCATCTCAAGGTCTTACACCAGAAATAAATCTTATATATGAACATTTAAAATCTAAAAATAAGGATGTATTAATTGGTGGGAGGGATTATCTAAATGCATTAATGTCTTATGATTATAATTCAGATAATCTAAGAGAATTTGAGAAGATGATGATAGATTCCCATAAGGCTAAGATTCTTATAAGTCTTTCGGGGTCTATTCCAGCACAGGTTACGGGTGCTAAAGATATTGATGCAATTATTGGAAGTATTAGAACAACCTTAGATAACTTAACAGAGTTTTCTAGTGGGGATTCAACATCAACTTTATCAGATGTCCTGAAAATTTCATGGGCTGAAATAGTTGAAAGAACAAAAAATCCCGGAATAAAGGGAGCTACTACTGGTTCTAAGGGAATGGACATGGCTACTGCAGGTATTTCTGGAGGGGAATTATGGACAGTGGCAGGAAGACCGGGGATGGGTAAAACAGCACTTGAATGTAATATGTCCCTAGCCCAAGGAAAAGCAGGAATTCCCGTTCTTATCTTCTCATTAGAAATGCGTAAAACCCCTTTGGTAGAAAGAATGTTAGCTATTGAAACCGGGGTTAATTCAACTAACATACGATTGGGTATGGTATCTCAAGAGGATTTAGATAAAATTTCAGATGGAATGAAGAAGATAAAAGACCTCCCACTTCATATAGACTCTAACTTCAATGCAACCCTGCCCTATGTTCTTTCTACAATTAGAAAATATCAGAAGATGCATGGTGTGAAGGTTATATACCTAGACTATATTCAGTTACTATCTGAAAGGTCAGTAGATGCAACAAATGAAATTGGAAGGATTACTCGTGCGTTCAAAATTTTAGCAAATGAATTGGATATTGGAATTGTAATGCTATCTCAACTAAGTAGAAATTGCGAATACAGGGAAGATAAAAGACCTATCTTATCCGATTTGAGACAGTCAGGAAATATCGAAGAAGATTCAGATGTAGTGATTGGACTATATCGAGATGTGGTTTATAATAAGGATACAAGCCACAAAGATGTTATGGAACAGATTCTTATTAAGCAGCGTTCTGGACCAATAGGAACGGTAATAACATCCTTTGATGAAAATATAAATAGGATAAAAGATAAATAATGGTAAATAGTAAAAGAAAGGGAAGTAACTTTGAGAGGGAATTAGCAGACTATCTAAATAAATTTGTAGAGGGGGGTTCTTTCAAAAGAATAGCAACTTCGGGAGCAATCGGAACCTATCTTAATGAACCTGCACTTTCAGCCGATGTTACTGGTAAAGTATCAGGACTTCCCAAAGCAATTAAGATAGAGTGTAAAGTAGGCTATGGAGGAGAGAAGTATCTCTCTATGCAAAGGGAATGGCTTAATAAAATAAAGATAGATGCTGAGAAAACTAACTCCTTACCACTATTAGTGGGTAAGTTCACGGGAGCTAAAAAAGCTACAGGAGTTCAGGTTTTTGTAGCAGTAGAACTTAGTGATTTCGTTTATATTTTGAATCAAATAAGTTTATTAGATAAGGAGATAACAAAACAGATAGAGAAAAATGGAAAATAACTTTTGGGACAATTTAAAAACTTTCTATAATAAACACTACAATATTCCACCTAATATAGTTGATGAAATTGCTTGTTCTGAAATACTTTTGCTTTGCGTAAGTGGAATGTCAAACCAAAGTATAGCTTACAATCTAAACATGGATTTAGATTATATCAATGTATCTACAAAAGAATTTTTAGAATTTAACGGCTGGAAAGAAGACCTTGACTTAAATCCATATTTCGTGTATAATAAGCATCCAGACTATGAAGATTTTAAAACATCAGTATCATTGATTACACCTCTAGTAAAACTAGATATGATAAATCAATGTTATAGTCTTTGTAGAAAATATGAAAAAATAAGAGAGGAGATTAAAAATTCTTATGACGACAATCCAGCTTCCTGATTTTGATGACATGGCTAATGCCATTGAAAACATCACAAATACAAATTTAAGAAGGATTCTTTTAGACCTAGAAATTAAAGCTAAAGAAGCCGAAATCGTTAGACTATCCAGTGTAGACGAGGCATATTTCATTAATGGAAAACCACCTTCAGTAGCATACTTAGAGGCTACTGTAAAATTTACGGGGGTTGATAATGAGCTGATAGAAAAACGAAATATATTAGCAGAACTCACTGCAAACCTAGAACGATACAGACTACAATATGAACTTATGAAAAGTAAGATTGAAGTTTGGAGGTCTCAAACTGCAAGTGAGAGAATTGCTGTACAGGTATGAGAACTTTGAAGACAGTCCGTATAAGTGCCTCACTTATAAAGGACTATGTAGCGTGTCCAAAGAGAGCTTTCTATAGACTCTTTGAGCCAGAAAGTGGAATATATGATAAGGGATTTCTTATTGGAAATGTTGTGCATGAACTAATAGAGAAATACTGGAAATCCTCTAGTGAAATGGCTAGTCATATTAAAGAAGTTTCAGATAAGTACTCACTAACATCAGGAGTAGAGGATGTGGTAAGAAATGTAGAGGGATTTTCAACATTTAGACCCCATTTATATGATGATGATATTATAGAACAAACCTTTTCTTACCCAATGGATGATGTATTTATCGTGGGGAAGATGGATAGAATTACAAAAGATGGTATAATTTTTGATTGGAAGACAGGAAAAACTCCACCAGAAAGTCTTTATAGAGAACCACAGTTTATTTTGTATTATTTATCCTATAAAAAATTATATGGTAGTTATCCAAAGGCTGTTTATTATGCCAGCCTTTCTAACAGGCAACTTTATATGTTCAAACCCGATAAAAATGTTATAAGAAACTTTGAACAGAAACTCTTGCCAGACATAATAAAGCAAATAAAAGATAGACATTTTCCACCCTATGGATTATATGGATACAAAGTCTGTAATAAGTGTCCATTCGTAGATGCTTGCTTTACGGAGGTTGGAACCGATGAATAATTCTTGGTACGTTAAAACCTTAATACAGAATAAGGAAACTATAAAAAGAAATATATATAAGGAGTCAGCCGGAAAAATAGAATCTTCGTATACTATTGATTTTGAAGACATGGATTATAATAATCTTCTACTTATAGAAACACTTATTGAGAAGCTAATACAATCAAATTCCATCTCGGATAGAGAAATAGTGGTTTTGAATCAAATCCTCGCAGGAAATTCTATCGCTATGATAGAGAAAAGTCTAGGAATTAGCAGGATAACTCTGACAAAAATATTAGATGACCTTTGTGATAGAGTAGCTTTTATACTAGGAGGAGAATTTACAAATGAAGGATACTTAGAATATATGAGAGAAAAATATAACTTGACAGAAGAACAAATAACCAAAGCTAGAGACTATATGATTTCTAATAGAAGCAAGGTGAAAGGAGGAACTGGTGAGTAAAAAAGAAATAGTAAGGTGTATTCATAGACATACAATATCAGAACACCCTGCTTGTTTTGCACAAGCAGCCGTAGAGGATAATAGAAAGGTGACAACCATTCCTTGGTATCAGGAGCCGGGAATGTCCATTTGTTACTTGGATATTGAAACAGATGGTTTTTATGCTGATTTCAATACCATGCTAACATGGTCTATCAAGGTGAAAGGAAAGGAAAGAATTAGATGTGACGTAATTACAAAGAGGGAGTTATTCGAAGGTACTACAGATAGACGTATTGTAGAATCTGCAATAAGCGAACTTAGAAAACATCGAATCGTAGCCACTTATTATGGAACAGGATTTGATATTCCGTTCTTGAGAGCAAAAGCATTACATTATGGATTAGACTTCCCATCATACTTAGAACTGTTTCACTTTGATATCTACTATGCAGCCAAAGCAAAACTAAAGATATCTCGAAAAAGCTTGGATGCGGTGTCAGACTATCTGAATATTCCGGGTAAAACACATGTAGATAGAAACATCTGGAGAGTTGCAAAATACGGAGATAAGTTCGCACTAGGCTCTGTTTTGGAACATAATATGGAAGATGTTAGAATCTTGGAAGAAGTTCATGATACTCTGACTCCATTCTCAAAATGGACAAGGAAATCAATTTAAGATGAAAAAGAAGCCTCTTGGAAATATAACTACTGTAATAACAGATGTTCGTTTTACACCCGAAGGCAAATATGTAGTAGTTATGTCATTAAAACAGAAGAGAACCTTCGACATGATTAAATGGGAAGAAAGGACAACTTCTGTAAAAATCTATGGAGAGGATGATATTAGGGCTCAAACAGAGGCAGCTTTATTGATAAACTCAATGATAACAAAAGCCAATGGAGACCTGTTTAACCTTAAGCAAAGTGAACTACTCTATGACAAAACTAACCATAACTAGTATTAAGCATATGAATCTTGTTGCAATAAAGCAGGAGGAGGGTAAGGGATTCTTTATATCTGCTCAAGATGCAATAGTCATTTCAATCCCAAACCTTGCTTATATTTTACAGTTTTTAGTTATGAATAACTATATGTCCCCCAAAGTTCTAGAGGGAATTCTAGAAGAATATAATAGTACAGAAAGGGATAAAAATGACACATTACCTAGCTAAAATTGTTTGTATTCTTATCTCTGGAAAAGCTGGCGTTGGAAAATCTACCTGTTCGGGATTTATGAAGGAGTATTTAGAAGAAGAGGGTTATAAAGTATTTTCCGGTCATTTTGCACAGGGAGTTAAGGATGTAGCTAAAAGAATGGGGTGGGATGGAATAAAGGATGTAAAGGGTAGAAGACTCTTACAACAAGTAGGAAGTGTGGGAAGAGAATATGATAAGGATACTTGGTGTAAAGAACTCTATATGACAACACTTGTCATTTCTCAACGTCCCGATGTTATATTAGTAGATGATTGGAGATTTCCAAACGAGGCTGAATTTTTAAAGACAATTAATGAACTTCATGTAGTCACTATTAGAATAGATTCTCAAGATAAGGAGATTTTAAAGGGAACTCCAGAATATAAGGATACTTCTGAAACATCCCTACCATCAGATAATCTAAATAATACCTATGATGCTTTTATTGAAAATTTTGGAAATGACTTAAATGAGTACCGTAATATCTGCTATAAGTTAGCAGAGAAAATTTTAAACGAATCCCCTAAATGGAAGGAGGAAAAATAATGAACGAATTAGCACCTGTAATCACTACTGCTGCAGTGGCAATGTTAGTGTTGGAAGGAATAAAATGGGCTACTAGAAAGTGGATTGTAAAAGACCCCACTTATGATTTTCCAGTAAAATTTTATTTGGTTATGCTTCCGATTCTTAACTTACTTGCTCCGTATGCAATCTGGTTAGTTGGTCAAGGAGCATTACCCGTATATACTTGGCAGACTCTGTTACAAGCACTAGGTACATTAATGCTTCAAAGCTTACTATCAGTTGGTGAGTACAATCTAACTGTTAAACCACTCAAGACATATTATCAAGCCCGTCTTGCAGATGTTTCAGCCAACGTTGTAAAACCAGTCTAATTAGACCGAAAATATCCGATTTAAAAATTGGGTATTGACAAAATAGTAGAACCGTAGTAATATTAGGGTAGGCGTAAAAACCTACCCTAATACTACAGGAAAGGACAATATATGACACAAGCATTTTTCGTAACAGACGCACGACATATTGCCAGTTGGGTAACACATTTAGATGAACAGGTAGATATGAAACAGGCATTTCATGACTGGTCAATTGTTCAGGACAGACCAGATGAATTTACTGAGGATATATTGGATAATATTGTAATTGCTATTCTGAATAGATTTTGTTTGCCCTCTTATAATGATTTGGAATTTATGTATAATAAATGGAGGGCTACTGGAGTAATAGATTGAAATGAAATGTCCAACTTGTAGAGGTTGTTTTGAAATTGTGTGGATAAAGGATACTAAACTTTACTGGTGTTGGTTATGCCAAAAATATTATAAGTATACAGAAGAGAGTAATCTTTTAGAAGAATTTGATATTACAACACTATGAAAGGATAAAAAATGTATTCAAGCTACAGTCTAAGTGCTCGATTTTTTAGAAGGTTTGGATGGAATATTGAAAGCTTAGGCGTTCATTTTCAATATAAAGGGGATGAAGTTTTTTGGTTATTCCCTTGGAAAAGAACAAATAAGCACCTTAAATTTTTATCTATTTCTTTTGAAAGCACATTCGGGTGCTTACAGGAATTAGATAATATGTGGGATTTATGTAGTGGAGCTAATAAACAATGACAAAGATATCACCTGCACTGAAGGAATTAGAAGGAAAACTTGGTGGAGTTATAATGCTTGAGATGTTTTCTGATGGAACAGGTACGATTTATAAAACATTAATAGAAGATGTGGAAGGTAAAAAAATTGAAAAGACAAAAGCCATAGGATTTTTTGACTGTGAGGATAGTCTAAAAGAACTTATTAGGTTTTTAATGGAGGAATTATGAAAGAAAAAATTTGGTTAATATTTTGGATAATCCTAGCACTTGTTCTTTTGTTTGTAATTGCATTAGGATTACCACAGTGGAATATACCTAATCTATCACAGTTATTGGGACTATAACCAAAGGAGGAAAAATGAGACTCTTCAAGCGAAGTACTAGATTCACACTAAATGACGAACAATCAGCCATAATTTTTTCAAATGGTACATATGAAACATTTCTTAGCAAAAGAAAAGAGGGTAACTCTAGTAGATATTTAACAGCTATGGTATCATGGCTTTTAGCAGGACAAGATTCAGATGCAAGACTTTTATATCAAGCAATTGATAGAAAGTTTGCAGGTAAGATGGAAAAGTTTCTTTCTGGAACAGAGAAAGGAGAACTTGATGGGTCACTTGGAACAGATAATCTCTAAAGACCAAGACCTTGTAGGAACTGGAAGATGGTTACACGGTGCTATTAATGACTCATTAGTAGTAGATACCAAAGACCAGATATTCTTCTGGAACTCACGAGGTATTGTTGGAGATGCGTATGTATGGCTGACCAAGGTTAAGGGTCTTACACATGATGAAGCTAAAGATTATCTTAAACAATTAGACAATTTCAATACTGAATTTATCCAGACAATTAGAAATAGGGAAGAAACCGTAGTTTATCCCAAATTAATAGACCTATTCTATGAGGAAGGTCAGAGAAATTCTAAGGAATATTGGGAAAAGAGGGGTATAAACAATGAAACCATTAATCGTTATAAGTTAGGTTATCACGATGGGTGGTATTTTATACCCATCTTTCAAGATGGATTATTTAGAAATTTTCAAATGAGAAGGGAAGTTCCTGAAAAGGCTATAAGGTCTTATTATACAAATGTTGGCAGGTTACTTTTTAATGCTGAAATTATGAAGATAACCGATTCTGTTATTATAACAGAAGGTCCAACAGATTGCTTAAGATTAGTTCAGGAAGGCATTCCCTGTGTATCTCATAATGCAGGTTCAGAGGGTTGGAATGATGATTGGTTTAAATACTTTATTCATCAGAGGGATATTACAGTCTGCTATGATAATGATGATGCTGGTAGATTTGGGGCAGCAAAAGTAGCTAGAAATCTAGGAATTTATAGAACCAAGGTATTTACATTTGATGGACATGAAAAAGGATATGATATAATAGATTGGTTCAGGGATGGGTACAATTTGGATGATTTATTGTTTACAATAGATAAACAGGCAAAATATTTATATCAAGCATAAAGGAGATGCATGAAGATTAAAAAAGCTGAAAATAGAGATAGAAAAATTCATAAAAAGAAACACGGAATGAGAATAAATGGAACATCTTTATTTACTATTCAGGAAATATTAAAGAATAGGGCTGATTTGATAAAGAAAGAAAGGGAAGAATGACCGAGAACATATTTGAAGAGGTAGAAAGACTTAAAAAACGTCTTGATGGTCAAAAGGAATATTGGGAAAATCTAGGTTGGTTCAAACTTTACCATGATGAATACCGTGATGATGGTTACAAAGACCAGTACGGAATATGGCATTGGGCTCATGTTCTTGATGCAGAAGTAGAAGTTCAAGTAGTAAAAACCTATTATTATGTAGATTATGGTTCAACCATGCTTGGTGCAATAGCAGTAGATAAAGATGGCAATGAATATAAACATCAACCAAGTGCCATAGATATGAATGACGATTGGTGGTCTGGAAATAAGCGTAGCTGGTATCGTTTTCCGCATGGGCTAGTGATTGATAAGGAAGGAAATCAACTAAAATGAAAGAACAACTATGTTATTTCTGCGATTACTGTGGTAGAATGTATAAAAAGAAAGTAACTGCTTATTACCATGAATTAAAGTGTTATCATGACCCTAAGAATAAAGCGTGTGCAACCTGTGGTTATTTAGACACTCATGGGACTCCAACCTGCACTGCATATAATTCATCATCAGACCCCGATGATATATTAATGCCACTCTTTGAGTCTAACTGTAATTTTTGGAAACCGAAGGAAAAAGAAAATGAGCAGAATAACTAAGTGTAATAAATGTAAGCACCTAGAAGTTAGGCAAACTTATTCTGAATCTCTTTATTATTGTTCTAAAGAAGGAGGAAAAAAGATAGAATATTCTGGAACCCTAATGACTCAACCTGATTGGTGTCCTCTTAAAATAATGAGATGGAATAAATTTATAGATGATATGAAAAGCGAGGCTGGATTTTCAAAGGAGGAGTGGATATGAGTGATATTTTTGACCATGACCTTGATGCTGTTGATAGGTTTTTAGGTGGAGAAGGCGACCATGAAGACCCTAGTGAAGGTTATGACCGTGAGGATTTTGAACATGAGGTAGTATCTGTTAAGTCTGAACATGTGGATGCACAATTAGCCTTAGAAAAAGAGGCAGAAGAAATGGGTTATAAACATGGTTGGGTATGGCATCGTTTAAATGAAAAATTTGGTAGGGAAATTGCAAATGCCCTGTATAATGGATATGCCGAATTGAACACAGATGATGATATTCCCACTTGACAAATTTAGGATATGTGGTAAAATACTATGTGTGATAAATTGTTAATGTGGATTTCGATTGTTCTATTAGTTTTAGCTGTGCTATTGGAAACGGTTATAATTGTCTTTTCAAAATAAGGAAGGAGAACTTAATGAGGCTGCTGTTAGGAGATTCTAAGGAAGTTTTAAAAGATATACCAGATAATTCAATTGATAGTATAGTTACAGACCCTCCATATGGTCTTACCTTTATGGGTAAGGCTTGGGATGGCACTGGAATAGAATATGACCATGAGTTTTGGGGAGAAATCCTTCGTATACTAAAACCGGGTGGTCATGTTCTTTCTTTTGGTGGAACTCGAACATATCATAGAATGGCTACAGCCTTAGAGATAGCAGGATTTGAAATTAGAGATTGTATCATGTGGCTGAATGGTCAGGGGATGCCAAAGTCCTTTGATTTAGGAACACAGGCAACTAAACGTGGCTATCCAGAAGCACCCACTATGGTTGGGTGGGGTACAACCCTTAAACCTGCTGTTGAGCCTGTTGTATTAGCTAGAAAACCATTTTCAGAGAAAAGTGTTATTGAGAATTTTATTAAGTGGGGAACCGGAGCTCTCAATATAGATGAAACTAGGATAGATTTGGATGGAGAAGTTGTTTCTATGAATCGGCTGGTAGGATGGTCAGGATTTGGACAGCAAATTAGACCGGACTATACTCCCTCTGTCAATGATAAAGGAAGGTATCCAGCACACCTTTTACTTGATGAAGAAGCTGCAGAAATATTGGATAAAGATGTTGGTCAGAATGTATCCAGATTTTTCTACTGTTCCAAAGCCAGCAAAAAGGAAAAGGATGCCGGATTAGATGATATGCCAGTAGTAGCTGCCGGGGCTTTAAGTGGAAGGCATGATGGCTCATTGGGTGGAATTACAATGGCAAGAAATGTTCATCCAACTATTAAACCAATAGACCTTATGAGATATTTATGTAAATTAATTACACCGAAAGGAGGAATAGTTTTAGACCCATTTATGGGTACTGGAACAACAGGAATAGCGTGTGGACTAGATGGATTTGAATTTGTAGGGGTAGAAAAGGAACAAGAATCTTATGATGTAGCAGTAAAACGAATAAGACATTGGACAGGAAAGGAGTCAGAATGAAAAGTGGATTAAAAATAGTGGGAATTGTGTTCTTAGTAACATTAGTGTTTTTAGTTTGGTATGCCTTCACCGCTTCAGGAACTCTGTTTATTCAGAGTTACATTTACCCCCAATGGTTGGGAGTACAAAGAAGTGCTGTAGAATCTAGTAAGAGTTTTGTTGATAGCAATAATATTGCATTGGCAAATCTTCAAACAGAGTTCTACAGATTGGATACAAAGGCTGTAGAGGCTGGACAAAATGAGGAATTAGTTGATGCTTACAAGTCACAGCAAACAGCAATCTTGAATCAAATGTGTATGAAGGTTATAAGGATGAAAGTGAATACTGTTTCACCAGAAATCACGGTTTTTCTAGCTAAGGAAGGAGGATGTAAATGAAAAGGATTTTAGTTTTAACTGTAATACTGTTGGTATTTTTAGCTGGATGTGCAGCTAATGGTAGTTCTAACAGGGCTGAAACCGAACAACAGGAGAGGGGAGTACTTTCCATTGTTCAAAACCAGCCTGTACCCGATTTAGGTGGCTATAGTTCTGAAAGGGACATTGTAATCCAGACCTATATTGCAAGAAATCAAACTGTTGCTACATATGCCTATACAATGACCTACGATGGGAAGGTAATTGAACTCTGTCCGAGTATCGGATACCCAATTCCTTATTCCACTCAACTAACAGCACCAGAAAAGAAACTTGATGGTTGGGAGGTAGTTATTCCTCAATCGGAACCTAATGGATTATATCCACCCGGAAGTTCTGCTGCAACACTTGTTAGCTGTGTTAATCCTGATGGAAGTATATCACCAACATACTTTGAACTCGAGGTATTTGCTATGCCATATCGTATAGTTTCAGATTGGAAATTAGTAAGGGTTGATGATAAGAGTTCGTTCTCTGTAGACTTAAATAAGTAATTAGACTTAGTATGGGGGTACTATAAAAAGTACCCCCATACATAAAAGAGAAAGGAATAAATAGGATGTGGATTAGTTGGGTTGCCTCTGGACTTACTTTAATAGGAAATATTGTGCTTATAAAAAGCAAATCTTGGAAAACCTTTGTCATCTTCGCAGTTGGAAATGTTATGTTTATATATTACTGGTATATATTAAATCAATATCCAACCTTAATATTATGCACTATCTTTTTAGGTATGAACATTTGGGGAATCATTTCATGGAGAAAGGAATCTAAAAAATGAATATAGGATTTGATTTGGATGGTGTATTATATAGGTGGCATGAGTCCCTTTATAACTATCTTGTTTGTTTCAAGAATCTTAAAGTTCCATATCATGTTTTCTGGTCTGACACCAATAAAGTAGATGGCTATTTGACCTATGGTGAGGAATACTGGTATAACTGGACACGGTTGCCTAACTTGGTAACAAATCAGGGGGCAAAGTCTTCCCATGTCAAGTTTCTAAATAGCCTTGCCAAAAATCACACAATCTACTACATTACACATAGACCACCAGAGGTACATTTTTCTACAAAACTTTGGGTTGAAAAAAGTAAGTTCCCATATCCAGAAAATGTACTCTTTCCAGAAATGGGTAGTGATAAGTCTTTCGAGATTCGTCAGTATGAGATAAAACTATATGTAGATGACAGGGATAAAATTGTAAGAAAATTAAGCACACTTACAGATACCTACCTAGTTATGCAACCTTGGAATGAAAGTGGTCGTGATGGATTAAAATGTATATCTGATGTTACAGATTTAGAAACGGTTTATGGAATGAAATTGGAGGGTATAATATGAAAGAATTGAGGGTAGCAAAGATTGATAATAAAGCTGTTCTTCCTACTAGAAAGTATAAAGATGATGCTGGTATGGATTTATATTGTCCAGAATCTGTTTTTGTAGCTCCCAATGAAATAACTATTGTCCATACTGGAATAGTAATTGAGATACCAAAAGGTTTTGTTGGACTTATTAAACCAAAGGGTGGAAATATGCACTTAGTAGGCTCTGGAGTTGTAGATGCAGGATATCAAGGAGAGATTTTAATAAAAATTGCTAATACTAAGAACAGTTCTTTAACCTATGAGAAGGGACACCCTATAGCACAATTACTTATTATTCCTATTGTTACTCCAGAAATAATAGAAGTTAATCCAGAAGAGATTCTAAAAGTAAAAACGGAGCGAGGAGATACTGGAGGTATTCATCAGAAAACTTTACCTTATGGAAAGGGATGGGACTAGTGGTATGTAACCAAATTGGAGAGGTAGTTGGGGCAATAAGTTATGTTCTAGTATTTTCATATTGTGTAACATGGCTACTTACTCACTAGAAAGGAGCGGAGAATGAAACATACTTATGGAAAAGTTATAACAACGGTTGCTTTTGGATGGACGGCATGGCAATACTTTTTTGGTAAAGATTGGCAATATTGGGCTTTCCTTACAATATGCTTATATCTAGCGTTTATTTCTATATTAGTGGAGGAGAAATGAGTGAGTACTTTAGAATAGTGGAGATAAAAAATGGAAAACCTTATTCTTTATTTCATGCTACTGGAGGTTCTAGGGAAATTCCTACGGATACTTGGGTAAAATGTGATAAAAAGGTAGTAAATGATGGTAGTAGTAGCTTTTATTATACTTCCGGATTCCATGCTATGCAGGGATTTGAAGCTGCCACACAGTTTTTTAATACAATGTTTAGAATTAAGAAAAATCGGTATATTGTTCCCTGTGAATTAAGAGGAAATATCCGACCTAAACATGGTAAACCCTTGAAAAGGTCATGCGTTCTTGCAGATGAAATCTTTATATCCAGTAAAGATATAGAAAGGATTTGTAATGTTCAATAGCAAAAGTGAAATGAGACGTGTTAATGAAATGATGGGTCATTCTAGTAATATACTTAGAAATCGTTGTAAGTGTGCAAAATGTGGCGATATTATTGAAAGTAAGCATCGGCACGATTGGGTACAATGTAAATGCGGTGCTATCTCTACGGATGGTGGTACAGATTATCTCCATAGAGGTGCGAAGGATTTTAAAGATATTATTGATATGACTGAATGGAGAGTACCACCATCAAATGTTCCAAAACCAGAAAAAAAGGAGGTTATGATGACTAAGCAGTTGGTAGAGTATTTGCCGGAGATTTTTAAGCTTATGGAAGAGCAACTAACAGAGGACCAAAAAAGATGGGGAGATACATGGATGAAACGTCCCTATGAAGGTTCGGATAGTAGAGTTATAGCTCGATTTAAAGATTATATTGACCAGTTTGAAATGGCTGGAACACCCTTACCATATAAGAAGATTATTGGTGAGTGTATTATCCAGTTAGTAAGGCAACTTCATCCAGAAGTTAGACCAGATGGGGAGAGTGAATCAAAATGAGTTTAGAAGGAATAGCTAGAAAAATCTTTAAAATGAAATATGCAGTTAACAAGGAAGAGACATGGGAGGATGCTTGTATTAGAGTTTCCAAACATGTAGCATCTGCTGAAAAATCCTTTGGAAAATCCGATGAGGATGTAGCTAAAATAATGGGTCAATACTATCAACTGCTGAGTGAGAAGTCATTTCTTCCCGGTGGTAGAATTCTAGCTAATTCCGGAAGACATATTAAGAACCTGATGAATTGTTTCTCCTATCCTATTGATGATTCGAGAGAATCTATCTATGGGGCATTGAAAGATGCCTCTGAGATTTTTAATTCGGGTGGGGGTGTTGGATTCAATTTTTCTAACATCAGAGAAGAGGGCGCACCAATTAGTTCGTCTATGGGAACTGCTGCTGGTCCCCTTGCCTTTATGTCATTATTTGACCAGACAGGTGAGGTTATTCAACAGGCATCTCGAAGGGGTGCTCAAATTGGGATTATGAATGTAGACCATCCAGATATTGAGAAATTTATAGATTTTAAATCTGTTCCTAACCATAGGAATGAAAGACTTCTTGATGAATACCACAAAAATTTGGCTTTTGTAAATGGCACACTTAAGAACACTAAATATTATGATGTTCTAAGAAAAACTCTTCTAGAAGACCAGCTTACTCACTTTAATATTTCAGTTCTCTTATCTGATGATTTTATGGATTCAGTAGAAAAGGAAAAAAATTGGAATCTAATCTCAAGG
>Ga0208980_10000568_pt1 | contig 21084 bp, 19 predicted proteins | sample WetSurMetagenome_3_FD_187993 | JGI IMG/M metagenome (GOLD analysis project Ga0208980, IMG submission 187993) | Wetland microbial communities from Twitchell Island in the Sacramento Delta, sample from surface sediment Aug2011 Site A1 Bulk (version 2) | ecosystem: Environmental > Aquatic > Marine... | reverse complement strand
TTGTCGGCATCGAGAATGGCCACCAGCGACACCTCGGGGATGTCGAGCCCCTCCCGCAGGAGGTTGACGCCGACGAGGACGTCGAACTTTCCCAGCCGCAGGTCGCGGATGATCACCACGCGCTCCAGGGTATGGACATCGGAGTGGAGATACTTCACACGGACCCCCAGGCTCTCGTAGTACTCCGTGAGATTTTCCGCCATGCGCTTCGTAAGGGTCGTCACGAGAACCCTCTCACCCTTCTCGACGCGTTTGCGGATCTCGCCCAGGAGATCGTCCACCTGGTAGGTCACGGGTTTCACGATGATCTCCGGGTCCATGAGCCCCGTGGGCCGCACGATCTGCTCCACCACGCGTCCCCGGGCCTTCGTGATCTCGTAATCGGCAGGGGTGGCCGAGATGTAGAGGCGCCTCTGGGCAAAGCGCTCGTATTCTTCGAACATGAGCGGCCGGTTGTCCAGGGCTGAGGGCAGGCGGAATCCATACTCGACGAGGGTTGACTTCCGGGAGCGGTCGCCGCGGAACATGCCCACGATCTGCGGGACGGTGACGTGGCTCTCGTCGACGATCACGAGGGCGTTGGCCGGCAGGTACTCCATGAGGGTCGGCGGCGGTTCTCCGGGCTTGCGCCCCGTGAGGTGCCGGGAGTAGTTCTCGATCCCCTGGCAGTAGCCCATCTCCTCGAGCATCTCCATGTCGAAGCGGGTGCGCTGCTCGAGCCGCTGGGCCTCCAGGAGCTTCCCCTGCGATTGCAGAAACCGGAGCCGCTCGCCCAGCTCCTCCCGGATGGTGACGAGGGCCGATTTCAGCGTGTCCCGCGTCGTGACGTAATGGCTCCCGGGGTAGATGTCCGTTTTCCAGAGCCGCCCCAGTTTCTTCCCCCGGAGGGGGTCCACGATGGAGATCGACTCGATCACGTCGCCGAGGAACTCGACGCGGATGGCCTGCTCCTCCTCGTAGGCCGGGAAGATCTCCACGACGTCCCCGCGGACCCGGAAGGCGCCGCGGTGGAAATCGACATCGTTTCGCTCGTAGTGGATGTCCACGAGGCGCCGAAGCAGCGAGTCTCGGGGGATCTCCATCCCCTCTTCGAGGGAGAGCGCCATGCCGAGGTAGGTCTCGGGGGCGCCGATGCCGTAGATGCAGGAGACGCTCGCCACGATGATCACGTCGCTGCGCGAGAGGACCGAGCGCGTGGCCGAGTGGCGCATCTTGTCGATCTCCTCGTTGATCGCGGAGTCCTTCTCGATGTAGGTGTCCGTCGTCGGGATGTAGGCCTCGGGCTGGTAGTAGTCGTAATAGCTCACGAAGTACTCGACGGCGTTCTCCGGGAACAGCGTCTTGAACTCCTGGTAGAGCTGTGCCGCCAGGGTCTTGTTGGGGGCGATCACCAGGGCGGGACGCTGGACGGCCTGGATGACGTTGGCTACCGTGAAGGTCTTGCCCGAACCGGTGATGCCGAGCAGGACCTGGTGCGGGTGCCCCTGTTCGACCCCCCGGGCCAGCTTTTCGATGGCCTGGGGCTGGTCCCCCCGGGGCTCGAAGTCGGAGACGATCCGGAAGGGCCGCCGGTCGATGTAATCGCCTGCGGTATTTTTTGAAATGCGATGATCTGACACGGTAATCGGATCCCTTGCCCCGGTTTTGCCCTTCGCACCCGGCCCTTTGCTGTTTGCCGCTGACAGGGCTTTCTAACCCATCAATGTCCTTACTATAATGGACGGGGCGGCCTGATGCAAGCCGCGAACGCCCGCCTAATTAAGCCTTGACAAAGAATCGTAATAATGGTTAATGATTCTCCTTTAGCATTTAACTCAACAGGACCGTACCGTTATGAAAAAGACTCTCAAGACCATTACGAATCTCAAGCGCAAGCGGGCCCACGGATTTCGCTCCAGGATGGCCACCAAGGGTGGGCGGCTGGTCCTGAGCAGAAGGCGTGCAAAGGGGAGAAAGAGACTGACCGTCTGAACCGGGTAAGGGAAGAGTGGAAGGGTGAGCCCAGCCGCAGGAAAATCCCCAGCCCCCGAAGGCAGGTACGCGTTTAAGAAAAACGAGAGGCTCCGCCGGCGCAGCGAGTTTTCGGCCCTTTTCCAATCGGGCAAGCGGATTCACTCGGAGTACCTGACAGTCATTCTCGCCACGAACCCCTCGGGCGTGCGGCGCCTCGGGCTCGTCGTCGGCAAAAAGGTGGGGAAAGCAGCCGTAAGGCGCAACCGGATGAAGCGGCTCCTGAGAGAATTCTTCCGCTTGAACAAGCATGGGCTTCCGGCCTCACAGGATATCCTGATTGTCGCCAGGAAAGACTTCTCGTTCATGAAATACCGGGACCTCTGCGGTGAACTGGATAAGGTCCTCGCGGGACGAATGAAAGCCTGAACATGCTGAGGCCTATTTTACAGACACTGCTTATCGCTCTCATCCGAGCCTATCAGATTCTGATCTCCCCCATCCTGCCGCGCTGTTGCCGTTTCTACCCGACCTGCTCCGAATACACCCTGACGGCGATCCGCCAGTACGGACCGGCGCGGGGGATCTTTCTCGGGATCCGGCGGCTGATCCGATGTCACCCCTTTCACCCCGGCGGCTACGATCCGGTCCGGTAAGCGCGCCCCAGGAGGCACTCCATGAGTATGAACATAAGAACATTTCTCGCAATTCTCCTGTCGTTCCTCGTCGTCTTCGTCTACCAGTATTTTTTCGCGAAAAACCTGGAGACGCAGAAGCAGGAGCAGGCGCAGACACAGACTCAGGCCCAGACGGGCCAGCAGGCAACCGCTCCGGCCGCCGTGCCGGGCGCTCCGGCGGTGAAGGCTCCCTCCGTGGCGCCTCTAGCGAAGCCCGCTCCGGCCGCCCGGGACATCCGGATCGAAACCCCGCTGTACACAGCGGTATTCAGCACCCGGGGCGGTGCGCTGAAGTCCTTCAAGCTCAAGGAGTACAAGGCCACCCTCGAGGAAAACAGCCCGCTCATCGAGATGGTCCACGTGCAGGAGGGCTCCGAACTCCCCTTGTCGGTAGCCTTTGCCGACTCGAGCGTGATCCTGCCCGGCGATTTCGTGTTTGAGGCCGACAGGAAAGAGCTCGACCTGACAAAGGATGCCAAGCCCGGGACGGTCGTTTTCAGCTTCGCCGTTCCCGGCCAGTACCGCGTGGAGAAAGTCTACACCTTCAACCCCGAACGTTATTCCTTCGATCTCGAAGTGCGGTTCCAGAACAACACGAATGTCGCCCTCAGCCAGAATTTCACCATAAAATGGTCCGCGGAAGCGGGCAGGAAGGACATCGAAGAAGAAGGCGCCATCGCCCAGGTCAAAGGGGGAACGGAGCGGGAAAGCGCCGCGAAATTTGAAAAGAGAGCCTTTGGACCCGACGTCCGTTGGAGCGGCTTCGAGAACAAGTTCTTCATTGCCGCCATGATCCCCAAGCAACCGGCGCTCACGGGTGTCACCTTCGCAAAGGACCCACAGGGGCAGATCGTCGTCAGCATGGAAGGCCCGAAGAACGCGATTCCCTCCGGCCAGGCGGGGGTTTTCAATTACACCCTCTTCGTGGGGCCCAAGGAATTCAACCGGCTGAAAGCGGAAGACGTAGGGCTGGAGGCAGCCATCAACGTCGGCAGCTGGATGAAGTGGCTCGCGTTCCCGTTCCTCATCCTGATGCAGTTCCTCTATCAGTACGTGGGAAACTACGGCTGGGTCATCATCATCATCACGATCCTCACCAAAATCATCTTCTGGCCCCTGGGAAACAAGAGCTACAAGTCCATGAAGGAGATGCAGAAGGTCCAGCCCAAGCTCACGGAGATCAAGGAGCGTTACAAGGACGACAAGCAGAAGATGAATGCGGCCGTCATGGAGCTCTACAAATCGCACAAGATCAACCCGCTGGGCGGGTGCCTCCCGGTGGTCATCCAGATCCCCGTCTTCATCGCGCTCTACCAGCTGCTGTCCTACGCCATCGAGCTTCGGCACGCGCCCTTTTTCTGGTGGATCCAGGATCTCTCGGCCAAGGACCCCTACTACATCACGCCCATCATCATGGGGGCGACCATGCTGATCCAGCAGAAGATGTCGCCGCCCATGGGAGACCCCATGCAACAGAAGATGATGCTGCTGATGCCCGTCGTCTTCACGTTCCTCTTTCTCAACTTCCCCGCAGGTCTCGTGATCTATTGGCTCGTCAACAACGTCCTGAGCATCGGCCAGCAGTACTACATCAACAAGGCTCCCACCGCGTGAGGTGCTGAAACATGAAGGTCCTCGAAATCGAAGGAAAGACCATCGATGAAGCCATCGACAAGGCATGCCGGGAATTCGGCGTTCCCCGGGAGAAACTGAACATCGAGATCCTCTCCGAGGGGTCGTCGGGCTTCCTCGGCCTCGTTGGGACGAAAAAGGCAAAAATCAAGGCGAGCCTTCTGAGTCTGGACATAAGCTTCGAGCTTCCCAAGGAAAAAAAGGCAATGGCACCGGAAGCGCCGGCTGCGCCAAAACCGCAGGAGCCTCGGGAGCACAGGGAGCCGCGCGAGCAGCATCCACCCCGGGAACAGCGCGAGCACCGTCCGCCCCGCGAGAACCGGGAGCAACGCGAGCACCGTCCGCCCCGTGAGAACCGGGCGCCAAGAGAGCAGCGGGATCACCGCCCGCCGCGAGAGCAGCGCGATTCGCGCCCTCCCCGCGAGCACAGGGAGCCTCGGGAGGCCCGCCCGCCGAGAGAACAAAGGGAAACACAGACGTCGCGCGAACCGCGCCCGGAGCCAGTGGCATCATCGCCGGAAGCCATGGCGGCCGCGAAGGAAACCCTCCTGGCGATCCTCGCCCTCATGAAAATCGAGGCCCAGGTAACGGTGGAAGACACGCCCGAGGCCATCAGCCTGACCCTGCAGGGGGCCGACGAGGGGCTTCTCATCGGCAAGAGGGGGCAGACCCTCGATGCCCTGCAATATGTCGTCAACAAGATTCTCAGCAAGCAGGGCCGGGAGAACAAGCAGGTCATCGTCGACACGGAGGACTACCGCAAGAAGCGCGAGGAGGCCCTCGTGTCCCTGGCGGAAAAGGTCAGCCAGAAAGTCAGAAAGACCAAGAAACCCGTCACGCTGGGCAACATGACGGCCCGAGAGAGGCGCATCATCCACCTCACCCTGCAGAACGACGATACCGTCGTCACCATGAGCCGCGGTGAGGGCCACAATCGCAAGATCATCGTCCGGCCCAGCAGGAGAAGCGGCCCCCACGGCCCAAGACCACCCCGGTGATCCAGGCAGACACCATAGCTGCGATTGCCACACCGCCCGGCACCGGCGGCATCGGGATCATTCGGGCAAGCGGCCCCGACGCCGAACGGATCGGGCAGACCCTTTTCCGGCCCCGAAAGGCGGCGGAGGCCTGCCGGTCCCACCGGCTCTACCACGGAGAAATCATCTGCCCCGCCACGGGACGCATCCTCGACGAGGTCCTTGTCGCCTTTCTGCGGGCGCCGCATTCCTTCACCGGTGAAGAAACCCTGGAGATCCACTGCCACGGCGGCCCCCTCATCTGCGAGGAGGTGCTGCAGGCCGTCCTGCGGGCAGGGGCCCGCCCCGCCGAGCCGGGGGAGTTCACACGCCGGGCCTTCCTCAACGGCCGGATCGATCTTGTCCAGGCCGAGGCCGTCCAGGAGATGATCACGGCCCGCACACAACGGGGTCTCGATCTCGCCATCGGCCATCTTCATGGCGATCTGTCGCGGATGACCGGGGAGCTGCGCACCTCCATTCTCGACATCCTCACCCTTCTCGAGGCGGAGATCGACTTCCAGGAGGAAGACGGAATCGACGCGGCCCCGAGGGAGGGCTTGCTGGATCAGCTCAGGGGCCTCACGGCCCGGATCGAAGAGCTGACGGCGAGCTACGGCGAGGGCAGGATCGTGCGGGACGGCGCACGGGTGGTCATCACGGGAAAGGCCAACGTGGGAAAATCGAGCCTCTTCAACCGCCTGCTGGGCGAGAAGCGTGCCATTGTGACACCACACGCCGGGACAACGCGGGACTTCATCGAGGAGGGCGTCAGCATCCGGGGGATCCCGGTGAGGTTCGTCGATACGGCAGGTATTCGGGAAGCGCAGGACCCCATCGAGAAGGAGGGCATCGACCTGGTCTGGCAGCAGGCGGCCGCGGCCGATGTGGTTGTCATCCTGCTCGACGGAAGCAGCCCTCTCACGCCGGAGGATCGCGGCATCATCGAAGCAAACCGGGGACGCAACATCGTCGTCGCGATCAACAAGTCCGATCTGACGAGGGTCCTTGACGGGGTCTCACTTCCGGAGGGGCTCTCCGGCCGGGAGCCTTTGCGGGTCTCCGCGAAGACGGGGGAAGGTCTCGATGCCTTTCGCGAAGCCGTCCACTCCGCCATCAGCCGCTCGACCGTCGAGTGTCACTCCGACGCGGTCGTCACGAACCTGCGTCACAAGATCGCGCTGGAGCGTGCCTTCTCATTCGTAAGGACGGCCGAGCAGAGCCTCTCCGGCGGCCTCTCATCGGAGTTCATCGCCTTCGATCTCCGGGAAGCCCTGGGTACACTCGGCGAGGTGACGGGGCAGACGGTCACAGAGGAAGTTTTAGACCGGATATTCGCCACCTTCTGCATCGGCAAATGAGTGCTGTTCAAAAGCACCTATCTGCGGCGTTCCTCTCATCCCTCGTCCCTGCGGCGTACGCCAAAGTACGCCTCAGTCCTCGGGATTTCGAGAGCCTTGCATCTAGGCACTTTTGAACTGCCCTACTCCTCCCCGCAGACCTCGCGCCTCGATCCTCGTGCCTAGCCTTCCTTCATCCCCTCCAGCAGGGCCATGCAGTTGTGGCCGAGGACGCGGTGGTTGTAGCCGCCCTCGAGGATGGCGAAGAACCCCGCCTTCGTTTTGCGTGCCGTCTCGCGGACCATCCGGCCGATGTCGGTGTAATCCGACTCGCCGAGCACCCCTCCCCAGTCCTCCCGGGCGTAGTCGAAGCCGGCGGAGATCCCGATCACGTCGTACGTATCCGCAGTCAGAGGCTTCTCGACCTGGCGGAGAAAATCGACCGGCGAATTCGTCGAGGGGTTGACGAGAGTGACGTAGCCCTTGCTGCCGAGGATGTTCACCGTCCCGTCGCCGAAGTGCAGATCGATATCGAGCACGAGGGCCTTCTTGATTTTGCCGTCCTTCTTGAGCTTCTCCAGGGCGATGGCCATGTTGTTGAAGTAGCAGAATCCCCAGCAGCTGTTGGCCGAGGCGTGGTGGCCGGGTGGGCGGATCAGGCCGAAGCAGGGCTCCTTCATGCCGATCTCGGCGGCCTGGATAGCGCCGCCTGCGGCAAGGGCCGCAATCTCGTAGATGCCGATCTGGCGGATATGCTCGATGTGGTACTTCGTGTGACAGGCGGCGATGTCGTCTTCGCCCGCCGGTTTGGCCTCCACGAAGGAGGTCTTGTCCCGGATGACGTCCATGATGGCCTCCATGCGTCCCGAGGCCGCCGCCGGATCCATCGTGTAGGACTCTATGAACTTCTCGCTCCAGACAACCTTCATCCTCGCACCTCCTCTTCAGTAGGGCATCGGGAATCGGGTCTCGGGTTTAGGTGAAGAAGGATCGTCTTGTTATAGTATTCTTCTTCCTTCCCTGAACCCTATACCCTGGACCCTATACCCCGTCTTTTATGAATCCCATCTGCCTGAGCAATTTTCTTGTCGTCGGTGACAGGTTGAGTGCGGCCGCTTCCTCCGGCGACACCCAGCGCGCATCGCTCACGTCGTCCGCGGCCTTCGGCTCACCGCCCAGGTACTCGGCCAGGAAATCGATGATGATATAGTGATACTTGATCCCTCCGTCGGGGTCCCGGTCGATGAAGTCGAAGACGTAGAAGTCCTCCTTTGCCCGGACCCTGATCCCCGTCTCCTCGAGGAGTTCCCGCTCGGCCGCCTCGCGGACCGTTTCCCCCAGCTCGACGAGGCCGCCCGGAATGGCCCAGAAGCCCTTCCCGGGCGAGCTTGCCCGCTTCACGAGAAGGAGGCGGCCCTCGTGGATCACGATGGCGCCCACCCCCACCCGGGGCAGTTCCCGGTATTCGCGGCTCCGTTGTCCGGTCCCGTCGCTCATGGCCCGGGATCACTCCTTTTCAGCAGGGCAAAGGCCCTGCGGGCTTCTTCGACAAAGGCCCTGACCAGGGAAGGGTCCTTCATCCCGTCGGGCGCTTCGACGCCCGTGTGGGAGTCGACGCCCGCCGGACGGACCTGCATGATGGCGCGGCCTACGTTTGACGGCGTCAGGCCCCCGGCCAGAATGACGGGCTTCGGAGTGGCTTCGACGATCCGCCTGCTTGCCTGCCAGTCGTGCGTCTTCCCCGTGGCCCCGCGGGCGCCCGTCTGCGAATCCCAGGTGTCCGTGATGAAAGCATCGACCAGTGACCCGTAGTCTCCGGCCATGCGAATCAGCTCATCGAGATTCCCCGGCCTCACGACAAGCGCCTTGATCAGGCAGAGACCGGGTCCTGACTTCTTCAGACGGCGCACCTCGCCGGGCGCAATGTCTCCGTGCAGCTGAACCCGGCGGCACCCCAGCATGGCCGCCAGGCGGGCAATCGCAGGGGCATCGGCCAGATAGGTGATCAGAACGGCCCGATCGCCGAGACCGAGGGACGCGATCACTTTCGAGACCTCTACCGCGGGCAGGTCCTCCCGGTGCAGCTCCAGCCTCAACGGAAATCCCAGCCAGTCCACTGCGGCATCCACCAGGAGCCTCGCCTCGTCGAGGCTCCGGATTCCGGCGATCTGGACGATATCGTTCACTTGCTCCCTCTCAGGCCGCGACGCCATCGGCGAGGGTGAACTCGAAGCGCGACGCTTCTCCGGTCCCGGGGCTGGAGTTGTAGTTGCGCTCGATGACCGTCACCCGGTCCTGCCGATCGACATAGAGCAGGGTCGACGACCGGGTCCCGTAGACGGGGCTCACGATGAATCGCGCCGACAGAATCCGCTCCCATTCCAGCCCGATGCCGGTCTCCGGCAGCAGCGGGTCTTCCACGATGGAGCGATCCGAAAGGATGCCGAAAAGGGCCTCGGGGTCCGGGTCCCCTCCCCGGCTCAGCACCTCGCCGAAAGCCTCCTTTCCCCGGGCTACCTTCGGCCAGGGCGTGTCCAGAAGATGGTTGCTCAGACCGTAAAGTCCCGGGGTGAGGGCGATGACGCCGCCTTTGCGGTTTGAGAAATAGTAGAGTTCCCGGGGCGTCCCGGCGATGAGATTGAATCCGTTGTAGGCCGCCCCTTTTTGCCTGACCTCTTCAAGATACCCCGCCGGATCGGCGCGCCCAAGGAGATAGTCCGTCAGCAGAAGCCCCCGCGAGGGCGCGTCATTGCGGTGCGATCGGGGGTCGCGGTAATTCGTGATGGCGGCGAATCGCCCCGAGCGGGTGACGCCGAACCAGGTGCCGCCGCCCTGCAGGTCCTTGCCGGCCAGAAGTTCCGGCGCATCGGGCCAGAAGGCGGCCGGCTGCGAGGGGCGTTCGTAAAACTCGTCGCGGTTGGCTGCGACGATGAGCCGGTACTTCGGGTGGTACTCGAAGGCGCAGAAGAAGAGGCACATGCTGCTGATTTCCCTCAGGCGGCATCCCCGCCGGTGACACCCAGGTTGCGCTTGACCGCCTGCAGGATGAGCGGCATCACCTCCCCGGCTTTCCCGTGAATGACCACATCGGCCTGATCATCGAAGTCCGTCACGGTGAGATTGACGATGACGACGGCGGCCCCCGCTTCCTTGGCGTAGACGGGCATGTACGCCGCCGGGTAGACGACCAGCGACGAGCCTACGACGATGAGCAGGTCGCACCGGCGGGAATGCTCGACGGCCTGCCGCAGCTCCTCTGCGGGAAGCTGCTCGCCGAAAAAAATCACGTCGGGCTTGAGGATGCTGTCACATTCGGGGCACAGGGGCGCCTCGTCTTCCAGCCTGATGTTCCCGAGGAGATCCTCCATGGAATATCGCTTAAAGCATCCCAGGCACTTGGCGAAATTCATGGTGCCGTGAAGCTCGAAGACTTTTTCGGGGGAATTGCCCGCCTTCTGGTGCAGGTTGTCGATGTTCTGCGTGATGACGCATTCGAGCTTTCCGAGTTTCTCCATCTCGGCTACGGCAAGATGGGCCTCGTTGGGCTTCGCGTTAACGATAAGCCCGCTCTCGATGAGAAGCTTCCATTGCTTGAGGCGCGTCTCTGCGCTCGCGAGAAAACGGTAAATCGTGAATTCTTCGGGGTCGAAACGGGACCAGATCCCGCCGGGGCTTCGAAAATCGGGGATGCCCGATTCCGTGCTGACCCCCGCCCCGGTGAAGACAACGATCCGCTTCGCAGCAACTATCAGCCCGGCGGTTTTCTCCACGGCCTCCAGCAGCATGTCACCCATGACGGACCTCTCCCCGGCGCCCGGATCACCCCCAAAATCCGTCGGGGCGGCACCTCGTTATGCATAGTACATTTCGGGGGAAAAGAAAAGGTGTCAGGTGACTGGGTTCAGGTGACAGGTTCAGGGAAACAGGATGTCTTTCCTGATACCTGATACCTGTTACCTGCTGCCTGAAGCATTAAGGATGGTGCAGGATTTCGCGTATGCTCTTCGACAGATCCCTCAGCTTGAAGGGCTTCTGGATGAAGCCGTCGCAGCCCCGCTGAATGATCTCCGAGGCTTCGCCGTCGATGCTGTATCCGGAGAGCAGCAGGCATTTCATGCCCGGGTTCATGGTCTTGAGGCGGTCGTAGACCTCCCCGCCCCCCAGGCCCGGCATGACCATGTCCAACAGGACAAGATCGATCCCGGGGCCCTCGTTCTCGTAGAGCGCAATGGCCTCCTCACCGTCTTTCGCGGTCACCACGTGGTAGCCCATGGTTTCGAGCAGGGCGCGTCCGATTTCGAGGACCATGTCCTCGTCGTCGACGAGCAGCACCGTCTCCTGGCCCCGGGGGATTTTCTCGAAGCCCCGTTGGGTCTTGGAGACTTTCTTGGCCGACGCCGGAAGGTAAATGCAGAACGTGGCGCCCTTTCCGGGCTGGGAGTCCACGTCGATGAACCCGCCATGGCCCTTGATGATCCCGTAGGTCGATGCGAGTCCAAGGCCCGTGCCCCGACCCATTTCCTTGGTCGTGAAGAAGGGCTCGAAGATCCGCTCCTTCGTCTTATCGTCCATCCCGACACCCGTGTCGCTCACCGCAAGAAGCACATACTTCCCGGGCTTCGGGTTGTAGAGCTTGCCCTTCATCTCCTCGTGGGTCGCGTTCCCCGTGCGGATCGTGACGGTCCCGCCGCCGCGCATGGCGTCGGCGGCATTGACGAGCAGGTTCATCAGGACCTGCTCGATCTGGCCGGTATCGGCTTCGATGGGGGCAAGGTGCCTGTCGAGTTGAAACTTGATCCGGATTTCCTTTTTCGTCCTGTTGAAGGTCTCGCAGGCATACTGTACGAGCTGGTTGAGGTCAATGGCACGGATCTCGTAGCGGCCCTTGCGGGCATAGCCCAGAAGCTGCGACGTGAGCCGTGAGCCGCTGTCGACGAGTTTCTCGATGTTGCGCAGGCGTTCGAAGTGCTCGTGGTTCTGGTTGAGGTCAAAGAGCATCAGGGAGGCATTGCCCTGGATGGCCATGAGGAGGTTGTTGAAGTCGTGGGCGATGCCGCCGGCCAGCGTGCCGATCGCTTCCATTTTCTGAGCCTGGCGCAGTTGTGCCTCGAGGAGCTTCTTCTCCTCCTCGGATCGTTTGCGTTCCGTGATGTCCCGGGCGACCCCGTAGATGCCGTGGAGTTTCCCGCCGTTCGCCATGGAGGACTCTTCCATGGCAGCGGCCCGAAGTTCCACGACGGAGCAGTCGGCACCGCCTGCCGGCTTCGTGCGGCAGCGAAGCTTCACTTCCATGCAGTCCGACAGGGGCTTTCCCCTGCGGGCAGCCTCGAAGAACGCCCGGACCTTGTCCACATCGTCCTCGTGGACGATCGTCGAAAAGTCTTTCCCTTGCAAGGACGCGCTTTCGTAGCCCAGGAGGCTCTCGACAGTGTCATTGACGAAGAGGAACTCGCCTTTCGCCCCGAGGGTGAAGATGATGTCGGGGGAATGCTGCACGAGATAGCGATACCGTTCCTCGGAGATCTCGAACTTCTTGCGGAAGATGTCCCGCTCGGCCCTCAGTCGTTTCTGGTCGAGGGCGTTCTGCACGCGCTTGACGAGCTCGTCGTGCTCGAAGGGCTTGCCGAGATAGTCGTGGGCCCCCCGCTTCAGGGCCTCCACGGCCGATTCGATGGATGCGTGGCCCGTCATCATGATAACCGTCACGTCGGGGTAGCCTGCCTTCACGTGATCCAGGAGCTGGTAGCCGTCCATGTCCGGCATCATGAGATCGAGCAGCATGAGGTCGCAGTGATTCTTCTCCAGCCAGCTCATGGCTTCCCGGGCCGAAGGGCAGGTCTCGATCTGGCAGTTCCGGCCTCCGAGCAGGATCTTGAGGCTCTCGCACATCCGGACCTCGTCGTCCACAACGAGGATTTTGGGGGTTCCCGTCATTGTCTGCTCCGACTCATGCTGTTTTCGTGACCCCGTTCAGGGGAAAGCGGATCACAAAGGTCGTCCCTTTGCCTTCCGCGCTTTCGCACTGGATCGTCCCGCCGAGGTCCTTGACGATGCTGTGAACAACGGAGAGGCCGAGGCCCGAGTGGCCCTCCCCTTTCGTCGTCACGTAGGGCTCGAAGAGGCGCTGCTTGACCGCCTCGGGGAGACCGGGGCCGTCATCGCGCAAAGAGATCTCCACGTACTGCTCCGCCTTGCCCTCCCGCTTGACGGCCATCTCCTCCAGGTCGCGCGTGACCAGGCCCTTCGTCCGCACGTAGAGGTTGCCGCCCTGCTTCAAGGCCTCGATGGCATTCTTGAGAAGATTGATCAGGACCTGCTTGAGGCCGTTGCGGTCCGTAACGAGCCCCGGCAGGGCCGGGTCCAGATCGAGGTGGAAGCGGATCCGGCTCGCCGTCGAGAAGGACTTTTCGATGATCGTGGCAAGATCCCGCAACAGGCCGTTGACGTCCACCGCCTGGCGCACGCGATCTTTCTCGGAGGTCAGATCGGTGAGCTGGCGGATGATGAGCGCCACGCGGTCGATCTCTTCGTTGACGATCCGCAGCTCGTCCTGGGCCGTGTTGTCGGCCCCGAGCTTCATCCCGAGGATCTTGAGGTAATTCTTGATGATGCTCAGCGGGTTGTTCACCTCGTGGGCCACCTTGCGGGCCAGCGCCGACGAGGCGGCAAGACGGCCCGCCTGGTAGAGCCGGGTCTGGGCCTTTCGCATCTGGTCGAGCCGCAGGGACATGGCCACCTGGTCCGCATAGAGGGTGAGGAGCCTCGACTGGGCAGCAATCGGCGCCATGGCGGCACGCTCGGCCCCGATGACAAAAACACCCACGGTTTCATTCTGGGTCACCAGGGGCAGGCACAGGATTTCCTCGCTCCCCAGGATGTGGACGAGCATTTCGTCCATGATCGTGAGAGCGCCCCGATCGCGCCGCTCCGGGGTGCCGAGGATTGCCTTCTGTGTCAACGCCCTCACGGGAAGCGATTCGTTTCGTCCCATGGGGATCGTCAGCTCCTGCCCTGGCGGCATCCTGGAGCCTGCGTTATCTTGCAAAACGAGAAGTTCGCGGTCGCGATCCAGCAGAAAGAGCAGGATGGCCGGCGTTCCGAAGAGGACCTCGATCCCCTGCCTGGCGGCCCTCAGGATGGCATCCCGGTCGGGAGCCTCCAGGAGGCCCTGCATGGCGGCCTGCAGGAGCGCCACGTCTCTGACTTCGCCGGTGAGTGCTTCCTCTTTTGCCTCGTCCCTGCCGTCGAGGGGCTGGTGGTGCTGATCGACGGGGTCGATCTGGATATCGAGTGCTTCGGCGAGTTCCCGCACCTCTTCCTGGGCGGCCGAGAGCATATCCGTGATGTCGGTGAAGCTGATCCCGAAGAGCTCCCGGATGACCTTGTAACGGGAAAAATCCGAATCGGGCATATCGGAGAGGATGTTGGCCGCGTAGATGATCTTGATGAGCGGGAAGGCGTTGTGGATCCTCTCCAGCGGCTCGTGATGGTATCGGGCCGCATCGGCCGTGAACGCGTCGAGGCCCCAGCGGTTGAGCAGCCAGGAGCCCACCTCGGCGTGAGTGATGCCCATCTTGAGCTCCCCCTCGAGGAGCGCCTCCGACTGGTTCCGGGCGGCCTGGAGTACTTTCCCGTACTCATCGGGGAAGTTGACCCAGAGGACCATCCTTCCCACATCGTGAAGGATTCCGGAGAGGAAAGAGAGCTCGGGGGCCTTGTAGGATGTTTTTTCGGAGAGACGCCGGGCCAGCACGGCACAGAGCAGGGCATGGCGCCAGTAAAGTTTCATGTTGAAAAGGGACTGGCCGTTGACCCTGGAGAAGACCTGGTGGATGGAGGCGCTGATGGCGATGCTGCGCACGGCGTCGCGCCCCAACTGGAACAGGGCGTCATCCATCCGGACAATCTTCTCCGCACGGCGGTAGAAGGGGGCATTGACGATCCCCAGGATCCTCGCCGAGAGGGCGGAATCCCCGCTGACAATCTGCGCGATATCCCGGATGGTCATCTCCTCGTTGCGGCAGGCCTCGATGAGCTTGAGGAGCACCTGGGGAAGCGACGGGAGGTTCCTTGCCGCCTCGATGCGCGACAGGAACTGCGCCGCCCGGTCATCCGTGACTGTTTGTCTGTTTTGCATAATGTCAACCCGTGAACATTAAAGCAACTTTTGTGCCGGGCTGCCGGACCTGTGGTCAAAGAGGAAGTTGAGAAGTCAAGAAGGTGTGAAGGTTGGAAAACTTACCTTCTTACCCTCACTATTTCTCAGCGTCCACCCGTCAGTGGGACAAACCGGACGGGCAACAGGCTTTTCGTCGTGATGTTTCCCTTCTGATCCTTCTCGACCAGGATGATATGCTGGATCATGGAGGGGCTGCCCACGGGGATAACCATCCGCCCTTTTGCCTTCAACTGGGCAATGAGGGGCGGCGGAATGTGCCCGGCTGCCGCCGTCACCATGATGGCGTCGAAAGGCGCCTTGTCGGGCCATCCGGCATAGCCGTCCCCCGTCCGGACCTCCACGTTGCTGAAACCGAGGTTCCGGAGACGGGCCTTCGCCGATTCGGCCAGCTCGGGGATGATCTCTATCGTATACACCTTCCGGTAGAGGGGCGAGAGGACGGCCGCCTGATAACCGGAACCGGTGCCGACCTCGAGGACCGTCCCCGAACCATCGGGCTGCAGGATCTCCGTCATGTAAGCCACGATGTAGGGCTGGGAGATCGTCTGGCCGTTACCGATCGGCAGGGGCCTGTCCTCATAGGCCGAGGGCATGCGATCCTCCGGCACGAAGAGGTGGCGGGGGGTGCTTCGCATGGCTTTGAGAACCGCCTCCTGGCGGACCCCGCGGGCAACGATCTGGTCGTTGACCATGGACTCTCGAAGCGTTTCGAAATCCTTCGGAGTGGGCTGCCTGCCGAAAAACCAGCCGTCGGCGATATCTGGCCTGAGGCTCATGGTTGCCAGAAGCACCACGGTCACGCAGACGGAAAAAGCGACGAGGGCTTTCATGTTATCCCTCCTCTGTGATATGATTTTTTGAGAGAATCTCATTTTCCAAATGCCGTAGCATGCCATGTTCTACCCGATCGCCGCAGACATCGTCATCGTGATCCACTTCCTCTGGATCGCTTTCGTGATCCTGGGCTTCCCTGTCTTTTTGTGGCTCAACAGCGCCCGGTGGCGCCTCATCCACCTTGCCGCCGTGATCTGGATGGTCCTGATGCAGGTGACCCGCTCCATCTGCCCCCTCACGTATCTCGAAGTCTGGCTCAAATCGGAGGGGCGCGGGGCGGAGGTCTACTCGGGGAAATTCATCATCGAGACGATCGAGCGGCTCATCTATGTGGACAACGTCACCCTGGAAAAAATCACCTACGCCACAGGGGTCTATCTTGCGCTCATCGCCCTGTCCTTCTGGTTGCGGCCGATTGCAAGAAAGAAGAAGGTGAGAGGTTGAGAAGGTAAGAAGGTTGGACAAGCCCTCGGATTCGAGGTCATGCAGCCAGGCCTTTGTGAGTGTCTGCTTTTCTTACCCTCGCACCCTCTTATCTTCTTGTACCATATATCACAGATCCCAAACCTTGCATACGCAGGGGCGCTCGCGGCAAAGCTTCCTTGCATTCACCCTTTCGATGGGTTACGTTGGCCCCCGGGAGTTGCCATGATTGAAAAACCCGCCCTGAGAACGGACATCCAGTTGGTCATGACCCTCGTCGAGGGCCGCCGGATGATCGTCTTCCAGGACCCCCACGACCTGGGCGACCAGCGCATCGCCGTCGATGCGGGCGCGCTGCCGCTTCTGCAGATGCTCGATGGCCGGCACGAGATCCGGGACATCCAGAGGGAGCTCATGAACCGCAGCGGGGGACGCCTGGTCTCTCTCTCGGACATCGAAGTCTTCCTCGGCAGCCTCGACAGGGCTTTTCTTTTGAACAGTGAAACCTTTCGGCGGGAAATGGACTCGCTCTTTACGGCCTTTTCCCGGCAGGAGCGGCGCCTGTGTGTCCATGCCGGCAAGTCCTACGACTCCGATCCGGAGAAACTGGCCCGTTTCATCGAGGAGTCGGAGAGCGAACTGCCCCCGCCGGAATGGCACCCGCCTGAAATCCATGCCGTCGTCGCCCCCCACATCGACATCCGCGTGGCGCGGAGCACGTACGTGAACGCCTACAGGCACCTGAAAGGAAGGCAATACGATCTTGCGGTTATCCTGGGAATCAACCACAACCAGCAGGACGGTCTGTTCTGTGTTTCTCCGAAAAACTACATGACGCCTTTCGGCGAGATCCGGACGGACCGGGGGTTTGTCGAGGCCCTGGGGAAAAGCGCGCGACCCGGCACCCTGGCGACACATGATTTCGGGCACAAGACCGAACACTCCATCGAGTTCCAGGCGATCTTCCTTCATCACTACCTGCAGGGGACTCCGATCGTGCCGATCCTCTGCGGCGGAATCCACGAGCACCTCTTTGCCCGGCAGAGTCCCCTGGAGGACAGCCGCTTCCTCGGGTTCGTGGAAACCATCCGGGCAGAGGTAAAAAAGCGGGGAAAGGTTCTCTTCGTGGCGGGGGTGGACTTCTCACACGTGGGGCTCAAGTTCGGCGACAGGGTGCCCGCCGAGTCGATCCTGGAGCGCGCGCAGGCCAACGACCGGCTCATCCTGGATTCCCTGCTCGACGGAAACGGGCGGGCCATCTACGAAAATGCCGCCGGGACGCAGGACCAGTACAAGGTCTGCGGGCTCCCGGCCCTGGTCCTGCTGGCCGAGCTCATGGTTGGGAAAAAGGGAATCCTGCTCGATTACGAAACCTACCGGGAAGAGGCCACCTCGAGCGCCGTCACTTATGCCTCGGCAATCTTTACCGACAGGTAAAGATTGCAGCGTGCAGCGTGTAGCGGGCAGAAAAAACGATCGAGAAAACAAAAACGGCGGGATGACCTCCCGCCGTTTCCTTTTCCACCCTTTACCCTATACCCTTTTCACCCTCCCTCCGTCTGCGCGAAGGCCGTATTGGTGTAGAGGTATTCCATCTTCTCTTTGTGCTTCATCTCTTCGCCGGCTATCTTCAGGAGCAGTTCCTTCACCGGCCCCTTGGGGCAGAGCTCCGCGAGACCCTTGTAGAAATTGTGGGCGTACAACTCGCGTTTGGCGGCAACGAGGAATACCTCCTCGGAGTTCATGTTCTTCTTGATGTCGGGCTGCTTCAGGTGCTCGGCAACCTTGTAGTCCACGGGCATATCGGGCCTCAGGACCACATCGCAGGACATCTGATCCTTGCACTTCACAAGAAAGGCCTTGTGTCCGGCTTCCTCGTCGGCCAGAAACTTCAGCGTGTCCTTCGCCGACTTGTCCTCGACGTTATTGCGCAGATTCATGTAAAAGTTGTATGCTTCTTCCTCTTTCTGGATGGCAAGATCGATCACCGATTGCAGCGTATCACTTCCCATGGTTCATGCCCCCTTCGTTTTCACGGCCGCCGGACGGGCCTGTTTTTTTCATGGTGAAAGGTATTATTTCCGCCCGCAAAGTGCAAGGGGAAATAGCGCCAAAGAAATCCTTTTCCATTGACTCCGGTAGTCTATCTGGTAGAATTTCACGGAGTTATCGCACCTTACCCTGACGCTCCCAGGAGGCAGCCATGGCGCAGAAAATCAACGAGGATCATGTCTTTTACAGGACGCCGACCAAGTATTATCCCACCGTGGACCGCGGTGAGGGCATATACATCTACGACAAGGAAGGGAGGCAGTTCATCGACGGCTCCGGCGGAGCGGCGGTGGTGAATATCGGCCACGGCGTCAAGGAGATCGAGGAGGCCATGCTGAAGCAGGCCAGCCGCATCGCCTTCACCCACGGCACCCAGTTCACGAGCGAGGCAGCCATCGAGCTGGCAGACCGGATCGTCGAGATTTCCCCGCCGGGACTTTCCCGGGTCTACTTCCTTTCGGGCGGCTCCGAGGCCGTGGAAACGGCCATGAAGATGGCCCGCCAGTACCAGGTCGACCGCGGCAGCCCGACGAAGTACAAGGTCATCTCCCGGTGGGCAAGCTATCACGGCAATACCGTGGGCGCCCTCGCCCTGAGCGGCCACACGGGCAGGCGCCGCTACTACCTGCCGCTGATGCTGCACACTCCCCACATCGCGCCGTGCTACTGCTACCGATGCCCCTTCAACCTTGTCCCCGAAACGTGCAGCATCGAGTGCGCCGACGAGCTCGAGAAGACGATCCTTTACGAAGGTCCCGATTCCGTGTCGGCCTTCATCGCCGAGCCTGTCGTGGGGGCCACGGCGGGGGCCCTGGTGCCGAAGGAGGGCTACTTCCGGCGCATCCGCGAGATCTGCGACAAGTACGACGTGCTGTTCATCTCCGACGAGGTCATGTCCGGCGTGGGGCGTACGGGCAGAAACTGGGCCCTCGATCACTGGAGCGTGGTGCCCGACATGATCGTGGCGGCCAAAGGGCTGGCCAGCGGCTACACGCCGCTCTACGTCGTTGTTGCCAAAGAGGAGATCCACCAGCTCATCAAGGAGAAGAACGGAACCTTCGTCCACGGCCATACCTACAGCCAGAACCCGCTGTCCTGCTCCGTCGGCACTGCCGTGCTGGATTACCTGAAAAAGCACGACCTGGTGGCCGCATCGGCCAAAAAGGGCGTCTATCTGCTGGAAAAGCTCAAGGGGCTTCTCAAGCACCCCATCGTGGGCGATGTGCGTGGGCTGGGTCTTTTTGCCGGCATCGAGTTCGTCAAGGACAAGAAGACGAAGGAGCCCTTCGACCCGAAGCTCCGGGTCAATGTCCTCGTCGGCAACAGCGCCTTTGCGAAGGGCCTCATCACGTACCCCGGCGGCGGCGGCGCCGACGGCGTGAAGGGCGATCACAGCCTGCTCGCGCCCCCTTACATCATCACAGAGGCCCAGATCGACCGGATGGTCCAGATCCTGGACGAGGCGATCACTGAAACGGAAAAGAAGGTGCTCGGATAAGCATTGCTTGGCGATAGATCGGAATTCTGGAGAGCGAAGTCAGACGCGTTTTAGTCAACCGCTCTTCGCGAAACGGAACGCCCGCAGCGCAAACTGTTTGAGCCCGAAGGGCGAGTTTTTGCGCCTGCAGTGGAGTGAGCGTTAGAGCGGTCTAAAACCGTCTGTTCGCCGGAAGAATTCCGGTCGGGAGCCACATGATTTCAATGACGCATCTCCCACTTCAATAAAGGACACTTCATGGAAAAAGTCATCATCACCGCAGCCATCACCGGAAGCCGCATGATGCGGGACATCGCCCCCCACATCCCCATCACACCCGAGGAAATCGCCCAGTCGGCCATCGAGGCCTGGCAGGCCGGCGCCTCGATCGTCCACATCCACGTCCGCGACCCCGAGACAGGACTGGGAAGCCAGAATCTGGAGCTCTTCCGCCAGGTCGTCGACAGGATCCGGGAGAAGACGGATCTCATCCTCAGCCTTACCACGAGCGGCATCCCCGGGCGGAATCTGCCGACCGAGGAGCGGCTCTCGCCGCTTCTGCTGAAGCCGGAGCTTGCCTCCTACGATGCCGGGTCGATCAACCTGGGGGGCAGGGCCTTCATCAACGATCCTGCATTTCTCGATGAGGCGGCAAAGAAGATGAAAGAGACGGGGGTGAAGCCCGAGATCGAGATCTTCGACATGGGCATGATGGTGACGTCCCTGCGCCTTCGAGACGAGGGAAAGATTGACGACCCCATGCACTTCCAGTTCTGCCTGGGGACGCCCTGGGGCGCGCCGGCCACGGTGAAGTCCTTCCTGCACCTCTACGAGCACATGCCCGCAAACGCCACCTGGTCAATCTTCGGCGTGGGCCGGGGCTTTCTGCCCATGGCCATGATGGGCCTTATCATGGGAGGCCACATCCGGGTGGGAATGGAAGACAACATCTACGTGAACCCGGGGGTGCTTGCGAAGACGAACGCCGAGTTGGTTGAGCGCGTCATCGGCATCTGCCGCGCCTACGGCCGCGAGGTGGCCACGCCGGCGGAAGCGAGAAAGATCCTGGGATTCACGAAATAGGGGTCAAGGGTTCAGGGGCTGAGAAAAAAGAACGGCGGGAATTGCTCCCGCCGTTTGTTTCTTAGGTTTGTATTTTTCTTCCCTGTACCCTCTACCCTTGACCCTGAACCCTGCCTTCATTGTTTCAATCCATACTTCTTCATTTTGTACCTCAGCATCCTCTCGCTGATGCCCAATATGCCCGCAGCCTTCGTCTGGTGGTTGTCGGCCTCTTCCAGGGCCTTGAGGATCATCTGCTTTTCCAGCTCCTCGATGGAGTCTTTCAGCCGGCCCTCCCCCGCCGTCTCGACCGTGCCCGCGAAGCGGTCCCCGAAGGGGAGATCGGCCATCGTGATGATCGGGTCACGGGCAATGACAACGGCGCGCTCGAGGATGTTGATGCGCTCGCGCACGTTTCCCGGGTAGTCGTACTTGAGAAGCT
>Ga0208980_10000567_pt1 | contig 21098 bp, 15 predicted proteins | sample WetSurMetagenome_3_FD_187993 | JGI IMG/M metagenome (GOLD analysis project Ga0208980, IMG submission 187993) | Wetland microbial communities from Twitchell Island in the Sacramento Delta, sample from surface sediment Aug2011 Site A1 Bulk (version 2) | ecosystem: Environmental > Aquatic > Marine... | reverse complement strand
CAAGGTTGGGCACAGATTCTCCGCCCGCCAGCTGCGAGATAACCTCCTGTTCGGCGAAAACCGTGCACGTATTGCCGATTACGGCCGGTTTCTCAGCGGCCAGGGACAACTCCCCCAGTTTGTCCAGGGAAATGCCAAGCGCTTCCGCAATGATTTCCAGAAAACGCCCGGTGCCGGCGGCGCATTTGTCGTTCATGACGAAATCGACAACCTTGCCGTTCTCAACGCGAATCCCTTTGCTGTCCTGGCCGCCGATGTCCACCACGGTATGCGCCGAAGGGAGGAGGCTCGACAGGCCCTTTGCGTGGCAGGTGATTTCGGTAACCTGGCGATCAGCAAACGGCACATTTATCCTTCCATAACCAGTTGCGACAACGCAGGTTACATCGCCAAACGAAATTCCCGCCCGGCGCAGGGCCTCCTCCATCACCAGGTTGGCCAGTTTCCTGTGCTCGGGCCCCGTAGGTCCTATGATGGAAGACTCTTTGCCGCCGCCCAGGATGACAACCTTGGTCATCGTCGACCCGATATCCACGCCGGCGAAGTAACTGTTCGTGCTGTGCTCCATAACCAGGCGCTTAGCTGCTACCGCTTTCCTTTCCTGGCTGCGAGGGTTTCGATGAACGCGTCGATCCTGTTATGGGTATCGGCTTCATTGTAGGAGCTGATGTCGACGATGTCCCCCTCCATGATAAGAGTGGGAACGTCGCCGTAAACCTTGTTCAGCACCTGTGCCTGCTGGACGATACCCGCGTGCCAGCTGCGGCAGGAGTATGCGGAGTGGAACACCACGCCGTCGCACTGATAGTCTTCCATATATTCGATGATGCGCTCGACCTTCGGCAGCGAACCCGGCCGCTTGCGCGCCTTGTCGAACCATCGGGTCCACAAGCGCACCCATCTCCATGCGAGATGTTCGAGGGGATCGCTGGTTTTGGGCAGGTCGAGGCGCTCAATCTTCTCGGCGTTGCGATAGGTGGTTTCAACCGGGAAAACGGCTCCCTTATCGTTGAAGTACTGGAAATCGCCCAGAGCAAACCAGGAAGGCAGGCCGGCGCCCCAGACAAGCCGGAATTTCTCGTCCTCGGCTACGCCCTTTTTCTGAGCAATCTTCTCCCGGAGCTCGCCATAGAGTTCCTGATAGAAATCGAGGGCTTCCTGGGTGCCCAGATTGAAAGTCAGCGGCACCATGGTGTTCATGGCGTCGCCCGTATCCATAGGGGTCGGAATGGCTTTCCGCAGCTCGTAGCTGTCGATAAACATGTCCCAGGTCCGGTCGGTCAAATCGACCAGCGCTGCGAGCCGGTCCCAGTCCATTTTTTTGCCCGTGTGCTTTTCGCAGAACCGCACCAGGCTGCGGAGTTCTTCAGTGGCGTACTTTACGTAAAGCTTCTCCTGTTCCTTGTGGTCGATGGCGGGATCCCAGGGAGGATAGTACATGGTTCCCATCCAGACCGGGACGTCCTGGAGATAGTGCTGAGTCGCCTGGGGCCATTTGATCCTTGGATCGCACAGCTGCTGGGCGCTGCCGATGATCATGTCGGGCCTTCCCATGCCCCCCCATGGAGTATTCGGGGGAATCTCCCCTCCCAGTTCCTCGCGCCACATGTCGAAGCCGATGGTGCATGTCGCATAGGTGCACAGCGAGCGGGAGAAATTTTCCGCCTCCGCCTTCTGGAGAAACTTCTCCGCGTCGCGCTTGGCGGAGCAAACGCCGGCGAAATTCTCGCCCCAGGCCGGGACGATATCCATGGCGCGGACGATCTCGTCCTGAGCGTTATTGATATAGGTGTAGGCAACCTTCTTGCCCTCTTCCCTGGCTTTCAAAGTTGCAGCCATGTTGGCCCTGCCGAATTTTCCTGCTTTCCCCGCCGCCTGTGTCGCCAGTGGTCTTGGTTTTCTGATTTCAGCCATGTATCTCCCCCGTTACGCAATCATTTCCAGGAATGCTTCTATCCGGGTTTTCACCCGGCCGAGGCTGGACGTGTTGTATTCATCCTCAATGTAAAGGACCGGCGTCCCGGCCGTTTCAATGAAGCTTTTTATCGCGGGGACTTCAAAGCCGTACGGATCGCAATATTTGTAAATGAAGAGGATCACCCCGTTGACCCTGAAATCTTCGATGTATCGCCTCATGTGGCCGAAGCGCGCTTCGAGATTTTCCCCATAGGTGTCTCCCTCGGAGACGAACGTCGTAGGGAACTTCAGTTTTTTGAGGTACCTTTCCGTAATGCCCCGGACCGGGTCGCCTGTCGGATCGACGTCGCCCCAGTACATCTTGCTGCCCGTCGAAAGGTCGTCCATGACCAGGCACGCACCGGCGTCTTCGATGGCGTTGACGATCGCCACGTCGTCGATCTGATCTCCCACGAGCATGATGCGCGCTGTCGGGCTGCCGTTGCCGCGAGCCCGCCTTTTTGCTTCTTCAGTAACGCTTTTTATCAGGGCGGTTGACTCGTCGACAGGGAGGCTCATGGAGGCTATGAGGACCTTCATCATTTCGGTGCCGGAGATGCGGGGCGCATCCTCTTTGCGCAGTTCGTAAAGCTCTCTCATGGCCCGCCGGTTTTCGTTATGAGCGCGGACGGCTTCCGCGAGTGCCTGATCGGTGATTTTTCTTCCTGTGAACTTTTCCAGAGTCCTCAGGAAAATTCTCAGGATCTCGTCCGTAAACTCGATCGAAGGATCGTCCGTGACATGAGGGTAGTTGATAAAATGCCAGTACGGGAGTTGCAGTTTTTCACTCCACACGTCAAAGGTCCTCTCGACGCTGTCGCACTGATGGGGCAGTACCATGCCGTCCAGGTATGCGTATCTGCCCTTGAGGGCCGCATCGAAGGCGTTCCGGACAAAGGGGCATATCATTGTCTCCATGTAGGCGTCAGCCTTGGTGACAGGTTCCGATACGTTGCCCTTCAGCCGTACCGGCACGACGCCCGCCGCCGTGAGGATCTCCACGGGGCAGAGAGCGGACATATACCCGATGACTTTCCTGCCCGAACTCCTCAGTTCCCGGGCTCTCGACCCGTAGTCGGAATAGTACCTTTCAACCGTCGCCAAACCGCCCGATTGCATATCTGCCATCTTTGCTCCTCCCCGGCCGCCCGCCGATAGGATCGCACACAGGTTAAAAAAACACTTAGTGTAACATTGGAAGGCGGAAGCCGAAAGCCAGAACCCTTCATGAAGAAATTTGACATTCGGGCTCGAGGCAAGCCATATTTGGGAATGAGGACCGATGTGTCCGGTAAAAAGGAATCCAATAAACACAGGAGTGAGGGAGTGAAAACGGAACAAACCAAGCCGCAGGCATTCAAGAAAATCCAAGCAACCAACAAAATGAAGGAAATCATGGAGCAGCATTTCCGCGAGCTGGATGAAGCTGCCAGGACGAAAAGCCGCAAAATAGCCTGGTGCACCAGCGTCGGACCCGCTGAGCTGCTGCGGGCAGCCGGATTCCTGGTTTTCTTTCCGGAAAATCACGGCGCCATGCTCGGCTCGACCCGCATGGCTACGGACCTTATCCCCATAGCCAATGCCCTGGGCTACTCCCCCGACATCTGTTCGTATCTGACCAGCGATATCGGATCCTATATCAAGGGCGAAAGCCCCATAAGCAAGGCCTACCCCGGCATCAGCGGCCCACCCCGTCCCGACGTGCTGGTCTACAACACCAACCAGTGCCGCGATGTGCAGGATTGGTACAACTTCTATTCACGCGAATTCAAAGTGCCCGTTATCGGCGTCGAGACGCACCGCGGCGTCGGCGACATTACCAAGGCGCATGTGGATTCCATCTCCGCCCAGATCAAGGCACTCGTTCCCAAACTGGAGGAGATCTCCGGTCAAAAACTGGATTACGAGGAATTCAGGCGCGTGGTCGGCTTTTCCCGTCAATGCACGGACCTTTGGAAACAGGTGCTGCAGATCGCTTCGAACGTCCCTTCCCCGCTGACATTTTTTGACGGAACGATCCAGATGGGCCCCGCGGTTGTTCTCCGGGGCGAACAGCGGGCGGTCGATTACTACGAACTGCTTCTTGCCGAACTGCGGCAGCGGGTCCAGGACGGGGTCGCCGCCATCGATGATGAAAAATTCCGCCTTTACTGGGAAGGGATGCCAATCTGGGGCAAACTGCGCGAATTGTCCGCTCAATTTGCGGGGCTGAATACCTGCGTTCTGGCATCGACCTACTGCAGCAGCTGGGTCTTCCCCGCTCTGGATCCGGACGATCCCTTTGACAGCATGGCGCGCGCCTACATTGAACTGTTCATCGTTCGCAATGAAGAGTACAAGGAGCACTATTTCGAGAGAGAGATCGATCTGTACAAGATCGACGGCATGATTTTTCACGACGCAAAAACCTGCCCCAACAATTCCAACAACCGTTACGGCCTGCCGGAACGTCTCTCCAAAAAGTACAACATGCCGATGCTTGTGCTGCACGGGGATCTGAACGACCTGCGCTGCTACTCGGAAGAACAGGCCCGCACCAATATCGAGGCTTTCATCGAGCAGCTTGCGGAGAGGAAGGGCCGGTGAGTTCCGGCGCGATTTTCGGCGGAGTGGATGTCGGGGCTTCGGCGACCAAAGTTGCGCTGCTTGACGCCCGGAGAGAGCTGCTGGCTTCCGATGTAAGAAAAACGGGGGTCAGTTTCGAGACGTGCGCGCAGGAGGCTCTGGATGCCGCTTTGGCCTCCTGCGGCAAAAGCCTGTCTGATCTCGCGCGCATCATTTCGACCGGCTATGGCCGGCACAACGTCGCATTCGCGCAAGCGACGCGGACGGAGATCGCCTGCCACTCCCGAGCCGCGCATCATTTCTTCCCGCGCCAGATTACGGTGGTGGATGTCGGGGGCCAGGACAACAAGGTCATTCATGTGGACGCCGAAGGCCGCCGCATCAATTTCAAAATGAACCGCAAATGCGCTGCCGGAACGGGCGCCTTCCTCGAAGAGGTAGCTCAACGCATGGATGTGCCGCTGGACCAGATTGAGCCGTTGGCGCGTCAGGCAAAACACATCGTCCACATGGGAAGCTTTTGCACTGTATTTACCAAAACGGAGATTCTGGCCCATTTGCGGGCCGGTGAGAAAGTGCCTGAGATCGTGGCCGGGCTTATCGAATCCGTTGTGAAGCGCATCATTGAAATGGATCCGCTTGCTGGCGAAATCGTAATCAGCGGCGGGGTGGTAGCCCACAATCCGGTCCTGGCGGAAATGCTTTCCCAGCGGTTGGGCCGCCCGGTTCACATTCTGCCCCACGCGCAGTTAGCAGGCGCTATTGGAGCCGCGCTGCTTGCAATGGATGATCAGGCGGATATGCAGTAGGGGCGGCCCGAAGAGGCCGCCCGCTGTGGCCATCTTCATGCGGTAAGTTTGGGAAGCGCGCTCGAACCCTGAGGCATCAGATATATTTTCTGGTCGCGCCCTCCCTGGGCGAAGGCCATCTCCAGAGCTTCCTCCACCGTTCTGGCCGTTTTCAGCGCAGTCCTCTTCAGCAGCGCAGGATCCCCGCCGCCCACGATGATGATGTTCCATTTTTCGGCGGCGGTGCACATGTAGTAGCTCACGTATTTGGCCACGGTGAAGAGACTGCGGACCTCCTTTTCCCTCTCGGCGTTCGTGCCGCAGCCCAGGAAAATGGTGTTTGCATCCGGCGGCCCGATGCCCTCCGAGCAGTCGCTCAGTATGATGATGGTGCCGCCGGGCTTTGTTGCTTCCTGCGTGTGATAGATGCCTTTGCCGGTCTGGCAGACGTCGATATCCTTCGGGTACCCGCCCTGCGACGAAATCGTGATGTCGGCGAGCTCTTTGATCGGCACCGCGTAGAGATCATCCACGATCTTTCGACCTACGGCATGCGCCTGTTCATAATGCCCGCAAACGGCCCGGGCGATCTTGCCGTCGTGCCCCATGATCACGTTGAACATGAACGAAGGATTCACAATTGAAGCGACTTCGAGCATGTCCAGGTGCATTGGGTTATCCTGGATATTCCCGCTCCTGACTTCGGGACGCTGCCGGCCCTTATCATCCATCACCATAAGGTGATTGTGCTGTATGGATTCGATGGAGGAGATCCCGGGCAGAATCGATTTCTTCCCCCCTCCCCAGCCGACCCACGGGTGATAGGTGCAGCAGCCGGTCAGGACCAGGTGGTCGGCGTCCGCGGCAATTTTATTAATGGTCACCGGTGTTCCGCGGCTGGTTTTGCCCAGAGTGACCAGGTTGGCCTTGTCCATGCAGTCATGATCGGTGATTCCAAAACGCTCCAGGAGCGCCTTACCCAGCTGTTTCTCGTGCTCTTCCGGAGTCTGATTGCGGTGGTAGCCGAGAGCGCACAGGAAACGAATATCCTTGTCCTTGACACCTGCTTCATTCAGCTCGTTCACGAGATGCGGCAGATAGACGTGCATCCTCTGCCAGGCGCGGGTCACGTCGGATACGACAACGCAGACGGTTTGACCGGGTTTGACGATCTCCTTCAGCCTCGGAGCGCCGATCGGTTGGGCGAGCGCAGCCAGGATCACTTCGTCCTCGGTCATCGTGGAGGCAGGCACTTCCTTGAGGATCACTCCCAGCAGGTTTTCTTCCGGGACGGATACATCGACGTAGCCATGGCCGAGCTTCATCTTTACGGTCTTCATGGATGGGCTCCTTCTGTGACCGGCTTATGGAGAAGGGGGAAACATGCCACGCACGGGACGGCTTCCGGTAAGGGATTTTGCAGGATGGACTGTGGCCTTCCGCATGGCGTCAAAGATCTCAAAACCTGTCACATCCGGAATTTTACACTGAAAACAGGGAATCCGGTCCATAAAATCGGGCGTCTTCCGGCAAGCGGTGATGTGCGTTCCATGTTTTGAAGCAGCGAAGGTCACCGAAGCTCGATGCTGCCGGACCCGGTGCGCACCTCCACCAGGTTGCCGCCGCCGCGAAACTTCCCGCGGGCTTCCTTCCGGCTCAGCGCGCCATCAAAATCCAGTGCCTTTTCGAAATTGATCCGGCCCGAGGCTGTGCGGGCATTGAGATCAAACGCCGCGTCCGGCGGCACATCAAGCGCAACGCTTCCGGATGAGGTATGGAGGCTCCAATTGCCCGTGGGATTTCCGCCGGCCTTGATGCTTCCGCTTCCCGTGCTTGCACGAAGGGATCCCGAGATGCCGGAAATATCGATGCTGCCCGAGCCGGTGTGGGCCTCCACATCCATGGCAGATCCCTGTTCGGCGGCCGACAGATTTAGCGTAATGCCGCCGCTGCCGGTGCTTGCGCTGACGGATCCAGCAATTGCCAAAGCCTTGATGGAACCGCTGCCGGTTCTCAATTCGAGCCTTCCGGTCACCGTGTGGGCTTCGATGCCGCCCGAACCCGCCTGTGCACTCACATCACCCCGTATATTGTCCAAGTTGATGGCTCCGGAGCCGGTAGCAAGCTCCAGGCGTCCCTGCAACCCGGAGATCCTCTGGCCCCCGGACCCGGCGCGGCTGGTCAAAGCCGTTTCGGGAGGTGTTTCGATCTCGTATCTGATTGAGACATTGTTCCTGTAGTCGTCCTCCTCGATCCGGCCGATGCGTATGACATTGCCGCTCTGCTCGATCGGCGGCCGGGATTCCAGGTATTTGATCTTCTCTTCCGCGGTCGCGTGCCGGTCGTCGCGGGCCACGATTACGCCCCGGATCCTGACGAAACCCGGATTGCCCGCCTTCACGTCGATGCTCCCGGAGCCGGTCGTAACTTCCAGGGTGACCGGGCCGGCGATGGTCAATGTGCGCTCAAATTTTCCCTCCACAGCCGGGAATGCCGTCAGGCATCCCATAAGACCGGTCAAAGCCATAATTGCCCCGATGCGCAGCAGGTAGTGTCTCATGGTGAAAATCCTCCTTGCCCGTTAAAACGAAATAACCGGCCCGGATGTTCCATCGCGCTTTGCGATTGTTTCAGGATTGGCCCGGCAGGCCACCGTTAGCGTGGCGGTCCGGCCGATGCCTGTGATATATTGGCCCTCGCGCTGCCGGGGACCAGGCGCCATACGGGCATCCCCGGTTGAAGGATTTTGCGAAACTAAACCATCGGGAGGAATGCAATGTCAGAAGGACCGCTCTCAGGGATCAGGGTCATAGAGATTTCCACGTTTCAGCAGGGACCGGTGGCCGGAATGAGGCTGGGGGACCTGGGGGCCGACGTGATCAAAATCGAAACGAAAGACGGAGATCCCGCAAGGCGCCACTTCCGGACGATCGAGGCCGAATTCAACGTTAAGGGTTACAACTATTACTTCGAGCATGCCAACCGCAACAAGCGGGGCATCGTCCTGGACATGAAAAAAAAGGAGGGCATGGATGTCTTCCTCAAGCTCATCGATTCGGCGGATGTTTTCCTGAACAACATGAGCATTTCCGCCCCGATCCGCCTTGGGATCGGTCCTGATGCGCTTCTCGCCCGCAATCCGCGGCTCATCTACGCGCAGGCATCCGGCTGGGGACGCAAGGGTCCGTCCGCCAACAGCCTTTCCTTCGATTACACCGGCATCGCGCGGTCCGGCCTGATGATGGCGGCCGGGGAAGACCAGACGCCTCCCTGCATGATGCTTCCCGGCCTCGGCGACGAGCTGGGCGGGCTCATGAGCGCCTGGGGCGTATGCCTGGCGCTCTTTGCGCGCGAGCGGACCGGCAAAGGCCAGGTGGTCGACACTTCGCTGATGGGCAGCGTCGTCGCCCTGATCGGGCACCTTATGTCCGGCACGGCCATGCTGAAGCAGGAATTTCACAGATTTGTGAGAACCAAAATGGGAAATCCCATGTACAACCATTATCGCTGCAAAGACGACAAGTGGATCGCCATCGCCCACCTGGACCCCGACCGGTGGTGGGCGAAGGTTTGCGGCGCCCTGGGAGTCGAGAATCTGATCAATGACCCGAGATTCAGCACTTTTGCTGCCCGTTCGGCCAACCGCGAAGAACTGATCGCCATTTTTGACGGGCTTTTTGCCAGCAAAACCCGGGATGAATGGATGAAGATCCTGGAAGAACACGGCTGCATCTATACTCCGGTTCAAAACATCCCTGAGGTTGTGGAGGATCCGCAGGTGCTGGCGAACGGCTACATGATTAATATCGATCACCCTGTTCACGGGCCCACAAAGACCATGGGATTCCCCTGGGACCTCAGTGATACGCCGGCATCCTGGAGAAGGAAGGCGCCGGACCTGGGTGAGCACACGGAAGAGGTGCTGCTCGAAATCGGCTGCAGCAAGGAGGAAATTGCGAAGCTCAGAGAAGCAGGGGCAATCCAGTAGTTCCGGTTGCCCGTTTCCGATCCGCCATCTCCACAGAAAACTATATTTTCCTTAAGGAGCCAGTATGCTTGATTCACTGTTCCGGCCCCGCGGCGTCGCCGTCATAGGGGCTTCCAACAATACTTTTTCGATTGGAAACCGCGTCGTCAAGAACCTGCTGGACCACGGCTTCAAGGGGCCGATTTTTCCGATTCATCCGAAGGAGCCCGAAATCCTTGGCCTGAAGGCATATCCGAGCATCCTGGATGTGCCTGGACCGGTGGATATCGCAAGCATCGTGGTCAAGAACACCATGGTTCCGCAGGTGGTCGAGGACTGCGGGAAAATGGGCGTCAAGTTCGCCATCATCCACACGGCCGGGTTCCGCGAGATGGGGGAGGAAGGCGCCAAACTCGAGGACGCCCTGCTCGACGCGGCCCGCCGGTACGGCGTGCGTGTTTATGGCCCGAATTCCCAAGGAGTCATGAATTCGGATCCGGAGATTTCCGTATACGCCAACTTCACCTTTACGCCGATGCGTCCCGGCAAGGCCTCGATCCTTGCCCAGAGCGGCGGTGTGGCGGAGATGCTCAATCTGAACCTGCGCAGGATGGGCTCGGGTTTCCGCATCTATGCATCCCACGGCAATGCCACCGATGTGAATACCAACGAACTGCTGGATTATCTGGGCAATGATCCGGAGACGCGGACCATCATCATGCATATCGAAAGCATGAAGGATACCCCAGGATTCATCGAGCGCTGCAGGCGCATTGCCCGCGAAAAATCCATACTGGCGATCCGCACCGGGCGCACCGCGGCTGCCGCCAAGGCGGTCAGCTCCCATACGGGATCGCTCATGCAGAGGGACTCCCTGACGGACACGATATTCGAGCATGCCGGCGTGATGCGTTTCAACACGACGGAGGAAATGATTTCCGCGGCATACGCGTTTGCCACTCAGCCGGTGCCCGCCGGTCCGAACGTGGGCATCATCGCGAACGCCGGCGGTCCCGGCATCATGGCCGTGGACGAGTGCGTGGGCCACGGGCTCTCGCTTGCCAGGTTTACCGAGGAAACGAAGAGCAAGCTGCGCGCCGGGCTGATCCCGGAATCCTACGTGGAGAATCCCGTCGATGTGGCCGCAACGGCCAATGCCGACCATTTCGCCCTGGCGCTGTCCTGCCTGAACGAAGATCCCGGCGTCGACTCCATACTCATTCCCATGGTCACACCGTTTTTCGTGGATTGCGAAGCCATTGCCCGCAGCATTGCCGAGACGGCGCGCAAAGCGACCAAGCCCATCATCGCCGTCGTCATGACCAACGAGAATTGGGCCAAAACGGTCGAGACCATCAAGAGCGCGGGAATCCCGGTCTTCGACTTCCCGGAGACAGGCGCGCGCGTTCTGGCTGCCATGGTGCGTTACGGTGAAATCCGTAAGCGCCTTGCCGAACCGCCGGCCATTGTTTCGGGGAACAAGGCCGAAGCGCAGGAGATACTGGCCCAGCTGCCGGCCGGGTTCGTTTCGCAAACGGCTGCCTTCAAAGTGCTGGATGCTTATAAGATTCCGGCCGCCCGCACGGTTCCGTTGACCGGGGCGCAGCTGCCGCCCGGGATGAAATTTCCCGTGGCTGTGAAAGTCGACAGCGCGGAGGTCGTTCACAAAAGCGATGCGGGGGGAGTTGCTCTGAACATCGCCCGCAAGGCAGCGCTCGAAAAGGCCGTCGGCGAAATGTCCGGCCGGTTTCCGGGCGCGAACCTGGTCGTGCAGGAGCAATGCCCGCAGGGGACGGAAGTCATCATAGGGCTCAAACGCGAACCAGGCGTGGGTCCGGTTGTCATGTTCGGAATGGGCGGCGTCCACGTGGAATCGCTCAAGGATGTCTCGTTCCGGATGGCGCCGCTCTCCGAAGCAGGCGCGGCGCGCATGGTCCGGGAAATCCGATCGCTCCCGCTGCTCAAGGGCGGGCGGGGACTCCCTGCCGCCGATCTGGCCGCTGTGGAGCGCCTGCTGATTACCGTATCCCAGATGGCCGTCGATCTGCCCGAAATCACGGAAATGGACCTGAATCCGGTTATCGTTTATCCGGAGGGACAGGGAGCCAAAGTCGTAGACGTCCGCATCAAAAAGTAAAAAGACGGGAACAGTCTCCTGTGTCCCCATTCAAACCCAAACGCCAAACGGCTTTTGGATTGTGGAATGGGGACCCAGGCAACTGCCCCCGCTCCCCCGCTCCCCTCAAAATTCTGCAAACTTAATCCCTCCGATTTTCGTATTGGAAATTAGCGATGGAGGAACCATGGCCAAAAAGCGTTTATTCACCTTTTCTTTCCTGTCGGCTGTCGGGCTTCTGCTTCTCTTTGGCGGATATTGGCTATTTGGGGCGCTGTTCGAAGTCGACAAAACCATCCCGCCGGAAAAGCTGGTCAAAGTCGAATCGGGCTCCATCGCCCGATCGGTCGTGGCCACCGGGAAAGTCGAACCGCTCTCCAAAGTGGATATCAAGTCGAAGGCAAGCGGACTCATCAAATACCTCTACGTCAATTCGGGAGATCGCGTTCGCGAAGGGCAGCTTCTGGTTGAACTCGATAAGGAGACGCTGGAAGCGGAGCTGAAAGAGGCGGAGGCGGTTTTGAGATCCGCTGAAAGCAATCTTCAGGAAATGGAATCCCAGGGCAAAACAATGCGCGCCAACCTGAGGAAGTCACAGCTTGAGGCGGAAAATAGGGATTATGAATTTATGGTTGCCGAATATAAGCGGCAGCAGCAGCTCTTCAGCCAGGGTCTGATCTCAAAATCCGATTTCGACAGCATGGAGCAGAAAATGAAATCGGCGGAGGTGGCCCAGAAAACCCTGAATGCCGCAGTGGGAGTGCGGGAGGCTGAAATAGAGCAGAACAGCCGGACAATCGAGAAAGCCAGGTCGGCCGTGATTCAGGCGCAGGCGCGGCATGAAAGGGCCGGGGAAAACCTGAAATACGCCTCCATCCGTTCGCCCATCGATGGGGTGGTTTTGAGCCGCGAAGTGGAAGTGGGCGACGCCGTTTCATCGATTCTCCAGCTGGGATCCAACGCGACGCTGATTATGACGCTGGGCGATGTTCAGGAGCTTTACATAAAAGGCAAGGTCGACGAGACGGACATCGGGCTGGTGAAGGTGGGCCAGACCGTGCGCGTCACGGTCGACGCATACAAAAACCGCACTTTCCAGGGGAAAGTGTTCCGGATAGCGCCCATGGGAGTTGAGAAGGATAACGTCACGCGCTTCGAAGTGCGCGTGTCGATCCTGGATGACCTCGACCTCCTGAAGGTCAACATGAGCGCCAACGCCGAAATCATCCTTGAGGAGCATCACAACGTGCTTCTCATCCCGGAGAGTGCCCTGATTTACAACGAAAAGCGCGAGACCTTCGTTGAAGTTCCTGACGCCTCGACTAAAACGGGCCGGCGCCAGGTTGCCGTAAAAACAGGATTGGGCAACGGCTCGCGCGCCGAACTGCTTTCAGGATTGAAACCCGGAGATCCTTTGATCCTCCAATGAATATTTTCGATTTACGATTTACGATTGACGATTGGAAACAAACGGCGCGGCGAATGCGAACTCTCATGCCTGAATGCATGTTTCCAATCGTCAATCGTAAATCGTCAATCGTCAATTAAAGTCATGGCTTTGCTGAAACAGACGCTGTTGAACCTGGCTGCCAACAAGACCCGGTCGTTTCTGACCATGTTCGGAATCGCCTGGGGCCTGGTCTGCCTCATTCTTATGACGTCGATGGGCGAAGGGATGTGGGTGGCACAGAGGCAGAAGGCGCGCGCCCTCGGCCAAAACATCCTCATTGCCTGGGGCGGGACAACGAGCAAATCCGCCGGCGGGATCCGAGCCGGAAAGACCATTCGGCTTACGCTTAAGGACTACTTCCTGCTGAAAGAAAAGGCCACGTACCTCCAGCGCTCGAGCCCCGAAATCCAGAGATCGCTTTCTGCCCGGTCCAGCATCAACAACGGCACTTTCAGGACTCACGGAGTATTTCCCGACTATATGCAGATGCGTACCATCGAATTGAAGCCGGGAGGCCGGCCCATCAATCAAGGGGATAACGAAAATGCCTTGCGCGTTTGTATATTGGGAGATGAAGTCAAAGAGCAGCTGTTCAACAAAGAAGACCCCCTCGGCCGGACGGTTATGATCGGCGATTTTCCCTATCTCGTCATAGGAGAATTGATTCCCAAGGATCAAAACTCCAACTACAGCGGGCCGGACAAGAAGAAAATATTTATTCCTTTCTATGCGATGTCCCGCGACTTTCCGCTGCCCGATGCCGCCAAAGGGAAATTTGAGCTCAGCAATATGATCCTGCAGGCGCGGAGCGCCGACCTTGGAGAAGCGGCCGAGTTACAGGTGCGCCGGATACTTGCCGAGGAAAAGAATTTCGACTATCTGGATGAAGACGCCGTGTCTATCTGGAATACCGTTCAGCAGGCCAAATTCATCAAGAAGGTGTTTGATTCACTCCGGATTTTTCTAGGGGCCGTTGCCGCCGTAACCCTGATCCTGGGCGGAGTCGGGGTTATGAACATCATGCTCCTTTCCATCGGCGAACGGACGCGGGAGATCGGCCTCTGCAAAGCCGTCGGGGCCACGACACGCAGGATCCTGATGCAGTTTTTTACCGAATCGATGGTGCTGACAATGTCCGCCGGCCTGGCCGGCATCGCTTTTGGCTGGGGGATTTGCGCCCTGATCAACCTGCTGCCGAAGATCGATTTCTTCGCAGGCATGATCGTGACTCCCGGGATCGGGCTGTTCGCTTTTGGATTCCTGACGCTGGTGGGCGTGCTGTCAAGCATTTACCCTGCCTTCATGGCGGCGGTGGTGGATCCGATAGAAGCCCTCCGGCATGAATGACGATTTTCGATTGACGATTGACGATTGGAAGCAAAAAGCGTGGAAAGAAGATACAGCATCGTTTTGACTGGAATATTCCTTTTGGCGTTTAACGGGTGTTCGTTGGAATGGAAATGAATCGGTTTGGGATCTACGGAAATGATTGACATCATGAACCTGGCGGCGTGGCCATCAAAGATGCCTCTATCCGTTGGAATGTTTCCAATCGTCAATCGTCAATCGTAATTCGTCAATAGGCTCATCATGGTTCTCGAAATATTTCGGCGGGTTATCGAAAATCTGGCGGCGTACGGGAAGCGCTCCGTCATGACGGTGCTGGGGATCGCCTGGGGGATCGCGTCGTTCATCCTGCTGATCGCCTATGGGGAGGATTTCCAGCGGGCCCTGCTGCTGGGCATGAAATATTTTGGAGATAACGTGGTGGTTGTCTGGAACGGCCAGACCTCCATGCAGGCGGGCGGCTCGAGATCGGGCCGGGTCATTCGAACGCAGCCGGATGACGTTGAAGCGATCCGGCAGCGTTGCACCCTGGTGAAGCGCGTGAGTCCGGAGATTTACGAAGAGTTTCAACTGCGCTGGGGCGACCGGATCACGACCGCGGGAATCCGCGCGGTGAATGATGAATACGGCGCCATGCGCGGCATGTATATCCAGGAAGGGCGCTTCCTCAGCGCGGAAGATGTCTCTGCAATGCGCAGGGTGGTCGTGCTGGGAAGCGGCGTGAAGAAAAAGCTTTTCAGCCAGGCGCCTGCGCTGGACCAGGACGTCTTCATCAACGGCATACGCTTTACGGTTGTGGGCGTGTTGCGAAAGAAGATCTCATTGTCCAGCTATTTTTCGGATGATGATTTTTGCGCCATGATCCCGATTGATGTGATGGGGATCATGAGGGACATACGCTATAACAGTGTTCTTGTGTTCCAGCCGGTGAGCGGCGGGATGGAAGAGCAGGCCGTAAGGCAGGTCCTGCAGGTCCTGGGCGAAATCCACAAATTCAACCCTGCGGATTCCAAAGCCCTGATCCTGGACAAATACAGCGAGGGGATCAAAATCGTCAACGGCCTCGCTCTGGCTACCAAGGGATTGCTTAAGGCCATCGGCCTGCTGACCCTGGCAGTCGCCGGGATCGGCATTATGAATATCATGCTTTTCTGCGTGCAGGAACGGACCCAGGAAATCGGCGTGCTCAGGGCTCTGGGCGCCCGCAAGCGGCACATCCGCATGCAGTTCCTGGGCGAAGCGCTGGCGTTGTCGCTGATGGGAGGAGTCCTGGGCTACCTTCTGGCAATCCTGCTTGCGCACTGGATCGGGGTCATTCCTTTTCTGGGCGCGCTTTTCGAGGATACCAGCGGGCAGGGGGATATACGGCTGCTTGTCGATACCCGAGTCTTCTTTACGTCGTTCATTACCATCGCAATCATAGGGCTTATTTCAGGCACCTGGCCGGCCGTCAAGGCTTCCCGGCTCGATCCGGTCGAAGCTCTCCGGGCCGAATGACACCCAGGCCCGTCGCCCATCGGCGGTTTTCTAGCGGATCTTCTTTCTGGCGCGGTTCATTTCCTCTTCAATCAATCCGGACGGTCCGGAATAGGCCGCAACCTGCTTGTAGCAATTCCTGGCTGCTGCTTTGTCTTCCCGCTTTTCATGAATGAGGGCCATTTGGTAATAAACCAGCGGCGTGGTTTCAGGGTGACCCCGGACGGATTGGAGAGCATTATCCAAATGCTCCATGGCGAGGTCGTAATCGCCCAACAGGGCGTAGTCTTTGCCGATCCGCAAATGGATCTCGGCCGGATGGATGCCCGGCGCCTTCAGCGCCATATCCCGGAGCAATTCCTCATAGACGCCGATTGCGGACTTCAAGTCCTTCACCGATTCTTCATATGCAGTCGCCAGAGCCAGGTCAGCCAGGAAGCTACGGGGGTGCTCCGCGCGCAGCCCGGCGAAAAGAGACGCCGCCTGTTTTGCATCTCCCTTCCAGGCCTGGAGCATCCCCAGGACCAGCCGCGCATCGGTAGCCCTGTACACACCCTTGTCCATGACTTCGGTAAGCTTCGCAACGGCGGCTTTTTTGTTGCCGCGCAATCCCAACAAAAGGCCGATCCAGCGGACAGTGATGTTGTAGGTTCCGACTACAAACTCCGGGACTGCGGTGCTGGTCTTGGCATCGACCAGCGCCGGTTCCAGGGCCAGGGCATCCCTGTGAAGCTTGCCGGCTGCTTTTGCGTGGCGTATCGCGAGCATGTATTTTCTTTCGATGGTTAACGCCTGCGTGGACAGATTCTCGAACGACACGCCTTTAAAATAAAGGGCCAGAACATTTCCCGGATCTTCCCGGAGAAGCTTGTCGCAGAAATCCTGGAGCGCCTTGTTCGCGTCCAGAAAAGCCTGCTGTTCGGGAGTTATGGATTCAAAGGGGGCCGGAGCGCGGCCGAAGGGAGTCGGGATCCCATATTCGAAAACGGCAAGATTTCTGGCCGAGTACAGGAGTTTGTGCCAGGCTGTAAGCGCCGCCATCCCGTAACCTACCGGACTCCCGGGATCGTCCTTCTTGATCTGGTCAAAAATCCGCTGAGCCCCGTCATAATCCAGATTGTATATGGCGTGGATTCCCTCGCGCACACGCTCGCGGTGCAAGGCGTCCTGGGCGCCGCATGGAGGCGCATTGCAGGAAAGAAACATTAAGAGGCACAGGAGCGATTGCTTCATGGCAGCACGCCTCCGGCTTTTCGGCATAAGCTCCAAAAGCAAAGATGCTGGAATTTTTGAATGTCATTTTACGCTTCCACAGGCGCGGAAGGCCAGCATTCGGCATTCTGCGTTTCAAAAAGATTCCGGCTGCCGCCGCATCTCTCTGCGGGATACCCCTATCAAGGCTCCAGGATGACGCGGCGCCCGTCAAACGCAGGACGCACAATCTTCTTTTTCCGGACATAATCGATGATCACGTCAAGCCGCTGCCTGCCGGTATCTTTGACCGGAATCCCCTTCAATGCAAATCCGGCGAAGTACGAATTTGAGGAACCGGTATACATGCGGGTTGCGATCAGCGGACGGCCCGCGACAGTCACATCCACGACCTTTTGATTTTCAATCCGATACTTCAGCCCGGAGACGGCCGGCCGCTGAGTTTCCAGAATGCTGCTCAGGCGCCGGCCGCTGATCCTGAACGTCACGACGGTATTGCTGAACGGGTCCATATCGACCAGGTTCGCGCGGGTGATTTTGCCCTTGATAAGAGGTGCGCGGACTCCGCCCATGTTTTCCAGCTCAATTTCGGTTCCGAAAGTCTCGCGTACCGCGTCCGCCACAAGGTTATACTGCGCCAGGTCGTCCCCGCGTTCGACGAAGTCCGCGGCAGCCTCGCCGATGATCTCCCCGTGGCGCGCGGCGATCGGTTTCCAATAGCGGTCGACAACGGCGGCGACGGCTTCGTCTTCGGGAATTTCCGACGTAACCGGCAGGAGCAGCGCTCTGTAGCGCGAGACGTGCCAGGCGCCCCGGTCGTCCCGGGCGAACAGCAGGTCCAGGCGCCCCAGTTCCCCTCCCCATTGATGGGCCTGCACGATAACGGTGCCGTTGACTTCATCGGACTTGAGCTCTTCCGAGCGCCAGACGATCTGGCCGAAAGGGAGGCGGGAGTGAGAGTGCCCTCCTACGATGACGTCAATCCCGGGCACGGCCGCGGATATCTGTTCGTCCATCTGCTCGCCCGCGTGCGAAAGAGCGATGATAATGCCGGCCTCCGGACGGAGAATGCTCACCATGCGCTTCGCCGTCTCGATTTCACCCAGGATGGTTACTCCTTCCTTTACGGCCGGGTATCCCGCTGTGCTGCGGGTGAGAAGACCGAAAATGCCGATTTTGAGCGGACCCAGGCTGCGAATAACGGAAGCCTGCGCCAATGGACGGCCGGTTGAATTTTCAATGGCATTGGCGCACAAAACCGGATAGTGAAACATTCCGACAAGGCTCTTCAGACGGGAGAGTGGAAGGTTGAATTCGTGATTGCCCAGCGCGCCGAAATCATAGCCTGCGGCATTCATGGCTGCCGCGTCCGCTTCGCCGCGATATTCGGTTGAAAAAGGTGTGCCGTCGTAAAAATCCCCTGTATCCACAAGCCATACCGCCGTGCCTTGCCGCCCGAGCTCGTTGCGCAGGCGGCGCACAATAGTGGCTCTGCGGGCGATGCCGCCGATATCCGTGCGCGCCTTGATGGCGGCAAGTTCGGACCCCGGTGACACTACGGATGGGTAGCTGAAAGGCAGCAGATGCCCGTGGGTGTCGTTTGTGTGGAGGATGGTCAGCGACACCTGTTGAGCAATCAGGGGTATCTGAAGGGCAATGCAGAAAAGCAGAAGGCAGACAATTATGGGAAGGGGTCTCTTCACGTCACCCTCATTTTGCGGATCCGCGCGGCTTTGAAGCTCCGTTTCCCGCCAGGGTAAACTGCAGGAGGATGGTCTGCTGAACCGGCGAGAAATTGTCGTCCGATAGGAGCGTGAGCACCGTGGCGCCGGCAGGGGTCCGATATACGCTCAAAGCCTCCATATTGTCGATCACGCATCCCGTCCTGGCTTCCATCAGCGTAGGGCCGTCGACTGTAGCGCCCGGGACGATCTGCTCCAGCGGAATGCGCCGGATGCGGACCGAGACTCCGGCCGAGGGGGAGTACTGCCGCTCGAGGACCAGAAGATCGCTTCCCGGCAGCAGCGAGGCGTCGCTGATGTCATAGCCGTCCGTGCGCTTCACATAGAAAACCCCAGGGTTGGGTCCTCCTATCAGAAACGCCATGATATCGCCGGCTTCGTTCAGGCCGCACTCCGACAAGGCGATCAGCGTGCCGCCGAGCGGACGTTTTTTGGGGACGAAGACCAATGCCTCGAGACCCTGATTGAATGGCAGATCCTTCATGGTGGGCGGGATAGGGATCGGCGTCCCGGGAGCGCGCAATCCCTTGTGGCCGTAATCGAAGCGAACGATTTGATTTTCGCGCTCAACGCCGACGTACAGGATGCCTCCATCCCGCGCCATCGATTCGGTGTCCCATCGGCCGGAGGCTTTGCCGTCGGCGCGCAGAGCCGGCGCCATTTCGGCATGGCGGATTGCGTCAGGATGGTTTCCCTGATAGACGATGCGGCCGCGCAGCCAATTACCCTGGTCGGAAAGCGCGAGAAAGTGCGATCCATCCGGCTGAACGTACAGAGAGGAAAAGCCGCCGAAGGAAGGGTCCGGGGATTTGAGAATCAGCCCGCCCCGGAAATCAAGGTCGCCGAAATGGCTGCGCGAGGGATCGTTGAGATCGAATGCGTCGACCCTTTTGGCGCTGACGCTGATGGCATGTGGCGCAACGGCATCATCGGGAACCAGGCCGCATGCCGTCAGGATCAGCAGAATCGATAGCACGAAAGCGCGCAGCGTATTCATATTAGGCAGCATGGCAAATCCCGGGAATTCAGTTTTAAGCGCTCTAATGCCGAATCCGGCATCAGTATATCTCATCTTCCTCCGCGTGCGTGTAGAAGAGATTGTAGTACTCGCTCTGGTCTCCTTCGGCCCGGACATCGAGCAGTTGATTTTCGGCCAGATCGCGGCTGGCAGCGGCCTGCTCTTCGAGGCTTTTCAGCTTTTCGGGAATGCGGCATTCGACGAGCATATCTTTGACGTCCCGGAAGACAGCGGGATTGCCGTGCAGGAGCCGGCTTTCGTCCAGTATCTTGCAGGCGACCATGGAGGAGAATATGTCGAACTTGAGCTGTTCGCGAACCCGCGACATGGATTTGATCAGGTAGTCGATCTCTTCCCGGTCGTTGACCAGCAGCCGGTGCTTTCGCTTGTGAAAGGCGGCATCAAAGGCGCGCACATATTCCGGATTCAGGCCGTCTTCGGCGACTACAACGATATCCAGGTCGGAACCGCGAACCATTTCCCCGGTGCTTTTCTCCGGCCGCGGCACGGTATGGGACATGTCATAGACCACGTCGCCGGCAATGAGAAAACAGGCTTTTTCCAGGATACGGTCCCTGTCGGTCAGAAGCTCCAGGGCGGACACGACGCATTCCCGGGCGATCTCCTGCTTGGTTTGACTGATCTGTTTCGTCTCCAGCCTGAAAGCTTCGGTCTTGGCTGCCAGCGCGTCGATCTGGCTGTCAAGCCCTACATGAGTGTAGGTGAGAAATTCCCTTCGAATGGATGGAGAGAGCCGGGCGTAACCCGCGACCGTGCGGTCGAGCCGGAGGAAACGCCTGGCGGCTGAAAAGAGGCGGATGGAAGGATTTTTGCGGCAGGACTGCCAGAGCGGGAAAACATTCATTCCGGTACGCTCGACAAGCTGAGCGCCCGTCAAAGGTCCTGTATCGGCGAGAATGGAGATGATCCCGTTGTCGGCCATAAATTTGAAGGCCTCAGCTTAGCTCAGGTCAAGCTTCTGCACCAGAGCAAATCCGCCGGGCGGCCATAATCGCCGGCAAGTCAATTATTCATCGCCAAACGGCATTGTTATGGGACTTGCAGGGTTTGACGGCTCCAGGATCAGGGAACGCTGACAAACGCTGAAATAACGCCGATGAACGCTGATCCTTAAGGTGACGGTTAACATGCAAGAGACGAAGCGGCGCCTCCCATGGTGTGCTCAGGGGCGGCCACTGGGCCGCCCACTATTAGAGAAGCAGGAGCGCGTTCGGAAATGCAAACAATCGGCGTTTCGGACCGCCCTGCACACTGACGCGGACGGTCAGTATCGGTAGTGATCGGGCTTGTATGGGCCGTCCAGCGGGACTCCGATGTAGTCGGCCTGCTTCTGGGTCAGCTTCGTCAGCTTGACGCCGATCTTTTCGAGGTGCAGGCGGGCGACCTCTTCGTCCAGCCGCTTGGGCAACCGATATACGGCAGGCTTGTATTCCGAGCGGT
>Ga0208980_10000566_pt1 | contig 21126 bp, 16 predicted proteins | sample WetSurMetagenome_3_FD_187993 | JGI IMG/M metagenome (GOLD analysis project Ga0208980, IMG submission 187993) | Wetland microbial communities from Twitchell Island in the Sacramento Delta, sample from surface sediment Aug2011 Site A1 Bulk (version 2) | ecosystem: Environmental > Aquatic > Marine... | reverse complement strand
CCCGCCTGCAGTTACAACCCGGCTGTGCGTACCTGCGCCTTCGCTCAACTGAGCTATCTCGCTCCAGAATCCCGAAAACTGTTGCGGGTCGATGTCCACCGCCAGAGGTGGTTTTTCCGCTTCCAGGCGATAGAGTATGCTGAGCTGCTGGCCCAGATAGACCTGATCGGCGCTAAGTTCGGTAACAATCGCAAATCCCGCTGCAATCCTGGAAATTTGGCTGCGTGATAGATCCTGCGTCGGCGGCTGCCCTGACGCATCGCAGAGAAAAGCAAAAAATACAAGTGCCGGCAACCCGGATTTGATCAACAAACGCTTCACCTCAGTTTCCGTAAAACAGCAAATGCCACATGGACTCCGCTGACAGGAAAACAAATGCCAGCAAGGCCAATATCTGAATGACGCTCAAGCCCATCAACCATGAATTCATCCCGTTTTTTGACTGCTGCTCGTTTTGCAGCACCTCGCGAAAACGACCTGCCGCGGACTCCCACAACCACTTTCCAGCAGCATCCTGATAACAGAATTGCGGTTCGGAGACTAAATTGCCCGAGGTGTGCACAAAAATGACGCTATTTCCAGAATCTGCCACTGCTTGTGCCAAACTCTCAATCTCCGGCGCTGTTCGTGCCGAGAGCACTACAATCTTACTTTTGCTCCCCCGTTGCCTGAGCACCATGCTTGCGATGCCATCGGGAACGCTATAATTTCTGGATGCCGGTTGCACTGTTATAAGAACTCCCGCGAGCAATCGGATTGCCACTGTATCCCGTGTTGAAGGTATCAGCAGTTCCGCAGGTGCGCCCGTTTGCCAGACTGAAATTTTTCCCCTCGGAGCATTCTCAATAATCCATTGAATGGAATCCTCCAGCCAATTCGATAAACCTTGTGGCACTACCGCGGTCTCATTAACGGAATCAGAATCAAACAGAATCCCAATGACCGACTGAGAGTCGACGTTTCGCAAGACCTCATTTGTTGATGCAGGTATGATCGCCGCTGCCGAGGAGATCCCCAACGTCAGCAGCAGAATCACGACACCTTCGTAGTACCAGCGAGGGCTATCTCCAGATAATTCTGGATTGCAGAAGGTCCGTAACCTCTTGTTCCTGTATATGTAAAAAATGCTCCCTGCAAGAATAATCAGCAGGGCAAGAGCCCATACCCAAATAAATTCAGAACTGGACCAGCGAAACGGCATCATCCCGGCAGCTCGGAGAAAAAGTAATTCGTGAGCAAAAATTCCAAACATAAGGCCAGCAGTGCAGCCAAGGCTGCCAACTGCATCCAATTCATACCGCGATCAAGCGGCGTTGTCTTCTGAACTTCATCGGGCCCTTGTCTTAGCTTTGACAATGCTTTCCGGAGCTCATCTGAGCTGCGCACGCGTTGATATGTCCCACCCGTAACCTGAGTCAAGGCCTCAAGAGTGTTGTCGTCAATTTGTATGCGCGCTTCCAGCTGCGTAGCTTTTCCCGTCGCCGACGGCGCCCAAAATCGGGAGGCGGCATCCGCACCAATCCCGATGGCATCAACGGTAACCTGGAACGATTTTGCGACGCGCGCTGCATCCATGGGGGAGATTGCCCCTTTGTTGTTAACGCCATCGGTAAGGAGCAAAATGCGCCGATTGCTCCATGGACCGTATCTGAGGCGATTGACGGCGCTTGCCAGAGCGCTGCCAAGAGCCGTCCCATCCTCGCCATAGTCGGCGGGCTGAACTTTTGCCAGCGCATCTGTCAAGGGCTTGTGTTCAAGCGTGGCCGGCATTACCAACCTGGGGGTTGCAGCAAACTCGATCAGCCCTATCTCAACCTGACTTTGCGACGCGATGAACTCAGTCAGCGACTCCTTGGCTTCTTCCAGGCGATTCCGGGGCAAAAAGTCATCTGCAGTCATGGAAGTGGAAATGTCCAAGGCGAGTACCAGCGCAGACCTCTGATCATCCTGAGGGTATGTCCGCTTGCGGGCTTCCTCGTGAGCATAAACGACTACCAGGATCAAGCATGTTAGCAGACGCAGCAGAATGCCGATGCGAAACGGTATCGCACCCTTGGACCCACTGCCTGCCAAGCTATGGAAAGTAGAAATCCGAACTCGAGAGCTCCTTGAAGGGTAGCGCCGCCAGCGAATCACAAATAAGATTACCGGAATCAGAGAAAGTGCAAGGATCGACGGATGCAGGAGCATAAACTCAAACCATGCGTATCGGCGGCTGTGGGCTTGCAAATGAGGATTGTCTCAATCCAAGACTGGTTTTTGCAGAATGAATAAGTTTTGTTGAGATTTTGGACATCCCCTTTTCCCGCCAACAATTATTGAAAATGCCGAAGCGGTACTATAATGTAATTTTTCCGCTAACGGTGTTCAACCTTCAACTCAGGAGCTGGCTATTCACCACGAAAATATCATTATATTGGATTTTGGCTCTCAATATACCCAGTTGATTGCCCGACGCGTACGGGAGCTCTCGGTCTATTGTGAGATTGTTCCCTGCTCTGAAGCTCTTGATCGGATCAAGGCCACAAGACCTTCAGGCATAATTTTGTCAGGAGGACCCGATTCTGTCTGCAATGCAGGAAGCCCCGATCTGCCGATAGATTTTTTTCAGCTGAACGTTCCTATCCTCGGAATCTGCTATGGCCTTCAATTGATTGTCAAAGACATGGGTGGCAAAGTGGTACCCGGCGATCAGAGAGAATTTGGCAAAGCGATCATGAAGGTGTTTCAACCTTGCGCCCTCTTTGACGGAGTTCCAGAAAGCTCGCAGGTCTGGATGAGTCATGGCGATCGCGTGCAATCTCTTCCCGACGGTTTTGCGGTCCTAGCGCGTTCGGGGGATATTGTGGCTGCGGCGGCAGATCTTGAACACAGGATCTGGGGCCTGCAATTTCATCCTGAGGTGATTCATACTATCAGCGGAAAGGAAATCATAAGGAATTTTCTTACTAAAATCTGCAGTTGCAGCCAGGATTGGACCACTTCGGCATTCATTCAGTCTTCGGTTCAGGCAATTGCAGCCCAGGTTGGTTCGAGCGATGTAATCTGCGGATTGAGTGGCGGCGTTGATTCGTCTGTCGCCGCACTCCTGGTTCATGAGGCAATAGGCGACCGCCTGACCTGCATCCTCGTCGATAATGGTTTGCTGCGCAAGAACGAGTTCCAATCAGTGCTTCGGAATTTTAGCGAACGTTTGCAATTGAAAGTAATCGGTGTGGACGCCAGTGCGCGTTTTCTAAAGCGTCTCGAAGGCATTGATGACCCTGAGAACAAACGTAAGATTATCGGGGAAGAATTCATTCGGGTTTTCGAGGAGGAAGCGCACAAGCTTGGAAACCTTCGTTTTCTAGTTCAAGGCACACTCTACCCCGATGTCATTGAATCTACATCCGTCAGAGGGCCCTCCGCGGTCATAAAGTCGCATCATAATGTCGGCGGGCTTCCCGAAACGATGAGCCTTGAGCTGGTCGAGCCGTTGCGAGAATTGTTCAAAGATGAGGTCCGCAAAGTTGGCCGTGAATTGGGTCTGGACGAGCATTTCGTTGAGCGGCAACCATTCCCAGGGCCGGGACTTGCGGTAAGGATCTTAGGTCCAGTCACGAGGGAACGTCTCGCACTTCTTCGCGAAGCGGATGCCATTGTTCATGAGGAAATTTCGCGTGCCGGCCTCTTGCGCGATTTGTGGCAAGCTTTTGTAGTTTTGTTGCCTGTTCGCAGCGTGGGAGTGATGGGAGACGACCGGACCTATGAAAACGTCGCGGCGCTCAGAGCCGTAACCAGCCAGGACGGAATGACCGCAGATTGGGCGCACTTGCCTTATGAAGTGCTGGAAAGAATTTCGAACAGAATTGTCAATGAGGTGCGCGGAATCAATCGAATCGTCTTCGACATTACATCCAAGCCTCCTGGAACCATTGAATGGGAGTAGGAAGTGCCAGAGTCCAAGAGTTTTGTCCATCTGCACAACCATTCTGATTATAGCCTGCTCGACGGAGCGTCCAAGCTGGATCTCCTGGTGGAAACAGCCTTGGCGATGGGTATGCCTGCTTTGGCCCTTACGGATCACGGCAATCTTTTTGGCGCAGTCCAGTTTTACAACATTGCAATCAACAAGGGGCTGAAGCCTATTATCGGCTGTGAAATCTATGTTGCTAAAGAAAGCCGCCACAAAAAGAGCGGAGGTGGCGATCAGTCCAGCCACCTCGTCCTTCTTGCTGAAGACGGTGTTGGGTATCAGAATCTCAGCAAGTTGGTTTCCATTGGCTATACCGAAGGATTTTACTACAAGCCAAGAGTAGATAAGGAGCTCCTATCGCAACATAGCAAGGGGCTCATCGCCCTTTCCGCCTGCCTCAAGGGCTCTATAACACAGAAACTGCTCTTAGATCAGTATGGCCCGGCTACCGATGAAGCAGCAGCATTGCGCGATATTTTTGGCCCGGATAATTTTTTCATCGAGCTTCAGGACCACGGACTTCCGGCGCAGCAGCGGGTAAACCCAAGTCTTCTGCGTATGTCGAAGGAAATCGGGATCCCCGTGGTTTGTACGAACGACTCCCACTATCTAAATCAGGACGATAGCGTGGCCCACGATGTTCTGCTCTGCATAGGCACCGGCAAAACCGTGCAGGAGACCGAACGCATGCGCTACGCCAGTGATCAGTATTATTTTAAATCGCCCGCGGAGATGAAAAATCTTTGGGCGCATGTGCCTGAAGCATTGTCGAACACGATTCTCATAGCAGAGCGCTGCAATCTGACGATCGATACTACACGCTCGCTGATTCCTCCCTTTGATGTCCCCGAAGGATTCACCTCCGACACATATTTCGAAAAGGTCGTCCAGGAGGGATTTTCAGAGCGCCGGCAACACCTGCAGAAGCTCTCTGCTGAAGGTCAGCTGAAATATCCCGTGAGCGCCTATGAACAGCGATTGAATTTTGAAATCGAAATGATCAAGATGATGCAGTTTTCCAGCTATTTTCTAATTGTCTGGGATCTCATCAAATACGCCCGCGATCACGGTATTCCTGTAGGTCCCGGCCGCGGATCGGTGGTGGGCAGCCTGGTCGCCTACAGCCTGCGGATAACGGACATTGATCCTCTTCAGTATGAATTGTTTTTCGAGCGTTTTCTCAACCCCGAGCGTATTGCCCCGCCTGACATCGACATGGACTTCTGCATGAACCGGAGATCCGAGGTAATAGAGTATGTCGCTCGCAAGTATGGCCGGGATAGCGTTTGCCAAATAATAACTTTCGGTACCATGGCCGCTAAGGGTGTAATTCGCGATGTCGGTAGAAGCCTCGATATCCCTTATGCAGAAGTCGATCGCGTGGCAAAACTCATTCCCAACAAGCTAGATGCCACAATAGACAAAGCCCTTGAACAGGAGCCGCGCCTGCGCGAGGAGATGAAAAATCCGCAGATCGAAAAACTGATAGAAATAGCCAAGCGTCTGGAAGGGTTGTCACGGCATGCGTCCACTCATGCAGCGGGCGTGGTTATCGCGCCAAAGCCGCTGGTGGAACTCATCCCTCTGTATAAATCGAACAAGGAGGAGCTTACAACCCAGTTCAGCATGAAAGACCTGGAAGCCATCGGCCTTCTGAAAATGGATTTCCTTGCCCTGGCCACATTGACTGTTCTGGATAGCGCGGTCAAGCGCATACGGGAAGAGTTGGGGGTGCAACTGAGTCTGGAGAGCCTGCCGTTGACCGATTCAAAGGTTTACGCACTGTTCGCCGAGGCCAAGACGAATGGAATCTTCCAGTTTGAAAGCGGGGGGATGAAGGCAGAGCTGCGCCGGTTGAAACCGGAGAGGTTTGAGGATCTCATCGCACTCAATGCCCTCTATCGGCCCGGTCCGATGGAAATGATCCCCGATTTTATCCGGCGCAAACATGGAATGGTGGAAGTCCACTATCCGCACCCTGTGCTCGAGGAAATACTCAAAGAAACTTATGGTGTCATTGTTTATCAGGAACAGGTAATGCAGATTGCCAGCAAAATGTCCGGTTTCTCCCTGGGCGAAGCCGACGTTTTGCGAAAAGCCATGGGCAAAAAAGATGCATCGGCGATGCAGTCCATGAAGCCAAAATTCGTCGACGGCGCAAAGAAGAACAGGATTCCAGAAAAAACAGCCCTCCAGGTGTTTGACCTAATGGCGCAATTTGCCCAGTATGGATTCAACAAATCCCACTCCACAGCCTATGCTCTTCTGGCCTATCAGACAGCTTATCTCAAAGTGCACTTCCCTGTTCAGTTCATGGCTGCGTTGCTCTCCAGTGAAATCGGGAAGACGGAAAAGATCGTGATGTATATCGCCGAATGCAAGGACATGGGCATTCCCGTTCTTCCTCCAGATATCAATGAGAGCGAGTTGTATTTCCTTTCCACCGCCGGCAAAATCCGCTTCGGGATGCTTGCGATCCGGAATGTCGGCGAGGGCGCCATCCGTTCCATGCTGCAATATCGCAAGCAGCACGGCCGTTTTAAAAATCTCTTTCATTTTTGCGAGGAAGTCGATTCACGCGCAGTAAACAAGCGTGTGCTTGAGAGCCTTATAAAGAGCGGTGCGCTGGATTCACTCGGTTGCAGACGCGCGCAACTGATGGCCATGGCGGATGCGGCCATCGAACACGGCCAGAAGGTGCAAAGGGATCGTGAGAGTGGACAGCGAGGGCTTTTCAGCGATCTCATTGCCGGACAGGCTGCCTTATCCGAACCCGAACCGCCCGATATCCCTGAATGGTCTCCGGAACAGAGGCTGGCTTTTGAGAAGGAAACTCTTGGCTATTATGTTTCGGGGCACCCGTTGGATCGTTTTGCCTCCGATTTGCCCAGATTCTCAAAAAAAAGTCTTGCGGATCTCATCAGCGATGGCGAGAGCGCGGAATGCAAAGTGGCGGGCATTGTTGCGGATTGTCGCACCCTCAGAACAAAAAAGGGCGAACTGATGGCAACTTTTACACTCGAGGATTTGACGGGAGCGGTTGAAACGGTATCCTTCCCGAGCGTTTACGCCAAATATGGGTCCCTTTTGTCCCGCGATATGCCTGTCCTTGTCGGGGGACGTTTTGAAGTTGAGGACGAGAACAGCTTCAAGTTGGTCGCTTTTGATATTCAGGAATTAGCAGGCATCGGTGAAAGAAATGCGAGAGCGCTCCGAATTTGCGCCGAGGTCAAAAACCTCGCCCCTGACGCCGCTGGAGATCTTCATCGCCTTTTTGATCAGAACCGTGGAGAAACCGGCGTTGAAGTGCAGTTGTACCATCGCAACGAATTCCGTGTTACCATTCAGTCCGCGGACTTTGTGAAAGTGAAGTCAAGCCCTGATCTGATTCGCCGGATTGAAGACATTTGCGGCCCGGGATCCGTTCAGGTTATGAATTGACACAATGGAGGCCATTTAATGGAAGATCCGACTTCCGATTCCGAAATTGAACAGCTGCGGGCTGAAATTGAGCGCTTGCGCAAGGAAAAGCTGCAAGCTGGAAGCGCATGGAAGCGCACTCTTCTTGCCCGCCATGACCAGCGGCCCTACACGCTGGATTATGTTGAGAGATTATTTCAGGACTTCTCGGAAATACATGGCGACCGTCGATTCAGCGATGACCCGGCGATTGTGACGGGAATGGCCACATATCATGGCCACCCGGTCATGATAGTTGGCCAACAAAAGGGTCGTGATCTCAGGCAGCGCCAGTTCCGCAACTTTGGCTATGCCCAGCCTGAAGGCTATCGCAAGGCATTGCGCGCCATGAAACTGGCTGAAAAGTTTTCCCGGCCGATTATTTGTTTTGTCGATACGCCCGGAGCCTACCCAAGCGTGGGCGCTGAGGAGCGCGGCCAGGCAGAAGCGATCGCCCATAATCTGCGTGAAATGTCCCGGCTTGAAACACCTGTGGTTGTTTGCATCATCGGAGAAGGCGGGAGCGGTGGAGCTCTGGGGATCGCCGTCGGCAACTACGTCTTAATGCTGGAAAACTCAATCTATACCGTAATCACACCGGAAGGCTGCTCCGCCATTATTTGGAAGGACCAGGAACATGCGGAAGCTGCTGCCGCAGCTCTCAAGATCACAGCGCCGGACCTTTTGTCTTTGGGCATCATTGATGAAATCGTGCCGGAACCCCCTGAAGGCGCGCAGGCAAATCATAATGCTGCGGCGGAATTATTGGATTCACGTCTGAAGCCGGCGCTGGAATCGCTCATCGGGAAATCACCCACGGAGCTGCGCGATCAGCGCTTTCTCAAATTTCGCCACATGGGCTCGGTTGAAACGATAAGTCAGTAGAAGGATTTCGTCCAAATGGGAGCCAGTCTGGATTATTTCTGCTGCAATTTCTTCGATGTTTGAACGCAATCAGACATCCAACTCAGAAAGGAACAAATTTCGCCAAGCAGATATTTCTGCGGCTAAGCAGGCGTGGCCGATGAAATGCGCTTGGGTCGCCTGACGATGAAATAGATTAGGGCACCGACAAAGTGCGTTACAGCAATAACAATTAGCCATACAATTTTTTCATTGTTGTTTGGCTCTTTAATCGCGCATTCCGCCAGCATCCAAATCCAAAACGCTGTGCCAAAAATCCCCACCAGTATGACGATTAATTCCACGAAACCTAGATTGTTCATTGGCCTTTATCCTTTCAACGTCACAGAATTACTTGCACCTTATAAGATCTTAATTTATTTTACAGGAAAAACTTCCGGTTTGAATTTCGCAGATTGTCAATCAATTATCTAGGCTCTCCCAAAGTTTCTTTCAATTTCATAGAGACTGAAGCGAAGAATGATGGGCCTGCCGTGAGGGCAATTTGTGGGAATCTTCGTCAATGAAAGCTCATCCAGGAGCCATTGCATTTTTTCCATAGTCAGAGGCGTGTGAACTTTTATGGCAGCGTGGCATGCCGTGCTTACAGCGATCTTATCGCGTATCCGCTGCACATCAAGCGACCTCTCTTCTCGCTCAACTCCTTCCAGGATTTCTTCCAACAGCTTTTGACAGTCGCAATCGCTGGCAATTGCAGGTACCGACCGCACCAGCACTGTATTCCCTCCAAAGCGTTCCACCCGCAATCCATTGCTTTCCAACTCTTTCTGGACTTTTTCAAACAACACAATCTGGTGGGGAGGCAATTCCACTGTCATGGGTATAAGTAAGCCTTGGGATTCAACTTCATTGCGCATTCCTGCCCGCGCAAGCTTTTCATAGAGTATGCGCTCGTGAGCAACATGCTGATCAATAATCAGCAGTCCATCCTTGTCGGCAGCAATGATGTAGCTGTCATGGATTTGGCCAAGAATTCGCGCGCCCAACGATTGAAACGGTTTGGGTTCCGGAAGAGGGGAGGAGAACAGCATATCCGCGCGGATTTTCATGGATTGATGTTCGGCAAAAGACGCGGCCGCTAGCGGTGCGACTTCCCGGAAAGGATATCTAAAGGCTGTCTGGAAAGTATCTGCGGGCGAAACCACGGGCTCAAATTGAAAATCATTGGTTTCAGGCATAGATAGAGACGGCGAGGCAACAGGCAGTAAAGCGTCACTGGTCGTTTTTTCCGGGACCCATTCTGTGCCGTGATGCGCAAATACGCGGATAGATTTACCCTGGACCAGGGCGCGCTGAATGCTCTCGCGAATCAGGTCGTGCACAAATGCCTGCTGGCGAAACCGGATCTCGATTTTCGCGGGGTGTGCATTGACATCCACCTCTTCATAGGGAAGCGTCAAAAACAGGAGCACGACTGGAAATGCCGAGGACGGCATGCAGTTTTGGTAGGCCTGCCGGACTGCGCTCGTAATCACTTTATCCCTAACCATACGGCGGTTTACATAGAAAAACTGAAAATAAGAATTCGCGCGTTGCTCATGAGGAAGCGAGCTGAAACCGGATATTTTTGTCGTGTTCCGCTCCCCCGTGAGTTCAACAAGGTTTTCGAGGAATGCGTCTCCGAAAATTTGATAAATACGCTCACGCAGCGATCCGACAGGGAAAACGTCTATGACGGAGCGCCCCTCGCTCTCCATCACAAAACGCACTTCGGGATGAGCAAGAGCATAATGAGTCACCAGCCTGGTAATGTGAGAAAGTTCCGTCTCATTGGAGCGCAGAAATTTTCTGCGCGCAGGCACATTAAAAAAAAGATCGCGCACGGTGACTTCCGTGCCTGCATTCCAGGAAATCGATTTTACCCCTCGGATAATACCGCCTTGGATCTCGATTTCAGCGCCAGCGGTTAATTCTGCAGAAGAGGCTTCACGTGTTTTCAGCGTAAGACGCGCTACAGACGCGATTGAAGGCAATGCCTCTCCCCGGAAACCCAGTGTGGCGATTCCTGACAGGTCCTCCACAGACTTGATCTTGCTTGTGGCGTGATGATCGAACGCCAGGATGGCATCGTCCTGGCTCATTCCCTCGCCGTCATCGCACACAGAGATCAGTCTTTTCCCACCCGATTCCACCGCCAGCGAGATGGAATGCGCACCGGCATCGAGCGAATTCTCGAGAAGTTCTTTTACGATTGAAGCAGGGCGCTCGACAATTTCACCCGCAGCAATCTTGTTTGCCAAAATTTCCGGTAGAACCCGAATTTTGTTCATTTTCTTTTCTTGGTTTTTTCGCCCTTCGGAGGGTGAATACTATTTGCCTGTCCTCAATTTTCCTTACGGTTTCGCAGGTGCGGGTGCAGCAGCAAGGAATGAAGCCAGCTGTTCCAGTGTCACATCCCACTGGGCAGAATCTTCAAGGCGTTTGAGCTTGAATATGCCTTTTGACAACTCTTCGTCCCCGATGATCAACACATACCGGGCGTCCACTTTGTTAGCCATCCGCATCTGACTTTTGAGGCTGCCCCCGTCAAAATCGAAATAGCAGCTCCTTCCCTGACGGCGAAGCGAGCGCGCGATCGCAAGCGTTTGGCGAAACGCCTGTTCACCCATGTATGCCAAGAATATTTCCGGCCTGTACCGCGCTTCGGCAGCCAATCCGTCCGGGAGCAACATCACCAGGCGATCCAGTCCAAGAGCAAAGCCAAATCCCTGAGCCGGCGGCCCGCCTAAGACTTCAGACAAACCGTCATAGCGCCCGCCGCCTGCGAGCGCATTCTGCGCTCCAAGTTCGCCACTGACGATTTCGAAAGCCGTTCGAACATAATAGTCAAGCCCTCGCACTAGTCGAGGTACAACCTCGTAGAAAATGTCTGCTTCCTCCAGATGACCCTTGAAGGCTGAAAAATGACTGGCACAGTCTTCGCAAAGGTGATCGGTGATCATCGGCAATCTCCGGATGAAAGGCTGGCAGCTTTCAACCTTGCAATCGAAGACGCGCAGGCTGTTGGTTTCGGCCCTGCGCCGGCAATCGTCACATAGGTGCGGCAAAATTTCGATCAGACTCTGACGCAACAACTGTATATATATGGGACGGCACTTGGAGCAGCCCACGGAATTGATGAGAAGCTTTGTTTCCACTCTTAGCGAGCTGATTATGCCCATGACCATTTCGATCACTTCCGCTTCAATCGCGGGGTGATCGGATCCAAGGACCTCGGCGCCGATCTGGTAAAATTGCCGCCATCTCCCTTTTTGTTTTTTTTCGTGACGGAACATCGGGCCGATATAGTAAAGCTTGGTAAGCCCAGCACCACGGTACATCGCATTTTGTATGTAGGCTCGAACCACCGACGCGGTGGCCTCGGGCCGCAGTGTAAGTGATTTTCCGCTCCGGTCTTCAAAGGTATACATTTCTTTGCCGACGATGTCGGTATCCCCGCCAATTCCCCGGGCAAACAGCTCGGTTGCTTCCATAATTGGCGTACGGATCTCCAAAAAACCGTATTGCGAAAAGGCCTGGCGCGCGCTTTCCTCAACCAGTTGCCAACGTGCAATTTCCGCAGGAAGGATGTCCCGAGTTCCCGGAACAGTACTTAGGAGCGTTTCGTCCATTCTCACCTCAATTCGTATCCCATTTTTATGTTCATGTCTTTCTGCAACCACATTCCAGGGCAAATATGGCCTCAACAAATATATCGCCTGGAGTGATACGATGCCACAGAAACCGCCCTCATAATTTGAGATGCCGCTTTACGCCTGCGCTTTTCTCTTCGTTCAGGCCTTATTTATTCTCTTCAAGGACTATTCTCTCCAGTTCTTGAAGAGCATGAAATTCTTCCGAGTCCTTGCGCAAAGACAGCCACTCCTGGAAGATATCGGGAGTCTCCAGCCATATGCGAAACCAGTTGGCCACTTCCCTCTTTTGATCCCTTTTCCGCGGCATAACCTTGTTGTTCCGGCTGATCGCCTCAGCGCGTTTTCGCCCGAGGAGAGCCACCGCCCGACATTGTTTCACACCTTCCAAATCGCCCCTTGACAAGTAATCGCGGCGTAAATTTTCAAGTCTTACAAGAGTAGCCTCGCATTCAGCAAAGGTTTTAAAACACAATATTCCGCTGAGCATTTTGTCATAGGGCTGCGCTGGCATTGGCGTCCTCGAGAAGCGCTCCATTGTCGGACTATTTCCCTGGATAGTTCTTGATTGCGGGTCTGAGGTCAATTTCGAAAAACATCATTTTTTCTCCGGCGTCATTGAAAACAGCCACAGCCAACGGCATAATTCCGCTGGTTATCATGTCGTCTTTGTCGAAGACTTGATCGGCCACGGAATCCTGAAAGAGCGGCTCTACTGCTTTGGTGAAGCCTTCACTGGCAAGGCGCGCAGGGCAGCTGTCACGAGCTCGAATTCTCCACGGCCGCGCGTTGTATCCGGCAAAAGCCATTGCGGCTGCCCATACGAATGTGAGGCTCCAGAAACACGGCTTCGCAAATCTTATTCTCCATGACCGGGTGCGGACGCTGGATTTCGGGTTAGAATCTGATTTTTTAAGCATTTTTTTCAGTATAGCATCGCCCGGGAAAGCGGCAAATGAAATCCTACGTTGCATACATCCTCGCAAGACTCACTATTGCGTTTTTGCGATATATGCCTCGCTCTTTGGCAATCCAAATACTTGACGCTCTTGCTGCGCTGGTTTATCGATGCGATGCGGCCCATCGCCATATTGCCAGGGTCAACCTGAAAATCGCTTTTCCGGAGTTGAAGCCGCACGAATGCGATCAGATTGCGCGCAAGAGCTTTCAGTGTATTGCGCGAAATCTACTGGAAATCAGCCGCCTGCCTCTGCTCACAAGAAGCAACATTTCTACGCTTGTAGAGTACGATTCAATTTCGGGGTTGAATAATTACGAGGCAGCCCGCTCCCGAGGCAAAGGGATTTTATACCTCACCGGCCATTTCAGTGCATGGGAGCTGTTGCCCGCCGCTCATGCCCTCCATGGTTATCCTTTGGATTTCGTTACAAGGCCATTGGATAATATTTTCTTGGAGCGATATTTGCTCCGAATTCGCGAATGCACCGGCAATCGTGTCATCTACAAGAAGGACTCTGCCAAAGGGATTCTCCGCAGCCTGAAGTATGCAGGTGCCGTGGGCATTCTTATGGATCAGAATACGGGTACGTTTGATGGAATTTTTTCAGAATTTTTCGGACTTCCGGCCACGACAATTACCAGCGCGGCTCTGTTTGCACTTCGGACGGATGCAACAGTCCTTCCCGGGTACTTGACACCCATGAAAGACAATCGCTATAAGATCAAGTTTCTTCCCCCGCATGATTTGATACGGACGGGCGATATCGATCAGGATATTCAGCTGAACGTCAGGGCATTCAATGCAATCCTGGAACAAATTATTCGTGAGCAGCCGGAATCCTGGCTCTGGGCGCACAAGCGCTGGAAATATCAGCCACCCGAAAACCCGCGGGATTTATACGGCCTGTCTGCTGATGAATTGGACGCATTTCTTGCCAAAAGGGGAAAGGACGCTTCCCATACCTCATCCTGCGGCGCTTTCCCCGTTTGTCGCAGCTGAGGCGGGCGATGCTTATTTCCTGACAGGAGAGCCTCTGTGAACAACGAAAAGGAACTGACAATTCGCGCCCTGGTTTTGGGGGTTTTGCTAAGCCTCGCCATGGCGGCTGCCAACATGTACCTCGGACTCAAGGTCGGGCTCACAATATCGGCCAATATTCCGGCAAGCGTCATTGCATTGATACTTTTTCATACGATCCTGCGCACCCGTTCGATCGCGGAAGTAAACCTCTCGCAAGCCACCGGCTCAGCCGGTGAAGGACTCGCTGCAGGCGTCATCTTTGTTTTTCCCGCCCTCGTCTTGTCAGGCTCGGTGAAGCCCTTTGCTGAATGGGGGATAATGGAATATGCCTCCGTTACAGCAGCTGTAATGTCCGGAAGCCTGCTTGGCATTGTGCTGAGCGGCTTTTTGCGCCGTCCCATGGTTGTCGAATCTCAAGAGCTCAAGTATCCGGAAGGGGTGGCGACCGCCGAGATTCTCAAGACAGGCATGGCTGCGTTCAGGGCAGGAAAGCGTGAAAATGTAATAGGTGTGGCATTGGCATTTTTGGCAGGATTTGCGGTAAAGATATTTTCTTCTGGAATCGCCCTTTTCAACGAGACTATTTCTGTCGCCTTCAGAATCGGCGACAGCGCTTTCAAGCTGGGTTCCGACGTTTCAGCGGCCCTGGTAGGCGTCGGCTTCATAATTGAGTTCAATGGAGCCGTGCTGGTGGCCGCGGGAGGTGCGTTGGCCTGGCTGATCTTTATCCCCTTGTTTACGCTTCTTTCGCCCACAAGCGGACCGGCCATGGATGTGGCTCAATCCGTTTGGCAATCACATATTCGCTACATCGGAGTCGGAGGAATGGCGATTGGAGGGCTTTGGTCCATCATCCAGATCCGAAAGCAGCTTGTAGCCGGCATAAGATCGGCCCTTGCCGGATTAAAAGGGTCCACGGAGTCAATCCGAGAAACTGCTCAGGACCGTGATTTGGGAAACGGCACCGTCTGGACCTTGATTGCCGCAGGAGTCCTGATGGCCGCAGCGGTCTACATTATGAACGTCGGCAGCTTAGGCGCACTGATAGCGATCCTGTACACAATCCTGGCGGTATTTTTCTTTGTGGCAATATCCGTTTACATCGTGGGATTGATCGGCAGCACTAACCAGCCCGTCTCCGGAATTACGATTTGCACTTTTTTGCTTGCGGCCTTGTTCCTGTTTGCCGGCGGACTGGGGGGTGCGGAAGCAATCCGGACCGTTCTTTTGATCTCTGGGGTGGTATGTCTTGCCGCATGCCTGTCCGGAACTGCGTCGCAAAATTTCAAGACCGCTCTCATGGTGGGTGGGACCCCAAGAGCAATCCAGGCAGGGTTGATCATCGCAACTGTTTTTACATCGTTTCTTGCCGCGCCATTGATGGTCTTTCTTGACAAGGCGTTTGGCATCGGAAATGCGAAACTTCTTGCACCCCAGGCAAGCATGTTTGCGGCAATGGCAAAGGGTTTGTTCCTCGAAGGATCCAGCCTCCCCTGGAACATGGTGGCCCTGGGTGCGGTGCTTGCCGTTCTGCTGATCATAGTTGGACAGGTGTTGGCGAGGCGGGGCTCAAGTTTCGGTATAAGTCCCATGGCTGTTGCCGTCGGCATATATCTCCCTTTCACAACAACCTTGCCGATATTGCTGGGGGGGGTGGTGCATCTTTTTGTCACACGAAAGTATCGCAATGAATCGCTGCTCTCAACCGCTATTCAGACCGGAACAGTGCTTTGCGCCGGGCTTGTGGCGGGAGAAGCATTAACCGGGATCTTTTTGGCAATTCCAATAGGCTTCAATGTGCAACTTCCTCTGGCGCTGGTATCTTCGGATTTGCTGCGCACGATTCTTTCGGTGCTCGCTCTGGCGCTTATGCCGATGCTCGTCTACCGCGCAATTCGAAGAGCGGGATAGCTCCTATATGTTAAAATTCTTCCTGGTCTGGGCCAGTCGCGGGAGGTAGAATAGCAAACCTAAAAACAAGTTCGGGACAAGCTGCCCTTTGTCGGTTTTGCTCGAACTCCCGTTGGGAGTCTTCAGGACGCGTTGATAAGCGCCTTGAAGGATCGCAAACTCGAATAGGGATTAGCGTGAATTTGTATCGCTGGCGGTGAAACAGCCTTGATCACGGCGGAAATGTCATAGGATAAAATATGAATAAACTTATTGCGGGAACTGGTGCTAAAGCAGCCGACGAAGCAGTAAAAGATTTTTTTGACGGAGCCGTTATTACGATGGGTGGTTTTGGTCTTTGTGGAATTCCGGAAAACACTATCGCAGCTATTGTTCGTAAAGGTGTGACAAACCTCACGTGCGTTTCGAACAATGCCGGAGTGGACGGTTTCGGAATTGCTCTAATGCTTGAAAAAAAACAAGTAAAAAAAATGATTTCCAGTTATGTGGGTGAAAACAAGCTGTTTGAGCAATTGGTTTTATCGCATGAATTGGATCTGGAAATGACTCCGCAGGGAACCTTGGCTGAGCGCCTGCGTGCCGGCGGGTGTGGAATTCCAGCTTTCTTCACACCCACGGGTGTGGGAACCCTCGTGGCTGAGGGAAAAGAAGTGCGTGATTTCGACGGCCGCAAATATGTTTTGGAAAAAGCGATCGTCGGTGATTTCGGAGTTGTGAAAGCCTGGAAAGGCGATGCCATGGGGAATCTTATATTTCGCAAAGCAGCGCGAAATTTTAATCCTGTCTGCGGGATGGCAGGAAAAATTACCATTGCGGAAGTGGAAGAAATTGTCCCGGTCGGTTCCTTAGATCCGGATCAAATTCACTTGCCAGGAGTGTATGTCCATCGTTTATTCAAAGGTGAAAATTACGAGAAGAGAATTGAGAGAAAGGTGACTCGCAATGCTCAGTAGAGAACAAATTGCGCAGCGGATCTCAAAAGAGCTCCAAGACGGCTATTATGTGAACCTCGGCATCGGAATTCCCACATTGGTGGCGAATTACATTCCGGAAGGAATTAACGTGGTTCTTCAAAGCGAAAACGGAATTTTGGGACTGGGCCCTTATCCCACCGCGGATGAAATCGACGCGGATTTGATCAATGCGGGTAAGGAAACGGTGACGGTGATTCCGGGTGCAGCATATTTCCACAGTGCCGATTCATTTGGGATGATTCGCGCGGGGAAAATCGATCTTACTGTCCTGGGTGCAATGGAAGTGGCCGAAAATGGCGATATTGCGAACTGGATGATTCCCGGAAAAATGGTGAAGGGGATGGGCGGGGCGATGGACCTCGTGGCGGGTGCAAAACGAGTGGTCGTGGCAATGCAGCACATCTCCAAAGATGGAAAAAGCAAGGTTTTAAAAAGGTGTTCACTTCCTCTCACGGGTGAGCGGTGTGTGAATCGCATTGTTTCTGAGCTTGCGGTGATTGATGTGACCCCTCAGGGCTTGAAGCTTGTGGAACGTGCGCCCGGTGTCAGCGTAGAAGAAATTGTGAAATCTACGGAGGCATCTCTCATTGTGGAAGGGGAGATTCCGGAGATGAAGTTTTAAGCAACGGCCAGGCTGCAGTTCACTTCAGTATAAACGCCTTGCCTCGCTGTAAAGCGACATTTGAAATGTGTTTCGATGCAGCGTTTCTTAGCTCTTGCTTTGTTTCTCCCCCTTGGGCCTGCTCCTGAATCAAAATATCTCAGTATGAGATATACACTTTGACAGCTATTTGGAGGCGCAGGGAAAAAGCTTTGCGGCATCTTCAGGGCTTTTGGGTCGAGTTTCCTAGACTCTCGGATGGCGGCGGACCTGTCAGGAGGCGGGTGAATTTTTCTTTGTAGCGAATGCTGTCCAGGACAGAATGCACATTCTTCAGCTCTTCACGCAGGATCTGGCGGTATTTATCGGGTTCGAGCGCTATCGCCTTCCCCAGTGAGTCAATGGCTTGATCCACCTGGTTATTCTTGGCATAGAGGATTCCAAGCCGGAAGTAGTTTATCGATGGGCTTTTGCCCAAAGACACAACTTTTTCGCGAGCTTTTATTGCCTCGCTGTCAGTCCCCATTTTCTCGGCTACCAAGGCAAGGTTGGCCCACGCAGAAGCATAGGCCGGGTCCAATTCCACCGCCACCCGCAACTCTGCAGCAGCATCGTCCATGGTTCCCTTCTCAGCATAAACTGTACCGAGATTGTAGTGGACCTCTTTTTGTTTTGGATCCAGCACGAGGGATTGTTTGTAGGCGGCAATGCTCTCTTCGACGCGTTTCAATTCGGAGTAGAGGTCTCCAAGCAGGAAAAATGCCGCCGCATTTTTGGGGTTCAGCCCAATGGAATTTTCAAGCGCCGAAACAGCCTCGGCGTTTCGATTCAAATTAGCCAGACTGAATCCCAGTTTCGAATACACCTCGCCGCGAACGGCGGAATCATCGGCAGGAATATGCTCCAGAGCGCTTTGATATGCCTGAGCAGCCTTCGCATGCATGAGCTGCAAAGCATAAGCGTCACCCATGCGCTGCAAAATATCGGGATTCCCCGGAGAGAACATGTTGGCCGCTTCCGTCTCTTCGACGGCTTCCGGATATCTCTTTTGATTCATATAGATGATGGAGAGGTTATTGTGGGCAACTAAATGCTTTGGATCCAAACGTGCAATCTGGCGATAGCAATCAATCGCCTCACTGACCTGATTGTTGCGCTGATAAAGAAGCGCCAAATTTGTGAGTGCGTCCAGGTCTTCGGGACTGAGCTCCAGTATCCTCTTAAGGGTCTCGACAGCCGCGGCGTCGTTCTTGGCGTTGTATTGCAGATAAGCAAGCGCGGTGAGCATCTTCAGGTCCCGTGGTTTCTTCTCCAATCCTTGCTGTAACACGGACATGGCGCCGTCCAGATTTCCCAGCTGTGAATAGGCTGATGCCAGCAATTGATGAACTCCCTCAAAATCCGGGTTAAGTTTGCGCACCGCTTCGAACTCCACCACCGATTCACTGCTTTTTTTCTGGTTGCTGTAGATTAGGCCGAGGTTGAAGTGCGCCTCCAGAAAGGCCGGATAAATCTCAACGGCCTGGCGAAATAATGTGGCCTGTTCATCGCTGTTTTCTTTGTCCGTTCCAATCATGGCTTCGGCTTTTTTAAAGAAATCCATGGCCTTGTGATAAGTCTCAGCATCCTTCATGGATTGGACTTTGCTTTTTTGCGCAGCGCCGTGGACGGGCGTTCCCGCCACAACCAGGCAGGACAATAAAACTGCGCCAACAATTGCCCGTCTTCGTCTGTTGATCACGTATTGACTGGACCTCATGCAAATTTTCAATGCCGGCCGGCAGTGAAAAATAATTAAACCGGCGCGCGCGTGCCAATTTCCCTTCACAAGCTGTCAAATCTTGTCAATCTGTAAAATTCGTTATAACGATTGTTGATTTCAGCACTGGTAAGTTTTCCCAAGTGATACGGGCCGAAATCGCAAATGCTGAAGGAAGCGATGGCTGACCCATAAATGATTGCGCGCCGCAGCGCGTCTTCATTCACGCTTTCTGCAGTTGCCAGGGATCCCATGAATCCACCTGCAAAGGAATCCCCCGCACCAGTCGGGTCAACGACATTTTCCATGGGGAAGCCCGGAGCGCTGAAAACAGAATCGCCATCAAACATGAGCGCCCCAAATTCCCCTCGCTTGATCACAAGGTTTTTGGGCCCTAATGCGAGAATCTTCTTCGCAGCTTTTACGAGATTGATTTCTCCGGCAATCTGGCGGGCTTCTTCATCATTGACAATAAGGATGTCAATCAATGATAGCGTCCGGCGCAGAGATTCCGGCTTGCCTTCAATCCAATAATTCATGGTATCGCAAGCCACGATCTTGGGTCGCTTCATTTGCCTGAGCACCGTCTGCTGCAGATCAGGATCAATATTGCCCAAAAACAGGCACTCCAGTGAGCGGTGCTGTTCAAGCACCTGTGGCGAAAAATCGGCGAAGACATTCAGATGAGTGGCGAGCGTCCGCCTGATATTGATATTGACCTCGTATTCTCCCTCCCAACGAAAAGTTTTTCCCTTCTTTCGCTGCAGCGCAGAAGTGTCGATGCCTCTGCCTTGAAGAAAAGCCACCTCAGATTCGGGAAAGTCCTCACCCACAACTGCCACAATGCTGACCGGAACAAAATGGCTCGCTGCAAGGCTAAAGTATGTGACCGATCCCCCGAGGACTTCTTCGCGGGAGCCGAACGGAGTTTTTACCTTATCGAAAGCAATGGAACCGATCGCCAGAATCCCCATATTTTTCATCCTATAAACTTTCCGATGCCTTATTTAACTCATTGATTCAACATTAACCACGAGCCGCTCGCTGCAGAACCCACGGGTCTACCTCATCTAATACTTTATACTATGTTAATTAAATGCCCACGATTAAATAATATATTTTCCTATAATGAGATCCAGTTCTTTTCGAGCTTTGTCCGGAATCACGTTTTTGTCTGTAATCATGGCATATTGAAGCGCACTGCTGCAGTTGCAGTTTCGCGCGTCATCCAGTTCCTCAACGGTTTTCAGGATGAGCGCCTGGGCGTTTCGGCTGTTTTGCTGCAAGTTATTGACTATCATTTCGACTGAAACCGAGTCATGGGTTTCGTGCCAGCAATCATAATCTGTCACCAGGGCTATAGTTGCATAACATATCTCGGCTTCCCGCGCCAGTTTAGCTTCCTGCAAATTGGTCATGCCGATGATATCCATTCCCCAACTTCGGTAGAGATTTGACTCTGCTTTGGTCGAAAATGCGGGCCCTTCCATACAAACGTAAGTGCCGCCTTTTTTGGTGGCAATTCCGGCTTTTTGCCCTGCCATACTGATCCGGCTCAAAAGATCCGGGCAAACCGGGTCAGCGAACGAAATGTGCGCCACAAGACCATTTCCGAAAAAGGAGGAGATGCGCCCGCGTGTTCGATCCACAAACTGGTCAGGGAGAATTATATCCAGAGGGGTCACGTTTTCGCGAAGAGACCCGACAGCGCTTGCAGACAAGATCCTTTCAACCCCAAGGCTTTTCATGGCATAGATATTTGCCCTGAAATTAAGTTCGGAGGGAGAGATCCTGTGGCCTCTTCCGTGCCGGGCAAGAAACGCCACTCGCTTCCCTTTCAAATCGCCCACAACGAAATTATCCGATGGGGGGCCGAAGGGAGTATTGACGGCTATCTCCTTTCGGTCTCGTAACTCCGCAAAATCGTATA